>WNGD01008604.1_pt1 | contig 11145 bp, 8 predicted proteins | sample 5400671 | NCBI WGS metagenome assembly WNGD01 (sample SAMN13153369, study PRJNA577476) | soil metagenome | isolation source: 40 cm soil or saprolite under grassland replicate 2 | place: USA:California | collected 2016-06-15
TCGCCGCCGCTCTGACACCGCTTTCCCCATAGCGGCCAATATCCCGCGGCTTCGTTCAATCCGGCTTCTATGAGGTCCCAAGACCCGCACAGGTGGGCATCATCGCGTCCATCAGGACCTCACAGAAGCCTCCAGATTCAAAAAATCCTTCGCCCCGATTCGATTATTGCGCGTCAGCCGTCTCTTGCCGAGTTTTGCAACAGAATCCCATCGGCAGCGGAATTCGACAGGTCGTCGCGCAATGTCTCAGTAGGTACTTCGCGTTCGCCATGGAAGCGGAGTCAGGCGTCGAAGTGGGTAGTGCTCATTGAACGTGACCTGCTAGGCCGAGCCCGAACCGGCGAGGGCGATTTTGCGGGGAGCGCTAGTTTATTGTTCATTCCGGCGAATCCGTAGACCGGATGGTTTCTGACACCGCGTGGGGACAACGATGAACTCGGCCTCCGGCACTGGGGCATGCCGCTATTGATTTGGCTCAAGTGCAGCTGGTTATCCGGTCGACACTGCGAGTATGATAGGCGCGATCCCGGGGCGTATGAGGCAGGACCGTGAGCGCATCCATCCTCGTTGCCGATGACGAGCCCAACATCGTGCTCTCTCTGGAGTTCTTGCTGAAGCAGGCCGGCTTTCGCGTGCGCACCGTCTCGGATGGCGAGGCGGCGCTGGCCGCCATCGCCCAGGACCCGCCGGACCTCGTGCTGCTCGACGTCATGATCCCCGGCCGCGACGGCTACGCCGTCTGCCAGAGCATCCGCGCCAATCCGGCCTGGCGCGACATGCGCATCATCATGCTCACCGCCAAGGGCGGCGACATTCAACGCGAGAAGGGGCTCTCGCTCGGGGCGGACGAGTACGTGACAAAACCGTTCTCGACACGCGAACTCGTCGAGCGCATCCGCCGCATACTCGGCCCTCGGGGTTGAACGTGGCGGGCGGGCGAGTCGGAACCTTGACCGGAATCATCAGAAGTCTGCTCATCGCCTTTGCCGGATTGCTCGCCGCCGGCTTCGCGGCGCTGGCGCTTGCGCTCGGCGAGCCCGCGGTTTTCCCGATCGCGATTGCGGGCGGCGCACTGCTGGCGATCTTCATCGCCCTCGCCTGGCTGCTGCTCTACCGCCTGACGCGACCGCTCGACCGCCTCGCGCTCGACGTGAGGATCATCGCTCGCGAGAACCCCAGCCACCGGCTGGAGCTCGTCGCGCATTATTGGGTGGGGAGACTGGCCGAGAGCATCGAAGCGATGCGGGGCCGGCTGATGAGCGCCGAGGCTCACGGCGCGCAGGCGCTCGCCGACGCGCAAAATCAGGGCGCGGAGCAAAAACGCTGGCTCGAAGCCATTCTGCTCGATCTCACCGACGGCATCGTGGTGTGCAATCTGCAGCACCAGGTGCTCCTGTACAATCAGGCCGCGGCCGACTTGCTGGGCGGCACCCAGAGCTTCGGGCTGGGCCGGTCGCTCTTCCCATTTCTGGCACGGGAACCGGTGCTGCATGCGCTCGAGCGGCAAATGCAACGCCTCGAGGGCGGCTGGGCGTCGCCGGGACCGCGTTTCATGTGCGGCGCAGCCGGCGGCGAACGTTTGCTGGGTGCCCGGCTCGGCCTCGTGCTGGACGCCAAGGGCGCGCCGAACGGCTACGTGCTGAGTTTCGCCGAGCTCGGCGAGGAGGAAACCGCGCTCGCCAAACGCGACGATCTCCTTGAGCTAGCGACGGAAGGGCTGCGCGCGCCCATCGCTAACCTGCGCGCCGCGGCGGAGACGCTTTCGCAGAATCCCGATCTGCCGGACGCCCAGCGCGCCGCATTCCAGAAAGTAGTGCTGGAAGAGAGCATGGCGCTCAGCAATCAGCTGGAGGCGCTCGTCCGCGGCTACCGCGAACTCGGCGGCGGCCGATGGATGATGGCCGAGATCCATTCGAACGACCTGATTTCCTCGCTGACCCGCCGCCTGGTAGGCGCGCCGCTGCAGCTCACGGCAACCGGACTTCCGGACTGGCTTTACGGCGATAGCCTGTCGCTCCTGGTCCTGCTCGAGTTGCTGCTCCGCCAGCTCCATGCCGCGACCGGAGCCGAGGCCTTCGACATCGCGGTCTCCCGCAGCGAGAACCGCATCTATCTCGACCTGATCTGGCGGGGCGAACCGATCCCCGCGCAACAGCTGGAGTCCTGGCTCAACCGGCCGCTCATCGGCGGTCTCGGGCCACTCACCGGTCAGGCCGTGCTGCACCGCCACGGCAGCGATGCGTGGAGCCAGCCGGCCGGGCCCGGCATGGCCAGGCTGCGGGTCCCGTTGGCTTCGGCGCAAGCCGGAGCGCCGCGCGAACGTCCGCTCCGACCCCAGCGTCCCGAATTCTACGACTTCGATCTGCTGCGCAATCCGGTGCCAACCGGCCGCTTCGCCGAGCGAGCGCTCAAGCAGCTCACCTACGTGGTCTTCGATCTGGAGACCACGGGGCTGAGGCCGGCGGACGGCGACGAAGTGGTGTCGATCGCTGGGGTGCGCATCGTGAACGGCCGCATCCTCACCAGGGAGACCTTCGAACGCGTGGTCAATCCGGGCCGGCCGATTCCCGAAGCATCGATTCGTTTCCACGGCATCACCGACGAGATGGTGCGCGACAAGCCGCCGTTCGCCATGGTGCTGCCCGCGTTTCACCGGTTTGCGGCGGACGCGGTGCTGGTCGCCCACAACGCGGCGTTCGACATCACGTTTCTCAACCGCGCCGCCGGCGCCTTGTCCTTCGACCAGCCGGTCGTGGATACCCTGCTCCTTTCGGCCCATCTCTATCCGAGCGAGGCGGACCATTCGCTCGACGCCATCGCCGCGCGGCTGGGATTGGACGTCGTGGATCGGCACAGCGCGGTGCGCGATTCCTTACTTACGGCGGCGATCCTGCTACGCTTGTTGGATCGTTGTGAGGAACTCGGCATCACCCGTCTCGGCCAGCTCATCACGGCAACCGACATGGCGGGGCGACTGCGGGCGCACCAGCACGGGTTTGAACGCCATGCCGCGGGAAGCGCGTCATAGGGATCGGCTTGTCGGGCTGTTCGGGCTCGGCCTCGTCCTGTTCAATCCGCCGGTACTCGGGCTGTTCGCGGGCGCGACCCTCTTCGGCTGGCCGCTCCTGTTCGTATATTTGTTCTGTGCGTGGGCGGCGCTCACCGCCATGGTCGCCCTCACCGTGGAACGCAGCAGAGTGCGATCTCCTTTCGAGGAGGACTGAGGTATGCTGGCCGGCGGCGTGCTCCTGCTCCTGGCCGCGGCCGCCTACATGGCGCTGCTGTTTGCCATCGCCAGTTTCGGCGACCGCCGCGCTGCCGCGGGGCGCAGCCTGATCGACTCGAGCGTGGTCTATGCGCTCTCGCTCGCGGTCTACTGCACCTCCTGGACATTCTATGGCAGCGTCGGCCGCGCCGCGAGCCGTGGTCTCGACTTCCTGCCGATCTATCTCGGACCCACCTTGGTGTTTTGCCTGGGCTGGGTGCTGCTGAGCCGGATCCTGCGGGTCTCGAAAGCGCATCGCATCACTTCGATCGCCGACCTGCTCGCTTCCCGGTTCGGGAAAAGCGGAGCGGTCGCCGGACTCGTCACCATCATAGCGGTGATCGGCAGCGTTCCGTACATCGCGCTGCAGCTCAAGGCCGTGTCGACGAGCCTGAAAGTGCTGCTCGAGTACCAGGGGAGCTTTGGCACAGCCGCCGTCGATGGAACGAGCGTGCTGCGTAACACCGAGCTGTGGGTGGCGGGCGTGCTCGCGCTGTTCGCCATTCTGTTCGGTACCCGCAAAATCGACGCGAGCGAGCGGCACGAAGGCATCGTGGCTGCCATCGCCTTCGAGTCGATCGTGAAGCTGGTTAGCTTCGTGGCGGTGGGCCTGTTCGCCGGCCTCGTGCTGTTCGACGGCTTCGGCGACATTTTCGCCCGCGCCGCGGCCCGGCCGGAGCTCTCGCAGCTGTTCGATTTCGGGGGGCCGTTCGCCGGCATCGACTGGATCGCCCTGACCTTCCTGGCCATGGCGGCGATCGTCTGCCTGCCGCGGCAATTCCAGGTCATGGTCGTCGAGAACGTCGACCCGCGGCACCTCGACCGGGCGCTGTGGCTGTTCCCGGCCTATCTCATCGCCATCAATCTGTTCGTGGTGCCGATCGCGCTGGCCGGCCTGCTGAGCGTGCCGGCCGGCACCGATCCGGACACGCTCATGCTGGCGCTGCCGCTCGGCTCCGGATACGGCGGACTCGCGCTGCTGGCGTTTCTCGGCGGGCTTTCCGCCGCGGCCAGCATGGTCATCGTCGAGACCGTGGCGCTCAGCACCATGATCTGCAACGACCTCGCCGTTCCCATGCTGCTCCGGCTCGGATGGCTCGGCCCCGACACGCGTCCGGTCCTGCTCGGCATCCGGCGCGCCGCCATCGCGCTCGTCGTCCTGCTCGGCTTCGCCTACGTGCGGATCGTGCGCGAGAGCTACGGCCTGGTGTCGATCGGGCTAGTCTCCTTTGCGGCGGTCGCGCAATTCTTCCCCGCCATCGTGCTGGGGCTGTTCTGGAAGCGCGCGAGCCGGCTCGGGGTCCTCACCGGCATCAGCGCGGGCTTCCTGATCTGGGCCTATACGCTGCTGCTTCCCTCGTTCGCGTCGGCGGGCTGGCTGCCGCGCGAGCTGTTCGAGCAAGGCGCGCTGGGGATTTCCGTGTTGCGTCCTTCGGCCCTGTTCGGGCTCGACGGGCTCGACCCGGTGACACACGGCCTGTTCTGGTCGATGCTGCTGAACATCGCCGGCATCATCGGGGTATCGCTGTTCGTTGACCAGTCGGCGCTCGAACGCAGCCAGGCCGCGCTCTTCGTCGACTATTGGCGCGGCGCGGGACACGAGGAAGGCCGGCTCTGGCGCGGCACCGCGCAAGTCGCCGATCTCGTCCAGCTGGTCGGCCGTTTCCTTGGCGAAGCACTGACACGCGAAGCCTTCGCGGCGGAAGCGCGAGGGCGCGGCCGGGATCCCGCGGCGCTCGCCGCCGATGCGGAGACCGTGAGGCTAGCGGAGCGACTGCTCGCCGGCGCCATCGGCAGCGCATCGGCGCGCGTCATGGTCGCTTCGGTGGTGCACGAGGAGCCGATCGGCACCGAGGAAGTGATGCGCATTCTCGACGAGACGTCGCAGGCGATCGAATACAGCCGCCGCCTCGAGCAGCAGTCGCGCACGCTCGAGGCCACCACGGCGGAATTGCGGCGCGCGAACGAGCGGCTGCGCGAGCTCGACCGGCTCAAGGACGATTTCGTTTCCACGGTAAGCCACGAGCTGCGCACACCGCTCACCTCGATCCGTTCGTTCTCCGAGATCTTGCTGGACAACCCGGCCCTCGAGCAGCACCAGCGACAGGAGTTCCTGCGGATCATCGTCACCGAGAGCGAGCGGCTTACGCGGTTGATCAACGACATGCTCGACCTCGCCAAGATCGAGGCGGGCAAGCTCGAGTGGCACATGGAACGCGTGAGCGCGAACGAGGTGGTGCGCGAAGCAGCAACTGCGCTCGGCCAATTGTTTCGCGACAAGAGCGTCGAGCTGAAAATCGAGCTGCCGGATAGCGTGCCGACGATCATCGCCGACCGCGATCGGCTGTTCCAGGTCGTGGTCAATCTGCTGTCCAATGCGGTGAAATTCTCGCCGCGAGATGCCGGGCTGGTGACGCTCGGCGTCGAAACCGACACCGACGGCGTCATGCTCTCGGTCACCGACAACGGGCCCGGAATCGCGGCGAAAGACCGCGACGCGATCTTCGAGCGCTTTCGCCAGGTCGGCGACACGCTTACCGCGAAGCCGGAGGGGAGCGGCCTAGGGCTCGCGATCTCGCGCATGATCATCGAGCATTTCGGCGGCCGCGCCTGGGTTGAGGAGGCGCCGGGCAGCGGCGCGATCTTCCGGGTATGGCTGCCGCGCGAACCCGCCACGGCATCCGCGGCCTGATGCTCAGCCCAGCGCGGGGAAATAATCGGCGACCAGGCGCTGACGCCAGCGATCGATATCCCGGAATACCTGCACGAGACGCTCGCGCTCCGGTCGGCCAAGCGATTCCGGCCTGATGCAATTGTCCGGGGCACGGCGCGCCGAGATCCGTTCGATCTGGTGGCGCAACAGCAGTTCCAGCAGAAAGGTCAAATCCTCGCTCAGCCTGCCGGCATCCTCGCCCGCCAGAACGCCCGACTCGGCGAGGGCGGCGAGTCGGGCGGGGGTTCCTGTCGCCTCGACCCCGTTCTTGAGCGCCCGCAGGCGCACGATCTCGACCAGCGGTTTGCTGCCCCGCAGCTTGATATCGATGGCATCCTTCTCGGCGCCGTCCCTGGCGATCAATTGCCCGAACAGGTCGACGCTGCTGGCGTGATCTTTTTGCAGCCAGGAGATCTGCGCAAGGAACGGCAGGTTATCGCGCGCCGCCATCGTGACGTGGCGGCGCAGCGCGGCCGCAAGCTCGGCCGGGCCCGAAATGGCGCGGAAATCGAAGAACATATCTGTAAACATGATTTCCTGGCTGCCCCGCGCGCGCACCCAGCCGGTCACCTGCGACTCCCATTGCGCCAGCGTCTTGCGCCAAAGCGGGTTCGTCGCCATGACGTCCCCCTCGCACAGGGGAAAGCCCGCCTGCTCGAGCCCGCGCGTGAACCTTTGAGCCAGCTCGGCGAAGAACCGATCAACACTTTCGTGCTCGGAATCGGCGTGGTCGGCGAGGATGAAACCGTTGTCCTGGTCGGGGTGAAGCAGGCTCTCGCCGCGGCCAGCCGAGCCCATCACTAGGGCGGCGAAAGATACCGGCGGCTCGCCCCAGCCCGCTTCCGCCATGCTTGCCAGCGCCTGACGCAGGACCGCCGCCGTAACGTGGTCGTTGAGCGCGTTGACGAGCGCGATCACCTCCATCGCAGGCTCGCCCGCCGCCAACAGCGCCGCAGCTAGGCCCACCTGGGCGGCTCTCGCGTCCGGCGAGGGTGGCCGGCTCTCGCTCATCACGGCGGGATCGAGCTCACTCAGCAGCCCGGCGAATCCCGAGCCGAGCACGGCTTCCAAGCTGACGAGGCCGATCGGCCCGCCGCCGGCGTCCACGACGGGTAGGCAATTGCGCCGCTGCCGCCGCATCTCGACGAGCGCCCGGTAGAGGCGATCGTGCTCGTGCAGCGCCGGCACGCGGCGGCGCAATGCCGCACTCACCGGCTGGTCCGGCTCGACGACGAACAAGGCGCGCTCGAGGAGATCCTCCGCGGTGAGTACGCTCGCGGCCCGGCCGTGCGCGTCCGTGATCAGCGCCGTCGTCTCGCCCGCCTCACGCATGCGGGCCACGAGACCAAACAGCGGCTCGGTCTCGGAGCCGGTGACGGCCCGCCGCTCGACCAGATCACCGATTGGACGAGTCAAACGCCGCAGCCATTCGCTCATACAAGCCCGCCCCGAGGGAATGATGCTGCCGAAACCACAGGTCTAAAAGCGTAGCATGGCGAACTCGCGGCGCGGCTGGTGGGAAAACGCGGCTGCCCGGACCGAACGACGTTGGGCCCGGGCAGCAATGCGAACGCCTCGGTTACTCCGCCGGAGCAGCCTTGGCCGCGGCCGGTCCGAGATCGGGTATCGCTCCCAGAATGGCCCGGCGCTCCACTTCGGCGAAGCCGGCTTCCGCCGCCGGCTCCGGCTTGAGCAGCGACACCACGATGCCCGACAGGAACGACAGCGTCATGGTGATCAGGCAGGGGTTCTTGAGCGGGAAGTACCACCACTGCTTCGAAACCTCGGCTAGGTCGTGCTTGAGGATGTCGACCTGGATGGTCGGACCGCAATAGAGCAGCACCAGCGTCGAGACGGTGCCGAGAACGATCGCGGTGACCGCGCCCCACGTGGTAAAGCGACGCCAGAAGATGGCCATCACCAACGCGGGAAAGTTCGCCGACGCGGCGATCGAGAAGGTGAGGCCGACCATGTAGGCGATGTTCTGACCCTGGAAGATGATCCCCAGCAGAATCGCGCAGATGCCGAGGATGACGGCCGCAATCCGTGCGACCCGCAGCTGCTCGTGTTCCGACGCGTGACCGCCCTTGACCACATTGACCCAGAAGTCATGCGAGAGCGCAGCCGCACCCGACAAGGTGAGCCCGGCCACGACGGCCAGGATGGTGGCAAACGCGACCGCACAGATGAAGCCGAAAAAGGCCGCACCGCCCACCGCGTTGGCGAGCAGCGGGGCTGCCATGTTGCCGCCGCCGCCGACACCGATGATCTGCTTCATCCCGACCAGCACCATGGCGCCGAAGCCGAGAATGAAGGTGATCAGGTAGAACCCGCCGATCCAGATCGTCGCCCACACGACGGAGATTCGCGCCTGCTTGGCATCCGGAACGGTGTAGAAACGCATCAGGATATGCGGCAGGCCGGCGGTCCCGAACATCAGGGCCAAACCAAGAGAAACCGCGTCCCACGCGCCGGTCACCACCTTGGTGCCCGGCTCCAGGACCTGTTTGCCGTTGAGCTCGGCGGCCTTGGCGAACAGCGCAGTCGGGCTGAAGCCGAACTGCGCGAGCACCAGAATTGCCATTACCACGGCCCCGCCCAGCAGCAGGCAGGCTTTGATGATCTGCACCCAGGTGGTGGCCAGCATGCCGCCGAACAGCACGTAGGTCATCATGACAATGCCGACGATGATGACGGCGAGCGTGTAGTCCAGATTGAACAGCAGCTTGATCAGGGTGCCGGCGCCGACCATCTGAGCGATCAGATAGGTGAGCACGACCGCCATGGTGCCGATCACCGCCGCGATCCGGACCGGCCGCTGCTGCAGCCGATAGGCCACCACGTCGCTGAACGTGTACTTGCCGAGATTGCGCAGCGGCTCTGCGATCAGGAACAGGATGATCGGCCAGCCGACCAGCCATCCGGTGGAGTAGATCAGGCCGTCGAAGCCGTTGAGCGCGACAAGTCCGGCGATGCCGAGGAAGCTCGCGGCGCTCATATAGTCGCCGGCCAGCGCCAGGCCATTCTGGAATCCGGTGACCCCGTGCCCGGCGGCATAAAAATGCTCAGTGGTCTTGGTTCGTCGCGCCGCCCAATAGGTGACGACCAGGGTGAGCGCGATGAACACGAAAAAGAACAGGATGGCGAGAGGGTTCGATCCGGCACTCATGATTTCCTCCCCGAACCCGCTGTGGATGCGGCAGCAACAGCCCGGGCGACGGCCTCGTCATAACCCCGGTTGGCCCACACCACGTAGACGATGGAGAGGATCCAGCAGGAGACGATCGTAAGCGCGCCCAACAGGATGCCGAGGCTGAGCCCGGGGCTCAGCAGGGTCGACAGCAAGGGCCTGCCGAACGCCACCAGCAGGATGAAACCCAGGTAGATCGCCAGCATCAGCGCTGAAAGCGTGAGAGCGATCGCCCACCGCCTTGCGGCAATGGCATGAATCGGATCGGTTGTGCTCATTCCATGCGGTTTTCCCTGACGCTGAGCTTCCCATGCGAAGGCACCGGGCGACCATCATCCTAATTGCGCATGCTTCCATATTCACGCTCGCCGATAACTGCTTTGAAACGATCGGGGATGCGTTCTACGACTTTGGGCGTACGACGATTGGCGCAGGCCTAAGGCCTGGAGCACTACGACTTTAGACCTAATACCAATGGTCACTGCGACTTGGACCTATCGACAAGATTACGCGTCGCGGCTCAAGTTCGGTTAGGGCGGTTTCGCGCGGCTCATATCACGGTTCCGCCTGAAATCTCGATACTCATCGCGTGACAGGGCTATTCGCTTTGCTGTCGGTCACCAACCGGACGGGGCGAGTTCCGCTGAGGGTCCAATCGCGTCATTTCGAGCGCGGAGTGACCTCGACCGCTTCACCCCAATGAACGGACGTATCCGGCCGTGATCGGCTCGTCTGAGTTGTGCCAGTACCAGACATTCCAAGGAACTGAGAGATCGGCCGCCACGCGTCATCAGAACCATTCAGGTCCGGTCCAAGGACCTGCCCCGCCATTCCGCGGTAGGCTATACTGGTGGCTGCGTAAGCCTTCTGCGGGGCCGACCGTGGGTTACCGCCTGACCGAGGCCGTTGGCACTGGACAAACTGATGTTCGAGCTTCGACGGCGCGCGTTCATTGCACTTCTCGGCGCTACGATGGCCGGATGGCCGCTTCGCGCGCGCGCCCAACAGGGCGGCCGCGTGCGACGGATGGGCGTGCTGATCGGACTCGCGGAAGGCGATCCGGAGATAGGAAAGCATTTAAGCGCGTTCCGCGGGGGACTTCGCGCTTTGGGCTGGACGGACGGACAAAACGTTCAAATCGATCTTTCCGATCCGATCGGAACCGGCTTCGTGGAAAGCTTTGCTCGGCCCGGCGGGAATATCACCGGATTCACCAATTTCGAAGGAACCATCGGGGGAAAGTGGCTGGAGCTGATGCGCGACATCGCACCCTCGATCAGGCGGGCCTCGATGTTGTTCAACCCAGCGACCGCCAACACCGGCGCAAGCGGCGGCGTGTATCTGCAGTCGATGCAGGCCGCCGCGCAGATCCGGGGTATAGAGCTGATCGTAAGTCCGGTTAACGATCCTGCAGACATCGATGGGGTTTTCGCTGCGATGGCAGAGGGTCCGCCGGGCGGTGTCATTGTAATGCCGAACGTCTTCACTGCTGCGAATCGAGACCGCATCGTGGCGCAGGCGGAACGGTTTCGCATTCCGACCGTCTATCCGCTTCTGCACTTTGTCGCAGCTGGCGGCCTGTTGTCCTATGGGGTCGATATCAGCGACCTGTTCCGGCGCGCGGCGTCATACGTGGATCGTATCTTGAAGGGCGGCAAACCTGCCGATCTGCCCGTTCAACAGCCGACGAAGTTCGAACTGATGATCAACCTCAAGACCGCCAAGGCACTCGGCCTCAACGTTCCTCTCACGTTGCTCGCCCAAGCCGACAACGTGATCGAGTAGCGAGAGTTGTAGTTGATAGCCTTCATCAAGGTCCGCTAATGGAATGGTCCGGCCGTGCTCCTACACTGCCAGCGCGTGACGCTGGACGGGGTTACGAAGGAGCACCGCCATGTCCAACAGATCAACTCCGATCGTCGCCACGATGGGTATCGACATCGGCAAGAACTCATTCCACGTCATCGGCCTCGATCG
>WNGD01011314.1_pt1 | contig 11145 bp, 5 predicted proteins | sample 5400671 | NCBI WGS metagenome assembly WNGD01 (sample SAMN13153369, study PRJNA577476) | soil metagenome | isolation source: 40 cm soil or saprolite under grassland replicate 2 | place: USA:California | collected 2016-06-15
TCCAGTCATCCTTCAGAAAGAAGTTGAATTCGTTCTGAATCGACGATCGGATTTTTCCGTAAGTCAGGGGCGGCTGGCCCGGACCGAAATAGTCCTGGCGATAGTCCAGGTATTGGGTATCCGTTGGTTCGCGCGTTTCGAACTTCTGGCTGATGGTGTCAACCGAACCGGCCAATGTCAACAGCAGGTTTTGGGCTAAAGTCTGGTTGGGCGCCAGCAGTCCGGGAACCCTGTCGATGCCGGTGACAGGGATTGCCCCGGCGCCGCCGGTCACGATCGGCATCAGACCTCCTGCGGCCCAACCCGTGCTGGAGGCATGGCGCAATTCAACACCACCTTTAAATGCGTGACTGCCCTTGGCCCAACTCAGCGTCTCAGTGAAACTATTCAAGGGGGCGGTGTTTCCAAGATCGCTGGCGGTGCAAATTGGGGGACAGCCGCTACCCGCGCCGGTAAGGTTGTTGTTGATCACGTGATTTGGAAACAGCACAGGAAGCTGATTAATCGGAATCCCATTGATCTTCGTCAGGAAATCGAAAGCTTCTGTGGCGTACGGGGCGCGTGACTGATAGGCGGGATCCCAGTAGAGAGATGTGACGCGGTGTCCCCACTTGAATTCATTCAGCAGGGTTGGTGAAAGCGTCGAAGTCAATTGCGCTGTTATGACTTTCGGGTACTCGCGGATCTCGCCGCCCCATCCGGTGGGCCAGAACTGCACGAGGTTGTTGTCGGTGTAATGGGTTTCACGAATAAACGTTCCTGTCAACGTGTGATTCTGATTGAAATGATGATCGATCTTGATGTTGAACTGCCGGCGTTGGTACGCGTCGACATTTTCTCCGTTTCCGCCGGCCGGCCCGGCGACCGTGTGGCGGGTCCAGCGGTGCACCGCGGTATTTAAGCCATCGACAGGCACAGGGGTGCCTGCCGAGGTAACTTGCCCGACAATCGTACTCGCACCGTCGAAAGCGTTCGCGTGGGGCATTAATGCGATCAATCGGCTCATGAAGCCGCTCGGATCCATCCGCATGCGAGACGGATCACCCGGATTCATGGCATCGCCGAATACGCTGAAGCTTTGCATCGGGCCTGTCGCTCCGGGGATCTGAGTGTAGGGCAGTGGATTGCCTGATCTGTCGACCACGGACGCAACTCGCGTCGCACCAGAACCACTGGGCGTGGCATCAGCATTACCGTTATTGACTCCCGGAAAGAACCGGAAGATACCCTGCCGTGCGGGGTCGGTCAATACAACGGTATTGATGATTTCCTTTTGCGATCCGTCCTGCGCATCGAACATGCCGAAGAAAAATGTCTTGTTCCTGATAATTGGTCCGGCAAGATAAGCGGTGTACTGCGGGCGGTTGTACCACAAAGGTGCGACGCGCTGCCTGTTATTCGACCACGTGTTGGCATCCAGAACGGAATTGCGGACGTTGAACGTGGCGCCTCCGTGGAATTGGTTGGTTCCCGATCGCGTTCGCACTTGAATCTGTGCTGAACCGCGCCCCTCGACGTCTACAGCCGCGACCACAATACGAACTTCATCGACCATGTCGGGATTGATAAAGGTCGCGGTCTTCAGACCCTGGACGTGTGTCCCGGTGTTCATGGTTACGCCATCCATCGAAATGCCGATGTTCCCCCCTCCGGTTGCGGTGATTCCGGCAAAGGTGGTGTTGGGGTGGCCATCTCCAAAAACGCCGGGCATAATCGCCGTGGCGATATCCATTACATTGCGGCCGACGATCGGCAGATCGGCGACCTGCCTTTGAGGAAGGGCGTTGCCAACCGAAGCGGATAGAGTGGTGAGAAGTTGGTCGGGCGCGACGGAGACCTCGACAGCTTGCGCGACGGCGCCGACTTGCAACGTAAAATTCTGCCGAATCTGTTGCGACGTACCCAGTGTGATTTGGAATATCTGACTTTGAAAGCCGGCTAGCGATGCATTAACCCGGTACGGTCCCGGCTGAAGACTGGGGAATTGGTAAGTTCCCGACTCGTTAGTCACCGCCGTCGAAACCACCCCTGTCTCGGTCTCTGTCGCCGTAATTTCAACACCTGGGATCAATGCTCCGGTAGCATCGGTTACTGTTCCGCTCAGCGTCGCATTGATAACCTGAGCGAATCCATCGATCGCGAAAAACAGGCACACCACCGCAGCGGTTCTAGCAAACAATCCGTTCATCCGATCACCTCCGTTTACCAAGACGAAGACTTTCGAAAATATCCAATAGGACGTTTGTTTATTTAATAGATGATTCGTCTAATTAAATTGCCGGTAGTCTGAAGCTGGCATTCAAAAAAGTCAATCTGTTTCGGGGTACTCTACTAACGCGATAAGAGACTTCCCCCCAATCTAGCCGGCGCGTGCCAGTGGCGTCAAAATTGTTCGACAACGCCTTCCTCTTCGAGTACCGACCGTTAAACCGCAGTCATTGCCGGCAACTTGACGACAAACTCACCTGGAGTGTCCCGGTGAGCTGGTCTCCGCTTATCGCAAAGACAGTGCATCACGGCCTTCAGCGGAGGCACATCCCGCGATGCACCTGCTGGCCGGATGGGGGCCCTTGCCCTCGGCGAATGCCTTCTCATCGGCGCGGTTTCCCAGGAGCAAGCCGGGCAAGCCGAAGTTTCCCTCGTGACAACGTGGCTCGAGATAGATCCGATTTGCATCGTTACTCTGCCGCTTGAACTCCTGGATCACGCTCCAGGGTCTCGTCCACACAGTCAGATCCTCGATCGTGTAAACGATCTCGAGGGTGTCGGGACCGGTGCGAGTCCAGCGTTCGATGAGGTGCAGGTTCTCGCGGGACCCTTGAAAGTCCCTCTTGGGAGAGAAATTCGTCACGTCGACAACGAGCGTATTACTCTCCCAACGGGCACGCGAATCTCCTGACGTTTGCCGGATGTACGATGGCAGATGGGGTGCGGCCGTGACCGGGATGATGCGGTTCCAGCCTTGGCCCTGGCCGACGTCATACACAATGTTGACCGTCCCCTGGGATTGGATGACCCGTATATAAATGCCGGTGAAGCCGCCACGGAACTGGGGCAGAGCACCGCCCATACACCGTTCCCCTAAGCTTCGGTCCTCTGGACCGTCGGCACGATTCACGCTGTTTGTCAGGTAGTACGGAGGCGTCTCCTCGCGCCTCGGCGACGGCGGCCCATAGGTCACGCTTTCGCAACCGGGCAGCTTGTCCTTGCAAACCAAGGTGTTTTGCATCAGAGCCCGTTCGTATTCGCGCAGCGTTGCCTGCCTCTTTTGGGCTTCCGGCGTCAGCGGAGGAATCTTCCCATCGGGCGGATCAATGATCATACCCGTGCGCCGGCCGGTAGGCCTCTGGGAAGTGAACACCGCGTTATAAGCGCCAGCGACATCCGCCTCGCTCCCCGGCGCTGCGCGGTCGCTGTCGGGGCCTGGCCTGTCACAGGGACCGCCGCCCGGTGCAGAAGCACGAACACGCCGAGAATCACCGTCAGTGCGCCGATGACCTTGAGAGATCGTTTGCTCATTTCACATCCCTTCTTATTAGCTCGCGTCCGTAAGAAACTGAGAGCCCTGTCCCGCAATGCCAAGCGATGATCTGATTCGGGCGGTTCGAATTCTGGGTCGCGGGAATCGTCATCGGATTGGACCCTTTCGCAGCGCTATTTAGAGGGAATGGGCCGCTCTTACCCTGATGAAAAAACAAATGAAAACTGGTGCAAATTTAGTCCGAGTCCACTGTCCTGTCAAGAACATGAAGATATCAAGCGGACCAGCAAGTGACTTTTTGTGCAAAGCCCTGAGCTCCGTGAGGAGGGGAGTTTTCAGCGACGAATGATTTTGATAGGAAGAGGCGCGCTCAGACAGCATTTTTCACTTTGCGGTTCGAACTTGTGCACTTAGACTCCAGTGATCGAGGTGCAGCTATGAAACGCAAAGGAGCATACGGGATCGCAGTCCTCGAGTTTGTTCTTCTCATCGGCTTGCCCGTTCTGGCGCAGGCCCCAGCCGGCGGCGGCCAGCAGGCCCCACCGCCTATGACGAATCTGCAAGTCTGGCCGAAGGACACGACGCGGGCGGTGGTCCTTCAGTTCATGAATGCCTTCAACGAATCGCTCGGCGTGCAGTGCAACTACTGTCACGTGGAGCGAGACGGACGACTCGACTTTGCGTCCGACGACAAGCGGGAGAAGAGAGTCGCGCGTCAGATGATCCTGCTGAGGGATTCGATTAACGTTGTGCTTCCGGCCATAGTCGGCAAGCCGGCCGGGGCTGGACCAACGGCCGGCGAGGGCCATCCGGGGATGCCTATCCGCGTCCTTTGCAGCATGTGCCATCACGGCCTTCCGATTCCAAGGGGGATCGCCGACGTCGTCACTGATGCCGCGGCGAGCGGCAGCGCCGCGGCCGGCCTCGCGAAATTCCGAGAGCTTCGCACACAGTACTACGGCGGCCAGCAGTACGACTTCAGCGAGAATGCCCTGCTGACGATCGCGCAGCGCGCGATGACGGCCAAGAAACCCGACGATGCGATCACCTATCTGCAGGCCAATCTGGAGTACTACCCGAAGTCGGCGCGCACCTATCAAGCGATGGCGCAAGCGAGAAACGCGAAAGGCGACAAGCAAGGCGCGATCAACGACCTTGAGAAGGCCCTGGAACTCGATCCCAAGAACGCTCAGGCCCGAAATCAGCTTCAGCTGCTCAAGTGATAGTTGGGGAAGCGATTGCGACGATGACGGATCAAGTGGCGTATAATCCCTGAACCTTTTACAGCAAGTCTAAGTGTCTCGCAATTTCGCCATTGCACGCTCCCAATCGTTGCCGCAGCAATTGCGGCCGACAGGGCTCTCTATACCCAGCCCTTTACAGACTTGAGAATCGAGGTTGGCTCAAATCCGAGTGGAAGATTACAGAGAGTGGACGCGAGGCGAAGTTCTACAGTTTGACCAAAACAGGACGGCAGCAACTTAAAGCCGAAACCGCTGAGTGGAAACGTTTGTCCGAGGCGATTTCATTGGTGCTCGAAACCGCCGAGTGAGGAATTCGGAACATGATGTGGAACTCATGGTTCAATCGAGGGCGTTGGGAAAGGCAGATGGATGCCGAGTTTCAGTTCCATCTGGAAACCCAGATCGAGCATTACGTTGAACAAGGTCTAAGCCGGGAGGACGCAGAATCGCGTGCTCGCCGCGAGTTCGGTGGACTCGATTTGGCCAAAGACGAATGCCGAGATCAAAGGCCTTTCGAACGGCTCGATCACTTGCTCCGGGATCTTCGTTACGCTTCTCGTTCGTTGAGGAAGAGCCCTGGGTTTACGGTGGCGGCGATCCTGACCCTGGCACTCGCGATTGGAGCAAATACAGCCATCTTCAGTGCGTTGGAAGGCGTTGTGTTGGAGCCCCTGCCGTATCCTAACCCGGATCGGCTGGTGGTTGTCGCGCTCTACAATCCAACATTAAAGTCTCCCACGTTATCTTCGTACTCTGACTTCCTCGATTGGCAGCGAAACTCCCGTTCATTCGAGCAGATCGCGGCGTTTCTGGATCAAGGTTTCGATCTGACCAGTCCCGGCGAGCCTGAGCACCTTGGTGGTACGAAAGTCTCTTCGAAGTTTTTTAGGACTCTTGGCGAGAACCTGGCGATTGGGCGCGAATTATCTCCTGAAGAAGACAGGATTCCAGGACCGCCCGCAGTTGTCATCAGCGATCGTCTGTGGCGGGAACGGTTTGCGGGCGGAACAACGGCGCTCGGCAAGTCGGTCACTTTGAACGGAGTCGACTACACGATCATTGGCGTACTCAGACCGGAGTTTCATTTCGGTCAACAACAAACAGATGTGTACACAGCTCTCGGACGGGGGGATCCACTCTTTCTCACGGATCGTGCCGTCCACAATATCGCGAGCATCGCGCGTCTTCAACCAGAGGTAACCGTCGATCAGGCGCGGGCGGAAATGAACGCCGTGCAGGAGCATATCAATCAGCTCTACCCCGACACGGAGCGCGGCCAGGGCATATATATTGTGCCGTTGAAGCAATTCCTGGTCGGCGATGTTAGCGAGACGCTTCTGTTGCTGCTGGGAGCTGTCGGATTGTTGCTGCTGATCGCCTGCGCGAACGTCGCCAATCTCTTGCTGGCGCGCTCCGCCGTACGCAAGCGGGAGTTTGCCGTTCGATTAGCTCTTGGGGCCAGCCGCGCGCAGATTGTGCGGCAGTTGGTTACGGAAAGCGTGCTGCTTTCACTCATTGGTGGCGTTATAGGATTGGCCTTTGCAAAATGGGGCCTCAACGCGGCGCTGGCGGCGGTACCGGGAAGCGTCCCACGCATCGAGAACATAGGCATCAATCCCTGGGTGCTCTTATTTGCCTTTGGTGTCTCGACGGTGGTTGGAATTGTGTTTGGCCTCTTACCGGCGTTGAAGAGTTCGAAAATAGACCTGCAATCAGGGCTCAAAGATGGAAGCCGCGGTTCCGCGGGTGGCCGTCAACGCATGCAACGGGTTCTCGTACTGGTACAGATCGCGCTGACTTTTGTCCTCTTGACGGGCGGCAGTTTGCTGTTCCGCACAATCCAGAATTTGTGGGCGGTGAATCCCGGCTTCGATGCGCGCCACCTCATCACTTTCCGGGTGGGGCTTTCTCCTTCGGTTAAGAATAGAGCATCGAGGCAACGAGTGGCATATGAGCAGTTGGTGGAGCGCATCCGTCATACTCCCGGCGTAGAGGCGGCGGACATCCCGGCCCTGGTGGCGTTGAGCCGACAAGGGAACGAGGGGCCCTTCTGGGTTGGTTCGCGCCAACCCGCATCCTTGGCCGAGATTCCGCGGGCAATCTATTATCCGGTCGGTCCCGATTACGTTACCACGATGAAAATACCGCTTCTTCGCGGGAGCTTTTTTACCCAGGCGGATACGCCCGACTCTGAAAAAGTCGTTCTGATTGATAGTCTGCTGGCGCGCACGTATTTTCCTGACGGGGACGCGGTGGGGCACACCATAACATTTCCTCGTTGGGGTTCTGGTCGGAATGTCGCATTTCGGATTGTCGGCGTCGTTGGTCACGTCGAACACTATGGGCTCGATGGTTCGTTAGGCCAGAAACCGCAGATTTACTACTCCTTCTACCAGCTTCCGGATGAAGCAGTGCCCGCGTTCGGCCAGCAGGTTACGTTGGTTGTCCGTACGCCGCTCGACGCTGCGACCGTGATGCCCGCCATTAAGCAGGCTGTTTATGAAGCAGGTGCCGACCAGCCCGTGTATGACATCCAGACGATGGAGGAGCTTGTTTCGCGATCGATGGGACGGCAACGCTTCCCTACGCTTCTTTTGGTGGCGTTCGCCGGTCTGGCGGTGGTGTTGGCGTTCGTTGGAACCTACGGTGTGATTTCCTATTCGTCGAGTCAGCGCTTACACGAGATTGGGATTCGCATCGCGCTCGGCGCTAACCGGCAGGATGTTTTGCGGATGATTATCGGACAAGGGATTGGGATGGCTCTTATGGGCGTTGTGATCGGAACTTCCTCTGCGCTGATTCTTGCGCAAGCCCTACCGAGCTTCTCGCATCTGCTCTATGGGATCGAAGCGACCGATCCGCTGACATTTGCCGGGACCTCACTGGTTTTGATGATCACGGCTAGTCTTGCCTGTTATGTTCCGGCCCGCCGTGCGGCACGGTTGGATCCAATGATCGCGCTTCGTAGCGAATAGGAGTGGAGCCCAGTAGTTACGATTGGAGCCGCCTCAGCCGATTAGTCGCTCACTCTTAGCAACGCGCCAGTCAGTGTCCACGGTCAGTGCACGTAAAACCGGCTACGCTTCCTTGTGCCGGACCGGCCTGCCAATCGCCCGCGGGACGGGAAATACCAGCGATATTCTCCTTTCTCCAGCTAGCGGAGTGGGTTATTGTCGTCATAAAAGAATCTAGGCTTTTTCGCAGACTGCGCTGCGAAAAAGTGGCCCTTCGGGCAGCTGGTTCCCCGCGCAGTCTGCGAAAAAGCGCGGTCAGCGATCAGAAAGTCGCCGCGCTCGTTGTAGGTCCCGCGAAGGACCAACCACATCCAGGTTACTGCTGGTTCAGCACCGTGACCGGATCGACATGCATTGCGCGCCGAGCTGGCAGCGAACAAGCGGCTAGGGCGACGAGTCCGAGAATCATCATCACCACACCCATCACGAGTGGGTCCATCGTTCCCAGACCGTAGATCTGGCTCTGCAGAACCTGATCTAACGCCACGGTGCCCGCGAATCCGAGAACGAGGCCGCCGGACACAAGGAGTATCCCTTCGCGGAGCACGAGTGTGAAGATGCGGCGGGAGGTGCTTCCCAACGCGATCCGGATACCGATCTCGCGCGAGCGCTGTGTGACGAGAAAAGCAAGCACGCCGTAAATTCCGATCGCCGATAGAAACAACGAAACGATCGCGAAGGAAGTGGCCAGAACCAGGGCGGCTCTGCGCGGCATGAGCGACATCGAAGCATATTCATTCATCGTCCGCACATTGGTTAGCAGCATCGCAGGGTCGAATTCCTTGACTCTCGCGCGCAAGGCGCTCAGGATTCCCGCCGGATCGCCGGTCGTCTTGATTGCCAGGGCAAGACCGCGCTGGGCCCGTTGCGTCGCGGGAAAGTAATACGCACCGACAATTCGCCCCGCAAGATCTTCGAGCCGGACTTCACGAACTACCCCGACGACCGTCAACCATTTCGTGTGTTCATCGACCGCGAGCAGATCATTCGGGTTGTCCGGCTCGTACATTCGCTTTCCGATAGGATCTGCGCCCGGCCAGAACTTTTGCGCCAATCGTTCGTCCACAATCACGGCAGCGGGACTCGACTGGTCATCGTGCTCATCGAAAAATCGGCCGCGCAGCAGTGGAGTTCCCATCGCTTCGAAGTAATCCGGCGTGACCGTCATTGGCACCGGAGCGACCATGGATTCACCAGGTTTCATCTGGTAACCCTCGGCCAGGATGACGTTGTCGTTGTGATTGCCGCTGAGCGGAAGGTTTGTCGTTCCACCCGCGTGAGTGACGCCTGGGATGCTTCGAACGCTCTGAAGCAAACGATTTGTGCATGACCGCACCGCAGCATCGTCCGGACAGAGGGCGCTTCCCATCCAAACGCCCGTTGTGATCACGCCGGCCGATTTGAATCCGGGATCGACCGCGAGCAGATTTCGAAAACTTGCGGCGAGAAGCCCCGAGCCCATCAACAGCACAAATGCGAACGCGACTTGGGCGACGACCAGAAAGCGCCGCAACGAGCGGGCTTTGCGTCCTGTGGTTCCGGTTCTGCCTTCCTCATGGAGAACCGTGCTGAGATTCACCTTGAAAAGATGTGTGACGGGCACCAGTCCAATCAAAACTGCCGCAATCAGAGCAAGCGCGAGAGCCGCGCTGATGACGGTGAGGTCCATTTGAATCTCACTTGCTCGAGGCAAACGATCTATGCCGATTGTCCCAAGCGCGCGAAGCATGACGAATCCCGTGAGTATTCCACCCAGACCGCCGGGGAATGCGAGCAGCAGGCTTTCTATAATAAGTTGACGCGCCACCTGGGTGCGGGATGCGCCGATCGCAAGGCGGGTGGACAATTCTTTCATGCGGAGATTCGATCGCGCCAGGGCAAGGTTGGCGATGTTGACGGCTCCGATCAACAGTACAAATGCGGCTCCCCCCCAGAGGAAATAAAGGGTGCCGCGAACGCCTCGTACAAGCACATCCTGAAGGCGATCGACGCTGGTGTGAAAACCGGCATTGATCAGAAGCTGGTTGAACTGTGGAAAGCGTCCCATGTTTGCGGCGTTGACCGCGTTTACTTCCTGCTGGGCCTGTTCGATGGTCGCTCCGGGTTTCAAACGTCCGATGTTGCTCCAACCGTTGTTGTGCCGCTTATCGTCGGATTTCTCTTCATCGGTGAACGCGAGCGGTATCCAAAATCGCACTTCAGGGTCGGAGAATTGAAAACCTCGAGGCATCACGCCTACAATCGTAAAAGGCCGGCTTCCCATGCGAACCTGTTGTCCGGTCACGCTGGAGTTACCGGCATAAAGCTGCTGCCATAGGCCATAACTAAGGATGACCTTCTGCTCATTGCCGGTTTGTCCTTCCGCCTCATCGAAAATGCGTCCCTGAACGGGCGGCACCTTCAAGAGACGAAATAACGAGGGCGTCGCTGTCATTCCGCGGATCAGTTCAGGCGAGCCATGGACATCCAATAGGCTGAACGTGCAACAGTTGTACATCGCTTGCTCTTCGTAAACGTTCATGCCGTGGAGCCTGTCGTAGTAATCCGGCACGCCGCTGTTAACAGACAACGGGCCTCCCATATTCGGGTACTGATTGGACATCAGGACAATTCGACTTGAGTCCGGAACAGGCAGCGGTTTGAGGAGAACCGAATGGACAATGGTGAAGATCGCTGTATTGGCGCCAATACAGATCGCCAGCGTGAGTATTGCAGTTGCCGCATACCCGCGATCTTTCCACAGCAACCTCAAACCGAACTGAATGTCACGAATCACGACACTCACCTCCTGCTTGATGGACACAGAATACGTGCGAAGGTTTCCGCGGTTCCAGTCTTTTTGAGCGACCGATAACTACTGTTACCCGCGGCGTATTCTAAGTTTGTTCGTCCCTCCACGAGTCTGTTCCGATAGCAAGTCCGGGACCAGTTCCTTAAAAACGAGCAACTCTAGGCAAGGAACGTACATAACCGGGATTTCCATTTTGAGAGGCGCCCGAATATGGTCGAATTCAAAACCCAGGTGTTCAAATCCGAACGTTAACTTGGCTATAACCGTCTACCGGAAACTTGAGAGTCCTTCAAGGATCCAGAAGTCGCCCTCACAAAGAAACTATTCGCGAGTGTGACCGGTTCTGGACTGCGAAACGCCTATGCGCGACGCAATCTTCGGATATCCGCCGCCACCGGCGCAGAAGTCGCACTTGATCTAAGCCGGGCTCTGCACGGGACGACACGCAGTTCAAGCAGTCGGAATTCCAGGACCGGTTTTTAATTGCCCTCAAGCGTTCTCGCTACCTTGAGTAACTTCGGCTTGAACGAGCATGTTCCAGCCGGTATTCCTAAGTCGGCAGCCCCTAAGAATTGGTCGGGGAATGGTAGAAACGCCTTGGCCTCAAGTTCGACG
>WNGD01018609.1_pt1 | contig 11145 bp, 8 predicted proteins | sample 5400671 | NCBI WGS metagenome assembly WNGD01 (sample SAMN13153369, study PRJNA577476) | soil metagenome | isolation source: 40 cm soil or saprolite under grassland replicate 2 | place: USA:California | collected 2016-06-15
ATGGGCATGGTCATGCAGGTGCTCATCATCGCCGTGCAAAACAGCGTCGATTACGAGCATCTCGGCGTGGCAACCTCCGGCACCATGCTGTTTCGCTCGCTCGGCGGCGCGCTCGGGGTGGCGCTGTTCGGCGCGATTTTTGCCAATGGCCTGCACGCGCAGCTCGCCGGCCCCGGGATGGAGTTCCTGGCGAGCGTTATTCCCTCGGCGGTCAGAGGCCTGCCGCCCAACCTGCATGAGGAATACATCACTGCCGTCATGCTGGCGCTGCGGCCGGTCTTCCTGGTGGCGGCAGCGATTTCCGCGCTCGGTTTCGTGCTCACCTGGATGTTGCGCGAATATCCGCTGCGCGAGGGCGCACCCGCCGAGGGAATGGGCGAGAGCTTCGCGATGCCGCGCGACGCCACTTCGCTCGAGGAGCTCGAGCGCATCATCACGCTCTTGCTCGCGCGCGAGAATCGCTGGCGACTGTACGCCGATCTCGCCGCCCGCGCGGGCATCGAGCTGCCCGCGCCCGAGCTTTGGATGCTGGCGCGACTGGGCGAGCGCGCGCCGCTGACGCTTTCTTCGCTCAGCGCCGAGCTCGAGATCCCGCCGGGCGAGCTCGAAGCGCCACTGCGCGCGCTGCGTGCGCGCGGCATCGCCGAGGAGAAGCAAAACGGCGAGCTTGAACTCACGGCGCTCGGCACAAGCATGCGCGATCGCGTGGTCGCGGCGCGGCGCACGGGTCTTTCCGATACGCTCGCGCGCTGGCGGCCGGAACAGCATCCCGACGTGCTCGCCCTGATCGAAGGCATGGCGCAAGCGCTCACCAGCGACCTGCCGGCGCCCAAGGCGGCGTAGCGCGAGGAGGTGTGGGCGCAGCCCCGCCGCATGCTCGGTGTGCTCCTTCCCCGCACTCGGTGTGCTCTCTCTCCCCGCTTGCGGGGAGAGGGTTGGGGTGAGGGGCCATCTCGCGTGACGAGCAGCGTGAAATTTGAGCGACCGTTTGCGGCGTGTCCCCCTCACCCAAATTGAGATTGTCGGTCGAGTCTTGCGCCCTCTCCCCGCAAGCGGGGCGAGGGCACGTGCCGCTCCGGCACGAATGAGCGGTGAGTCATTTCCGCGCGCGCGACGCGCTCGGTCGGCTCCCTCGCCCCGCGAACGCGAAGCGGAGCGGGGAGAGGGTTGGGGTGAGGGGGATTCTCCCAGAAATCAGTGCGTGGAGAGCCCCCCTCACCCGACCGCCTTCGCGTCGCTGGGCTCCGCTGCGGCGGTCGACCTCTCCCCACAAGTGGGGCGAGGTGGAGCCCGCGGCGCATGCGGCAATCCGATGCCAGACACTCCGCCTCTTGAGAGATCCGCTCGGCGCGCGAGCCAAGACAATTCGTTCGACAGAGAATAGCCTCAGCCCGCGATGTCTCACCGTGCCCGAGATCGATGGATGGCGAAAATCGCGGCGCTGCTTGCAGCGGCGGTGCTGCTGGCGGCTGCGGTGCAAGCGCTCGCGCAAAGCGATGCGACGGCGCATTATCCGAGCCGCGCGGTGAAGATCATCGTGTCGGCGCCGCCCGGCGGCGGACTCGACATCGCCGCGCGCGTGATCGCGGACCGGCTGGCGAAGATGTGGGGTCAGCCGTTCGTGGTGGAGAACCGCACCGGCGCCGGCGGCAATCTCGGCGCGGAGGCGGTCGCGCAGGCCGAGCCCGACGGCTATACCTTGCTCGCGGCGCAACCGGCGCCGCTCACGACCAACGTCGTGCTTTACAAGAAACTCAATTTCGATCCCGCGCGCTTCGAGCCGCTCGCGATCATGACCTCGATCCCGAACACGCTCACGCTGCGCCTCGATTTTCCGGCGCGCTCTGTCGCCGAGCTCATCGCCTATGCCAAGGCCAATCCGGGCAAGGTCAATTTCGGCTCGCAAGGCGTCGGCACCACGCCGCATTTGACCGGCGAATTGTTCGCGCGCGTCACCGGGACGAGCCTGACCCACGTGCCCTATCGCGGCACCGCGCAGGCGGTGAACGATCTCGTCGCTGGCAACGTCGATATGCTGTTCTTCCAGCTCGACTCCGTGCGCGAGCAGTACCGCGCGGGCAAGGCAAAAATGCTCGCGGTGACGACGCCGGCGCGCATTCCCTCGGTGGCGGAGGTGCCGACCATGGACGAGGCCGGCGTCAAAGATTTTCGCTCCGAGACCTGGAACGCGCTCGCCGCGCCGCCCAAGACGCCGGCGGCCATCGTCGCCAAGCTCAACGCCGCCATCAACGCGGCGCTCGCGGACCCCGAGACGGCGCAGCACCTGCGCGCCATGAGCATGAGTCCCGCCGGCGGCTCGCCGGAGGCGGCGCGCGCCTTCATCAAACAGGAGACCGTGCGCTGGGGCGAGGTGATCCGCGCCGCAAAGATCAGCGTGGATTAGCGCCGCGCGCATGTGCCGACGCCGGCCGCGACCCTCGCCCCGCGAAGCGTCGCGAAGCGGAGCGAGGGCTTCAACGCAGCTTCTTCCAAGCAACACCTCTTCGTACCCGCGGCGTGCTTTCTCCGCGTCATTCCGGGGCGCGGGCGACGCCCGCGAGCCCGGAATCCATATCCACGGCCAGTGGTTATGGATTCCGGCCCTCGCCGCTATCGCGCCTCGGCCGGAATGACCAACTGAAAGCCTTACCCCCAAACAACACCTCTTCGTTCCCGCGGCGCGTTTTTGCGCCCGGGGTTTGCCTTTTGCTTCGCGCACCCGGAATGAGGGGTGGGCGGAGCGCCGAAAGAACGTCGGGTGCTTGCGAAGCACCCGTTCGGCGTGTTCGGACACGCCAGGCGCTTGTGAGGCGCCTTGCGTCCCTTGGCGAGGGACGCCCGCCTCTCGGCGCTCCACCGTGACGATTTTGGGCCCGGGGGCCGCGCTTCCCTCACCGGACTTGCGTCCGGATCGGTCACAGCGAGCTCCTCGCATCCGGGTCCTAGTGCCCGGCGGGCGGGGTCCCGGGGCCTCCCGAGGCGAGCGGTTACCAGCCGCGCGCCGCGGGACGCCACTCCTCGCTCCATCTTCAAGAAGGTGCTCTAGAAGACACCCCTCGGGAACGAGAATGTGAATACGTATATTACGATGCTTTATGAAGTCAAGCGCAAAATGCGTAAACAAATCGCTTTCAGTAAGGATTTTTCCTAATTCCGGAAAATGTGATTAAAAACATGGATTTAGAGGCACAGAACAAATGGCATCTGTCGTTCAGCCTCGCCAATTGTGGGCACTTCTCGTCCCGCCGCAGATTCGAAATCTGTTACGATTACAAATTGCGTGAACGCAGCCGCTGCCACTCCCTTGCCGCCGCCCAGCCGGCAATCGCGGCGAGCGCAAGCGAGATGAGCGCGTTGTAGCCGGCAAGCGAGAGGCCGAGAAAGCGCCAGGCCGCCTCATCGCAGCGCACGACGCTGATCGACTGCAGCCTTTCCAGGAGGCCGCCCGGGGTTGCGAGATCATCGAGCGAGCCCGAGCATTCCTGTGGGCCCGCCCACCACTTCCATTCGATGCCGGAATGATAGACGCCGAGCCCGGCATTGTAGAGCATGCCGAGCGTGATCGCGATGAGCGCGGCGAGCAGCACCTTGCGCGAGGCGCCGACGTGATCGCCGAGCAGCACCATCACCGCGAGCGGGATCGCGAAGTAATAGGCATAGCGCTGCTCGAGGCAGAGCGGGCATGGCTTGAGGCCGAGGCCGTACTGGAAGAACCAGGCGCCGAGAACGGTTGCCGCGCCAGCAACGGCGATTGCAATCGCCGCCGCGGCCACCGGCCGCGCCCGGATCATGCTGATTGTTACCTCGCTCATGCCAGCGCGCCGGACTCCTAAATGCATTCCGCTGGACTTGAGTACGATCTCGGCCCGCTCATTCCCGCGCAAGCGGGAATCGAAGGGCCGCGTGCTTCGGCCTCGCTTTGTGGCTTTGGGTCCCCGCTTTCGCGGGGACGAACGGATACGGGCCGTCGCTCAAGGTTGCGAAACGCTCTCATCCGATCGGCGTTGTTCCAACCGATCCGCGGCCCATATAACCATGCGACGGCGGCAATGGTATGGGGCCGTTGACCCCCTGCACCTCGCCACTATGATCGCGCACAAGCCCCTGTGGCGGAATTGGTAGACGCGCCTGACTCAAAATCAGGTGGTGGTAACATCGTGCTGGTTCGAGTCCGGCCAGGGGCACCAACGCTAGCCGAAAACGGGCTGATCCCCGATCACTCTCGGGCTAATGCGGGGCTATTCAGGAAGCCGCGTCGCGGTCTTTTTCTTCAGCAAGGAAAAGTGAGGGGCACCAGCCTCGCAGGATGCGCGGTGATCGCAATATAGATCTTTCGGGGGGTGACGTAGTGAAACGGGGAAGGACCAAATGCGAACGAAGAGCCAAACCGCATGGGAAACGGCCGCCCGATGCGCAACTCTGGCTCAGGAAGCAAACGATCCCGAAGAGCGCGAACACTATACCCGCTTGCGCGATGCGTGGATCACGCTGGCGAAAAGATGCGAGCCCTTCAACTTTCCTGACGTGACGGAGTCGGAGAACTAGTCGCAACCAATTCCCGTGTCATTCAGCAAGAACGAGAACCCCGGCCTGAGTTCAGCTAAAGCTGGGCCTTCGCTAGGGCATGGCGGGGCGGCAGAGGCCGGGCATGGACTGCCGCCCGGCGCCATCGCGATAAGCATCATTATGTTTTGCCTAGAGCGTGATGATTTTTGATTGGATCGTCCGCCGCGGACCGTAACGGTCCCGGGTCTGCAGCGCACCATTGCGCTTCGCTTCATGCTGCGCTGCGCCCGGGACACGAGTCAGCGTTGGTACGACAGGAAGGAACGAACGACTCCTTCTAAACGCATCACGCCTTAGCGCCGGCGGTCGCACTCCCTCGAGTTCGAGCCTTTCATCAGGCGAGAGCGCGCGACAGTTTATTGTGAATCGCATCGATAACTAACAATATCGCCACTAGCAGCTTGCCCGACTACTTCCCGGTCAACTTCGTCCTACGCGGTGAGCGCGGCGATGTGCGAGGCGGGGTGCCCGGTTGACATGGTTGCGCCTTTGCACGGCGCAGGTTGATATAGCCAGTGCAGGCACTGGAGTCCGGCGTCGGGTGACCGCGATGCCGGGACGGGACACTCGGCGACTGCAGCAAGCGCCCGCCAAGCGCCTGAAATTCTAAACTGCGAGCAAACGGCAAAGAACTTGCTTCTTGCAGTGACAGAAACAGAAGGAGAATGCGATGAAGCATCTAGCAGGACTCCTGTTGTTGCTGGGCACCGTGTTGGCGCCGAGCATGCTGCAAGCGCAGGATGCATGGCCCGCGAGGCCCATCACGTTCGTCGTGCCCTATGGAGCGGGCGGTTATACGGACTTGGTTGCCCGGCTGACCGCGCACTACGTCGAGAACGCCTTGGGCAAGCCGGTGATCGTGGACAACCGCGCGGGCGCCGGCGGCATTGTGGGGACGCAGGCGGTCGCGAATGCCGCAGGCGACGGTTATACGTTCTGCGTCTGCAGCATCGGCGCCATCTCGATCGGGCCTTTCGACCCAAACCAGAAGGTCGGCTACGATCCGTTGCGGGACCTTACGCCTGTTGGCATCGTCAGCTCGATCGCGCAGGTGGTCATCGCCAACAAGGACCTGCCGGTAAAGACGCTGGCCGAGCTCGTGTCCTATGCCAAGGCTAATCCCGGCAAGCTCAACTATGGCTCCAGCGGCGCCGGCGGCCTGACCCACTACTCGGTCGAGCTGTTCCAGGCCCGCACCGGCATCAAGGTGGTGCACATCCCGTTCAAGAGCGGTGGGAACTCGACGGCCGCGGTGGTCTCCGGTGAGGTCGATTTCTCCTTTGCCAACATGACCGATGGTCTGCCGCAGGTGCAAGCCGGATCGGTGCGCGGCCTAGCCGTGACCTCGCTCAAACGCAGCCCCTACTTTCCCGATCTGCCCACCGTACAAGAGGCGGTCCTGCCCGACTTTGTTGTGGAGACGTGGAACGGCATCATGGCGCCGTCGAAGACCCCCGCAAGGCTGGTGCCGACACGGTCAAGACCACGCCCGAGCAGTACCGTGCGCAGATCGTCCGGGAAATTGCCCAGTGGAAGCCGCTGATCCAGGAGATCGCGGAGAGGAAATAGCCGCTGCCGAGCTTGGCGTGCGAAGGCTCGCCTTGGCTGCTCGCACGCGCCGACGAGGTGATCGAATGAGAAGGCGCGCGTTCATCACGCTTCTCGGCGGCGCGGCGGCGGCGTGGCCGCTCGCGGCGCGCGCGCAGCAGCGCGACCGTGTGCGACGGGTTGGTGTGATCATGAATTACACGGAGAGCGATCCAGAGGGACAAGCTCGATGTTCAGCGCTGCGGCAGCGGCTTCACGAACTGGGATGGGTGGAGGGAAGTAACATCCAGATCGAGGTGCGTTGGGTCGGCGGCAAAACCGATCGTATGCAAACATACGCGACCGAGTTTGTCCGCCTGCCATCCGAGGTCATCGTTGTGAATAGCACTCCGTTGCTTGCGGTAGTGAAGCAGCTCACGCGCACAATTCCGATTGTATTCGCTCAGGTTGCCGATCCAATCGCCAGTGGCTTTGCCAGCAGTTATGCTCGGCCAGGCGAAAATATTACCGGCTTCACTGATTTCGATGTGTCGATCGCTGGAAAATGGATTGAGGTCCTCAAGGAAGCAGCGCCTTTCATCAATCGGGTGACGGTGCTCCGAGACCCGAAACAGACGAATCACGATGCATTCTTGCGTGTGATCGAAACCACGGGCGACTCGCTCAAGGTGCAAGTGTCTGCAGCGGGAGTGAGCGATCGGGCCGGCATTGAGCAAACGATCAGCGCGTTGGCAGGTCAAATGGATCGGGGATTGGCAGTCCTGCCAGGTCCTGTGAACAACACGCTGCGCGAATCAATCATCCAACTGGTTGCTCGCTACCATGTGCCAGCGATTTATCCCTTTAGGTATTACGCAAGGGACGGAGGGCTGCTGTACTATGGAATTGATCAGGTTGACCAATGGCCCAAGGCTGCAGGGTATGTTGATCGCATTCTCAAAGGCGAGAAGCCGAATGAGCTTCCATTGCAAGCTCCGACCAAGTTTGAACTAATCATCAACCTGAAGACCGCCAAGGCGCTCGGCATCGAAATTCCGCCTACGCTGCTCGCCCGCGCCGACGAGGTGATCGAGTGAAGGAGTGAACGGGAGCGTGCAACTGGGAAGACAATAGGTGGCCAAGCCTGTCCCATTACCTGTTTGGGATCGCCAGGGAGGAAAACTCGTCACCGAGTGGATGGGCGATCATCAAGCGACCTACGAGAGCGAGCCCCAGCGTTCAGTCAGGCAGTGGGTTAAGTCCCATCCGCTCTTTGACTGGCTCTACGCAGCCTACGAGAACACACGCTGGAGTGCCCGGGAAATCGAGCCGTTTATCCGCAAGTACCACATCGATATGAGCGAGTTCGAACCTATCGAGTACCGCTCATTCGCTGAATTTTTTGACCGACGATTCCGGCCAGGGGTTCGCAAGTTTCCTTCGGCCGCTGGCGAGATGGGGGCTTTTGCTGAAGCGCGCTACTTCGCTTGGGATAAATTGGACCCCGAACAGCAGTTTCCGGTCAAAGGCCATTCACTAAGCGCCGATCGGATTCTGGGCACTGCAGAGCGGGCGCGCCCGTTCATCGCCGGTCCCGTCCTCCTGGTGCGCCTGGCGCCGGTGGATTACCACCACGTGCATTATCCCGATCATGGCAGGACTTTGGATCAGGATCGGCTCGGACACCGCCTCTGGACCGTGAACTGGCACGCATTGGTGAACAAGCCAGACATCCTCTTCAGCAACGAGCGCGTGATAAATATTCTGGAAACCCGCCATTTCGGACGCCTCGCATTCGTTGAGGTTGGCGCCTTATCCGTTGGTCGAATCGTTCAGGTTCATCCGCTCGATAAACCTTTCCAGCGCGGCGAGGAGAAGTCCGTTTTCCGCTTTGGTGGATCGGCCATCGTGGTCCTCGGCGAACCGGGCGCGTGGCGTCCCTCTGACGACCTGCTTGAGTACACGAAGCAGGGAATCGAGACCCTGGTGCCGCTTGGCGAACCCGTGGGGCTGCGGGCGTAGTTCTCACCGATCTGACACTCGGCCTTTGGATCAAGGCTCCGAGAGGTGCACCTCGCGCCATTGCGCTGTGGTGCCGAATTTCGGAAGCGATCGGAGTGAACCGGACATACCGAGAGCACTGGCAGCGTATCGATCTGGTGAAAGTGACCCCCTTGCAGACGTGGCCGCCGGATTCGCGGAACAGCGACCTATGGAATATTGGACGGTGGCTCACTCCGGCTTGATGCCCGCAAGCTTGATCACCTTGCCCCATTTCTCGGTTTCCGCGGCTACCAGCTTTCCAAATTCGGCCGGTGTCATTGGCATGGGCTGGCCGCCGAGCTCAGCTAGACGGACCTGCAATCTCGGGTCAGCCAACACCGCGTTCACCGCCTGATTGAGATTCTCGACGACCTCAGGTGGTGTGCCCTTGGGCGCCGCGATTCCGTACCAAACGCTTGCCTCGTAGCCCGGCACGCTTTCTCCGATGGTCGGCACGTCTGGAATTGCATCCACTCGTTTCGACGCGGTCACACCGAGCGCCCGCACCTTGCCGGTTCTGATATGCCCGATCGAACCGGGCAAGTTATCGAACAGCACCTGTACCTGACCGGCTAACAGGTCGGTGAGTGCGGGCGCGGTGCCGCGGTACGGCACGTGCACAATGTTGACGCCGGTCATTGCCTTGAACAACTCACCGGACAGATGAGGCGACGTGCCGACCCCGCCCGAAGCAAAGTTGATCTTCCCCGGATTGGCTTTCGCATAGGCGATGAACTCGGCGACGTTGTTAGCTGGGACCGCCAGGTTTACCTCCATCACGTTAGTCAATCGCATCGTCCCGGCGACCGGGACGCTGTCGCGGATGAAGTCGAAGGCAAGCCTTTCGTAGAGCGTCGCGTTGATGGCGTTGTTCGGGCCGACGAAGACGATAGTGTAACCATCCGGCGTAGCGCTGAGTGCGGACTGCATGCCGACATTGCCGCCCGCACCGACCCGGTTCTCAATGATGAATTGCTGGCCCAGATGATCCGACAGATATTGGCCGATGACGCGCGCAACGATGTCGTTGGGGCCGCCCGGCGAAAAGCAAACAATCCAGTGCACTGGCCGCGCCGGATAGCTTTGCGCCCAACTGATCCGCGACACGGTCGGAATCGCGGCAGCGCCCAGGGCCAGATGCAGAGATCGACGGCGGGAAAGTTTCATGCTGCCCTCCCAGAAATGCGGCTTTTACATTACCTCGTCTGCAATCTAGCGGAAGGAGGCAATGACCGCTTGGCAGATCGCTGCAGATGCTGATGATTTAAATTTACATCCGCTGTCGGGGGCACAGCGGAAATGGAGCGACGAGCCGCCCTCACGGCCTGTGAAGCGACTGATCCTAAATCTGCCAGCCGCTGCGCGGCGGATCGCGGAATTTTGTTCGATAAGTCTTTTGCCTCACCCAGAGTTGATCACAGGTGGTGCTGGGGTTTCATTATTCTTTCCAGCCACGCGCAAATCGAATGCCGCGCTGGACGTCACAGCAGGCAAGAGGGGAGGGCGAGTCGATGCCGAGCCTTAAGCGCAGTATCCTAGCTGCATTCGATGATTTCCGCGCAAGCGGTCTGCTCCGGCCTGCCGCAGAAAAATTCGCAGGCGCCTGGCTCGCCTGCTTTCTGGTGATGGCGCGGGGTGACATCCTCGCCGGGCTTAGTTTCGAGCACATTCGTCTCGCCTCAATCTGCGGGATCGTCGGCGCGGCGGCTACCGTTGCCCTTCTTGCGCAGATGAATCGTATGGGCGATAGCCTCGCGCGCCAGGCAACGATCAGCGCAGTCGTGACCTTCATTGGTGACGTTTTTGCGCACCCGTCACACTTCGGGCCTCAATGGGCGGAGCCGCTGATCACCGCTGCGGTATCGGCGGCCATTGCCGTCGCCGTCTGGCACGGGAAGCGCCTTGTAAAGCGGCTATACCGTGATGCGTTTCGTATCGAACCACATGCTGGCGTCATTGCCGGGTCAAGACCCGGCAATCCATCCAGCTTCAAAAGACTTTTTGCGAAGTAGATGGATGCGCGGGTCAAGCCCGCGCATGACGGAACGGGGAAGTGATTCAAACTAATCGAGAAACGCTTTAGCCGCGCCGGAGCTTGGGTAGCGGAGGTTGGGTTTTCACCGCCATCGAGGCCAATTTCAGTCGCCACGTTGCTGCTTTGCATATGCCAGCAATTGGCACGAAGCTACAGCGGACATTGACGCGCGTGATGGCTTGCCGGCGGCCTAACGGATTTTTGCTCCTTCCCGGCGAAAAAAAGAATGCGGGGGACAATCGGGCGCGGGGCCACCAGACGCGATCGCTCGAAACTAGCCTTGACTCCTTGACACCTTGACACCTTGACAAGGTTGCCTTGACAGATGGCGGCGCAAGCAAGCGACCGGGCCTGAGAACATTTTCGCGCCGCCGCCGAACAACGGCGGAACGGATCACTCGGAAGCCGGACCGAACGCTGCCTTGACGGCTCTGCGGCGCGGCGCGAGACTTGGTGCCAACAAATCAAATGTGCGCCGCGCCGTTTTGGCTCGGATGCAGTCGCTCGGAGGAATCCATGAAACGCCGAAGCAATTCCCCTGACGTCGCGCGCCGCAATTTCCTCAAAGGCGCGAGCGTCGCCGGCGCCGCCGCGCTCGCCGCGCCAACCGCCGCGAATGCGATTCCCGCGCCGCCGCAACCCAAACTCAAGGCCACGCTGCCTGGCCCGCTGCAGATCGCGGCCGACACGCAGCCGCCGAACAAGGACCCGGCGACGCAGACCACGAGCGGCGGCGACTTCATGGTCGATGTCCTCAAGACGCTCGAGATCGATTATCTGGCGATGAATTGTGCCTCGAGCTTCCGCGGCCTGCACGAAGCCATCATCAACGGCGAGAACAACAAGCTCGAAATCCTCACCTGCCCGCACGAAGAGATCGCGGTCGCGATGGCGCACGGCTACGCCAAGATCGAAGGCAAGCCGATGGCTATGATTTGCCACGGCGTGGTCGGGCTGCAGCACGCCACCATGGC
>WNGD01006524.1_pt1 | contig 11140 bp, 15 predicted proteins | sample 5400671 | NCBI WGS metagenome assembly WNGD01 (sample SAMN13153369, study PRJNA577476) | soil metagenome | isolation source: 40 cm soil or saprolite under grassland replicate 2 | place: USA:California | collected 2016-06-15
ATCTGCACCAACTGGCTAAGGAAGAATCTGACCGACCTACAACGTCTTCAAGGCAGGGTCCTCTACAGCCTTGCCCCTGAGGACTTTCAACGTATTCTCGACATAAGTTCTAGCTTTCGAGACTGTGGGGGGCCTCCAACCACTATTAGGCAAAGCCCTTCATTTTTCCTTCCCGAAAACGGTCATGATGTGGGACCAAGCAATAGTCAGGAACACATACAAACTTCGCCCCGACCCGGAGAGCTTCGTCTCATACCAGCGCTTTGGATGGAAACTACTACACCAAGTTACACGCGGCAAAACTGTCAAAGTGCTAAGCCAACTTGAGAATGACCACTCAAGATCCATCGACTACTTCGAACCCAATGACCATGATCCTAGATCTGTCGCATACTATCTAATTGGCGGTAGAGGTTCCCGAAGTAGGAGTGGAGCGATGAGCGTTACGAACAGAAAACGGCTGGGTGCATGTCCAGAGGTCCTCAGGTTTTCGGAAGTTTGAAGGCTTAAACCCGGTCTTACTATCGGGTTCAGTCGGAGCAAACACCTCATCTTGCCCCCATACAAGTTGCTCGTCGAGTACCAGAGAAAGGAAATCGATCGTCGGTTTCGGAAATTTATCACAGATAATGAGATTGTTAGGGACGAACCATTCAGCTTCACTCTAAAATTGACAAACATAGGACGAGAGCCGTTTCCGGGTGGCACAATAAGCACTATGAGAATGGATTTGACAGCATTGGTGGCACTGTCTGTCAGTTGGGGGATTGGCAAGCTAGACAAAATCCCCCCTCTTCCTCCTGAAGGTTTCTACGAGAATGGGCCGTTCAGTGCTGCTCTGTCTTGGGAAGGGCCAACCCGAGTCGTCTTCAACCTTAAGCCCGACGATAGTGCTCCGTTGGAGCTGTATTGGAACAAAGAAGGCAATCCTTTTGCTGCAGATTGGATACACGTTGTGTATTCAGTTGGCAGAGAAAGCGTTCTTGCTTTGGATCTCTTGGACAAGATATCGCGGCGCCAAGAACAGCCCCCAAAGAAGGAATCCTAGATGTCGGAAGATCTGACGGAAGAATCGGAGGAGAAAGAGGAATCCCGTCCGGGTTCAGTGCTAGCTAAAGGAACCATAAGTCTCCCGAGCCTTCCGGTAGAAATCGAAATTCCAATCGAAGCTCAGGCCAAGATCGCGAAGATCGTCGAAGATCAAGTTGCTAAAGAAGTGGCGAAAAGATTGCCAGAGGCTGTCGCTGAGCAAATTGCGGGATTGGCTGGGAGGGATTTGAAAGGCCGCTATTCAAAAGGCTACTACATGAGTGCTGGACTCTCTGCCTTCGCGGGTGTTGTCGGATACGCGTATTTCGGTGGCATTCTAGGGTTGTTGTTAATCGCCGCATCGGCTGGTCCTTTCTTGATATCGCTGTTGGGTCTTTACCGTTCTCAACAACGGTGAAGAAGATACGGCTCTACCTAAGCTCTCCGCCACTGTCACCCTCGGTGGTCGGCTTCGTTCTGAGCACGGCTTTTCGTTAGTGTCGTTCCTTGCCATCACTGTAGCGACAATTGTAGGTTTTCAAGTCGTTCGAAGCGAGGGCCTCGGCCTTTCGGGGATTATCGTTCTCAATTTCGTTCTTTTGACGGATGCTGCGACCCTATTCTACGCGGAAGCTCGACTCAAGGAGAAGAAAAAAAGGAAGAGGAGCGGGAAGGCTAGTTGAGAACTATCGCAAAGTCGCAGGAGATGATTCCATCCCTTAGACAACCCGCGGTTTGGCTAGTCCCGATTTGCATATCGAATGTGTGGTAGGTAGTTCGCTGACGCGAAGTTGCCCGTGATATGGTTCGTAACAGTCTGTCCTGGAGAGACGCTAAGGCCCTCGGTCTGGTTGGCCATGGTTTGCCAAGTACCCGTGTTCTCTCTAACGGCCACGAAGTAGATGCTAGTTGTCCCGGTGCCGACGTTCCCTATTGTTCCGGATTGTGTTAGGAAGGGGGTTGATAAGGAGAGACAAGTAACCCTACTTAGTTGAGGAGATCTGAGCTCGTAGCATTCGAATTTGCTTGGCTCGAGTAAATCTCGTTGGTGGGTTGACAGGCTTGTAATACTGCAAGTTACGAGTCGTATGTTCCGATATAGAGTTTAGCACTAGTCGTCCTGATTGTTCTGGATCGCGTCGTAGCAGGGGAGACAGTATCGGCCTGTAGCAAAGGAGCCTTCTTCCTGAGCTTGATAGAACTTCAGTTCATCTTCAGGAAATTCGTCTTCACATCTCGCGCATTTCATGGTCTATCATAGATGACCCGTCACTCTTGAAGAATTCTGTGACTTCATTAAGGGAGTCTCGTTCCAGTCGGACCTCCAAGGGGGGTCCATCGGGAGTTGTGAAGAACACAACTTCAGCTGATGCCTTCGCAGTTCGGAATTTGTACATTACAAGCCGGTAGTCTGCCGTTCGCTTGACGGTAGTCTAGTAGAAGCTGTCTCTCCCTCAAGCAAGCGGGCCTCTCCAATGCAACTAGCTCATAGCAAAAGACCGTTGGTCGATTTATTCTCAAGCAGTCATCTGGGTTGTTCAGATGAGTGTTAAGCCTATCGCGCAAATTCTGACTTCGGCCAAAGTATAGTATCTATCCAGATCGCCCCAGTGCATATACACTCGAAGACTCAGGAACAAGGTTCACATTGGCTTGGTTGAAAGGAATCCAGTCTGTGAAGGGCACAGGGAAAACCGTCGGATGAGGAATGATATTTAGGCCTTTGACACTGTTCCCACAAAAATATTAGGCAGGTGTACCATGACGGTGTAAAATGCCACCAAAGAAGAAACGACCCAGAAAGTCAAGGTCTACCCAAGACGATGATGATAACGAGAGTCCAGAGGACACCACCAAATCCGGCGGGTTCATTCTCGCGCTTTTGGGTGCAGTATTTGGCTACGCACTTGTGACTTCGCCGTGGGACTACATCAACGCGATCCCTAAGGTCATAGGACTAATCTTCTGTCTCTTTGTCGTGTTTGGTGGCATCCTATTGCTTCTACCGGAGCAAGACAGACCGGCCATGACGGATGCGCTTGTCAAGGGATTTACTCTGACTCTCAAAGCAATCGTGTCTATGGGTAAGGAGATAGCCCTCCACATTTCATCGTGGAGGGCGAGCCGAAGGGAGAGAAAGGAAAAAGAGGAAGAGGACGACTCTCCGACAGCTTAGTCTCCAGAGCGGATCTATTGATGATTATTCCAGCAGAAGACGGCTCCGAATACACTCTGTGTAAGGGAGTCCATCCTCAAAATTGTCCCGTCTGTGGTCGTATAGAACAGGAGGGTTCGTTCTCCGTCGTTCTCAACGATTGGGGTTGCAATGCTTCAATTTGCAAATCGTGTTGGGACTCAGGCTTCAAAAAGGCGTATCTCAAAGCGAGTGCTCTCCATCCTCATAATTCAACGGTAGAGCCGCTTACAGAACAGAAATTGTTCCACGAACGCGAGAGACGAAGATTAATGGAAGAAGCGATAGTTGCTTACCGCAATTACTTGAAATCTCTGAAGGTCTAAACCTTAGAGCCGGAACGGCAAAGGCTCGCGCAACCTGAACTCCTTCCGGCCGATCATCGGCTGGATCTTGTAGGCTTCTCGGGGAATGTACTTTTCAAGCAACTTCTTGAGCTTCTTCGGGCCTGCAGGAGGTTTCATGGGTAGGCTGCTCATTGTCCTGTAAGCATCCCTCGCCTGCTATATGTCAAGGGAAATATATCAAGAGAGTTGGGACCAAAAGTCCACGAATAGTACTTTCTTGGTACTAGATCGATCACGGTTGATTCTTCAAGTATCCTGGTTGCGTGAGCCGTTCTTGTAAGAGGAGGATCGGGAGAGGGTTCTACTGAAACTAATACTGAAAATGTTCGACTAGTTTGTCTGAATCTTCCTCTGGCGCTTTTCGTTCTGCTCTCTTGGACATATTCGACCAGCTCGTGGGACTATGCAGATTACAATGGACGAGGATGAGATTCATGAGGAGTCTGAGGTTGAGAAGAGTATCAATGTTTGGCGGCAGTCTGAGCGGAAGATCATGATCGAGACAGTTCAGGATCTAATCCAGACTTCACACAAGTATGCAAAGTCACAGTATACTCCTAGTGCGCAGCGGGCCCGGTGGACCAAGCTTGCGGGTCAGTTGATCTGGTATAAGGATCAGATTTTGAAGAATTTCAGTCTGGAGGCTATGACGATTGAGCTGCAGACGCTGAAGAGACAGATTAGAGAGTCGGAGGAGCGGAGAGAGCGCGAGACTCGGACCAGGAATTATCAGACAATAGTCTTTCGCAAGCCAGAGGAGAGGAAAACGGAGGAGGCGCAGAATGCGGAGACCTCCGAGGCTTCCAAGGCTGACGACCCTGAAGGTGCCAAGGAAGCCGTGTCCAGTGCGGTTGGTTAGCTGAACAAGATTCTCTTGGACAAGGGCGGGGTCGTCTGGACGTTTCCCGGTAATCCGAGACTGCGAAAGCTTCTGGGTACCAGTGTCCGTCTGAGATAGTCGTCCATGCGTAAATAGTCGTGTCAATCAGGTATTGGTGAAGGAGTCTGGTTCAGGATAGACGACGGTCTGGGGAGGTAGAGTGGGGAAGCCCATGAAGTCTTGGTTCCGTGTGAGGTACGGTGCGGAGAAGGGCTGGCTGATCAAATCGCTCGACTGGCACACCATCCTTGATGTGAGGTCTGACGCCATGTACCTCAGAGTCAATTCTCGTTACAGCCTAAAGGTTGCGGGTTATGTCTTTGGCGTACCTTCGCTAATCGTATCTTTCTTTGCAACTTTTATCCTCGTGCGGCTTCTGTCGGAGTACTTGGTAACGATTATTCCCCAGGCGTGGCTGCGGGCTTGGTTGTGGCTTTACGTGGGAGGAATACTACTTGTATTCTTCGGAGGATTCATTCTTGCAGTTTTTGGCTTCATATTTTTGGCTGTCTTTCTAACCTTTCCAGTTCTAGCGCGATTTTCCACGCCTGCCGCGATTCTCAATATTAAGGAGATTTGGATGGGAAGGTTGCGGCATATCATCAAAGTGTCCGTAGAGAAGGAGCTTGTCCCCCTGAACCTTCAAGAGAAGAACCTTGTCTTGACTGTCTTTGCGACTCGTCGAGGTCTTAAGAGTGCTCTCCGTCAATTCGTCATCGAGACACCAGCGTCTTAGCGGGACTAGGTCTTTTGGATGATTTGGACGGCGCGGTTCGTTGTGTGTTCTCCGCAAACGCGAGCTTGGATTGCACTTGCGCCCAGGGCCTGATACCCTGGAACCAATTTCCACTCCCTCAATTGCAAGGTCACGAGTGTTGTTGGCACCGTGAATGGGGCGACCGTCAACAGCGGTACCGGTACGACGCTCTTGGTCGTCTTTACGCCAAGATTGACAAGCTGAATCCTGGGATGGTTCTAATTACGAAGGTCGAAAAACCCACGCTTCTTCGATGAGTTCGATGTCATATTGGAAAGCAGAAGCGGAGAACCATTTTCAATGCAGTTGGAAGATATTCCAATTCCAGCAAGTGGCGCTTTTTGAACGCACGCTGTGAGCGCGGGTCATTCTACACTGAATGGGATCTCATGACGCTAATCCCTGTCTGAAACGCTCGACTTTAGATGACACTCGTCCTCTTCTGACCTGGGTCTTCCAGTCTCTTAGGAGGATCGCATCCTTTCGGCCCTTCAGTCTTCCAAAAAGTTTCTTGTCAGCTGTCACGAGGACGGCTTTTGATTCCTTGGTGGCTGTGAGATAGCTTGCGTCATTGAACGTGATCTCCAGGCTTCGAGCCGTCTCGAAGACTCGTGTTAGAACCTTCGGATCATCAATGTCAAGCGTTGGAATAGCCATCTCTGAGAGTGATTCGAAGTCTTCCCTGACACTTTCGATCCTCTTAGCTGGATGTTTCCAGAGGACATTTCCCAACTCGTAACGGAGGAGGGAGATGGTTGAGACTCTGTGCTTCTTCTGGATAAAGAGGTCTCGAATCTCCAGGGCCTTGTCCGAGTCCTCCTCGTGAACAAACCATTTGGCGATGACGTTCGAGTCTAGGAGATACAGAGGGCTACCGGGCATCCCTCATCTTCCTAATCTCCCTAGTACTATTGAACCGTACCCCGACTGTCTTCTTTCTCGATGCGTCCATTCTAGCCGCGGCCCGTCTACGCTTCTCAAGGAGAATTTTCTCTTCAACTGTCCTCCGCAGCACATCCGGCCAGTCAATACTCGTCCGTTCCATCTCCTCGCGGAGACTGTCCGGGACCCGAAACGAGACAACCGCCAAATCAGGCTCCCCAAATGTTTACATGAATCGTTTACACTTAAAGCTAGCGAAACAGGCAGACACTAGGCCAAGATTGACAGGCTGAATCCTGGGATGGTGCCATTAACGAGGGTCGAGAGGCCCACGCTCCAAGTATATTCCTGAGTCGACCATCTTCCTCTCTGGTTGTATGGACCTGGCTGGCCGCGATAGGAAAGATTTGATCGTGGGAGAAACGTTAGTATTGTGGGATGAGTAATGGCGGTGTTGAGGGTGGATGATCGGTACCGGGTTGTCTTGGACAAGGAGGTTCGAGAATTCTTGAAGGTTGAGCCCGGAGACAAGGTGTTGGCGATTCCGTCCTCGGAAGGGGTCTTGATGGTCTCTCTTAAGGGGAAGAGCTTCAACACTTCTCTCCCTGGGTTTCGCTACAAGGAGCGGGATCATGAGGCTTCTCGCTTCTTGTTTAAGAAGAACTAGGTTCTCTGACCCTCTCTACAGAATACCTCTCTTGATTTCCAAGAATGCTACCTAGGTTCTCCCGGATCCGAATTTTCCAATCCTCGCATAGAGAACACCTCCAAAGGCCACCAAGGTTCCACAGATCCACACTGAGATCGTCTGGACTTTTCCCAGTAATTCGAGGCTGTGTAGACTGCTTGACAGTAGCGTCCCGTCTAGGCTAACGTTCTAGCCTTGAGTCTTTCTCGGTGGATACTTGAGCGGGTCGAGCCTGTTGATGCCGGGTATATCTTCGAAGTGGGGATCTGTTGAGAGGATCGTGTCCAGTCCTGTTCTCTTCATTATTGCTGCATGAGCACAGTCGTAGGGGCTGACGCCACTTGACCTGAACAGTTCGACGGTGAGTCTAACATCCACGTTGAGCAGTTCACTGACGGTGATTCCCGTCGAGTATATGGAACTGGTCTCGCGAGCCACTTCTTGGCCGAGCCCGATCTTTCTCAGTGCGTTGCTCACTTCTACCAGGGCCAGGGTTGATGTGGCGGCTGCGAGTCTTCCTTCGGCGAGGTCGGTGACTACCCTAGCGCAGCTGGATCCGTATTTTCGATCCTTGATCTTGGCGTTTACGAAGATATTGCTATCGAGAAAATACTCCACAGCCGATCTCTACCGTTCTTCTGACAGCTCCTCCAGCTTCTCGGAGCTAAGGGGTTTCCGGAAGAGAGGCCTCTTGCCAATCAGCACTGTCAAAGGGTCCTTGACAGTCTCGAACCGCTTTACGATGATCGCGCCTCCCGGCGCTCCTTCGACGGTGACCTCTTCGCCGGGTCTCAAGCCTACTGATTCCCGCACGTCTTTAGGAATGGTCACCTGAAACTTGTCGGTGACTCTTGAGACTCCCATGTTCATCATACCAGTAATGTATGTCAGATAGATAAGCATACCGTATACCGCATACGCAGCCTCCGCTGGGCCAGCTTCTCTGACGCCGTTCAGGATTATCCTAGACTGTCTAGCCTGGCGTCCCTAGTCACGCCCGAGGTTCTTCTCTTCAGCCGTCATGTTCTGCTTTCGCTCATCCAATCCTGAATCAACTATCCACTTCTCAGCCAAACCGGGGCTTCAGGGTCTGACAGATCCCACAGAACTCCTCGGACCCTTTGACCTGGTCGGCCGGATGGGACAAGCTTGACTGCGACTCGAACATTTCTCGGCTCTAAGCCGGAGAGTATCGTGAACCGCAGCTCCCTGAAGTCCAAGTAGCGGCCAATCCATCCCCGTAAATCCGAAGAAGACGCATAGAGATCCGAAGACCATCAACATATACGAAGAGCCGCGGAACACCTATTCACTGGCTCAAAAGCTCCCACCCCGGCATTAGGGCTTCGGTGAGGATCAGTCTCAAGTCGGTCACGCCAGTCGGTCAGCTGACCAAGACACTCCTGACATTAGCCAAATCCTGCTATTGCTCAGACACGAGCTCAGACGCGAGAACGAAAGTGTTCATTCTGCCTTCAGCGAGTGCAATGAACCTGGCAAGATAGTCGTCGAGTTTTTTCTCGAATTCTTCATCTGTGACTGTATTTGGGAGCTCGAGGAAGGTGCCGCGAAAGTAGTCGAAAGCCCGCGATGCTCCTGGAGGTAGCCAGGAAAGAGTTTTCTCATTCCCAATTCTTACAATTCCGGTTAGATCAGGAATTTGGTATCTCTCCATTTGTGCTGCCCAATAAGAGTTGACAATGAGCTGCAGCGCGTTTCTCCATTGTCTACGTTCCCTGCTGAGCGCTAGTGGACGTCGCATCTTAGCGATGCCTTCAAAATGTAGTCGGATCGACTTTGCCATCTCGGTGTGCGATCCGAGCACCTTGATGGCAAGGTCCTCGGTAAACACTTCAGCCGGGTAAGTTGATGCTGAATGGATGATCTTCGTCCGCGACTTTGGGAATGCTTTGCCGATCGATTCGTAAGCTTTCTTTTCTATCGACCGATTATGGGAGGGGTGTTTCTTCTGTGAAAGATGGGCGTGGCACATCTCATGAATGAGAGTGTAGTCTAGCCCTTCATCATCGTCGTAGACGGCCCATGCGGACACGAGTATTACCGATTCGTCACCCGCAGGATAGAAGAATCCATAGCTTGAGAGTTTACAGTCGATGCCTATCCAGAGCTGTCTATCGTCCACTTCGAAACCGGATTCTTTCATTCGAATTAACACTTGGTGGGCCCTAAGGTCAACTTCGCTAGGGAGTTTTCTCCAATCAAGCAACAGCCCGATGCCGGCGATGACGAATCCTATCGCAAGAAAGGTGTTTCCTATTGCGCGGATAATGTAGTCGTAAGGAGTCGTCGAATGGAATACAGCAACGTAGCCTATGTGGAACAATACAAACGGGGACCCTAAAATTCCAATCTGCAGTCCTCTTAAGGCGACGGCACTCGCCTTGCGCTTCTTCTGATGCCTGCTCCATACTCGGTAAAACTCGGAGTACCAGATGGTGAGATAGAAGAATCCTCCAAAGAAAAATCCTAGGAAAACATAGCTTAGCCAGTCTCCAAATGGGATCTTGGGAGCTAGGATTATCGTTCCGACAAGAAACATGGCTGCAGCTACATGAAGTCTAAGTCGATTCTTCAAGAAGACCGGGTACAATACGCCATTCCGGACTAGTGTAGGCTAGACTATCTGTTTTTACGCTCCGTCGCTCCTAGGATCCGACGGTCATGGCAAGACGCCGTGCACTACTGGTCTTAGTCATCATTGTTATTGTAGGCGCTGTCTCAGCCTTCACTCTGTGGAGAGGAGTGCAGCAAACCCATTTCGTCTTGAGGACTAGACCCGGTGTTATTCTCGGAAGCAAACAATCGGGTCCCTATTCACCAGTCGGCTGGTTCATGCCAAGCGATACGCGTATTGTCACATCGTACGTTGCTAACCAGCCTTTTGATCGGAACTACATGAACGCGTACGTGACTGCCCTATCCTCTTCCGCGTATCAGCTACAGCCTGGCACAATTCTATCGTTTGGTCTCTACATCAACAGCCTTTTGATGGGTACGCGAACATGTTTCACGGACAACCCCAGTGGTAGCGGCGGGTGGGCCTCTGTTGGCGCGATCATCAACGGCGGCTACACCCTCAGCACCTTCGAATGCGGCGTTTCCCTTTTCAGGACCCCGTTTCCCGAAGGGTCAATACTGACTGTGACGGTCTGGAGCAATCACCCCGTATGGGTACAAGTTGATTCTTCTCCGACGACAGTCTCGTACGAAACATTCAACGTAATATCACCTGCTCAGCCACAAATGGTAGATCCCATTTCGGGCACTGTTGCCCCTCGCACCATAATGGTCGACGCGTATCCTGACTAGCCTGAGTCCTCCTTTTCCTGTTACTATTCCGGCTGAAACTGGTACCACACGCCGGGTCCTGTCTTCGAGACGACACGTTTAGGCACTCCTTAGGATCTATTGCCTGCTTCGGTTTGTCCGCTACCGCCCTCATCCAGGGCATAATCATTGACGGACTTCGCCAACCAACTTCGCCTCCCTGAGTATTCTCATCTTGTCATCCTTGTCCACGACCTCAAAATGGTCACTGAGCGCTTGCATGTATTCGTCTGACTCAACCTCAACGCTCATCCAGTACCAGTCATCGTTTTCCCAGGCAGACTTGGCTGCAGTGGGCTTCATGACCTTCAGAGCGTCCATGTACTTGTGCTAGACAATGGTATCCAAGCCGACAGCGGTGGAGATCATATCGAACAGTTACCAGCCGATTTCCGACGTCTGCCGATGGCTTTGGCCACAGTTCCATGGAGCTTTTGTTGCGCTTTTCGACGGGCAGTTTCCCTAGTTCCTCAAGCTCACCTGGCTTGAAACCTCATTCGACCAAGTAATAGGATTAGCCAATGTACTCGGACGAGGCGTCGCTCTCTGAAGGCAGTAAGTCTCCAACTAACCAGAGTGTTCCAGCTAGAAATCGCTGGCCGAAAGACTAGCGCCCGCTTCTCCAATAACGATTTATCACTCGAATCTCAGAAAATGAGGTGTACCGTGCTTGTCCAAAGCGCACCGAAGACTAGCGGCCATCATGTTCACGGACACGGTTGGCTGAGATTGAATCATCGCGGTCTCGGATAGGGTCCGGAAGGTTGATCTATCCTACTCGCCTAACAAGATTATGGTTGGAGGCCTGATGGTAAAGGTAGCGCGAAGATACCAGGTAACCATACCCGAAGAGGTTCGGAAGAAGGCGAAGATTTCGGTCGGAGACGATGTGGACGTCCGATACGAGGACGGTAAGATCCTCCTCGAAAAACTAGAGGATAATTGGGAAAAAGTGATGAAGGAGACGGAGGGTAGCTGGGCCGATCATCCGGTGTTCGGTAAGATGAAGAACAGT
>WNGD01021477.1_pt1 | contig 11140 bp, 13 predicted proteins | sample 5400671 | NCBI WGS metagenome assembly WNGD01 (sample SAMN13153369, study PRJNA577476) | soil metagenome | isolation source: 40 cm soil or saprolite under grassland replicate 2 | place: USA:California | collected 2016-06-15
AGCTCTTGGGGCAGTCGCAGACAGACCACCCAATGTCTCGACCGCCGTTCCGTCAGGGCAAGGCCAGCGACGGTTGCTCCAAGGGCGATCCCGATAATCAGTCCGGCAACGGCGGCAAGGGTGATGGTCGTCATGTCGGGTAACCCTGTCTATCTGCTGGTCTCAGCCTCACAGTCATCCCATCGATGGCATTTGCCATGCGGCCGATGATGGAGACTGCCAAGTCACAGATTAGCTAACCCGGTCTATCTGCTGTTCTGAGACTGGTTACTGCTGTTCTGAGACTACCCGTACCTAGGCCGTACCTAGCGCTTTGCCGATTTGGCCGTAATCCCTTGCGACATCAACATAATCTAAAATGCAGCGGATTGGTTGATCACCAGCTCGTATGTGGTCGGGGCCTGCACCGGAAGGTCGGCGGGCTTCTCGCCATTGAGGATGCGGTCGACATAGCTGGCCGCGCGCCGGTACTGGTCGATCTCATTAGCCCCATAGGAGACCAGGCCGCCGGCCGCGACGAAGAAACGTTCGAAGTAGACCGCGGGCAGCTTGTGCCGGGCCGCAAGCGTGATGATCAGATCGCGATGAACAAATGCCAACGGGCCCGCCGTGACGATCAGACCGCCATTCAAAGAGCGCGCGAAATCCGCGACGGCGCGCTCAATCTCGCCGACGTCGCGCACATTGACCGAGTTTACCTCCATCCTGAGCGACGGCGCCACGGCCTGGATGGCGGCAAACGCGCTGGTTCCGGACCTTGAGTATCCCGAAGGACCGCTGCTCGCGTCACGCCGGGCGCGATCTCCTTGAGCAGCTCCAGCCATTTCGCGCTCATGCCGTATTCCGAATTCATGAACCCGGTGACATTGCCGCCCGGCCGCGCCAGGCTGTCGACGTAGCCGGCGCCGACCGGATCGGTGACGACCGGGAACACGATCGGCACGGTGCGGGTCGCCTGCAGCAACGGCCCCACGGTCGAGGTGCCATGGGCCAGGATGACGTCCGGCGCGAGCGCGGCCAATTCCGCCGCGTGTCTGCGAATGTCGGCGGCATTAGCTGTGGCCCAGCGCGTGTCGATCCGCACGTTACGGCCGATGCTCCAGCCCGATTGTTGCAGCCCCTGCAGGAACGCCCCGACGCGGGCCTGAAATTCCGCATCGTCCGCGGTAGCGGGCAGGAGCACGCCGACGCGCCGCATCCGCTCGCCCTGCTGCGCGCGCGCCGCGAGCGGCCACGCCGCCGCGCCGCCGAGCAGCGTGATGAACTCGCGCCGTTTCAGTAGATTGAATCGCATTGGGTGGCCCTGTCAGCTGGGGCCGTAGAATATCGCAATGGCAGGAACCAGTCAGCGGCTACGCGAGGGATCCTGCAAGGGGCTAGCGCAGTGAGCGGGCCTGTCGAATGTCCGCTACGAGTCATGAACGGCCCAAAGACGACGTCTGCGTTGAGTCCATTCGACTCCCAACTGCGGACATTGGTCGGCGCGGCCCGTAGGTCGCATTCGTGCCAACAACGGTCATCGGCGCTGGCTCGCCTCGACCACCCTCGTCGGCTCGGCTGAGTGCCCGCGATTTCGCGCAACGAATTTTATGGAAGATTTGCCGGAGTTGCCGGATCAATCCGCTTTGACGCCCGCGAACTTCACCACCTTGCCCCACTTCTCGGTTTCGTCGGCGATCAGTTTCCCCAAATCGGCAGGCGAGCCTAAAAGCGGTGTGCCTCCGAGGTCGGCGAGCCGGGCCTTGATTTTGGGATCGGCGAGGCCGGCGTTAATTGCCTCGTTGAGCTGGTCAATAATTTGCGACGGTGTGTTTTTAGGCGCGCCGATGCCGTACCAACCGCTCGTCTCGTAACCAGGCACAAATTCGCCCACGGTCGGGACGTCCGGCAATGCGTCCGAGCGCGTCGCTGTGGTCACTGCAAGCGCGCGCAGCCTACCAGTCTTGATATTCTCAATCGATGAGACAGTGGTGGCGAACATGACCTGCACCTGCCCGCCGAGCAAATCGGTAAACGCGGGCCCGGCCCCGCGATATGGCACATGGGTCATCTTGGTGCCGGTCATCATTTTGAACAGTTCGCTGGAAACATGCCCGGCACTTCCGATACCGACTGATGCGTAATTGATTTTGCCCGCATTAGCTTTGGCGTAGCCGATAAACTCGGGAACCGTCTTAGCCGGGACCGTTGGATTTACCACCATGACGAAAGGGAGGCTGATGATGCCAGCGACCGGCGCGATGTCGCGGATGAAATTGAAGTTGAGCTTGTCATAGAGCGTCACATTGACGGCGTTCGGCGTACCCGCCAGGAGGAGCGCGTAGCCGTCGGCGGGGGCACGCACGACGGCCTCGGTGGCGATATTGCTGCCGGCACCCGGCCGATTATCGATGATGAATTGCTGGCCGAGCCGCTCCGAGAGCCATTGTCCCATCAGGCGCGCGACGATGTCGCCCGCGCCGGCGGGCGCCGTGGGGACGATGATGCGCACTGGTCGCGACGGATAGGTTTGCGCCCAAACGAGGCGCGACCCGGCCGGCAGCGCGGCAGCGCTCGCGGCCAGATGCAGAAAATTTCGGCGGGGAAGTTTCATTTTGAACCTCCCTTCACATCATTCGATCACCTCGTCAGCCCGCAGCAGAATCGACGAGGGCAGCGTGATACCGATCAGCTTCCCGCTCTTCAAATTCGCGACGAGTTGGAAGCGCGTCGGCCGCTCCGCCGGCAACTCGGCCACTTTCGCGCCCTGCAGGACCTTGCGCGCCATCCCCCCGACCTGACGAAAGAGATCCTGGATGTCCGGCCCATAGCCGAGCAGCCCGCCCGCTCTTGCAATCTCGGGGAACAAGGAGATCGTCGGAAGATTTTTTCGGATCGAGAGGTCCGCGATCAATTGCGGATTGCCTGCAACTAGCGGCGACGACAGCAGCAACAGGCCCTGCATGCGCGAGCGGTCGAGGGCATAGAACGCCTCCGCGATATCGGCCGCACGCCGTGCTTCGAACACCTGCGCGGTGATGCCAAATCCCTGTGCGGCCTCCTGGACAGCTTTGAGCTGTAGAGAGCCCGTCGTCGGGTCCCATAGGATGCCAACGCCCGAGAGCATTGGGACGGACTCGATAAGCAGTTGCAGGCACTTTGCGCTGAAATCGGGAAAGTCCAGGAACACGCCGGTGACGTTACCGCCCGGGCGCGCAAGGCTTCTGAGGAAGCCGCTGGCCACCGGATCGCTTTCGAGGTCGATCGCGATCCTGGGATGCTCGTCGTTGCGCCGGCTGCCGCCTGCACAGCGGGAGGAGCCGCTGCCACGATCGCATCCACACGATTGTTGACCAAATCAGTCGCGAGTGACGGCAACCGCGAAACGTCCCCATCGGCAAGACGAACGATTATCTCGAAGCTCAAGTCGCGCTGGTTGTCCGGGCCATTCAAGCCCTCGCGGATTGCCGCAACCCGCATATTCACAACCGTAGATTCACCCGGATGCAGCAGTCCGACCTTGCGACTTTTCGTCGTCTGCTGCGCGCCCGCTGCGAGCGGCCACGCCACGGCCGCGCCGCCGAGGAGCGCGATGAACTGGCGCCGGTTCACTGCCCCGTCCTCCCGTGCTTCCGACAGAAAGGATAGCACACCTCAGCTACGGCAGGAGACTGTGCGCTGCGGGATGTTAATTCGCCCTATGTCCGAGTCGGGGTCAGAATCGGTCCTTCGCCGACCTCAGGTCAACGTCCGGATTACCCCCGAAAGCGGACCTCCGATCTGCGCGTTGATGAGTACACGCTGCTGATAGAGCCAAAGCAGCTCTTCGATCTGGCTGTACTTACGATCCACCGAAATCCCTCGTGCCGCCGCGACTACCCTTGCATCGCGTCTCATGCCGTTCCACGAAAGAACCTCCCGTTATAGACCATGCTGATCGACAGCCAGTGAGAGATATCTCAACATCGAGCTGCTGAAGGACAAGCAGATGAGAGGTGCCATCACCGCGTGAGCCAAGGCCGGGCGCCGCTCAGCCAAACCGAAAGTGCGAAAGATTTCTGGACACTACCTTCTCTTAACGAGCCCGGCAGTACAACGCAGGCAACGAGCCCTCGCCGCGCGATTCGCCGAGGCCAGGCCTCAGGTCTCCTCCTTGTCGTCCACGTCTCCGATAATGTCGGTGACGTCCTCGTCGCCTTCCTCCTGCTCCTCGATGAAGGCGGCGTCGTTCAAGCCCGCGTCCTCGAGTTCTACCTCTTCCTCGGCTTCTTCCTCGGCTTCCTCGGCGCCTCCGATCACATCGCCATCGGCGGTCATCTTGCCCTGGGCTTCCGCGTCCGCTTCCTCGAGCGACACGAATTCGGCATCGGCGACTTCCGGCGCCACGACTTCTTCTTCAGCTGCGGGCTTGATTGCGCGCGCCGTGGTGGTGGTATCGGGACGCGCGCGTGCGCTCGCCGCGGCAAGCTCCAGGACGGTATGGCATTTCGGGCAAACGATCGGGTCCTTATTGAGATCGTAAAATCTCGCGCCGCAACCGCTGCAGTTGGCGCTTAGTACCGAGCTCGGGTTTCACCACGGTCCAGTTCCTTTAGCGGTCGAAAATGGGGCGTTTCACTTGGCGAGTTAGCCTGCCAGTGTCAAGAGCGCCCGCAAGGACATCGCCGGGCGGCCCGGTGGCGACTGGCTGCAGGAGGGGCAGTCCCTCCATCCGCATATATCGTCCCGACCTCCGGAGGTACCTCCGAGGCTCTCGCCGATCGCCCGAGCTATAGTATAGTAGCGCACTCGGCCGCCAAACGAGCGGTCGCGGCGCATCCCGGATCGCACCCTCGCGAATTCCCTGCTAGGCTGTACAAGCAATGAGCGACCACTCTCTAAGCCGCATTCGCCAGTTAGTCGCGCTGTGCATGCTGGCGGCTGCCGTCGTCACGATCGGCTTGGCCATTGCAGGCGCACTGACAGGAGTCCGGCCGCCGGTACCTCAGCTCGCATCACAGAAATGATGCGCGGCCCCCGCCGCGGGGCTTCGAGTCGCTTGCCTCTTGCCGTGAGGGCTGTACCGAGGCGATCCTCGCGGCGCACGGCTTCACCGTCGAGCGGATGGTGGAGCAGCGGTGGAGAGGTACATAAATGCCGATCTACGAGCGGCCAGCGGTCGGCCCGAAGCGCGAAATCGGGAGGACTAGGGCATTGGTCGGCGCCTGCACCGGCAGGTCGGCCGGCCCTTGATCGGCAAGTTAAGCTTCTTCCGGTTAGCTCTGGCCGGGGCGAACTCCCCGAAGTAGCAACCCCCGCGGTGAGCCCACGACGACCAGCTCTCCATGTCACGACGGCGGGTCTCAGGGGCCGCAGCTTGCTTGGTTGCTTCGAATTGCGGCCCACTGCGCAAAGGGTGGAAGCCTATCCCGCGTACATGGGGAAGGCTTCTCGTTACGGGGCGGGCCAAACTTTCTTGTGCTTGTGGTACACCGCGTAGTGCCCGCCAAGCTGGCGACCCGCAAATCTGACGGCTTCGTCCTTATTGGAAAACGCTCGCACCGGCTCGCTGCGCGCGCGCATGACAGGCTCGGCGTGCGTGGTCAACTGACCGTCGTTCATCTGCCGTGGCGTCTCACCTTCTGCGCGCCACCCCGGAATACGGCGCGGCAGGCCGGGCTAAGGTAGCGGCGGTAATGAGACATGCAGGCGCTGACACGTTGAACGTCCGGGACATATTGGTTGCAGAGCCGCATCGCGTCTGGTTCGCAAGCCGCACGCTGCTGCGGCGTCCACTGCTGCGCGGTTGCGGGCAAAGACGCGCACGTGAGCGCGAGACCTAGAAGCGCTGCAAGGCCGGTGACTGGTCGCAGGTTCAATGCGGCGCCAATTCCCATTCTGGACCTCGTTGTTGGTGCGTTGTGCCTCAGTATTACTGTCAATTCGACACGCATGGCAATAGCGGCGGCACCCAGCATCGCAGTTGAATAGCTCGTTGAGGCCGAGCGCGATGCCGGCGAAAGTGCGACGCGCGCAAGTCTTCTCACAGTAGCGAACTTTCACCGACCCGCCGCTTAGAAAACGACGGGCCGAGATTCTGGTCACGGACCGTGGTGATCGCGCGCGGGCCACCATGGCAAGCGTCGTGACTCGGCCCGACAGCTCCCCGGACACATACGGCGGGAATGCGTAGGTTTGTCCGTTGCCGGACCGAGCCGGGAATGACTCTGTCATTGCGCGAGTGGTCGCGCGAGTCGTTCCGCCGTGCAGCGTAAATGAGACGTTAACTCAGTGAAGGTGATGCAGATCAATGACGACTGGGCTGGGGGCCGACAAGCAAGCTCAAACGGGGCAGCTCAAACGGGAATAGTCTCTGTGGCGGGAATTCGGCTGGATCCCGGGAAATTTGTTCGACCTTTCAAAGGGATATTTTGTGACGACTTTTTGAGTTCGAGTCCGACCAACTCAGCCAGCCAGTCTGGTCTCTGTGAACCCCGCACGGTTTCGGTTGGCCATTCACGCGCGCAAAGAAAAGCCCCGCGGACGGGGCGCGCAACAGCAACCCTGTCGGCCGATTGGGTAGCCGCTCACATCGATGTCGCAGTGCTGCCTCCGGCTTCGCTTACAGGCGGTTCTCTAGCGCGAACGAGAAATGCCTGTTCAACTGCCTTCTGAAGGTTGGAAACAAACTCCTTGTTGCGTGACGTAACGGCGTCTACGTCACCACTGGATGTTCTCAAAACCAGCACATATACGCGCCCAGGCCAGATAAGTTGAAGCAGAAGCGCTGCGAGCATGACCGCAACCCCAGTTACAGCCATTGAAAAGTACTCATCCGCTAACCCTGTCATGCGAGATTTAACTATCGCAGCAGCAAGTACACCCAGCCCAAGGAGAAAGGTGAGGACAGCGAAAGGATTAGACCTTTTGCGTCGCGCGACGTGAACGCTTCCGATGGTCGCGATCTGATACGAGGTGCCTCCGAACGTGGCGATGTGCGGCGTAACTCGCGCGTCCTTCAACTCAAACAGAAGCTCCTGCGGCATCCAAGTCGTGGTCCCGTTCTTTCCTACCGAAATTCGAACCCGCTCAGATGTCTTTCGTTCCAATGCGGAGGCTGTCATCGAAGCTTCGCACCCCCATTGCGGATGTTTTCTGGCGTCCAGTTACGCCGCCGTCGCGCTAGTCGGTTTTCTGTTGTCTCGCCCTCAAAATTCGTGGCTGTCTCGACGAACTCCGAGCGATCTACGTCGTCGAACGTGTCTACGTTGAACACGGCATATCGAATCCCCTCGATCATGCATGTTACGATCGGAATCGCGCCGCAGGTCAGGCAAACATGAAAATCTGCGGTCTTCGTTCCGAACCGATATTGCGTCACCCGCGTTTTGTCGGCGATCCGCAGATGAAACCGGCCATCTGGATGCGAGGTCCAAGCGGCCCTGTGCTTTGCACATAGCCCGCAGCCACAAGCGCGAACGGGGATAGCCCCAGAATCCGGCCAGTCGAATGTGACTCGAATGTTTCCACAATGACAGCTTCCGTGTATGCGGCGATAGGAGATCGGGTCCCGCATGTCAGTTGTCCTGGCTATGCTTTGCCAATGTCCAAAACAGCACGGTGGTGAATAAGCGCCTGCCCACTCGTCCCGCCGCCGCGCTAACACCGAAAGCCGGTCAGACTGGCCGTTGCACGCGGCCCCGCGAAAGCGCCGGCCTCGAGCTGGCACGAACGCTGCTACCCTTAGCTAATCGAAAATCGTTTGCGCCGTAGCAATAATCGCGCAACAGGTAGCAAACTCATTGTTCTTAGGGCATCGAATATGCGCTGCGGGTTTGGGTGGCGGCCGAACACGCGCCGACACGGCACGCGAGTGCGAGCAAGGCGCGGTGGAAGTTCGTTTCGAGCCCGCTCGGTGTGATCCACCTCCTCGCGGTTCTGCCGTTTTGGCTTGCATTTGTGTTGCCGGTCCTATCTAAGAAATTCGCTGCAGCTTATTCTGTTGCCGCCTTTGGCAGTGTTAATGGCGAGCTTCATCTTTGGCTGGATCGTCGTTCGGGGCTTCCGCGCGAAACAGCTTTAATCGGCGATCGGAGAAGGCGCGCGCCCTGGCAGGGGATCCCTGGCCCTAGCCCGAGCTGCGTATCCTAAACGCCGCAGCTCAAACGCGAACAGTCTCTGTGGCGGGAATCCGGCTGGATTCCCGGAAATCTGTGCAACCTTTCAAAGGGATATTTTGCGACGACATTTCTGAGTTCGAGTCCTCCATCCCCAGCCAGGCAGTGCTGTCTCTTTGGGCTATGTCCGGTTTGCAAAAATACGTGCGAATGACGCATTTGCTGAACCGCATGCGTTCCGCGAAGGGGAGCAGGATTAGCTATTTCGCCCGCTCGCGCCGCCAAGCCCTCGAGAGGCTTCCCTTGTGGCCGCTTGGGCGATCGGCTAAAAAGAGAGCACTTCTCCTCGTTGCAGGGGGGCTCGCCGTTCAGCCAACCGGCGGGCCCTTTATGCGCCAAGTTAATGAGCGAACCCAAAAGCCGGTTGATCACGATCTGCATGCTGGTCGGCGCCGTCGCCATGATCGGCTTGGTGCTGACAGGGATCCTGCAAATCAAAGTGGCGCGCGCGCCCGTGGCTCAGGTCGTCGCAAGATGACTAACCGAGAAGGGGGTTCCCATGCCGCCGCCGAGGCCACCGAAGCCGCCAGCGCCGCCGCCCGCCGCATAACGACGCGACACACAGATACGAGCCGACGCGCGAGGCCGCTATGGAAGTCCGGTTCAAGCTTGAGAAGGAAACGCTTGCTCGACGGCTTTGCCGGTGTCGTCGACCTCTTGGTAGTCCGCAAACGCGCGAATTGGCGATAGCAGCCGCAATCCCGAACTTAGGAGATTGCTTGGGCGTCCGTTAGCCGCCGAGGCCACCGAAGCCGCCAGCGCCGCCGCCCGCCGCATAACGACGCGACACACAGATACGAGCCGACGCGCGAGGCCGCTATGGAAGTCCGGTTCAAGCTTGAGAAGGAAACGGGTGGTTCACGACAGAGCGCATCTGGGCTTCCGAGCGATCCATGAAACGGCTAATATTTGCTTCCTGTCGGGAGTCATCCGGGGGAAGTCCTGGGTGATCAGATGGCGACTTGCTGGTAAGTCGGGACAACATCCGGCAAATGACACCCTGCGCGTCTTGTTGAGGCGGACAACCATCCCGGCTTTACACAGGAACTAAGGAGTCCCTTCGATGTGTGATTATAGTCTGCACCATGTCGCGACCCGGCCTGCCAGGGTTGAGGACAAGCTGGTGGCGACCAAATTCCCCAATTCCATCACGCGAGGGTTCGCGGCGGTCGGCGAGCCGAATGTTGCGGTCTGCCTGCTGCCGGGCACGGAAATTGCGTTCGACCAGAATGTCGAATGCGAGCCGTCGTTCGGCATCGGCATTCTGCCGAACAAGAAGATCGGGCAGCGGCTTGCGCGCTTCCGGCAAATCAACATGGACAACGTCGTGACCCATCACGACGCGTTGGAATTCCCGGACGGACAGGTGGTCCTGGTCACGCGCCTGTGCGAGGGTCAGCGCGCGACTGTGTTGCAGTTGCCGATCGCCGCACATCCTGCGGCCGCGGAGAGGCGAGAGGTTCGCGAGCCTTCGCTTTTGGCCTGACCGGCGATATCCCACGAGACCGAGAGCCACCAGCACACGGTGGCTCTTTTCGATATTGCCAGCCCCGTCCAAGGTTCATCGTGCACGAGCTACAAACAAAACCTTGCTTTTTTTTGCCCCCCGCCCCCGAACGGATCCGGATTTCCGGCTGGCGCCGGGCAGTTTTCACGAACTTGAAAATTTGATTTTTAATCAACGCGCAGCGGATAGCCAACTTCAAAAATCCCCAAGGTCTCACCTCACGCTGGTGCAGCGCCACGTTCGTGGCGAAGTTCTGGTTCGCGTTGCATTAGTGGACTCGGTCTGGCCTAGCGCTTATCCAAAACGAGAAGAGGCGATAGTGTACCCTCTGAGCTATCTCACCTTCAGGGCAATCGAGGCGTCCCGAGATGATTAAATCAGAGCTCGTTCAGCGTATCCATTCTCACAATTCGCACCTGTATCAGCGGGACGTAGAGAACATCATCAACACGGTCTTGGATCAAATTGTTGATGCCATGTCGCGCGGCGACCGAGTGGAGCTACGAGGGTTCGGTGCATTTTCTGTCAAGGTTCGTGCAGCTCGGACCGGCCGCAACCCCCGGACCGGCGCCGTCGTACCAGTCTCAAAGAAGGTCGTGCCGTTCTTTAAGACCGGAAAAGAGATGCGAGAGCGCCTCAACTCGGACACTCCTAAAGCTCCCGCGGAACGCCCCTAGGTGTCGGAGACGCGGGGGCCGCTGACTGCCTTGGTGAAGGAATGACATGATCCCTCTTAATCCTTCAGCCGTCGTCGCCTTTGTCCTCACATGAGAGCAATGATGGAACCCAAAACGGAAAAAATCGCATTGTTCATTGACGGCGCCAATCTCTACGCCACCGCCAAGTCGCTCGGTTTTGACGTCGATTACAAGCGGCTCCTGCGCGAGTTTCACTCGCGCGGATATCTCTTGCACGCCTTCTATTACACCGCTGTGATGGAGGACCAGGAGTATTCGTCGATCACGCCAAAAGAGACCCTGGCTCTTGTGCGGCGGGCCAGGCTCTTTATCGCCGGGGTGAGGGGGCGTTAGGCACGCCACTACCCCCTCTGCGGTTCCGGCCCTAGCCCAGCCGTAATTTCATCGTGGAATTTTTCGACATCTCCTTCCGGTGTGGGGACACTTGGGAAGGGGAGTAGGGGCGCAGAAGGTCCGGCCTTCCTGCGCCCCTTTAGCTTGATCGGGCATTGGTTGGGTCGCACTGCCACGACGCTTATAATGTCAGTGGCGTTCCCCCAACGTCCCCTCCAGTCCCCCCGGGGGAACGCTAGGCCCCGGAGATTTCCCTCCCCGGGGCCTTCCACTGTCCACTTCTCTCGGCCTTCCCACGTTCAAAATCGTGAGCTTGGCCAGCCTCACTCTAGTCACTACCAGTACCAGCGCCGCCCATAGTAGGCGGGAGCACCATAGTAGTAGGTAGCACCTGAGTAGTAGGCGCGGCGGTAAGCGCGTCGGGCGTAGCTGGCTGAATACTCCAGACCGTCGGCGCAGCGCAGGTT
>WNGD01033405.1_pt1 | contig 11138 bp, 14 predicted proteins | sample 5400671 | NCBI WGS metagenome assembly WNGD01 (sample SAMN13153369, study PRJNA577476) | soil metagenome | isolation source: 40 cm soil or saprolite under grassland replicate 2 | place: USA:California | collected 2016-06-15
CACTGGAGAAAAACTAAGATCAAGGTGTAGACGCTTATGAGCAAAGAGAAGAAACCAAAGAAGAAAGCGAAGACGCCCTCAAAGGAGGAAACGGTCAAGAAGAAAACAAAGAAGGAAGACGCTCTAGCTAAGAGACAAGAAGAAGTCACGGCTCCGAAAGAAGAACCCGAAGAAAAACCAGAAGAGATCTCCGAAGAAGTCAAAGAAGAGGTTGAGGCTCCAGTAGCACCTGAAGCCCCAGCTGAACCTGAAGAGCCCGAGGAAGAGGAGCTAGAGATCGTCGAAGAAAAATTCTATGACCTTAATCTCCGACGAATATGGAACGCTCCAAGAGAGAAGAGAACTCCAAGAGCCGTCCGATTCCTACGCGAATTCGTGGCTCAAAGGATGAAGACCACTGAAGTCTCCCTCAGCGAGGAGACGAACAGTATGCTCTGGCAGCGAGGTATAAGCAAGCCTCCCCGAAAAATCAGAATCAGAGTCGTGAAGGACAAGGAGGGGAGAGTCATAGTCTTTCCGGGCGAGGGAAAGAGTCGTGCCAGTGATTCTGTCTGACATTTTCGGAGATCCTAACGTAGGAATATTCGCCTTTGCCAACGAGAAAATCGCAGTCCTACCAGCTGGAACCTCTGCTGGGAAGCTTGCCAGCTTCAAGGAAGCGCTTGGGATCGAGGCATACGGAATAGGCATTGCAGATTCGAGACTGGTCGGAATCTATCTGAGCGGTAACTCCAACTCCATTCTGCTGCCATACATCGCAACCGAAGAGGAAATCTCCAAGCTACGTTCAACGGGTGCTCGCGTCACGATAATAGAGGAGAAACGTACCGCCCTCGGAAACATCATCCTATGCAACGATCACGGAGCAGTGGTAGATCCACGGCTGAAACCCCGGACAGTGTCCGCGATTGAGAAGGCTCTGAAAGTCCCAGCCAAATCAGGGACCATTGGAGGGCTCCCCCAGATTGGGTCTCTGGCCACAGCTTCAAACAAGGGAGTCTTGGCAAACCCGATTATCGACGAATCCGAGAAGAAACATATCTCCGAAGTTCTCGGCGTCCCGGTCTCGGTCGGAACCGTCAACTCAGGAGTACCGTATCCAAGGTCGGGGATCGTCGTAAACTCAAAAGGTGCCGTAGTAGGCTCACACACGCTCGGCACAGAACTTCTAGCCGTCAGCAGCGTTTTCCAGACGGATTAGGTTAAGTACGGCTGAGCATCTCAAGCGGTCGTTTCCAACGAGCGGTCATCCCATGAGCGAAGTGAAGCTGTACAAGATCACAGGCGATCTCCGAAAGAGAGGCGAGAACCTCCACTTCACGAAACAAATCAGAGCCCTCAAGAAGGAACATGCTCTTCAGAGCCTCTACGCGGACATGGGAAGCCGGCACAAGGCCAGAAGGTTCATGATCACGATCAAAACATTCGAAGAGATCACTGAACCCGGAGAAGGCACCTAGTGGCCACCGCCAGAAGGCAAACCTCTCCGCGACAAATCGCACCGCCAAGACGGCCTCAGGCACCGAGCATTGACGACCAAATGCGCCAGATGCTGGTAGAAATACGGTTTCTTGAAAACTCTGCACGTGTCCTCCAGTCCAGGCTCGATATTGTAACCGCCGCGCTTTCCGAGACCCTCACAGCTATATCGACACTTGAGGGCACGAAGGGGAAACCCATCGACACTGAGACCCTGCTACCCATCGGGTCCGGCAGTTTTGTAAAAGCGAAGTTGGCGGATTCTCAGAACATTATCATCGGCGTTGGTGCTGGGGTCTGCATCGAGAAACCTCTCGAAGACTCGATGAAGGATCTCAGACTCAGATCTAGCGAACTGGAGAAGGCGAGAGTTAGCGTCACTCAGCAGCTCAGCCAGGTTCTAAACCAAGTAGAGGACTATCGAGCACATCTCAGTGACATGGCCAGGAAGAAGGGCGGTGGACCGGTAGAGATTGTTTGACAGGCTCAGAGCGCAATTCTCCAACCTTTACGATCGAGTCGCTAAGACTGAACTGAAGGGAAAGGATCTTGATAACGTCCTCGACGAATTCCAGCTATCTCTTATCGAGAACGACGTCGCAGTATCTGCCGCCGACTTCATCAGCAGCGAACTAAAAGAGAAACTGAAGGACGTTCAGTTCGCCCGGTTCACCGACCCTCGGACAAGAGTAAAAGTCATCCTACAAGAGGTCCTACTCTCACTTCTCCAGAGAGCGGGCCAACTCGACATATTCGCGCTAATCGACAAAAAGAAGAGCATCGGAGAACCAGCAGTTCTAGTCTTCATAGGAATCAATGGCACTGGAAAGACAACGAGTATAGCAAAACTCGCGCACATCCTCCAAAAAAAGGGCCGAACTGTTATTCTGGCAGCTAGCGACACATACCGCTCCGGGTCTATAGAGCAACTCGAAGAGCATGCTCGTCGCATCGGAGTGCGGGTAATCAAACATCAGTACGGAGCCGACCCAGCGGCCGTTGCGTTTGACGCCGTGAACTACGCAAAGGCTCACAGGATAAACGCTGTTCTGATCGATACAGCCGGAAGGATGCAGAACAACAAGAATCTTCTCGAAGAGATGCGGAAGATAGTGAGAGTGACAAGCCCAGACCTGACAATTCTTGTTGTGGACGCGCTGACAGGCAACGACGCTGTGGAACAAGGTAAAGTCTTCTCAGAAGCTGTGAAGATCGATGGAATCATTCTTGCAAAACTTGACGCGGATGTAAAGGGAGGAAGCGCGATCTCTCTGTCATACATAATGGGAAAGCCAGTTACGATGGTGGGCACTGGACAGAAGTACGATGATCTCGAACCATTCCAGGCCGAAGCTATTGTGAAGAACTTGACCGGCTAGAAATAAAGTCGAAGACTGGAATGAAGCGGCACGCGAAACGGGCGCTACCGCCAAATGGATGGGATACTACTTCGATGGGATTTCGAGAGGAATGGATAGCTTCGGCTCGATCTGCTTCTTGATTTCGTCGACCGTTGGGAATCGTCCCTCCTGTTTTCTCGAAAAGATCAATTGTCCATCAAGCACAATGTCGAAGATTCCGCTATCCGCTGGTTTTAGCGCCACGGTGAGCTTCTTGTTTAGGGGCATCCCGTACTCCGCCAAGAGTTGATTTACCAATTCAACGGCCCTCGGTTGATGACCACAGGGCTGGCAGTAGGTTATCCCTATTTGTTCGGTCGTTTGGGTCAGAATAGGTCATTCTGCTGCTGAGTCTCCCTCAAAGTCCATCGTAGGGACCTCCTTTTCCTGCCCTTCCCATTTCTTCGTGAAGAGAAAGTACTATCCCGAGAAGTCCTAGGAAGATAAGAATTAGAGCTCCAATGATAATGTACTGACCGGTTCCAATATGGGCGATCCGCGCGTATAGCCCGAAAGCAAGAAAAGATCCAGCCCAGGCTAGAAGAATGAATTTACGAGTTCTTGGAGAATTAATACTCAATTCAACGACCTACCACCTTACAAATCTATCACGAGAATGGACTTCATAGATGAGATATCATCTTTCGTTCTGGGGCTTTTTCAGCGACTTGTTCCTCAGCCTTAACAAAAACGGTGTCCAAGTCTGGTTTCGAGCCCTGTAATGATAGTATCGTCCAGAGGCGATTCTGCATCATGGAATATTGCCCAGGCGCTAATAACGAAGATTGGGTTTGAGCGAGAATCTCGCCAACGGATAGAAACATACTCGAAAGGAAACGTTCGTCTGTTGGTTCTAGAAAAACTGGGAATATACGCAGACCCTAGCGAGATTCCAGCTGACGTCAGTACGACGATTTTCGTCTCCAAGCATGTGAGCGCTTCTGGTAGAGCGGCCTTGACTGTTCATACGACTGGCAACTTGACGAAGGAGGCTAAGCTTGGAGGCAACCCTCAGGAAGTGTCGTACGTAAATCCGTCAATCATTCGACACGCCTTGAGAGCTCTAAAGTCGGGAGCAGCGCAAGCAGGGCTTCAGATCGAGGTAACGATGGAGGCAACTCACCACGGCCCCACCAACCTCTCAATGCCGGTCTGTTTCATCGAAATCGGCAGCGGAGAAAAAGAATGGACAGACCCCATCCTGGGAGAGATTGCAGCTAACGCGGTAATGTCAGCGATCGCCAAGGTCGAAGAAAGCCCTCCGACCGCCGTCGGGTTCGGAGGAACACACTACTCAGCCAAGCACACCCGAATCTGTATGGAGGGCGACTATGCAATCGGTCATCTTGTATCCAGTCATTCTTTTGACGGTGGAGTGTCGGAACGAGTTATTGGAGACACGTTCAACAAGACGACTGGCTCGTGTAATACTGCGATAGTCGATTGGAAAGGGCTTCACAGTGATGACAGGCGTAAACTCATAGCCAGCTTCGAATCCGCTGGCCGCGATATTGTCAGAATCTGATGTCGTATAGTTAAATAGGGAAGGACGACCGCCGCTTCCGAGAAGATAATCGAGGGCTTGTAATGGGCGCTAGGACCTTCTTACAGTCTGCTAGGCGATTGTTTCACGTCGCCCAGAAACCGGACTGGGAAGAGACAGCGCTCCTGATCAAGATAAGTCTGATAGGCGTTGGGATTGTCGGCGGGATAGGCTTCGTCATTAGGATTCTCTTCTGGCTCGTAGGACTATACAACCTGCCCGCAAGCCAGACAACCCCCACTGGCTAATTGAAAAGGAGACTAACTAAATGGCAACTCAGACTCAGAAAACATCGATTTACGCAGTCCGCACTACAAGCGGCCAGGAACGTACCGTCGTTGACCTAATGGCCAGTCGAGCTCAGCCAAAGAAACTGCCTATCACAGCTATTCTAGCCCCCGAGGTCATAAAGGGCTACATTTTCGTCGAGGCTTCAGGACCCCACTTCGTCGATGAAGCCATAGCCGGAACCAGACATGCCCGTACCAGAACCAAAGGAGTCGTCTCAATTCAAGCAATCGAACGCTTCATAGTTACAAAACCAGTAATCGAAGAACTCAGCGTCGGAAACCTTGTAGAAGTGGTCGGTGGACCCTTCCGAGGACTGCGCGCAAAGATAACGCACGTGGACAAGGTCAAACAAGAGGTCGTGATCGAGCTCTTGGAGGAAGGCTTCGCAACACTACCCATCACTGTCCACGCCGACTACGTCAAATTGGTGAGCAGAGGGGAGGACTCTGGGCGAGAAGAAAACAGTTGACGCAATAATAGACGGCGGAAAAGCGACTGCAGGCCCGCCTCTAGGCCCAACACTAGGTCCGCTCGGAGTCAACGTTCTCCAGATCGTCAACAAGATCAACGAGATCACGAAGGCGTACGCGGGGATGAAGGTCCCTGTCAAAGTACTCGTCGATGTTGACGACAAGAGCTTCGAAGTAGAGGTAGGAACGCCAACAACCTCCGCACTCATTGTGAAAGAGTTAGGCGTGGAGAAGGGATCAGGCACGCCGAAAGCTACCAAGGTCGGAAACCTGAGTCCGGAACAAATAGTGAAGATCGCGGAAATGAAGAGGACGGACAGCTACGCCAAGACCGTAATCGCCGCAGTCAAAGAGGTCGCAGGCGCCTGCGTCAGTATGGGAGTCACAGTCGATTCTAAGGAGCCGAAAGAGTTCATCAAGGACCTCGACAAAGGGCTGTACGAGAAGGCTCTGAAAGGAGAATAGGAGATAGGGACTGGTGCCAGTATCACGAGACGCCATTGCGAAAGCGATAGCCGAAATGAAAGGAAAGACAGAGAAGCGGAAGTTCAACCAGTCAGTCGAATTAGCTGTCAAGCTGCGAGAACTTGACCTGAAGAGACCCGAACAGAGGATCAACGAGTCACTCGAACTCCCAACCGCGGCTAGTAAGACGGTGAAGGTCGCAGTCATCGCTGGCGGGGATCTCGCGGTCCGGGCCAAAAACGCCGGCGCGGACATTGTTATAGGTCGCGAAGACCTTGACAAAATGGCACGCGACAAGAAAGCAGCCAGGAAGATCGCGCAGAACTACGACTTTTTCGTCGCCGAAGCACCTCTCATGCCTCAAGTAGGCAAATCTCTAGGCCAGATGCTCGGACCAAGAGGCAAGATGCCGACCCCAATTCCACCGACAGCACCCATCGACGACGTTCTGAAACGTCAGAGAAAGAACGTCCGCCTCAAGATGAAAGACCAGCCAGTCATACAGACCAAAGTAGGAACCGAAGACATGCCTGACGACGTGCTTGTTCAGAATATTCAGACGGTAATCTCGCGGTTAGAATCCAAACTAGAGAAAGGAGCAAAGAACATCAAGTCCGTAGCGGTCAAGACCACTATGGGGCCGCTGGTAAAGGTCGAAACAACACAGGTCTGATACTCTCTGTCGACTCGAAAAATAGCTCAGTGGAAGAAAGATTCGCTCGCAGAACTGCAAGGCCTCCTCTCAAAATATCCTGTAATCGCAGCAGCCGACTTGACAAAGGTTCGATCCTCGCAGATTCACGAGCTGCGAAAGCGGTTGCGCGACCGGGTCACGATGATCGTGGCCAAGAACAATCTCCTACGGAAATCCGTTGAATTATCAGACCACAAAGATGGAAAACTAGGAGAGTTCGTCAAAGACCTAACCGGATCAAACATTCTCCTCTTCTCCGAGCTTAACCCGTACTCACTAATCATCCTACTAGACAAGAGCAAGGTCAGAGTCCCCGCCAAGGCGGGAGACATAGCCACCGGTGAAATCATGATACCCGCAGGAAACACCGGACTCCCACCCGGGCCCGTCATCAGCGAGTTTGGAGAGATCCGGGTCAAGACAAAAATTGAAGGCGGAAGCATATGGGTCGCACAAGACTCCGTAGTAGCCCGCAAAGGCGATCAGATTACAGCGAAGATGGCTTCTGTCCTCTCAAAGCTCGGACTAAAACCGATGGAAGCCGGACTGAGTCTAGCGGTTGCGTTTGACAATGGCACAATACTTCGACCAGAAGACATGGCGTTCGACCTGCCTTCCTACAAGAACGATGTGCTCATGGGAATCAACAACGCGCTCAACCTATCAACAGAAGCTGGATATGTCACGCCGGAAAACGCTCCCCGAATACTAGGGAAAGGAATGAGAGAAGCACTCGCAGTGGCTGGAGAATCAGGCTTCCTAGAGGCTGGTACAGTCGAGTACGTTCTGAAAAGAGCGCTCATGAACGCGACCGTTTTGGACCAGAAGGTTTCCAAGCAAGAGAACGCGTAGCTAAGTGTGCGCGAATGCTGACCTGCTGGAAATGCTTAAGTGTATCAGGAACAGTTCCCTCGAAAATCTCACAAGGAAACGGTAGAAGGCTAAGATGCCAATGAAATATGTTTACGCAGCGTTACTGCTCCACTCCTGGGCACAACCTGTGAATGAAGAGAACGTGAAGAAGATTGTTTCCGCAGCAGGCGGACAGGCCGAAGAGTCACAGGTCAAAGCCCTAGTCGCAGCTCTATCGGAAGTTAACATCGACGACGCTCTAAAGTCTGCAAGCTCAATGATGATGGCCCCTGCCGCGGCACCAGCTGCTCCTTCCGCAGAGGGCAAGAAGAAAGAGGAAAAGCCTGCAGAAGACGACAAGAAGAAGGAAGAGGAAGCCCTGGCTGGATTGGGCGCTCTCTTCGGATAGAATGGAGGTTTGCGGTATAGCTCCGCACGGCGTTCTCGAAAGCCGCTCCTTCTAGCCTAGTCGACATACCAAACTCTTTACTCCGTACCGGGGACGTTCAGGGGACTCGGTAGTTGCCGGAGATCAACCCAGAAGAATTCGCGATTCCATTCTTTACAGAAGGGAATTTCACAAGGCGGAAATGTCCCAACTGCGATAGCTACTTTTGGGGCCAGAATCCTAACCAGACGACATGTGGAGAGGCGCCCTGTGCGCCTTACACTTTCATCGGAAATCCGCCGACGAAACGAAGATACACTGTGCCGGAGATGCGGATTCAGTTCATGGACTATTTCGCGGAGAATGGCCATACTCGCATCCCGCCGTACCCGATAGTGGCTAGATGGAGAAACGATGTCTACCTTGTCGGCGCTTCGATCTACGACTTTCAGCCATACGTCACTGAGGGAACGATGCCCCCTCCTGCCAATCCTCTCGTGATCAGCCAACCCTGCATCAGGTATACCGATGTCGAACTCGTCGGACCAACAGGTGGAAGACACATGACTATCTTCGAAATGGGAGGAGCACACGCCTTCAACTATCCGACCAAGGAGGTTTACTGGATGGACCAGTGCGTCCGCTACCATCATCAACTGCTCACAAAAGTCCTTGGCGTCCCCTCCGAATCTGTTACCTACAAGGAGCATTTCTGGTCGGGAGGCGGAAACGCCGGACCGGACCTGGAGACAATTACTGGAGGCTTGGAGATTGGGACCCTGGTCTTCATGCAATACAGAGTCCAGGGAGACCAGCTCATCCAACTACCAATCAGGACTGTAGACACTGGATACGGGATAGAGCGATGGTCGTGGCTGTCGCAAGGGTCTCCGAGCGGATTCCACGCCGTCTACGGCCCAGCTCTCCAACACGTAATGGACCTGGGTAACGTCAGTGTTGACCAGTCGATAATCGAAGCGTTCACACGGGCTTCGAGCATGCACGGCTGGGCGTCAATAAACAAGAACCGAGAGTCATACATTCAGACAGTCTCGGAACAGACAGGCACGTCGCCGGACGTTCTGCGACAGATGTTCTCCTCGCTGGAGGCCGCTTATGCGATAACGGATCACACGAAAGCGGCCACTTTCTTGCTGGCAGATGGTGTAGTTCCATCAAACGTAGGTGAAGGATACTTGGCCCGGCTGATAATTCGGCGAGCAGGAAGGTTTGCTCGACAGCTCGGAATCTTCTCCGAGCTTCCGTCGATCGTGGACGCGCAGGTCAAGCTCTGGGGGGGTGACTTCCGATCTCTACGAGAGATGAGGTCCGAGATAATTGAGGGTCTCGAAAACGAGATGAAAAAGTACCAAGAAACGATCAGCCGAGGCTTCGAAGTAGTGGTCCGGATATCCAAAGACCTAGCGAGCAAAGGAGTACCGAATATTCCAACAGACCAACTGGTTCAGCTCTATGATTCTCAAGGCCTACCACCTGAGATTGTCAAGGAAGCGGCAGAGAAAAGCGGAGTCACAGTTGAGATACCGGACAATTTCCTGACGCTCGTTGCTGAGAGACACTCACGACCAGCCAAGGGCGACGAAGAAGGAGGATCAGACGCAGATATCGAGGCAAAACTTGCCGACCTACCGGCGACAAGACCCCTCTACTATGATGATCCCTACAAGACAACATTCAAAGCGAAAATTGTCGGCCGAATTGCCGAAAACGCCCTAGTGCTAGATCAAACGGCATTCTATCCGCAGGGGGGTGGGCAACTAGCTGATCACGGCGAGCTCAAGATCGCCGACAAGAAGGTGATGGTGGTGGATGTCCAAAAGTACGGAGATCGAATCGTCCACTACCTAGCTCAGCCCATAGATCCGACCGTCGATCTTGTACAGGGAGAGATCGACTGGCAACGCAGGCAGAACCTGATGAGACATCACACCGGAACACATGTCCTGATTGGATCAGCTAGAAGGGTCCTAGGCGAACACGTGTGGCAGGCCGGGGCCCAGAAAGAGGTTGAGAGCAGTCGCTTGGACATTACACACTACCAGCAAATCACTCCTAAAGAGAGAGAGAAGATCGAACGACTGGCAAATCAGACGATTCTTCGCGATCTTCCCGTGAGAATCAACTGGATGGCCCGAGAGAAGGCCGAGGCAAAGTACGGGTACAGGCTCTATCAAGGAGGCGCAGTTCCCGGATCAAAGATACGTGTCGTCAGAATCGTCGGATGGGACACGGAAGCTTGTGGAGGAACACATGTCAAGAGAACAGGCGAACTCGGCGTCTTTAGAATCGAAAAGATAGACAGGCTACAGGACGGGATTGAGAGAATAATCTTCTCCGCCGGACTACCAGCGCTCAAACGGATCAGCGATGAGAACGAGGAACTAACCACGACGGCCCAGCTACTGAAGACAACACCCGACCAAGTACCCAAGTCAGCAAAGGCACTCCTTGCCGAGAGGGATGCTCTACAGAAAGAGCTAGAGAAGCATTTGGCGAAGACACTGGAGGCTCACATACGACAACTGCAGAAGAATGCTAAGGTTCTGGGTCCGATCAAGCTTGTAGTAACAAAGGGTCCAAAGCGGAAGGGAATGGATCCAGTCGAGATCGCGAACCGGCTCAAAGAGTCCGACAAGAATATGGTCGCGGTCATAGTAGAGATCTCAGACAGGGTCCAGATAGTCGTGGCAGCTGGCGACGAGGCAGTGAACGCTGGCATCAACGCGAGCGAGATAGTCTCCGGAGCGGCCAAAATAGTCGGAGGCGGCGGTGGAGGCAGACAATTCTTCGCAACTGGCGGCGGACCAGCGAAGGAGAATGCCGAGGAGGCGTTGAGAATCATAGAAGAGACCATACAGAGACAAGTCTCAGTCCCAACAACCAAAGAAGTGGCCTGACACTTGGCAAAATTCAACTGGCGTGCGCTCGAGAAGAAGTGGCAGAAGAAGTGGGCATGGTCAAAGATTGACGAAACCGATCCTGACCCGCGTCGTCCAAAGTATTTCGTCACGGCTGCCTACCCGTACCCGAACTCCCCGCAACACATTGGGCACGCAAGAACGTACACTATCGCAGATGTAAACGCGAGATTTCACCGGATGAATGGATACGACACGCTCTATCCGATGGGATTCCACTATACTGGTACACCGTTGTACGCGATGGCGAAACGCCTCAGCCAGAACGACCGAGAGATAATCGAGACTTTCACAAAGATCTACGGTATCCCCGCAGCCAAGCTGGATGGTATCAAGGAACCGAGAAAGATGGCAGACTTCTTCCGCGACGACATCAAAAAGGGAATGGTCGAAATCGGCTTCTCGGTCGACTGGCGGAGAGAATTCACGACCGCCGACCGGCTATACAACCGCTTCATTCAGTGGCACTTCCGATGGCTCAACAAGCGCGGATACATCACCCAGGGAACGCACCCAGTCGCATGGTGCCCCAACGACAAGAACCCGGTTGGAGTTGTCGACATCCAGGGAGATATCGAGCCGGAAATCGGCGACTCCCACATAGTCAAGTTCGAAAG
>WNGD01006527.1_pt1 | contig 11137 bp, 13 predicted proteins | sample 5400671 | NCBI WGS metagenome assembly WNGD01 (sample SAMN13153369, study PRJNA577476) | soil metagenome | isolation source: 40 cm soil or saprolite under grassland replicate 2 | place: USA:California | collected 2016-06-15
CCGCGCTGCTATGGCGGCTGGCCGGCGACCCGCCCGCGGTGCTGGCCTGGTCAACCTGGCGGCGATGCCATCAGGCTCGCGCCCGCCGCTGCCACTACCAGCGACGACACGCCAGAACCGAGAAACTGCGGCTGTAGTACTAGCGACCCTCAGCAGGCCGCGTGGCAGACCCCCGCAATACGTATGGTTGTATATGTACTGATTCGTTTCTGAATTGACTGTCCATAGAGCCGGGTAGACAGAACCAGGACAAGCTGTGACGCCAATCGCGCTGACACCGCTGATACCAAACGCCAGGAGCTTGTGGGGTGCGTAAACCCGGACGCGGTGTGTGAGCTGCGGGTTCGCACCGGCCCGGGTGACGCCAACCCGAACGGCGGCTGGGTCACCCAGCAGGCCGCAACCTGCTTTTGGCGCTGGATGAGCGGGGAAGGCAGTTCCGATTCTTGCTGCGTGACCGCGACGCGAAGTTCTGCCGCAGCTTTGGTTTGTGCCTGAGTTTGCGATACGGATCCGGTTTGTGATCAGACAACATCTGCTTGGGTTCCTGACCCAGGAGGGAGTGTCTGATCATGTCCGATTCGAGGCGTGGCACCGATCGGCTTGGCCGGCGTGCCAAGCGGTTGTTGGCGCTGTCGCAGAAGTACGAGATCTGGCTGCAGTTGCTGCGCGGCGAGACCACCATCAGCCAGGCCGCCGACCAGTGGGAGGTGGACCGCTCGACGATCATGCGGCTGCGCGAGGTCGCCAAGCAGGGCGCGCTGGCCGCATTGGCCGAGTCCCGGCCGGGGATGCGTTCCAAGGAGCAGGATCTGGAGCTGACCCAGGCCAAGGCGGAGGCGGCACGGCTGGGCGAGGCGCTCAAGGAGCTGGCCGTCAAGCTGCTGCTGGTGGAGGGAAAAGGGCGTTGGGGCTGAGTGGCCAGGTCCCGCCCCGGGTCGATGCGGCCACCAAGGCGGGGCTGCTGGAGCTGGTCGAGGAGGCGGTGGCGGCCGGTTGGGAGTTCCGGGCCGCCTGCCGGATGCTTGAGCTTGGCACCGTGCGGGCCTACCGGTGGCTTGGCCGCCGCGCCGCCGACGAGCTGGCCGACCGCCGGCCCGGTGGCAGCCCGCTGCATGGGCTGCTGGCCTGGGAGGCTGCCGAGATCGTGCGGCTGTTCCACCAGTGGGGCGAGATCGACCGCTCCCACCGCAAGCTCGCCCACCGCGGCTCCTACCTGGAACGCGGCTGGGCGTCGCCATCGTCGGTCCGCCGCGTGCTGGCCGCCGAGGGCCTGCGGCTGCGACCACTGCCACGGCCCGGCCGCTCGGTGCGCAAGCCGTTCCCCGACTGGGTGGAGTATCGGCCGAACTCGATCTGGATTTTCGACACCACCCACTTCACCCGCGCGGGCGTGGCCGCCACCGTGATCGAGGACCTGGTGTCGCGCAAGTGGCTGGCCCACATCGTCTCGGCGGAGGAGACCTCCACCCAGATCGAGGTCGTGTTCACCGAGGCGCTGGAACGCGAGGGCTGCTGGAGCGCATCACCGCCCGCCACGACGGCCTTGTTGACGTCACCACCGACGACCCGGCCCGGCCCATCCTGCTGGCGATGAGCGACATTCATCCTGAGTGGCGTGCTGATGGAGCCTGCGGGGTCCGGCCGGCCGCGTAGGCTCATCGGTGACCGGCGCTCGTCCGTCACTGCTGCGATAGCGATTGGAGCGGCTGGTGTCGACTCCTTGCCCGTTGACCGCGGTGACGGACGGGGCCCACGCCGGCGAGGAGCCAGCCCTGTTAGGAACCTGATGACGCCACGGCCGGGTCGGGGTGGCTGCTGGTGATCTCTGATAGCGAATGTCTGGTGCTCTTTCTCGTCGTCGTGACCGCCGCCGGCATGCTCGCGCCGGGACGGGAAAGAGCGGCAGGTGAAGGTTCGTCTGGGGATCGACATCGCGTGCCGGGCTGCGCATCGGGCGGCCTGTGCAGATGAGACCGGCAAGGTCGTGTGGTCTGGACACCGGTTCCACACGCGCGCTGAGGAGCTTGAGGTGCTGTGGGCCCGGCTGCCCGGCGACGCCACCGAGGTCATGGTCGTGATGGAACCGACCCGCAACGCCTGGGTGCCGCTGGCGGCATGGTTCAGACGCCGCGGCGCGACGGTGGTGCTGGTGCCCTCCGAGCAGTCCGCCGATCTGCGGGCCTACTACGCCAAGCACGCCAAGACCGACCGGCTCGACGCGGAGCTGCTGGCTCGCCTGCCGCTGTTGCACCCGGATGGCCTGCACCCCGAGACCAGCAACGGGCCAGGTGACCCACTTAAACGGGCGGTGAAGCTTCGCGCCGGGCTGGTGCGTCGGCGCAGCGCCTGCATGCAGCGCCTGGACGCGCTGCTGGAGATCCTGGGCCCCGACTGGGTCCAGCCCTGGGATCGGACATGACCCAGACCACCTTCAAGTTCTTGGCCGCCTGGGCCAACCCGCATGTCGTCAAGCGCATCGGCCGGGCCCGGCTGGCCCGCTGGTTCCAGCGCCAGACCCGCAAGGCATGGGGCCAGCGACGCGCCGACGCAGTCGTGGCCGCCGCCGAGGCGACTCTGGCGCTGTGGGGTCCCACCGGCCTTGACTACGACGCCTTGGCCGCCGACCTCGCTGTCGAAGCCCGCCTTGGGTTGGCGCTGGCATGCCAGATCGCCCGCATCGACGAGCGGATCTTCGACCTGTACTGCGACGCCGACCCCGAGCAGCTGCTGCTGTCGGTGCCCGGCGTCGGCAAGATCCTCGCCGGCCAGATCCGCGGACGCCTCGGCGACCCTCACCGGTTCACCAGCCTGGCAGCCGCCCCGCGCGTTCTCCGGGCTCATTCCCCGCCAGAACTCCTCCGGGCTCACCGACACCGCCGGCGGCCCGACCAAGCAGGGCGACGCCTGCCTACGCCAGGCGCTGTTTCTCGCCGCCGATCACGCCCGCAAGATCGACCCCACCCTGGCCGCCCGCTACCAGCGGCTCATGTGCGAGGCCGGCCGCCACCACACCTCCGCGCTGTGCACCATCGCCACCGTGCTGCTCACCCGGATCGTCGCCTGCCTGCGCAACCACACGCCCTACCAGCTGCGCGACGTCGACGGCCAGCCCATCACCCCAGCCCAGGGACGAGCGATCATCGCCGAGCGCTACCAAATCCCACCTGAGATCCGGGCCGCCCGCCGAGCCGTCAGCAACGCCCGCAGCCGCCAGCGCGGGTGGGACGAGCGCACCAAGCAAGGAGTCGCTGAGCGCTCCACGATGCCGCCCGTCCCGCAACCAGCCTGAACCCAGCCCGCCGCCTTGATAACCGTTAGGAACTCAACGGCCCCCAGATGACCAGTGGCTCCACCCGCGAGTTCATGGCCTTATGCGCGATCCACCAGCACTTCGGCCGCCCCGGCACCCCCACCGACCAGGCCTGGATCGAGTCGCTGTCCGGCCACGTCAAAGCCGAATGGCCCCACCTGACCGCCATCGGTGACCCGGCGGTGCTGCGCGCCGAACTCGCGGTCATCCAGGAGCGCTACAACGGCGTGCGGCTGCACGCCGGGATCGGCTACGTCACCCCCAACGACGAACACCAGGGCCGCGGCCCGGCCATCCGCAAGGCCCGCCAGGCCGGACTCGAGCAGGCCCGCCTGCAGCGCCTTGCCTGGCATCGCACCCATCGTCAGTCTGAACCACCCGAGGAGCCCGGCGATGTTGGCTGATCGATCCGGGATCTCTATCGCGAACTCGGAAACAGGTCAACGACGGGTATAAGCCGTGCTGCGGTGAGGGCGACCTCCAGGCGATGTCGGATCGGCTTGTCGCGAATGAGCCCGCAGTGCTTGCCCGCGTCCAGTCCACCTCCCCCCTCACCTACCAACAGTGCTTACACGCGACTGGCTGGGTGAAGGCCGTCAACTACCGCGACCTTCACCCCAACGACCAGCTCTGCGTACGGACTGGCGCCGACCGCCGTGCGCGAGTGCGTGTCATGACTTGTTCCTTCGGACACGAACAACGACCTCACCCTCGAAGGGACGGTCTGGGACCCGCAGATTCGCTAGACACCGGCACGCCCCGCTTCATAAGCGCCGGGCAGGTCGATGAGCGGATCGAGGCATTGGAATCCAGTACAACTCGTCGCATGGCGCGATGCTACTCGAACCTGCGGAGGGATTCGGAACGTCAGGGCGGACGAAGCTCCGGCCGGGCGGCGGGCCACGATCCTGGAGGCTTGAACCCGGCCGGCACGAGACGGCGTGCTGCCTGACAGCCAGGCCCGGCCAGGCTTGCTAGCGGGATAACTCGTCCAGGGCGTCGCTCACCGCGGCGGCCGCCCGGTCACGGTCAGGAGCGACACCCTTGCGGACCGAGCGACCCTCCAGGCTGATAAGCCATGGGTAGACGCCTGGCCGGTTGGCGTCGATCCGGATGGCGTAGCGGCCGTAGCGGGCCGTCCAGAACTTGTGGCCCGCGTTCTCCTTGGACTGGTACTGCACCGTGGCCATGCCGGGATCGTAACCCTGCGGGGCGTCCTACTGGCGGCCGGCGACCGGCTCTCCCCCCGAGACGGTTGGGACGATACCGTCTTGCTGGGGTACAGGTGGGGCATGCCCCGAGGGCCACCGGGTGTCACGAAGGGTCACTGCGATTGCTGCATCGAAGCGCGCTGCGACCCGGCCTGGCGAGGGGTCGCCGCCGATGGGGCGGCCGACGCCGAAGCGGACGTGCGCCGCACGACGCCGAGACGACGTAGCGCTGCGGCCTGCTGGAGCTGGTCGGCCAAGTTGTCGAGCAGGCTCACGGCGGGAACGGCCGGCTCGGCGGCCAGCCGTGCGATCAACCCATCGACGATCATGTGGGCGAGCCGTTCGACCTCAGGGTCGACGGTTCGTACCGGCTGGTCGGGGAGCGCGCTCGGCGTACCGCTGAGGTAGCTCATGCTTGGAATCAACTCCTCGGTGACGCCCGAAGCTGGATCGACGCGCCATATGTCGAGCGGCAAAGTGACTGCGAGACTCGATCGAGAAGGTTCCAGCAACGGTCGCTTGGCTCCCAGCCAGTTTACGCCCGGCCTCTCCGGATGCTGCTCGGGCTGCTGGACCGCGCGTGCCCGACCTGCCATCGTCGCCTGCCACGCCGCTGGCACCGACAACTCCAACCCACCGCACCGACCTGACACAGTCCTACCAGCCAGGTGGTGAGCCAAGGGATCGGACTTCACGCCGGCCGGATCGCCGGAAACGCCGAACGGCATCCGCGACCGGACGGGACCGCGACAACCCGCACGGCTTTGCTGGGGCCAGCACGCCAACCGGCCGAAGTTGTGCAAGGTGCTCGTCGGCACTTGACGATAAATGAGCAGGGTGGTCTTGCTGACGGCTGCCCTACGTCCGCGTCAACCGGGCGCGAACAAGTCGGCTCTTGAGCCGCTCCGCAGCAACCTGATTCACGGCCGACTTCTTCGCGTTTGATCGGTTGACCCTCCGGCCGACCCACCCGTCGCCGGCCTCGATCGCTGTGCTTCAAGCGGCCAGCATCGCGGGGGAGGACTCCTCTCCCGCACCCCTCCCGGCATGGCTCGACCCCCGGAGCCCCGGCAGCATTTGAGTGTAGGTGCTTGACAATCCTTCATACCTCTGCGGTTCCAGCCTTCAGGGCCTGACTGGAATGCCGTCGGTCACGGCGGCTTGCTCGGAGGCTGACACTCTCGTCCGGTTTGAGAAAATGTTGACCGCTCGCGCCTTAATGGCCATGCTGCGCGCTGCGGCAGGCATAAGCCAGACGATCGCTACGGGCGAGGAGGGCATGTGCGGCGGTTCGGTGCACGAACCCGGTACCCGACTGGCCCACGGCTGACTGAACCCCGCCCTGCCATGGCCTCGGCGACTTCCCCGTCCCTGCAGCTTGGTGCAACACCGTTTGCGGTGGTCGACGTTGAGACGACCGGCTTTTCCCCGCGACTGCATGATCGAGTCGTCGAAGTAGCAGTGCTGCGGCTGGGACCGGATGCGACCGTCGAAGACCACTACGCCACGCTGGTCAATCCGGGGCGAGACATCGGCGCGACCAGCGTACACGGGCTGTGCGCGGCCGATGTCTGTGAGGCGCCGACCTTCGCGGAGGTGGCCGGGGACGTGGCAGTGCGTGTGGACGGCGCGGTCCTTGTGGGCCATAACCTCCGCTTCGACGTAGGGTTTCTGGCTGCCGAGTATCGCCGGGCGGGCATCGCGTTTCCGCCGATGCCGGGCCTGTGCACGCTGCGGCTCGCCCACCTGCTGGCGCCAGGGCTTGCCAGCCGCAAGCTTGCCCAGTGCTGCGCACAGGCTGGTATAACCCTCGACGGCGCCCACACGGCGCTTGGCGATGCCCAGGCGACCGCCCAGCTCTTGGTCGCCTATCTGGCCGCTGGCCGCGCCCGGGGGCTGGAGACCTTCGCTGACCTCGGCTGCCAGCCACTCACCCCGCCGACTGCGGGTTGGTGTCCGGTAGCGCCGTCTGCTCGGTGGCTACAGCGCGCGCAGGCGGCCCGGGCGCGCCAGGAGCAGACGACCTACCTGGCCCGGCTGATCGATCGGCTCGACACCGTCGGGGTGGCAGGGGCGGAGGTGGCCGCCTACCTGGAGCTGCTGGACCGGGCACTTGAGGACCGCCGCATCACCGAGCGCGAAGCCGACGCCCTGCTGGCCACAGCGCGGGACTGGGGGCTTTCACGCGACCAGATCGTCACCGCCCACCGGGGCTACCTGCACGCCCTGGTCGTCGCGGCCAGGGCCGACGGGGTGGTCAGCTCAACCGAGCGCCGCGACCTTGCCGGCGTCTGCGCGCTTCTGGGGATTTCCCCGACGGTGTTGGAGGCGCTGCTTGCCGATCCCGATCCGACGCTGGCGGCAGGCCGGGGTGCGGGTCTCTCGGCGACAAGAACAACAGGCAATGGGCTGGCTGGCCAGACGGTCTGCTTTACCGGCAGCCTGGCCGGCCGGCTCGGCGGCGAGCCGATCACAAGGGATCGGGCGGAGCAGCTCGCGGCCGCTGCCGGGCTCATTGTTGCGCCGCGTGTGACCAAGGGCCTCGACCTGCTGGTGGTCGCCGACCCGCACAGCCTGTCAAGTAAGGCGCGCAAAGCACGCGAATACGGCATACGGATCATGGCAGAGGCCGTCTTCTGGCAGGCTATCGGGGTCGCAGCCGAGTAGACGCTATGCCCCCGCCGGGGAACATGGCAGTTCTCACACTGGGCTCAGAAGCACTTGACGATGAATGAGCAGGGTGATCGCGACCGGCTGGGTGAAGTCCAGCGTCTCCGCGGCGCCCTGCAGGATCTTGTCGGGGTCGCGCAGGTCGGCCTGCACGTAGGTGGTGGCACCCTGCGGGCTGCTGGTGAGCAGGGCCCGGGCATGCACCAGCACGATCGGGTCGTTGTCGACGTAGACGATCCGGGACGGGTCTGTTGCGTTCGCTCGAGCCGGGGTCGAGCAGCGAGACTGCCGACCATGAGCACCCGTCGCCCTCGCCCTGTGGCTGCGCCGCAGTCGGCGTTCGCCGGCTTCCGGTTCCCACCCGACGTCATCGTCTTGGCCGTGCGCTGGTATCTCCGCTTCAGCCTGTCCTCTCGGGATGTCGAGGAACTGCACTGCTCGCCGAGCGCGGCGTCGAGGTCGACCGCGTCACCATCTACCGGTGGGTGCTGCGGTTCACGCCACTGCTGGCCGATGCCGCCCGGCCCTGCCGGCACGCCGTCGGGACCCGCTGGCAGGTCGACGAGACCTCTGTGAAGGTCGCTGGGCAGTGGCGCTCCGTCTATCGAGCGATCGACCAGTTCGGGCAGGTCATCGATAGCTTCGCCGCTGTACGGCGTGATGCGACAGCAGCCCGGCGGTTCTTCCAGCAGGCCATCAACACGACGCAGGTCACGCCCAACGCCCACAGAGGTGGTCACCGACAAGGCGGCGACCTCCCCGATCGTGCTGGAGGAGCGACTCCCGGCGGTGTGGCATCACACCGAGCCGTACGCCAACAACCATGTTGAGGCCGACCACGGCCGGCTTAAGGCGCGGGTGCGACCGATGCGCGGCCTCAGACAGGACCGCAGCGCCAGGATCATCATCGCCGGGCATGCGTTCGTGCAGAACCTTCGCCGTGGGCACTATGAGTTGGCGGTCCAGGCATCGATGACCCGGCGGGTGGTCGTTGCGTTCGGTGAGTTGGCCTCCGCGATCGGGCTGCGGTGGTGGTTGCGGCTTCAGCCTGCCGCAGGATGGCGACATGCAACACCGCCCTGCAGCGACGCAAAAGTTTGAGGGCCGAGCCGGGCTCAGCTCGGGCTCAGGGCCAGCTGACCACCAACCGGCCGCCAGGGTGGCGAGCAGCGGCGCCAGCGGCGCCAGCGGCGCCACCCTCGACCTCGACCGTGACGTGGGTGCCGAGGGCGGCGCAGGCGGCCTGGAGCCGCTGGTGCAGCCAGGCCGCGTCTGCCCCTGCGGCTAGCCGGTGTGGCAGTAGTCGAGCTTGATCGGGACCGCCTCCAGCCGCTGCAAGCCGTGCCGGTCGAAGGTGGCCAGCCACAGCAGGCCAAGGTCGTTACGCAGCTGCGGGTCGACGGCGTAGTCGTCGAGGAAGTCGCCCAGGTCATACAGGACCAGCGCACCGCCGGCCAGCCCGACCCCGTGGGGGACATGGGCGGAGTGGCCGGCCACCAGGGTCGCGCTGGCCGCACCGAGCTGCCTGGCCGCGCGGCGGACATACGGCAGCGGGGCGGTGGCCTTGTTCGGCCCCCAGTGGGGGTGGCCAGCACCGCGTCGACGGCAGGGTCGGTGTGGGTGGCCTGGATGGTCTGCTGGAGCCACGCGGGCACGCCGTGGCTAAGGTCGGCGACGGCGACGCCGGGGCGGTTGGGGCCGGCGGCGAAGTCGGCGGGGTGGTCGGCGTCACCGACCACCCCAAGCCGCAAGCTGCCGGCGTCAAGGACCACCGGGCGGCGGGCCTGGTCCAGGTTGGGGCCGGCTCCGACGGTGGCGATGCCGGCAGTCGCGAGCTGGTCGAGGGTGTCCAGCAGCGCCTGGGGCCCGTAGTCCAGGGCGCGGTTGTTGGCCAGGGTCACGCAGCCGACGTTGAGCAGCCCCAGCGGCTCGACCGCAGCGGGTGGGGCGCGGAAGAAGAACGGCTTGCCCGGTGCCGGCCAGCGCTGCCCGCGGGTCGAGATGCAGCATTCGAGGTTGAGTACGACCAGGTCGGCGGCCCGCATCGCCTCGACCACTGCCGGGGCGACCAGCGCGGCGGGCGGCAGCTCGGCCAAAGCGCTGGCCACCGCCCGGCCAAGCATCGTGTCGCCGGCCAGCGCCACCGTCGCGGTCATCGGGACCGTCATAGCGGCACGCTCCCAGCGCTGCTGGCTGTGGGTCTGCTGGGTGGTGTGGTGAGCGTCGTGAACGGCGTGGATAGGGCCAGTAAACGGCGGTGGGCGGGCCCGTGCAAGCAGCCGAAACGGCCGCGGCAGAGCCCGGCAGGGCAGTGCCGGCCGGGCTGGGCATGCCGGGCTGGGCATGCCGAGAACCCAAGCCCGGGGCCAGGACCCAAGCGAAGATGGTCGTGCGGGGTGAGGTGATCGGTGTGAAGGACCCGGTAATAGAGTGGGCGTCTGGGTGGGTGTCTGGTTCGACGGTTTCATCAGGCTCGGCGTTGCGTCAGAATGCAGAGTGCACTGACAACTGACAGAGGCCATAGGCAGGGACCGCTGGCGGACCGCTGGCGAAGGGCTGGACAGGGACCCGTCACCCCGCGGTCGCAGTACGGTGGGGAGGGCGGTCCGGGCGGTTCTGCGGCCCACCACCTCGAGATGCGAGGAGGCGTTGGGAGATGACGGGCAGCATCCACATCGCCGACAGCCAGGGCGACACCACCCGTACCTGGGACACCGCCGACCCGGCCACCATCGAAGCGGTCGAGGAGGTCTTCCGCACAGCCCAGGCCGACGGCCGCCTGGTCTACCGCCAGACCGGGAACGGCACCGGCGAGCAGGTCACGCTCACAACCTGGAACCCCACAGAGCACACCGAGCTGTTCGTCGCCCCCCGCCTCGTCGGCGGCTAGGTGCCGGGCGCTCGGACGCCCCGGGTCGGCCTGTGACGATGATGACCGCGCCGGCATGGTTGGCGGTGGGGAGCATCGCGGTGGTGGTGGCTGTGGTCGCGGTGCTCGGCCGTTTCCTGCTCGGCCTGGTGCTCACGCCGCTGCCTGGTCTGGTGCGGTGGGTGCGGCAGATCAGGGAGGCTGCTGTGTGCCGGCGCGAGGCAGCGCAGCGGGCCGAGGCGCTGCTGGTCGGCTGGCTGTCGTGTGACCAGCTGGCGCAGTACCGCCGGCGGGGCTGGTTCGAGGTCCACACCGCTGCTGGCCACCGCTACGGGATCTGGCCGCGGCGGGTCGTGCGGCTGGATGCGCGGGGGGCTGGCTACTGCATCGAGGCGACGATCCCAGTGCCGGTCGCCGACGAGATGCTGGCCAACAAGCTGCTGTTGGAGACCGACGAGCGCCGCTTCCTGGCGACCGCCCACCGCGACTGCTACCACCACCGCTGAGCAGCATCGATGCTGGTCTGCGGTGCCGGGCACGGCACGGTGGGCGATCGTCTGCCTCTGGGCTCGTCGTGATCCTTGGAGTCAGCGTCATCAAGCCGGCTGCCGGCTGGACGCACTGGCACTGGGCACTGGGTGGGCAGACTGGATGGCCCGTACCGCCCGCCGGTACCGTCCTCGCGGTCGTGGAGCTGGTCTGGCTGGGATCTACCAGCGCTGACTGCAGCAACCGCGAGCTGGCAGTCGGGGAGCTGGGCGCCGACACCGACCCGGCTCCGATACCTGCTCCGATGTCTGAGATACCTGGATGTGCCCGCCGTCCGCGAGCCGGCAGCGCCCGGGCACGTGTCGCTGGCCGTTGGGCTTGCCGTGTAACGCCTGCAGCGCCGGCAGCGCTGTTGTTGTTGGAGACCATGGCCCCGGCCAGAGGCCCCGTCCTTCTGGTCGGGGCCGCCCACGCTGACCCGAGCTCATCGGCCAGTGGCTCCCCCTCGCCGTCGCCGTCCGGACTGGGAGCGTGCCAGATGACCCAGCTCCTCATCGGCATCGGGATCGGCATCGGCTTGGTCGT
>WNGD01006528.1_pt1 | contig 11137 bp, 13 predicted proteins | sample 5400671 | NCBI WGS metagenome assembly WNGD01 (sample SAMN13153369, study PRJNA577476) | soil metagenome | isolation source: 40 cm soil or saprolite under grassland replicate 2 | place: USA:California | collected 2016-06-15
GCGATAACCTTGCCATTCGCGGTGTGGCGCTAGCCAGGCGCGCTCAAGGTAACCATATCATCACCCAGATTACTGAGCATCCAGCTGTGCTTAATACCTGCCATGCGCTTGAGCGTTTCCACGGCTTTCGCGTGACGTATCTACCGGTTGATAGGAGTGGGTGTGTGAATCTGGCAGATGTTGAGGCAGCGATTGAAGAGCAAACCATATTAGTTACCATTATGCACGCCAACAACGAGACCGGCACATTACAGCCTATAGCCGAAATCACGCAGATTGCCCATCGCCACGGCGTGCTTATGCATACTGATGCAGCACAATCGGTAGGCAAGATTCCGACCTGCGTAGATGCATTGGGCGTTGATCTGCTAACCGTTGCTGGTCACAAGGTGTATGCCCCAAAGGGTATTGGTGCACTCTATGTACGCCAGGGCTTGCACCTTGAACCAATTATGTACGGCGGTGGTCAGGAATCTGGGCGTAGAGCAGGTACGGAGAATATCGCGTTTATCATGGCGCTTGGCACTGCATGTTTGTTAGCTGGTGAGCAACTTGCAGAGAGTCAGACACGCCTTCAACACTTGCGAGACCTCCTTCATCAACGCCTCGAAGCATATCTTCCAGGGGCATTACATCTCAATGGGCATAGGACCGAGCGATTGCCTAATACACTCAACGTCAGTGTAGAGCGTGTTATGGGTGAGGAGGTGCTTGCCGCCACATCGGAGATAGCCAGTTCTACCGGTTCTGCTTGCCACGAGGGCAATACTGAACCATCAGCGGTACTGTTGGCTATGGGAATCTCTCGCGAGCGGGCACTCGGCGCGCTGCGATTGACCTTGGGACGCTGGTCAAGCGAAGAAGAAGTTCAGCAAGCGGCAACTTTGCTGGCAAGAACTATAGCAACTATGCTCAATAAGCGGTAAAATACAGGATATAATCTTTCGCATTGGTACCATCGGTATTGGGCAAACAATCGGTCAAAGTTGCTTGTAGGAGTAAACAGAAGTTGACCATGAAGGAGTCCAGGATGCAATATCCTGTCCCAACCGCCATCGAACATCCAGAACTATTGGCATATCGTTCGGAGTTTCCCATACTGCAGCGAAAAACATATCTGAACAGTTGCTCCCTGGGTGCCCTTTCGCATCGATCAATGCGGGGCCTGGAGCAATTCATGGAGATGTGGAACGAATGGGGGGCGCATGCATGGTATGAGATCTGGATGGGAGAGATTGCCAGGGCGCGACAAAAGTTTGCCACCATCATAGGTGCACAGCTACACGAGGTAGCCATTGCCCCAAGCGCCTCTGTCGCGCTCAGTTCCATTGCTTCAGCGTTAGATTATAGCAAGCGTAATAACGTCGTGATGGCTGATATGGATTTCCCTACACTGACGTACCAGTGGTTAGTAAAAAGGCGCCTGGGAGTTGAGTGTCGATTTGTTGAGAGCCCTGATCATATCTATACGCCGCCAGAATTATTTGAGCGCCAGGTTGATGATAAAACTGCGGTACTTGCTACTTCGCGTGTTTTCTTTACCAGCGGCTATGTGCAGGATGTACGGGCCATTGCAGATATTGCACATAAACATGGCGCATACGTATTGATTGACGATTACCAGGGTACGGGCCAGATACCGATAAATGTCATCGCCCTGGACATTGATTTCCTTGTAACGGGCACGCTCAAATGGTTGATGGGCGGCCCGGGACTGTCATTTGTCTATATTCGTGAGGGTTTGTTGTCACAACTGGAACCTACAATCGCCGGGTGGTTTGGCCATCGTGACCAGTTCCAATTTAAGACACGGGAATTCGACTTCCGTCCAGAGGCTACCAGGGTCGAAATGGGAACGCCTGCTGTTCCCACAATTTATACGGCGATTGGCGGCCTTGAAATCGTTCAAGAGATCAGCGTAGAACGTATTTGTGAGCGAACACGTTATTTGACCAATGATCTGATTGCCCAGGCTCGTGAACATGGCTGGAAAGTACGTGCTCCATTGGAACCAGAGCGGCGTAGTTCCATTGTAATGTTGGAAATTGATCGTCCTGAAGAAGTTGTAAAAGCACTCATCGCTCGTAATATTATTACGGACTCGCGACCAGGGTTACTACGTGTCTCCCCATACTTTTACAATACTATTGAGGAAAACACTCTTGTCATCGACGCAATCGCGGAGATTTTGGAAAGCAGGAAATAAATATGCGTATGCAAGTCATCGAGGAGGAAAAGACTCATGTTATGTCCCAAATGTCGTTTTGGAAACTTAGAAACTGATCTATATTGCCGCCGTTGTGGGTCAGATTTGACATTACCTTCTACAAGTCTGGTAAAAGTACAAAACCGTACTCCAACTCTTCTGCGCCATCCACAATTACCTCGTGTTGCAGCAGGTATCGGAGCTGTTGCTGTCGGTGTCGGAATTGAATTGGTGCGCCGTGGCCTGATAGCTCGTATCATGCCAGCTCCGAAGCCACCTCAACCAGTCAGTAACTCTCTACCGGCACTGAACAGGCTACGAGATGTGCTGTTTCCGCAGAACGATAAGAGGTTTAAATTACCGAAGAACTATGAAATTGAAGAGACGGTTGTGTTTATGCGGCGCGTCATCCGTCGTAAGAGTTAGTTAAAACTTGAGAACACTCCTATGGCTTTAGTATTGCGTGAGGAAGATGTACGAAATCTTTTGCCAATGCCTGATACTGTAGAAGTGTTGGAGCAGGCGTTTGCTGCGTTAGCAGATGGTAATGCAGTAAATCTGCCGCGTAGCCGTATCAGGCTGGCAAATGGCGTATTAAACATGCTTGCAGCTGCCGCGCCAACCCTCGGCGTTCTCGGCTATAAATCGTACACGGCATTTCGGAAAGGAGTGCGTTTTGTGGTAATGCTCTTTAGCGCACAAGACGGGCAACTCCTTGCGATCATAGAAGCTGATTGGTTAGGTAGGATGCGTACGGGTGCTACCAGCGGACTGGCTACGAAGTACCTGGCGCGGTCCAATGCAACTATCGTCGGCCTGATCGGCTCTGGCAATCAAGCTGTCACGCAACTGATGGGCGTCTGTGCCGTACGCCCTATATCTATCATCTATGTCTATAGCCGCAATGCGCGGGTTTGCAAAGTCTTCTGCGATGAAATGGCCAAAATTCTCAATATCGAAGTGAGACCGGTTCCCAGCGCTCGCCAGGCAGTCGAAGTTGCGGATATCCTGATTACTGCTACCTCGTCCTCAGACCCGGTCTTCCAGGGCGAATGGCTCAAGCTGGGTTGTCATATCAACGCCATTGGTTCAAACTGGCATACAAAACATGAAATTGATCTATCCACCTTACAGCGGAGCTTTCTGATTGTCACTGATTCGCGAGATCAAGCTCAGGACGAGGCTGGTGATTTTATCATCCCTGCCGATCAGGGATTATTTGATTGGAATAGAGTCTTTGATCTGTCTGAGGTTGTTGGTAGACAGGGGCCGCAACGCATGGCAGCAGAGAATATTACCCTCTACAAGGGCCTGGGAATAGCACTCGAAGATATCGCCGTCGCTGCCCAGGTCTATTTCCAGGCAATTGAAAGGGGCTTTGGCCTGGAACTACCACTCCTATCTTGATCTGAGGAATCTATGCGTAAAACAGCTCCGAAAGTTGTACTGCTTTCAGCGATCATCCTTCTCTTTCTTTCAGCTTGTACTTCCAATTCAGGTATTTTTGCTGGCGGTAACTGGCAATCAAGTGGGCTTCCGCATCAGCATATCCGCGCTCTAGCCGTCGATTTTAACAATCCACAGGTAATCTATGCTGCCAGTTCGCAGGGGAAAAATTTTACCAGTAACGATGGCGGTCAGCACTGGATCGAGCGGAGTTCTGGTTTACCAACAGACAGTTCTATCAATGTCCTTTCTTTCGATACTACAGGAAAAAAACTCTATGCTGCGACCGGCGCAGGCCTTTTTGTGAGTACAGATGCGGCGCTCCACTGGAATAAAGTCGCAGCGAGAGGGCCATTTAACTTTACAGCGCTGGCTTTTAACTTCAGGGAGCCACACACTATGTACGCTGGTACGGCATTTCAGGGTGTCCTCAGGAGTAGTGATGATGGTAATACATGGTCTTCTGCCAATACTGGCCTGCCTCCCGGTATAGCGATCAATTCCCTGACTTTTGATTCTGAAAATCAACAACTCTGGGCTGCCACATCCTCGGGTGTTTATCGTACTGATGATAAAGGCCTCGGCTGGCAAGCCGTCAATACTGGCCTACCGACTTCCATTGTGGTGTACTCAGTTCAACCAGATACAATTGTACCTGGAGGAACCAGAGGCCTCATCTTTGCCGGTACTAATCACGGTTTCTTCTTTTCGCAAGATGCGGGAGCGCACTGGACAAGCAGCCAGGATTCACTTGTTGGAACCAATGTGCGCGTTATCTACGTTGATTTCCACAAACCTACCACGTTGTTCGTTGGAACCGACGTTGGAGTTCTGCGCAGTGATAATAGCGGTCAAAACTGGGGTGGTGTTGGCTCCGGTATGCCAAGAAATCAATCGGTGTACGCGATTATGTGGGGAACTACTGGTTACACGCAACTCTTCGCTGCCGCTGATGATGTCTACATGTATCCAGGTACGGGTGGCGGATTCGGTTTCAATCGGCTGATAGAGCTGCTTATAGTCGCAGTTTTTTTCTATGCGCTTTATCGCCTGGCCAGGCGCAGGCGAAGAACATCCAGAACAGATCGTAATGCCGAACAGTCGAAAGTGGAGAAGGGGAGCGACCTGGCCAAAACAAGTAACTTGACATAAAGCTATGGAAGTGTTTTATACCAATCGCGTAAAATTTGTATATCAGTGGGAAAGGCCAGTTGAGGTGCCTCTTCTGGTAAAAAGAGGGCCAGTTCGCTCACTTCATCGGGTTGGGCAATCATTTCGCTTACATCGTTATTGGCCACGCTGGCCCGGAATGCTATTACCACGTGTGGGTTATCAAGCTCGCTATATATGCCGATCAAATTCCCAAGATGTACATCCAGGTTTGTCTCCTCTTTGACTTCGCGAATGGCTGCCAGTTCGACTTTTTCTCCACGTTCCATATAGCCACTAAAAAAGCTCCACAATCCCTTACCTGGATCTATATTGCGCCGGCCAAGCAGAAGTTTACCCTCGTACTCGACCACCACCACCGTTACTACCTTCGGCTCTAGATAAAAGATAAAGCCACAGGCTGTGCAGGCGAGCCGGGAAGCATGGAAAAGGTATTTTTCTATCAGGGGAGCTGCGCAAACCGGGCAATATTTAAAAGTGACAGCGAACAAGCTTAGATTTCTCCTTGGTAACTCATCAACCACTGTAATAGAGAACGTACATTTGCGTCGTGCGCCCAATTGTAATAGATGCGGTCAAATGGCTCTGTCGAACCTCCAGTCACCTCGTCAAGAGAGTAGTGAATAACCTCAGATGCATGTTCCAATTCATCGTCCGTTGGACGACGTCCCTGTAGGAGGGCACGACTCCGCCGTTCTATTTCACGTAAATACTCCAGGTTCTCTTTGACTAATGCAAAGCTCGTTGACTTTCCGTGAGAGCAGAGTACGCGCTCTGGCAGCATCGCGACAAAATGTGCCAGCGTCGCAAACATCGCTGGAACAGCGGCCGCGTTTTCAATGCTGGGGAAAGGTTTCTCCACTGCGTCGAAAGCCAAGAGCAAACTCAATTGAGGTATCCAGGCAGCGATATGACCTGGCTGATGGCCTGGAGCTGGGATCAGTTCAATAGTCAGATCACCGCCGCGAATCGTCAGCCCCTCGTTGAAAGTGATTGTTGGCGAGATCAGTTCAACAGTATGAAAGACAGGATAGCGCTGCTTGTAGTCTTTTAGCTCTTGACGCGCCTCTTCTGATTGCAGTCGTGTGAGACTATGGTGATGGGCAATGATGGGGGCCGCGTGCTCACCCGTAAAATACGCGTTGCCCCAGCAATGATCCCAGTCAGCGTGACTATTCACAACGAGTATTTGCCGCCCGATGCATTGATCTTCGACCATGTGCATCATGATGGCGCTGTCTTCGGGGCACAGTAGAGTGTCGAATACGACTAAGTAGCGCTCAGTGATGACGATATAGGCATCCACTTCCAGGCCTTCAAATTCATCCAAGTCGTGTATGATGCGTCGAAACACGTTGACACGGCGATCGGTGCTCATTTCAGGAACAAAAAAAACTCCATCGTTTATGGGCACTGTAGACCTCGCTTTCTAACGCTATTAAGGATGGTGTACGCCGATAAATACGACAATGAGGTAGAGTAAATAGAGCGAAATACAAATCAGCGCTATTGCGCCATAGCAGGTCAACGTCCATGCCCGGCGGCTGTTCAGCGCTTGCCGTAACTGTTCCCCCATATCGGGTGGGTCTAGCTGTAGGTCTGGGCAGAGTTCGATCAGATGTGGGAGCATTGCGCGAAAATCTCGTGCATTGCTCATACCTTCCGCCAGTATGATGGTGGTATCATCGTCCAGGTCGGCCATCAAGACTAATTTTGCTGGATTTGGATCGCCAGGGACCAGCGTCAGGCGTTTAATGGCCTCCAATTCTACGCGTATCTCCTGGTTTTCCTCTTGACCTGTTACAGCCAATTCATCGGTATAGAGGCGTATTTCTTTGCCCATGCCGAAGCGCACCGTGCTGATTGGGTGTTTTTGGGTATCATTATTATCTGTCATTGTCAATCTCTAGTAAGTTTATCGTATGTGTGAGATGGTATTTCGACGTTTTAGATTGTACAGCATCCAATGAAATGCGTCGAGGTAATTTGGTATATCAATAGAGCCGTGAAACTTGACAGATCGCATACGTTACCATTACAATTTGGAAGTAAACAATACCAGAGGAACAAAGGATGAGATAATTTATGGCTATCGTGGGGTTGCTAGAAGATAATGATCGCATCGCGAAACTATGCGCGACGTTTTTACACTTCGCAGGCCATCAAGTTACGAGATATGACACATCTCTCAAATGTCTGCGCGCGTTATTCTCCTATAGCCAAAGCCAGGACAATGTCTTATCTTCTCAAGAATCTGCCGGCAAAAGCTCATTGCCTGTCGAGGTTCTCATCCTTGACCTCTCTCTCCCTGACATCAACGGTATAGAAGTTCTGCGTTATTTGACGACTCACCCCCATACTCAATCATTACCTCTTATCGTGTGTACTGCCTCTACCGGCTCTGATATTGCGAAAGCCAGGCTGATAGCGCCTCATGCTGGTATTGTGGAGAAACCCTTTAAGTTGCAGACGCTTGTTTCTGCAATCTCTACAGCCCTGGAAACGGCACCGGCGAAATAGGGGATCTGGTCAACAATCACGGTGAGGTGGCATCGCTTTGCTCTCCTTGGAGGTATAGGCTTGCTCTGGGTGGTCATCTGGCTGCTCGTTGGGCGAGAGCTTCCAGAAAAGAGCAGTCTAGCTGGAGATGAAACGTACGTTGGTTATCCCTGGACGCGCTGATCACAGATCCTACCCATCATTTTCTCCCGCACGGTTATTTTCTCAACCCTCGCAGGATTCAGCGTCTATTGGGCCAGTGCGCTGTATCTCAGTTGGAACCCAGTCTACCTGGTCACTGTGCGACACCTCAAGCTCAGTGATCCCCTCTACCTTGCAGGGATTACGCTTCCTTATGTGGTAGGAGGGATCGCCCTCATCGCCTTTGGTGCGTTTGCTGACCGTGTCTTCCACCGGACGGGGAGTAGTCGTCGATCGTATGTGTAGCTGGTTACTGCTTTGCTCATGGTGAGCGCTCTTTGCCTGTTCCTGGCGGTGAGCGTTCCTTCAGCGCTTGGAGCAGTCTTCTTTTTCACCCTCGCACCCATAGGTGTTGTCATCCCCATGGTATCGACCATCTTCACGGGGGTGGCACCGGAAGCATATCGTGGGGCAGTCCTGGGCATTGTCGTGGTCGTATTGACGCTGCCCGGTATCATTGCTCCCTTGGTCACGGGGTTGCTTATTCAGTCGTCAGGAAAGAACGTGGTGGCTGGATTTCACAATGCGTACCTGCTAGCAAGCCTGTTACTCCTGGTTTCCGGAGTCGCTTTCCTGGCATTTGCGAGGCCCGATGATCAGCAATTCGAAGAGAAGAGGAGTATAGGTGTTGTGGGTTTGCACGAGTAGTCAGTTCACAGGGGGCCAATCAGCATCAATCTGAGACACAGGTCCTGGATTCCAGAGGGCAGAGGGGCAGAGAGTGCACGTCGTTGCATGGGATGGCCCTTTCTTGTCACCCTGAGCGCTCCCTTGTCACCCTGAGCCGCAGCGAAGGGTCTGTCTCGATGGGCGTCAAGATGCTTCGCGGAGTTGACACTGAGCGGAGCGAATGTGCTCAGCATGACCGTGCTGTCCTCCTGCTGCGCCATCGCCATCTGAGAGCGTTCCGCTTGCTCTCACCCCTTCTGGCCTTTCCTCCAATCCCAGCCACTCTTCACCACATTCGCCCTTACAGCATTTGATGGGCTTTTCTTAGGCTGATGCTTATTGGGGGCCTATCACAGTTGGCCTACCTGTCCAGGTCTAGTGTAGTCAGCCCAAGCTTTCGATCAGAGGACCAGGGAGCCTGAGGCGCAGACACGAGGTGAGCAAGGGCTACAAGGACGAAACCGTACTGGCTGCGCATGCTGACGAAAGCACGCCAGCTTTCCTCTCGATCCGCTTTGAGCGGCACTCCGGCACGAGAGAGTCGAACCTTCTTACGCCCTGGAAGCACCGTCTGCTTGATGGCCGAAAAGAGCGTGCTCAGGGTAATCAAGGGGCCGAGCAAAAAAATACAATGATTTGCACTACTACCATAGTTCCCCTGGTCCTCTCCTAGTATTTACTCTGCTTCCATGCGCTCCACCGAAAGAATGGGACAGCCGATGTCATGCAGCGAATTGAGTATTCCAACCAATGCAGATTGGTCCGCCAATCGACCTGTCAGGATCGTCACCGCATGATGATGCGGATCGCGTTCGTGCTCGATCGCCATCCCACCGCAATAATCGGACCAATTCTTGTCCAGGGTACCCTGGATACAGATCCGGTACATCGCCGGTTTAAGCAAACTGGCGCCTGGGCGATATTTCTCCATGACACGTTCCTTTGGTAACTAGCGCTGTTCCTCTCGGGGAGTCAATACGCAACAATCATCGGAATACTGAAAGCAACCAGTGCCACGCACAGGAGATGCCTACTTGTAGACAGCCTCCAGGTGATGTGCGTTCCTGAGAACCACTATAGCCGAAGATGCGCACGAAAGCTATTCCCTGTGGGGTATAGCTTTTTCGCACGTTTTTGAATATTATTATTCTTAACCAACATGATGTCCAGGTTTTCCGATCAAGCAATCGGCCTATCCAACTGGAATACCGGGAGGTGCGTGATTCTGGTTTTTTGAATTGCATCACGCACCTCTCGAGCCTGATCCCCGACAAGGAGCTAGAGGCCGAAACCATCAAGCAAGGGAAACGACAGCATCCGAACGGGTAGAAAGAACCGGAGAGAGCCTCACTTGGTTCCTGAAGTGTATTAGAGGCTATGTGAACTTTTTAGCATACAGGAGAAAAGAAAGGAAAAGCATATGAGCAGTCAAGAAGTATCTCGCGATCAGAAAGAACACTCGGTACTGAGCCCCCTCGCTTCACTGGAGTTTACCCGCAAGAACTTCGACAATCCCGCGTTAGAGTGGCGGCGCCTGTTCTCGGAGGTCCTGGGAACGTTCTTGCTCGTGATCGTGGCAGCCGGTGGAGGGACCATCAACGCGGTGAGCAACGGGGCCATCAGCCGGACTGCAGCGGTGACCGCACCGGGCCTGATGGTGTTGGCAGTGATCCTCTTCATGGGAGCTGTCTCTGGGGCCCACCTCAATCCTGCGGTCAGCATTGCGTTCGCCACTCGTGGCGATTTCCCGTGGCGGCGTGTTCCCGGCTATATCATCGCTCAATTGATCGGAGCCACCCTCGCGTGCCTGCTCCTGGCGGCATTGTTCGGCAAGGTGGGGATGCTTGGCGCAACTGAGCCGGGTCCGGGCATCAACGACTGGCAGGCGTTGATTATGGAATTTGTGCTGACTGCCGGCCTGGTCAGCACGATCCTGGGGACGGCCTCCAAAGCGCAAAACCTCGGGCCGATCTCGGCGTTCGGGGTGGGTGCGTACATCATTCTCGCCGGGCTCTGGGCAAGCCCGATTAGTGGGGCGTCGATGAATCCGGCGCGTTCGTTCGGCCCGGATCTGGTGCTCCTCGACTTCTCCCACTACTGGGTGTACATCGTGGGCCCGATCGCGGGTGGGCTGCTTGCCGTCGGCATCGCCTACATCTTGCGAGGTCGTGGAACCGGCATTCAGGCAGCACAGGGCCGATTGGAGGAGATTGTTGCTGAAAACATGGAACAGCCACGCGGGAGCTCGGAGACCAGGTAGAGTTGGCGAGGGCGGGGTATTTTTCATCCCGTCCTCCGCCCCCTCTTCCTGACGCGTGTTGAGAGTGCTTGAGACTTCGCCCTTTACCGGTGGGACGAACCATCAGAGCGCGACCAGACACATCGAATAAGAGAAAGGACATGGGGATGGCGAAACGCAAAGGTCGGGAACGTATTCAAAGGGAGGAGCAGAAGGCGAGTCGCCATACGAGCGAGGGAGTCTTTCCCAAATTGACCGAGGTGGTTGACGGGCAGTACCGTATCAAGGATGAGCCATCGCTGATCGTGCATGTTGCGGATCAAGGCGCTTTATTCACATTCACGAGTTAATCGGGACATCCGTAGGTGCCGATTTATCGCGCACACCGCCGATTTATCGGCCTATTTCATACACCTGCAAGTGAAAAGCAGGTTTTCATGAGTATGTCATAAGGAGGGTACCATGGCAAAAACAGCAAGCGACAAACCATCAGCATCCGCCGACGAGGCATTGAAGCAACGAAAGAAGCAAGCCAGGCGAGAAGCGAAACTGATGCTGGCGATCGAGGAAGCGAAAAAGGATCTCAAGAAGGCACAGAAGAAGCAGGCGAAAGCACAGGCGCGTCTGGAGGCGCAAAGCACCTCTCTACACACACTTGAAACGCGTCTGGCGGAACTGCGCGCCCCAGGCCCGGAGCCTGCAATTGA
>WNGD01016048.1_pt1 | contig 11137 bp, 7 predicted proteins | sample 5400671 | NCBI WGS metagenome assembly WNGD01 (sample SAMN13153369, study PRJNA577476) | soil metagenome | isolation source: 40 cm soil or saprolite under grassland replicate 2 | place: USA:California | collected 2016-06-15
ATTCCCTTTGGCCTGAGCTTCGTCTTCACCTACAGCAAGAACGGCGAGGTGCAGCAGGCAGGACCCGTTGCATTCACGTGCGGACCAACCATCCCCTCTGGCGCCGGACCCCCCCAGTTCGGCCGGGTCAGCGTGAGTCCCGCGGCGGGCGAAATCGAGGGTGGCGATACCATCACCGTGTCCTACACTGCGAGCAGCCCAGTCGGACTCTGGGAGACGGAGATCGACATCACGGGTGCATGCAGACTATCGCGACACCTCGGGGAGCAGTTGGTGATCACCACGACGCGAATTGTGCCAATCGTCGTTCCACCCGAGTGCAGCATCGGCGGGACGCTCTCGGTCGCGGTTCGCGCGTTCGATGCAGCGGGGCAAGGCGTGCAGTCCCAACTCGCCACGCTGTCGGTGGTCGATCGTACACCACCACGTGTGAGTGCGTCGCTCGGCTTCGACGGCCAGGTGCAGCTCATATATTTCGGAGGCGACACGATTCCGGCCTACCTCCACGCGAGCGACAATCACGCGCTGAGTGGCGTCTATCGCGAGGTGTTGCCCTGGGGTCGCCGCGATTCCCTGCTGACATCAGCCCCGAGTCTGAATGCCAGACTTGATATCCCCATTCCTGAGGATTGGGTCGGCGGAATCCAGGTGCGTGCCTTCAGTCGTGACGGCGTCGGACTCGTCAGCGATACGATCGTCACGCCGGCGGACAGCCTCCGGATTTTCCCTACCGTTGCTCGCGCAGTAAAATCCAGAACCATGGGCGGTGTGATTCGAGACCTCATTTTCGATGAGCGCAGGGGCGCGATCTACCTGCTGAACTCCTATCCCAGCTACGTCGCGGTGCTGTCGGCGACGGACCTCACGTTGGTCGATAGCATCCCGCTGCCCGGGGCTGCAAGCGACTTCGATATCACTGTGAGTGGCGACACGCTCGTCGTGGTTCTGGTCGATCTACACGCGCTGGGGATCCTGGACTTGAACGCCTCGCCCCGCACGGTCGTCGTCCATCCACTCACAACCTTGAACGCTGCGATGGACCAGCGAGCGGAACTCGTCAGAATTCCAGCCAATGGCAAGATCTTCGTGCGGTTGAATGGGGCGACGTTTCTCCAGACGACTTTGCTGGAAGTGGATTTGTCGAGCGGCGTCGAGCGAGTTCGGTCCGATGCGGGGAACAACGGAGTGGTGGGGTACGTCACGATGGAGCGGTCGAATGATCGTGGCGTGATGGTTCTCTGGCAGGGTCAACAACTCCAGCGCTATGACGCTTCGGGCGACGTCTTCGGGCCGCTCACCGCCGCCGCGTCGTACGCCAGCCGGTTCAGTCTGGATGCGACAGGTTCTCGCCTGGCGCTGGGGCTCGACGTCTTTGACGCTGCGACACTGCAATTCGAGCGGCGCGTCGAGTCCTCCGCGTGGGACCCGTACCTTGCGGTCGCTTTGTCACCAGATGGACAGGTGCTCTATCACTATTCGCTTCCACAGGGAGTGCTGCGTGCAGATGCGAGCACCGGACACCTCCTCGAGAGGGCCCGTACGCCGGCCGTTACGTTCATGCGGGTCTCGCCCGACGGTACGAGATTGGCTCTGCTGAATTGGAAGACCTTCTCTCTGATGGATCTCCGCTAAGCGCCCCAAATCTTCATGTGCCGGGTCTCCGGCATCAGCCGCAGCGAGAGCAGCAGCGCCACCGCCGGCACCGCGATGGAATACGCGAGCGTGAGCCCGAGGCTCTGCGTGGCGGTCCAGACCGCGGTGGTGATGAGCGGGACCGCGCCGCCGCCCCAGCCATTGCCGATGTGATACGGTACCGACACCGACGTATAGCGGATCCGGCTGGGGAAGTACTCGGCGAGGAACGCCGCGATCGGCCCATACACCATGCCGACGTAGGAGACGAGGACCGCGACGATGAGGATGGCGAGCGGATAGCTGATTGCGCCGGGCTGCGTGACGTTGCCGAGGATCGCGTACAGCGGATAGTAGGTGGTAGCGGCGAGCAGGAATCCCGCAAGAATGATCGGTTTGCGGCCGACCCGATCGGACAGCCAGCCGAACAGCACCAGGGTCGGCGTCGCGATCAAGAGTCCCACGCCGACGATCACGCTGGTATTGAGCACGTCCATCTTGCTCACCGTCTGCAGAAAGTAGATCGCCCAGAACTGGCTCGAGTACCAGACGCACCCCTCGCCCAGCACCACGATCGTGGCGATCAACACGTAGCGGAGATTCTGGCCGGTGAACGCTTCCTTCCAGGGATGCGTGGCCGTCTGTCCCCTGGCTTTGATCTCCTGGAAAATTGGCGTTTCCTGGAGCCGCAGCCGGATGTAGATGGCCACCACGACGAGCAGCAGCGACACCAGGAACGGGATCCGCCAGCCCCAGGCGTTGAACGCCTCGGTCCCGAGGATCGAGCGCGTCCCGATGATCACGCCGAGCGACAGCACGATCCCGAGGGTCGGCGAGGTCTGCAGCCATCCCGTATATAGGCCGCGCTTTTCGTCGGGGACGTGCTCGGCGACGTAGGTGATGGCGCCGCCGTACTCCCCGCCCAGGCAGAGCCCCTGCACGAGCCGGAGCAGCAGCAGGATGATCGGGGCCAGGAGACCGATTTTCGCATAGGTCGGGACCACCCCGATCAACGCCGTCGAGATCCCGATCCCGCTGAGGGTAATGAGGAACGTGTATTTCCGGCCGACGATGTCGCCGACGCGGCCGAGGATGAGCGCGCCCAGCGGGCGGACGAAGAAGCCGACCGCGAAGATGGCCACCCACCGCACCAGGGCGGCGGCGGGATGGGTCGGGTCGAAGAACTTGACCGACAGGATCGTCGCCAGACTGCCGAAGACGTAAAAGTCGTACCATTCGATGATGTTACCGACGGCGGCCGCCGTGACGACGCGGCGCAGGGCGCTGGCCTCCAGGTTCGGATCGGGGGCGGGTGTAGGCATGAGCGAGGCTAGCCCGCGCCTTCCCACCCCGCAATGGCGGGGCCGGAATCGTGATTTCCGGCCACGCGCGCCATTGCGCCGGGCATTATGTTAATCGGGCATGGGTGACAGCGATCTACCACCCCCCAATCGACCGTCCCGCGGATCGGGTTCTCTCACGGTTCACCTCGCCGACGAGCTGGACGTCTATTTCAACGAAGTCGCCCACGGCCGCCCCGTCGGATTTGTCGCATCCCCCAAATGGAAGCCGCGCACCGACGTCTATGAGACCGACGGCGAGTTGATCGTCCACATGGACATCGCCGGGATGCAGGCGGGGGACTTCAGCGTCGAGCTGGACGAAGGGATCCTGAAGATCGCGGGCGAGCGCACCACGCGGCAGCAGGGCAAGCGCCACTATCACTCGATGGAAGTGCAGATCGGGCCGTTCGAGCGGCGCTTCCGGCTGCCGGTCGTCGTCGATCCGTCGTCGATCAAGGCCACCTACGAGCATGGCTTCCTCGAGATCCGGCTGGCCAAGCAACCGCCGCGCTCTTCGGGCGCGCAATCGGTGCGGGTGACTTAATGGAGCGCCTGCCGGTCCTTCCCCTGGGCCAGCTCGTTGTTTATCCCCACGTCGTCATCCCGCTGGCCCTCACAGATCCCAAAGCCGTTCAGCTGATCGACGAGATCATCCAGGGCGAAAAGCGCCTGCTGCTCGGCGTCGTGAAGTCGATGAGCGGGATGGAGCCGCCCGAGGGCGCGGTGATGAACACCCTCCCGCACCAGCTCTACGACGTCGGCACCCTCGGCACGATCGTCCGGATGCTCAAACTCGGCGACGGCTCGGTGCGGGTGATGGTGCAGGGGCTGGAGCGCGCGCGGCTGGGCAACGTGGCGCAGGGCGAGAAGTGGCTGATGGCGGACACGGAGCCGCTCACCGAAAACCTGCTCGAGGACGCCCGCACCGAAGCGCTGAAGCGCACGGTCATCGCGCAGTTCTCGCGCGTCATCGACATCGCCCCCTATCTCGGCGCCGAGCTGCACGAAGTGCTCGCCGGCATCAACGAAGCGGGGAAGCTGGCCGACTTCATCGCGGCGAACCTGGATCTCGCCCTCCCGGCGAAAGCGGAGCTGCTTGCGATCGACGACGTCACGCGCCGGCTCGAGCGGCTCGCTGAGTTCCAGGTGCAAGAGCTGCAGGTGCTGGAGGTCGGGACCCAGATCCAGGAAAAAGTGAAAACGCGGCTCGACCAGAATCAGCGCGAATACGTGCTGCGCGAGCAGCTGCAGGTGATCCGCCAGGAGCTCGGGGAAGGCGAGGGCGACGACGAGCTCGAAGAGCTGGGCAGGCGGCTCGACGAGGCCAAGCTCTCGGCGGAAGGGAAAAAAGTGGCCGACCGCGAGCTCAAACGCCTGCGCCAGATGTCGCCGCAGTCGGCCGAGTATCAGGTCGCGCGCACCTATCTCGACGTCTTCGCCGCGCTGCCCTGGAGCCGCGTCACGCAGGATCGGCTCGACCTCAAGGCGGCGCGCGAGATCCTCGATCGCGACCATTACGATCTCAAGACCATCAAGGAACGCATCCTCGAGTATCTCGCGGTGCGGACGCTGAATCCCGACGCGAAGGGCTCGATCCTCTGCTTCGTGGGACCGCCGGGCGTCGGCAAGACCTCGCTCGGCCAGAGCATCGCCGAGGCGCTGGGACGCAAGTTCACGCGCGTCTCGCTCGGCGGCGTGCGCGACGAAGCGGAAGTGCGCGGCCATCGCCGCACCTACGTCGGCGCGATCCCTGGTCGCATCATTCACGCGCTGCAGCGCTGCGAGACGCGGACGCCGGTCTTGATGCTGGACGAGGTGGACAAAATGGGCGCCGACGTGCGCGGCGATCCCACCGCGGCGTTGCTCGAGGTGCTCGATCCCGCGCAGAACTCGACCTTTGTCGATCACTACCTCGAGGTGCCGTTCGATCTGTCCGGTGTGATGTTCATCGCGACGGCGAACAGCACCATGCCGATTCCCGATCCGCTCCTCGACCGCATGGAGCAGCTCACCCTCGTCGGCTACACGCCGTCCGAGAAGCTCCAGATCGCCAAGCGCTATCTCATGCCGCGCCAGCTCAAGGAGACGGGATTGGGGAAGGGCAAGGAAGCCGAGCGCGCCCATGTCGCCGACGCCGCGCTCGACCGCCTGATCGCCGAGTACACGAGAGAAGCGGGCGTGCGCCAGCTGGAGCGCGAGATCCAGGGTGTGCTCCGCAAGGCCGCACTCGAGGTGGTCGAGGGGAAGTCGACCAGCGTGAGAATCTCCTCAAAGAATCTCGAGAAGTACGCGGGACAGCCGAAGGTGCAGAGTGAAGTGGCGGGCCGCGCCCCCGAGATTGGGGTCGCGACCGGGCTCGCATGGACGCCGACCGGCGGCGACATCATGTTCATCGAAGCGATCCGCATGCCCGGCAAGGGCCAGATCACGCTGACCGGCCAGCTCGGCGACGTGATGAAAGAATCGGCGCAGGCCGCGTGGAGCCTGCTCCGCGCCCGCGCAAGCGCGTTGGGGATCCCGCTCGACGTCTTCACGCAGTCGGACGTGCACCTGCACGTGCCGGCGGGCGGTGTGCCGAAAGACGGACCCTCGGCCGGCATCACGATCGCTGCGGCGCTCGCGTCGCTGCTGTGCCGCCGGCCGGCGCGGCACGACGTTGCCATGACGGGCGAGCTGACGCTGCGGGGCAGGGTGCTGCCGATCGGCGGGCTCAAGGAGAAGCTGACCGCGGCGGCGCGGGCCGGGGTGAAATCGGTGCTCGTTCCCGAACGCAACAAGAACGACCTTATTGACTTGCCGGAAGAGGTGCAGAAGTTGCTGAATATCCAGCTCGTGGAAACGATTGACGACGTGCTCGCATTGGCGCTGCTCGAGGCGCCCCCCGAAGACCGCAAGAGCGACCGCCGCTCGGGCGGGATTCGCGTGGTGACACCCACGCTGCCGGGACCCGCTGTACCGCCGGCTCCGGGCGAGGTCCGGCGATGAGCGACGTCGCCACACTCGAAGCGGCACTCGCCGAGATCCGGCGCCGCGACGGCAAGTACAACGAGCGCGCGTACGTGTTCGTGCTCGCGGCGCTCGAGTTCGCGCAGACGCGCCTGCCCGCGCGGCGCCATTTGAGCGGCGTCGAGCTGGCCTGGGCCTGCCGCGATCTTGCGCTCGAGCAGTTCGGGATGCTCGCCTCGGCGGTGCTGACGCACTGGGGCATCCAGACCACCGACGACTTCGGGCAGATCGTGTTCATGCTGATCGACGTGGGATTGCTCGCGCGCCAGCCGGCCGATCGCATCGAAGACTTCGAGCGCGTGTACGAGTTCGCCGAGGTTTTCAAGGCGGGGGCGGGCTATCGTTGGCCGGGAGTCTCCTCTTCGGGGTGACGCCCGGCGTCCGGCCGCCCGCCGTCAGCGGGCGCTTCTATCCTTCCGATCCCGTCGAGCTGCGGGCGACCGTCGCTACACTCCTTGCAGACGCCCGGCGTCCTCACCCCCTGACCCCCTCTCCGCAGGCGGAGAGGGGGAACGTACGAGCCGTAATCGCGCCTCATGCGGGCTACATCTATTCCGGACCGACGGCCGNNCGGCCGCCCGCGCATTCGCCCGCGTCACGATTCCCGGTCTCGTCGTCATCCTCGCTCCCAACCACACCGGTATTTCCGAAGCCAAAGGTGGCGTGTCGCTGTGGGAGGCCGGGGCCTTTCGCACGCCGCTGGGCGACGTCCCGGTCGATGCGGAAATGGCGGCGGCGCTCCTCGAGGTCTCCCGCGGTGTCGTGGGAGTGGACCACGACGCCCATCGCGCCGAGCATGCCGTCGAAGTCGAGCTCCCATTTCTTCAAATGCTGCGTGCCGACGTGCGCATCGTGCCACTCGTGATCGCCTGGGACGCCTGGGAGGCAGCGCGCGCGCTCGGCGAGATGCTCGCCCGCCTCGTCACCGCGACAAGCGAGCCGGTGTTGCTGCTCGCCTCGAGCGACCTCAACCACTACGAACCCTCGGGCGTCTCCGAGAACAAAGACGCGCGCGCGCTCGATGCCGTGCAGGCGCTCGATGGCGAGGAGCTGCTCGCCCGCTGCAAGCGCGAGCGCATCTCGATGTGCGGCCGCGGGCCGGCGGCCGTGGTGCTGGCCGCGGCGAAAGCGCTGGGCGGGACACGGGCGGAGGTGGTAGACTACCGCCACTCCGGCTGGGTCTCGGGCGATAACGCGCGCGTGGTGGGGTACGCGGGGGTGGTGATTCCGTGAATCCGATTCCGGTTCTGGCGGCGAGCGAAGCGGCGGCGTGGGATGCGGCGGCGCGCACCCAGTATCGCGTGCCGAGCCGTGTGCTGATGGAGACGGCGGGCCGAGCCACGGTGCAGGTGCTCGTCACCGAGCTGCCCGAGGCAACGACCGGCGGCGTCCTGGTCGCCGCGGGCGCCGGGAATAACGGCGGGGACGGCTGGGTGATCGCCCGCGCGCTCCACGCCGCCGGGATTCCCGTGTGGGTCGCGGCCGTCGATCCGAAAACCGACGACGCGATCGATAATCGCGCGCTCGCGCGCCTGGATGGCGTGCGCGAGCTGGGACGCGAAGAAGCCTGGCCGCAGGCCGCCGTCGCAGTGGATGCGCTGCTCGGCACCGGCGCGACAGGTCCCGCCAAGGGAGACGTGCTGGCGCTTGCGGAGCGGCTGACCGCCTACGGGGCGCCCATCCTCGCCGTCGACGGACCGACGGGGCTCGATCTCACGAGCGGTGAAGCGCACGGTCCCATTCATGCCCGTCTCACCGTCACGTTCGGTGGGCCGCGGCGCGGTCACCTCCTGGCGCGCGAATGGTGCGGCAAGATCGTCGTCGTGGACATCGGATTCCCGCCCGCCGACACGGTGTGGCCGGTACTCGTCACCGACCGGTGGGCGGCCGGCCGGCTGCCGCGGCTCGCGCCGCAAATGCACAAGGGCGACCGCGGCCGCGTGTGTGTGGTTGGCGGCGCGGACGGGATGAGCGGCGCGGCGCTCCATGCCGCCCGCGCTGCGCTTGCCGCCGGTGCTGGGCTCGTCAAGCTGGTGGCGGCACGCGAAACGATCGCGGCGGCGCAGGCCAGTCTCCCGGATTTGTTGACGGTAGAGACCGCACTCGGGGAGGCGCTCGAGCCCGCCGTGGCCGAGGCCATCGAATGGGCGGATGCGGTGGTGCTGGGACCGGGGCTCGGTCGCGAGCCACGCACGGCGCGCAAGACGTTCGTCGCCAGCGTGCTCGCTCGTCGTTCCCTTCCGACCGTGTTGGATGCGGATGCTTTGCATCTGGTCACCCCCGAGGCCCTAGCCCCGAATCCCCGACCCCTCGTTCTCACACCCCATCTAGGGGAATTCCGTGCATTGGTGGGCGACGCGTTGGCAGACGAAGCCGCCAACGATCGCTGGTCTGCCGCCGGCCGCGCTGCCGCGAAGCTCAAATGCACGGTCTTGTTGAAGGGGGTTCCGACCGTCATCGCCGATCTGCGGGGCCCCGCGCAGGTCGTCGCCAGCGGGAATCCCGGACTCGCCACGGGAGGCAGCGGTGACCTGCTGGCGGGATTCATCGGCGCCTTCCTGGCGCGCGGCACGGCGCCTGCGGAGGCGGCGGCGCTTGGCGCGCATGCCCTCGGTTGCGCCGCGGAGCAGGGGGCACGGCAGTGGACCGCCCGCAGCCTGCGCCCCGCCGACGTGCTTGCCGCCCTCCCCGAGGTGTGGAGGGCCTGGCGGGAGGTCCTCCCTGCCCGACCTCCAGTTCTCGCGGAACTTGAAGCCCCTGACGTGTTGTAATACATGGCAACACGATGAACCTCGGCCCAGGCAAGGAATTCGACCGCGTTCGTGGGATCCTCGCGCAGATCGCAGAGGTCGCGGGCGACGTGTCGGAACTCGGGGACGACTGCGCGCTGATTCCGTTCGGCGCGGCGACCCTGGCCGTCAGCATCGACACCTCGCTCGAGAACGTCCACTTCCGTACCGATTGGCTCAACTTCAAGGAGATCGGATTTCGCGCCGCCGGCGCGGCGCTCTCCGATCTGGCCGCGGAGGGCGCCAAACCGCTCGGCGTGCTGGCCTCGTTGGGAATTCCGCCGATCGACGGAAACAAGGGCGCCGACCCTGCGGCGGAGATCATGGCCGGTGTCGCGAGCATGGTGAAGAACGTCGACGCGAAGGTGCTGGGCGGCGATTTGGCCCGCTCCGATCGCTACCTGGTGGACGTGTGTGTCATCGGCGTCGCGGATCGGCCGGTGCGTCGCTCCGGGGCGCGGGAAGGCGACGGGCTCTGGGTCACCGGATATCTGGGAGGCGCGGCGCTCGCCCTCGAGCACTTTGGTGCCGGGAAGAGCATGCCCGCCGCGCTGCGGAATCGGTACGTGTGCCCGGAGCCGCGCATCGAGGCCGGCCTGTGGCTGGCGAATCACGGCGCCGGCGCGATGATCGATATCTCCGATGGGCTCACGGCGGACGCGCAGCATCTTGCCGCCGCGTCCGAGGTCGGCATCGAGATCAACCTCGAGCACATCCCGTGCTGGGAGGGCGTGGACGCGATGGCCGCGGTCGCCAGCGGAGAGGAGTTCGAGCTACTCTGCACCATGCCGCCGACGTTCGGTGATACCAGCGTCTCGGCATTCCGCGCCCAGACCGGTCTGCAGTTGACCCGCATCGGCACCTGCCTGCGCGGTGCCGGCGGACGGCGCGGCGGCGTGCGGCTGCTCGACCACAGCAAACCGGTGGAGCTGCCCGCGGGATACGATCACTTCGCGTGATCCGTACCCTCTGGTACTACGTCGTTCTCGCTGTTTCCGCAGTCATTCACGCATCCGGAGCCTTCGTGGCCGGGGTGTTCCGCGTCAAGAACCGCCGCGGCGGCGTGTACGACTGGGCGGGAACCGACTGGGCGCGCGACGTCCTGCGCGCGGCCGGCACTCCCGTCATCGCGCAAGGTCTCGAGTCCATCCCCCGCGATCAGCCGGTCATCTACGCGTCCAATCACTCGTCGATGTTCGACATCTGGACCCTGTTCGCCACGCTCCCCGGCTCGATCCGGTTCGTCGCCAAGCGCGAGCTGTTCCGGATTCCGCTGCTGGGCGGCGCGATGCACGCCGCCGGACACATTCCGATCCATCGCGAGGCGCGCAAGAAAGCGTTCGAGGCCTACGATGAAGCCGCGCGCACGATTCGCGCGGGGGTTTCGTCCATTGTGGTCTTCCCGGAGGGGACCCGCAGCCGCACGGGTGAGTTGTTGCCGTTCAAGAACGCGCCGTTTGGGCTCGCGATCGCCGCCCAGGTCCCGATCGTGCCGGTGTATGTGCACCACACTTTCGAGATCCTCCCCAAGGGCGCCTGGCGGCTGCGTTCGCGTCCCATCCAACTGCTCGTCGCACCACCCATCCCCACGCGCGGCCTCCGTCCCGCCGATCGCGACCGCCTGCGCGAACAGGTTCGCGCGGCGATGGTTGCTCTTCAGTCCAAGGCACGGTAGGGTTCGTTCCACGATGAGCACTGTCATCGCGGTACACGCGCGCGAGATTCTGGATTCCCGGGGCAACCCCACCGTCGAGACCGATGTCACGCTGGCGAGCGGCGCGAGTGGCACCGCGGCCGTGCCGAGCGGCGCGTCGACCGGCGAGCACGAAGCCGTCGAGCTGCGCGACGGCGACACCAAGCGCTTCGGCGGCAAAGGCGTGCTCGAGGCGGTCAAGAACGTCAACGAGGTGATTGGACCGCGGCTCGAAGGCCTGTCGGCCGAAGATCAGATCGCGATCGACTACGCGATGCTCGATCTCGACGGCACCCCCAACAAAAGTCACCTCGGTGCGAACGCCATTCTCTCGGTGTCGCTCGCCGTCGCGCGCGCGGCCGCCCAGGATGCCGGGCTGGCGCTCTACCGCTACCTCGGCGGGCCGGTTGCCCACGTGCTGCCCGTGCCGATGATGAACATCCTGAACGGCGGCGCCCACGCGGCGAACACCGTCGACTCGCAGGAGTTCATGGTTGTCCCGATCGGCGCCGAATTATTTCCCGAAGGCCTGCGCATGGGCGTCGAGGTGTTTCATGCCCTGAAAAAGGTGCTGGCCAAGCGGGGGCTCTCGACGGCGGTGGGCGATGAAGGAGGCTTTGCGCCCGACCTGCCGAACGACGAAGCCGCGCTCGAGGCGATCATGGCCGCGATCG
>WNGD01008024.1_pt1 | contig 11135 bp, 9 predicted proteins | sample 5400671 | NCBI WGS metagenome assembly WNGD01 (sample SAMN13153369, study PRJNA577476) | soil metagenome | isolation source: 40 cm soil or saprolite under grassland replicate 2 | place: USA:California | collected 2016-06-15
CACCCTATTTACGCACGGTGTACCAAATCATTGCTGACCCTGACGGATGACGGACTACGGAAGACGGATGACGCATTACCAGCTTCTTCATTGCGCGCTAAGTTCTCCCCATGCACGAATGGCAAGTCTGGCTCGTCGCGTCCCTGCTGTTGTTCGTGGCGGAGATGCTCGCGCCCGGCTTCTGGCTGCTCTCGGTAGCCGTCGGGTGTCTCGCCGCCGGGGTCGTCTCGCTGGTCGTCCCCGGGGCGATCGTGCCGGCGCTCAGCTTCGCCGCTGGGACCCTCTTGTCGCTCGTGGGCATCCGCCCGTTCTTGTTGCGGTATCTGCATCCGAGCGGATCCGCCATCCGGACCAACGTGGACGCGCTCGCGGGCAAGGTGGGGATCGTCTCGGAGCGCGTCGACCCCGCCACCGGGAAGGGACGCGTGCTGGTCGAGGGTGAGGATTGGCGGGCGGCCTCGCTCATGGACGCGGCGCTCGAGCCGGGCACGCGCGTGATGGTGGTCCGCGTGGAAGGGGCAACCCTGTACGTCGACAAGGAGATGTGAGCGATGGACAACATCGGCGCGCTGATCGTCCCCGCGGCCATCGCCCTGTTCGCGATCTCGATCGTCGCGCGGGGGATTCGCATCGTCCAGCAGGCCCAGACGATGATCATCGAGCGGTTGGGGAAGTACCACCGCACGCTGTCCTCCGGCGTGAACCTGATCATCCCGATCATCGACAAGCCACGGGCCATCGACTGGCACCAGGTGATCGTCACGCCGGCGGGAGACTCGTTGGCACGCCATTTCCGCACCGACAAGATCGACCTGCGCGAGACGGTCTACGTATTCCCCCGTCAGAACGTGATCACGAAGGACAACGTGGTGGTGGAGATCGACGCGCTGATCTATTCCCAGATCACCGACCCGGTTCGCGCGACCTACGAGATCGCCAACCTGCCGGATGCGATCGAGAAGCTGACGCAGACCACGCTGCGGAACGTGATCGGCGAGATGGAGCTGGATCACGTGCTCTCCTCGCGCGATACGATCAACGCTAAGCTGCGCGAGATCCTGGACGAGGCAACCCACAAGTGGGGCGCGAAGGTGAGCCGCGTCGAGCTCAAGGATATCAACCCGCCGCGCGACATCCGCGACGCGATGGAGAAGCAGATGCGCGCCGAGCGCGACCGGCGCGCCGCGATCCTCACCGCCGAGGCCGAGAAGCAGTCGCGCACCCTGCAGTCGGAAGGCATCCGGCAATCGGAGATCAATCAGGCCGAGGGCGAGAAACAGGCGAGGATCCTCGCGGCCGAGGCCGAGGCGAACGCCCGGCTCAAGGTCGCCGAAGCGGAGGCCCAGGCGATCGAGCGGATCACGACCGCGATCAAGGGAACCGGCGGCGATCCGGCACGGTACTTGATCGCCATCCGCTATATCGAAGCACTCAAGGAGATGGTCACGAGTCCGCAGAGCAACAAGGTCATTTACCTACCTTACGAAGCGACGGGCGTGCTGGCGTCCCTCGGCGGCATTCGGGACCGTCAGGGAGTCCTTTAGGGTCCGCCCGTCCGCCGTCTCACCCGTGTGCGATCCCGACAACGGCGGCATCACGCTGCCCACGGGCTTCTGCGCGGTCGTCGTCGCGGACCAGGTGGGGGCTGCGCGGCACCTGGCGGTGGCGCCGAACGGCGACTTGTTCGTCGCGATCGCCGGCGGGCGCTCGGGCTCGGGGGGCGTGCTTGCCCTGCGGGATACCACGGGCGACGGCAAGGCCGACGTGCAGCAAAGCATCGGCGGCGAAGGCGGCACCGGTGTCGCGCTCGGCAAAGGCGCCCTCTACTTCGGCACCGCCTCCACCGTGTACCGTTACACGATGCGGGCCGGCAGCCTCGCTCCGCTCGGAGCCCCGGACGTGATCGTCAAGGACCTGCCCGTCGGCGGCCACAGCGCCAAGAACCTGGCACTCGCCCCCGACGGCCGCACGCTGTTCGTGAACATCGGCTCGGCCACGAATTCCTGTCAGGTCGCCGACCGGTCGAACGAGTCGCGGGGCGAGGATCCCTGCCCCGAGCTCGCGTACCGCGCCGGCGTGTGGCGGTTCGACGCCACGAAGCTCGACCAGACCCGGCTGAGCGGCACCCGCTTCGCCACGGGCATCCGCAACGCCGTCGGGCTCGCCTTCACGCCGTCGGGCGAGCTGTACGCCACGCAACACGGGCGCGATCAGCTGGGCCAGAACTGGTCCAAGCTGTTCACCATCGAGCAGAGCGCCGAGAAGCCGTCCGAGGAGCTCTTCAAGCTCTCGGAGGGCGCCGACTTCGGCTGGCCGTACTGCTACCACGACGCCGAGCTGGGCCACCTGGTGCTCGCGCCCGAGTACGGCGGCGACGGCAAGCAGGTGGGACGCTGCAAGGACAAGCAGGAGCCTTTGGTGGCCTTCCCGGGACATTGGGCGCCCGACGGCTTGACCTTCTACGCGGGGACGCAGTTCCCCGAGCGCTATCGGGGCGGCGCGTTCATCGCGTTCCACGGCTCGTGGAACCGGGCGCCGCTCCCCCAAGCGGGGTACCGGGTGGCGTTCGTGCCCTTCAAGAACGGCAAGCCGGTGGGCGGCTACGAGACGTTCGCGGACGGCTTCTGGAAGCCGGACTCTGCGGGACCGAAGCACCGGCCCGTGGGCGTGGCGGTGGGGCCCGACGGCTCGCTGTACATCACCGACGACGCGGCCGGCAGGATCTGGCGGGTGATGTACAGAGGGCGGTAGAGGGCGGTAGAGGGCGGCAAAGGGCGGCAGAGGTGGCTGGGTACTCCGGGAAGCCCCTGGTGCAGAAGCTCGGGATCAAGGATGGCTGGGCGATCGCGATTCTCAATGCGCCCAAAGGCTACGACCGGATCCTCGGCAAGTTGCCGCGGCAGGTGATGCGCCAGGCGACGGCCGTCGGGCCGCTCGACTTCATCCAGTTTTTCACCAAAGAGAAGCAGGAGTTGGAGCGCCGGTTTGTAGAACTCGCGCGCGCGCTCGCGCCGGCCGGCATGCTATGGATCTCGTGGCCCAAGAAGGCGTCCGGCGTGGCAACCGATCTCACCGAGGACGTGATCCGGGCGATCGGGCTCGCGCACGGCCTGGTGGACGTGAAGGTGGCGGCGGTGGACGAGGTGTGGTCGGGGCTCAAGTTCGTGCGGAGGGTGAAGGACTGGTAGAGGATCCGGTTCCGTGCTCCGGGGCGGTCTCCCGGGGGTCTTGCGGGTCTCCGTTCCGGTAGCCATGTTCGCCGCGTTCGAGGAATCGGCCCGTTCCGCTTGTGGGACGCCCGCAGCCGTCGGCCGATTCAAGCAGCGCCGTCGTTCCGTTTTCAGAACCGAAGTGTGTCGTGTGAACCCAGGTGATTCAGACCGGGCCCACGGCTTTGGACTTGGTTAACTCGGAGGCGACGTCCGCAACCCGGGCCCGCGCGCGTCCCGTACAGGTGCGCGCCCGACCGACCTGGGAGCGGCGCGGCTCACGCAGACGCGTGATCGCGTCCCACCTGTCCCGGCGTCTTGGAGGGTTTATGTCCAGGCGTTTGTGTTGCGCTGCCATGCTCTTCCTCTCCGCCCTCTCGCTCGCGCAGGCGCAGAACCGGGAAATCACCGGGAAGGTCCTTAACGCCGTCACGCGCGAAGCGATCCCCTACCCGACGATCTCCGTCGTCGGGGGCATTCAGGCCGCGCAGGGGGATGCGCGCGGCGAGTTTCGTATCGTGGTCCCCGCGGCGCCCATGACGCTATCGGCCCGCGCGATCGGGTACAAGCGACGCGCTGTCACGGTGCCCGCGGAGCAGTCGAGCATCGAGCTCGCGCTGGAGCGGGACGTGCTCAACCTCGAGGCTGTAGTCGTGACCGGGCAGGCCACGAGCGTGGAGAGCCGCAACGCTACCACCGCCGTGCGTAACATCTCGAGCGACCAGCTGAACGCGGTGCCGGCGCAATCGCCCGAGCAAGCGCTGCAGGGCAAAGTGCCCGGCGCGTTGATCAACATGAACAGCGGCGCGCCAGGCGGAGGCGGACAGATGCAGATCCGCGGGGTGACGACGATCCTCGGCAACGGCCAGCCCCTCTACGTGGTGGATGGAGTGGTCGTCAGCAACGAGCAAATCCAGTCCGGCGCGAACTCGGTCACCGGTGCGGCGAACCGCAACGTCAGCACGGGCATCGCGAGCAGCCAGGACAACGGCACCAATCGGCTGGCCGACTTCGTCACCGGCGACATGGAGTCGGTGCAGGTGTTGGAGGGCGCGGCGGCGTCCGCCTCGATTTACGGCTCCCGGGCCACGAATGGCGTAGTCATCATTACCACTAAGCGCGGCCGCCACGGGGAGACGCAGTTCCATGTGACGCAGCGCCTCGGCCGTTACGACGCGATGCGGCTCCCGGGCTCCCGCGTCTTCCCCAACAAAGCCGCGGCGTTTGACGCGGTGAGATACAATGTGGGCGACTCGGCGCGCGCCCAGAAGCTCGTGGACTCCGCGTATACGATCAATCCCAATCCCTTCTATGACTACCAGGGGGCGCTCTACGGACAGCACAGCCTCTCCTACGAAACCGGCTTGACGGTGAGCGGCGGCTCGGAGACCGCCCGGTACTTCCTGTCGGGCGGGGTCAAGAAGGACTACGGCACCATGATCGGCACGAGCGCGCAGCGCCAGTCGCTCCGCCTCAATACCGACTTCACGATGGGGAGCCGCGTGAGCCTCAGCGTCGGTGCCGCCGTGATGCGATCCATCAACGATCGCGGACTCTCGAACAACGACAACACCTTCACGAGCCCGCTCTATGCGTTTGCGTACAGCCCGTCGATTCTCGACCTGGCGCACCCCGACGCCAACGGCAATTACCCGACGAACCCGTTCCCCGGCGGCGGGGGTAACCAGGCGTCCAACCCGTTCCAGACGATGGCCTTTCTCACCAACCGCGAGGACATCTGGCGCGAGCTCGGTTCCGCCAACCTCCGGTGGACCGCGTTCACGAGCGAGCGTCACCGACTGGAGCTCAGCCTGACCGGCGGCATTGACCAGTTCAACCAGGACAACGAGATCTACTCGCCCAACTTTCTGCAGTACGAAACACCCGTGGCGACGGACGGCTTCTCGGGCCACGCGGTGCAGGGCACCGCAAACAGCCGGCTCATGAACGGGTCGGCGAACGCCGTGTGGACCTTCACTCCGAGCGCGCTGCCGCTCCGGGCGACGACCTCCTTCGGCCTGCAAGGTGCCGAGCAGAATACCAACACGTATCGAGTGCAGGCCCGGGGCCTCGTCCCGGGTGTCGGAACCGTCAACCAAGGGACGATCCAGACCTTCCAGCGGAAGGAACTCGTCCGCGACCAGGCTGTCTACGGGCAGGAAGAGGTGGTGGGGTTCAACGAACGGCTCCTCGTCGCCGTCGGCTTCCACGCCGACCGGAGCAGCGCCGACGGAGACCAGAAGCATTTCTTCTTCTATCCCAAGGCCGCCGCGTCCTACCGCTTCCTCACCCCTATCTCTCACGTTAACGAGGTCAAGCTGCGAGCCGCCGTGGGGCAATCCGGAAACCGTCCGAACTACGGCAACCGCGACCTCGTGCTGCAGACGGCGGGGCGCATCGGCGGGGAGAACGGCATCGGCGTTCCGAGCACGATCCCGATTGGCAATCCCAAGGTCGAGCCCGAGCGCATGACGGAGCAGGAATACGGGATGGACGCGCAGTTCCTGGGCGAGCGGCTCGCTTTCGAGGGCACGTACTTCAAGCGCCGCATCACCAAGCTCCTGCTGACCGCTCCCCTGCCCCCGGGGTCAGGCTTCACGAACCAGATCATCAACGGGGGCGAGCTCGAGAGCAAGGGCTGGGAGCTCGGCCTCCGGGCGAACGTCCTGAGCAGTCCGCAAGGGCTCAACCATGTCTTCCGCGCCACCTTCTACAAGGTGACACAAACCGTCGTCGACCTGCCGGTGCCGAGCTTTGTGGTCGGAAGCTCCGGCTTCGGGGTGGCGTACGGTCGCAGCCGGATCGCCAAAGGCGCGTCTACCACCGCGATCTGGGGGAACGCCCCGCTTGGACCGGGGGGAGCGCGGGTCGACACGATCATCGGCGACGCCACTCCCAAATTCCAGATGCAGTTCACCAATGACCTGACCTGGAAGGCGCTCACGCTCAGCGCGCTGCTGGATTGGCGCCACGGCGGGCAGGTGTCCGACATGACGAACAACCTGTTCGACGAAGGGCGGGTGTCCCGAGACTACGATCAGCCCTCGCCCGACACGACGGTCGGCAAGACGCTCGGGGCCTATCGCTACAAGAAGTGGGCTGGCGGTGCCGACGCCCGCGTATACGTACAGGACGCCTCGTTCGTGAAGTTGCGTGAGGTGACGTTGAGCTATGCCTTGCCGCAACAATGGGTCAGCAGCGTGTTCGGCAACCGGGTGCGCGGCGCGCGTGTGAGCGTCAGCGGCCGCAACCTGTTCACCTCGTCGCCCTACTGGGGATCGGACCCCGAGGTCAACAATTTCGGCAACCAGAATGTCAGCCGGATCGTCGATCTCGCGCCCTATCCAGCGAACCGCAGCTTCTTCTTCAACATCGACGTGGAGTTCTGAGCCATGAACCGCGCACCCCTTGACTCCGATCGCTCCACTTCTTGGAGACTCGCGATGGCCAGGACCTGTTTCGGGGCGTTTGTCGCCGCCCTGCTGTGCGTGGCGTGTCACGACTGGCTGACCGTGCCGCCCCTCAACGACCCGACGCCCGGGGACGTGGGCAAGAACCCGCTGACGGGCTTGCAGCTCACTGCGAAGGGCATCCTCTTCCAGAATCGTGCGACCTATGCCGGCTATATCAGCGACGTCGGCATTTTCGGACGGGAGAGCTACAACTACTTCACGACCGACGGCCGCACGCATTCGCACTATGTGGCACAGAATCCGCTGGACCCGGCCGGCTTTGCCAGCGGCGGCTGGGGTCCGCAGTCTCGCTACCAGAACGTGCGCAACGTCGTCAACTTCCTCGCCGCCGTCGATGGGGCCACCTCAATAACCCCAGCGAGCCGGGAGGCAGCGCGAGGCTTCGGGAAGACGATGGAGGCACTGGAGCTCTCCTATATCACGGCGCAACGCCACGACTACGGCGCCCTGGTGGAGATGAAAGCCGACCCGACTGTCCTCGCGCCCTTCGTTTCACGGGACTCGGTGCACAACTACATCATCGGCCGACTCGACGAGGCGCGCGCACACCTGCTCGCGGCGGATCCGGCGTTCCCGTTCAAACTGCACGCGGGGTTCACGACGAACGGAACGTACAACACGCCGGCCACGTTCCTGCAGTTCAATCGGGCCATCTACGCGCGCGTGCAAGCGTGGCGCGCCGCTCTGGGCAATCCCGCGTGCGGTGCCGCTCCAGGGGTGACGTGCTATAACGCGGCACTCACGGCGCTCACCGAGGCCGGCGTGGACACCACGGCCTCCTTGGACCGTGGCGTGTACCACATCTTCTCCACCGACCCGGGCGACATCCTCAACAGGTTGAATCAGACAACAGATCAGAACCTGCTCGCACACCCGTCGATCCAGGCCGATGCGCTGCTCGACACGCTGGGGCAGCCAGACCTGCGCTATCAGGCGAAGATCCGGACCTTTAGCCCTTGTCGGCCGCCGGTAAGTGGAGGCGGCCTCTGCACAACGTTCGGGTTCCAGATGTATCCCACGAACACCTCCTCCGCACCGATCTTCCGCAACGAGGAGCTGGTTCTGCTGCAGGCGGAGGCGCTGTACTTCACGGGGAATGCCGCTGGCGCGCTTGCAGACATCAACTTTATTCGGCGGCACTCGGGCGGGCTCGCCGCCCGGGGCGCGTTCGTCGACGCCAACGACTTCATCACGGAGCTGTTGCTGCAGCGGCGCTATTCGTTGCTGTGGGAGGGCCACCGCTGGGTGGACGTGCGGCGATTCGGCCTCATCAGCACGCTGCCGCTCGATGCACCGACTCACTTCCGGCAGATCGAGCAACCGGTCCCGCAGGCGGAATGCTTGCAGCGCGTCAGCAGTGCGCTGGCTTGCCCGGCCAACTGGCCGATCCCGGTGCCCTAGGCGGGAGACGGGAACGACGAGCCGCGCGCCGTCTCCGCACGCCAGTTCGTTCAACAAGCCCAAGCGGCGGGGCGATTAGCCCCGCCGCTTGCGCCGTTTGACCTGGGGTGGCGTATCACGCGCCGAACGACGACGTCGTAAGTTGTTGTGGTAGTGACAGTTAATGCTAATGCCGCCGTGACGCATCGCGTGTGACAAAAGCGCGTTCTGGAGACACGGGTAGATTGGCCCCAATGCCCAACCTCACCACCACACCCCCCCTTACCCAGCTCTCCGAGGAAGAGGAGTTGTTCCGCGACACCGTGCGCGACTTCGCGGAGCGCGAGGTCCGGCCACGGGTCGTCGCCATGGAGAAGGCCTCAGCCATCGACCCGACAGTACTGCGACAGTGCTTCGACCTGGGGTTGATGGGCATCGACATCCCGGAGGTCTACGGCGGCGGGGGCGGGAGCCTCCTCATGACGGTGCTCGCTGTGGAGGAGCTGTCGGCGGTGGACGCCTCGGTGGCGATCTTCGTGGACGTCCAGAACACCCTCGTCAACACGCTGCTCCGCAAGTGGGCGAGCGACGAGGTCAAGCGGCGCTACCTCCCGCGCCTGGCGAGCGAGCTGCTCGGCGCCTACGCCCTCTCCGAGCCCGACTCGGGGTCGGACGCCTTCGGGCTCCAGACCCGCGCCACCCGGCGCGGGAGCACCTGGATGCTCGAGGGCCGCAAGCTGTGGATCACAAACGGCGCCGAGGCCGGGCTGTTCGTCGTGTTCGCGAACAGCGACCTCACCAAGGGCTACAAGGGTATCACCGCCTTCGCCGTGGAGCGCGGATTCAAGGGGTTCTCGGTCGGCAAGAAGGAGGACAAGCTCGGCATCCGCGCGTCGAGCACCTGCGAGCTGATCCTGGACGGCTGCGAGGTCCCCGCCACGAACGTGGTGGGCGAGGTGGGCCTCGGATACAAGGTGGCCATCGAGACGTTGAATACCGGCCGCATCGGGATCGGGGCCCAGATGATCGGCGTGGCGCGCGGCGCCCTCGCGGCGGCGCTCAAGTACGCGAAGGAACGCACCCAGTTCGGCAAGCCGATCGCGGAGTTTCAGGCGGTCCAGTTTCAGCTGGCGCAGGCTGCCACCGAGCTCGAGGCCGCCCGGCTCATGGTGTACAACGCGGCGCGGCTCGAAGCCGCGGGCGAGCCGTACACCACGCAGGCGGCGATGGCCAAGCTGTTCGCGTCCCAGGTGGCGGAGCGGGTGACGTCGCTCGCGGTGGAGCTGTTCGGCGGCTACGGCTACACTAAAGAGTATCCGGTGGAGAAGTTCTACCGCGATGCCAAGATCGGTGCGATCTACGAAGGGACCAGCAACATGCAGTTGAACACGATCGCGAAGCAGATCCTGAAATAGAGGGAGGACCCGATGCGCAGGTACTACGCGTTGGCCATCGCCGCGCTCGTCGCATTCGCCGCGCCACTCACGGCGCAGGGGAAGGGGCCCAAGAAGTACGCCGTCACGAACGACCGGGCCCTGGTCGTCACGCGGGAAGTGCTGGTGAAACAGGGCTATGAAGTCGTGCGAGTCGAGAACAGCGGCCGGGATTATGTCGTCTGGTATCGCCGGGGTAACCGGGGACGTGGCAAGGGAAAAGGCCCGCCGGTGAAGATGGTGATCCATCGGACCGAGGATCGCGTGGTGTTTCTCAGCGCCCCCAGTGCCGTGCTGGTGGATATCGATATCCGGTTGAAGCTGTAGGGGCCGCTATCACGACACTATTGCGTCGCTGACGACGCACATAGTACGTCAAGATACGCTAGTTTATGCAATGAAACAGGCGTTCTGCAATAACAAGCAGAGCGACTGTCTCGGCCAAGTGACGTGTTTTAATCCCACCTACTTATGGGGCACCCTTCTTGCTCCATGCCGCTCCAGTCGATAGTAAGTGCCTTGCGCACTTGCGCTTAGGTACTGGGTGATATGCCGCACCGCCCGCCAGAATCACGCAGGCGACATTACGCGGGTCGGTTGATGGTGCAACACTGGACAGGTTCCGCTGAGGCCGCAGCGCCCCTCCTCAGCCCTAAACGAGCTAGGAGTGACACGAATGCGAGCCCTCATAGTCCTGTTTGCCTTAGTAGCCATGCCCCTCGTCGCGGGCGTGTCCCAAGTCCGCAACAAGTGCGTCAACGGTCAGAGTGACCTGCATCGCTCTGCCCAGGGAACGGCGAGCGCTCATCAGGGGTTGTGCGCGCCGCAGGATCCGCCCCCCCCCCCGCCCGCGGTGCTCGACGCCGATCACGACGGCGTGTCGGACGGCCTTGATACGTGCCCCGGCACGGCAGTCGGCACCTCAGTGGATGCCTCTGGCTGCCCGCTGCCGTCCACGCCCCCGCCCCCGACGTCCGGCGGCTGCGTGAACTCCGGCCCGGCCGGGGGGAGCGCGTCAATCGACGGCCAGGTGTTCGTTGATGCGTCGCCGTGGCCCGGTCTCACGGGCTGGTGCGTCGAGCTCAACGGCCCGGTCAATGCAACGGCGGTTACCGATGCCGCAGGCAACTACTGGTTCTCGGGTCTGCCGGCCGGCGTCTACACGGTCTGCGAGACGGTGCAGGCGGGTTGGCACCAGACCTTCCCGGGGAGCGGGCCGACATGCGCCACCGGCTTGGGCTGGTCGATCACCGTCGGAGAAGGCAGCGGCAATAGCTTCATCTGGTTCGGCAATCTGACGCCGTAGCGTCGCACAGCGGGACGAGTAGGGCTCCATCGAAGGCCCCGGGCTGGTTCGCCGGGGCCTTTGTCTTGTGACCAGCGCCCCGACGCACACGGCTCGCCCCTTCATGCCGCGACAGTGCCATGAGTAGCGTGCTCCGCGTCGCGGACGCTCGCGACACCGCCCACGTTCTTGTAACCAACCGCACAGTTTTCCCACGCCGCTTCGAGCGACCTTCCATGTGCCCCAGTAAATAGGGGGGTAGCGCGGGTTGTGCGTCCGCCCGGCTCCCCAACACTGAGGCAGAACCGCTGAGGCGGCAGCGCCCCTCCCTCGGCCCTACGAGCTAGGGGTGATA
>WNGD01007318.1_pt1 | contig 11133 bp, 9 predicted proteins | sample 5400671 | NCBI WGS metagenome assembly WNGD01 (sample SAMN13153369, study PRJNA577476) | soil metagenome | isolation source: 40 cm soil or saprolite under grassland replicate 2 | place: USA:California | collected 2016-06-15
GGCACGTGACGCGGTCGTGGCGCAACAGGTGAACCTGTTCACGGCGATGCCGTTCGATTCGCTCAAGAGCCGGGCGGGCACGATCACCGTCACCAAGCCGCCGCTGCCCTACACCCGCAGAGTCATGGTGGACAGCCTCTCGCCCAGACTGCGGCGCGTGACGGTCGTGGTGACGCCGCTCAACACCTTGTTCCGACCCGACACGGTCGTGCTGCAGCGGACCAAGCCGGGCAACAACCCTTTCAACAAGCCGTGAGCACGCGCCGCGGGTTCACCCTCATCGAGCTGCTGGTGACGATCCTCGTCATCGGGATCGTCGGCGGTGCGATCACCCGGTTGCTCCTGTCGCAGACCCGGTTCTACGACCAGGAGACCCAGCTCCGCCGGGCGCGGTTCGTGTCGCGCACCGCGATCAACGCGGCGCTATCCGACCTGCGGATGGTCGAGGCGACGGGCGGGGCGGTGTCGGCGACCGCCACGCGGATCACGGTGCGGGCCCCGTACGCCATCGGGGTCGCATGCGCGAGCAGCGGCACGGAGACCACCCTGTCGCTCTGGCCGGTCGACTCGACGATGTACGCGACGGCCGGCTTCTCCGGTTACGCCTGGCGCGACTCGCTGGGGCAGTATACGTATCTGGAGGCGGGCGCCTCGCTGGCTCCGGACAACGCGTCGGTCTGCGCGGCGGCGAACGTGACGGTGTTGCCGCAGGGCCGGGTCGTGGCGGTTCGGCCGGCGCTCCCCGCAACCATTCCCCCGGCCACGCTGATCGGGACGCCGGTGTTCCTGATCCAGCGCGTGACCTACGAGTTCAAGAGCTCGGTCGCGTTGCCGGGACGGACGGCGCTGTGGCGCACGATCGTCCAAACCGGGCAGAGCGACGAGCTGGTCGCGCCGTTCGACACGACTGCGAAGTTCCGGGCCTCGAGTTCGACCTGAACGCGCAAAGCGAGCGGGCGCCCGAGGGAATGGCTGGGCCCAAGCAGGCGCAGGTCGTCACGGCGGTGTTCTTCAACAACCAGCTCAAGTGACGCGCGAGCCAGGAGTGAGCATGCGACCACGACTTTCCGAGCGCGGTGTAGCGCTCTCACTGGTGATCCTGATCATCGTGGTGCTCACCGTCCTGCTCGCGGCGGGCTTCTCGGGCCTCGCCAGCGAGCGCCGGGTCAGTGCGAACGACCAGGCAGCGCTCGCCGCCTTCACACTGGCCGAGACCGGCTTGGAACTGTTCATCGCGCGCCGCGACTCGTTCGGCTTCACGGTGGCGCCGCCCGCCGTGACGGAGTCGACGCGGATCATGCTGACCGGCGGATACGCCGACGTGGTGCTGCGGCAACTGCGCGCCGACCCGACGACGCAGCGGTGGGGATACGTCGTGCGGTCGAACGGTGTGAGCACCGTGAGGGCACTGCGCGGCACGCCCGTGGCCGAGCGCTCTGTGGCCGAGTACGCGGTGTGGCAGCCGGCGACGATGGACATCCTGGCCAGCTGGACCAGCCTGAGCGGGTTGCACAAGAATGGCGGGTCTTCGATGGGGGCTGGCGGCACGGATGGGTGCGGCCAGCTGCCCGCGGTCGCCGGCGTGGCCGTGCCGACCATCCCGGGGTATACGCAGAACGGCGGCGGCCTCGCGCCCCAGGGGAATCCGCCGGTCAAGAACGTCGCCCCTACGCCGGCGGAGATGGCGGACTCGGTCAAGATCGACTGGGCCGGGATCACAAACGGGACGGCAATAACGCCCGACGTCACGATTCCTCCGGGCACCTGGCCCCCCTTCACCGACCCGAACTACTGGCCGGTCATCCGGGTCGACGGCAACTGGGTGCTGTCGGGCGATGGGCAAGGGACATTGATCGTGTCCGGCAGCCTGACGATGAACGGCAACGTCACGTGGCACGGCGTGCTGCTCGTCGGCGACAACCTCACGTCGAACGGCAACGGCGGCGTGGACGGGGCGACCGTCACGGGACTCAACGTCAAACTCGGCAAGAACCTGTCCCAGGACGACGTCGGCAACGGCGCGAAGCGTTTCAATTACAATTCGTGCAATGTTGCGAGGGCGATGGGGAAGACGGCCCAGCTCGTGGGGTACACGAACGCCTGGGTCGATAACTGGCCGACCTACTGAAAACCTTTCACAGGAGGGTCAGATGAACCGCAAGGGTTTCACGCTTATTGAGCTGCTGATCGTGGTCGTGATCATCGGCATTTTGGCCGCGATCGCGATTCCGAAGTTCGCCAACACGAAGGAGAAGGCGTATCTCGCCTCCATGAAGTCCGACCTTCGTAACTTGGTGACCGCGGAAGAGGCTTATTTCGCCGACTCCGTCAAGTATTCGGCGACGATCGGCGCGGGTGGGGTCATCTTCACCCAGTCGACGGGCAACACGCTACCGGCCGTCGCGCTCACGGCCGATGGTTGGACGGCGAACATCACCAACCTCAACACGACGAAGACGTGCTCGATCTTTATCGGGTCGACTGCGTTGGCGCCGGCGAACAAGGAAGGCGAGCCGAAGTGCCAGTAAGCCGTGAGGCGTGACGTGGAAAACGGAGCGGCGGGGTTGCCCCGCCGCTCCGTTTTCATCCCAGCTCACCGCGCTCCCGTGCCCGCCGCCTGGGCCACCGGCGTCGCGCGCGCCAGATAGATCCCGTTGAAGAAAAACTTGAACGTGCCGTGCGGCTGGCCACGGTTCAGGATCTCCGGCCCGAACAGGAACAGCTTCCCGCCCTTGTCGCCGGCCGGGGCCTCGACGACCGCCACGCCGTCCTTCAGGTACTGCTGGCCCCACGCCCAGCCGCTCCGCAGCGGGTGGTCCGAATCGAACCACGCCACCGGCCGCACGCCCGCGACCGCCGCCGCGGGACGCAGATCGAACGCCGGGCTGTTGTCGAAGAACACGTCCACCCGTCCTGGAATTCCGTAGGCGAGCGGGCGCGTGGTATCGACCCGGACCTGCAGCAGCGAGCCCGGCACGTAAAACTTGGAGCGGGGCAGGGGCTTCCCGTCCAACACCAGGTGGCTGGCGAGCGGCAGCCCGATATGCTGACCCAGGCTGGTCGAGCTGCCGATCGCGATGATCGTGCCGCCGTCGGCGAGGAACTGCCGGAGCAGGGGCACGGTCTTTTGCACCGTCACGCGGCCGAGCCGGCCGCGGTACTCTGCGGGAATGGTCTCGGGCGCGGGCGGCGGCCCGAAGAAGTCGTCCTCTTGGTCGCGGTCGTTCTGCGGAATCGCGCCGTCGGGGAACACGAGCACATCGTAGCGGTCGGCGAGTTTGCCGGCGTCGAGCGCCGGCGGATACATCACCTCGAAGGGGAACTCGAACCGCTCGAGCAGCCAACGGGTCCAGCCGGAGGGGATCGAGCCGCCGTAGCGGTCCCACAGGCCGATCCGCGTGGGGCGCAGCCGCAGCGCGTCGCCCGCGGGCCGCGTGCTGACGCCCTCGAAGCTCACGCCCAGCTCGGTCGCGAGCTGGCGGACGAGGGGGACGCTCGACGTCGTCGCGGGAATGAAGATCGTGCCGGCGGGGTAGGTCCTGCCGTTCGCCGGGATCGACTGCGCGAGCCAATCGACCTCCTGCTCCTTCGCCAGCAGCCGATTGGTCGCGATCACGGCGTCGTTCACGTGGTGACTCAGCAGGAACCCGGCGGCGCCGTCGGCGTGGCTGACGGTCCCGGCGGGCGGCGTGGCGAAGCCCGAGACGGGCTCGAACGGGCCCTCGAAGCCGTCCAGGATGCGGTCGAACTGCACGCCCATCTGATAGGCGAGAGTCCAGCCCGCATTGTCGTACGGCGGGATCGGCGGGCCGCCGGGGTATTGGAAGTCGTTCGGGTGGTCCTGAGGCTCGAACATGTCGAGCACGTGCGGCCGGAACGCCTGGTCGGCCTTGAGCACATAGGACCGGGCGGGATAGTGCTTGCCCGCCACGTCGAAGTCCCGCGTGGCCTGCAGCACCGTGACGCCGTTCTTGATCAGGGTGTTCACGAACTTCGTGGCGGTCGGGAAGTCCGGCTGGTCGGACGGAAGGATGTAGCCGCGCGGGTCCCGTAGTGCTGGATCGCGCAGCATGGCGAAGTACTTGGTCGGCACCCGGCCGTCCCGGGTGCGCGCGGTGCGGATGGTGTCGAGGGCGGAGTCCTTCGCCGCGGCCGCCTTCACGGTCTCGATGAGCTGGGGGTGCATGGTCCAATGGTCCGTGCTGCCGCGCTCGATCGCATTCTTCCCCATGCGGTAGATGTTGTAGACCAGCGTCTCGCGGTAGCGCGAGGCGTAGTCGAGCACGGCACGGTTGGCGGTGATCGAGTACTCGACCGACTGCCGGAAGTGCCACTTTTGCGGCTCGACGGGTGAGGGCAAGTCGCCCTTGGGCAGCTCGCGGTCGGGGACGAACGGGATGTCGATCGGCGTGGGATTGCCGATCGACTCCGTGAGCAGCCCGATGATGTTGTGGAAATAGGCGGTGGTGCGAAGCCCGCCGTTCCACCACGTCGAGTAGGGCGCGCCCGACCGCATCGTGGCGCCCGGCTTGCCCTCCACGAGGAAGCGGTCGTGCATCGCCGCGGCGACCATGTCGATGCCGATCGGCACCAGCGGGTCGAAGTAGTAATTGAAAGGATCCCGGAACGGCGGGGCGAACAGTACGGCGCCGGCGGGACCGGTCTGGTGGTGGTTATACACGATCTGGGGGAACCACTCCCGGAACATGACCCGGGCCATGTTCTCGGTCTCGGGCTGGTTCACCATGTAGAAGTCGCGGTTGTTGTCGTGCCCGATGTACTTCTGGTACAGCCGCGGGATCCCCGCTGTCGAGCGCTTGAGCGAGTCCGGCTCGCGCATGTACCAGCTCGACACCAGCTCCATCCCGTCGGGGTTCGCATGCACCGCGAGCAGGATGACGTCGTTGAGGAAGCGCCGGGTCTCCGGGTCGTCCCGGCTCACCATCTGGTAGACGAGCTCCATCAGCTGATGCGCGCCGAGCACTTCGGTGGCGTGCAGGCCGCCGTCGATCCACACGACCGCCCTCCCCTCGGCCGCGAGCGCGTGTGCCTGCTCGTCGGTGAGCCCCTGCGCCCGCGCCAGGCGCCGGGCGATTTCCTGGTAGCGGGCGATCCGTTTGTGATTCTCCGGCGTCGTGATGATCGCCATGAGCTGGGTCCGGCCTTCGGCGGTCTTGCCGATCTCGCGCAGCACCATGCGCGGCGACTGCCGCGCCAGCGTGCGCCAGTACGCTTCGAGCTGGGTGTAGGTTGCGAGGTGATAGTCCGCCCCGATGTCGAAGCCCAGCGCTTCCCGGGGCGTCGTGACGTGGCGCTGCGCCGGCGCGGGGGAGGGCGGCGCGAGCAGCGCTGCGGCGAGCAGTATGACGGCGATTCGCTTCAGCATCGGACGGTCACCCTTCCTTTCATCAGGGCAGCGCGAAGCGGGGCAAGAGTCTGCCCGAGGACATCCCGGGGGCTCCTGTTGGAACGGCGGCTGCAGTAAACTACCTGCACACGGTCGGCCTGCTAGGTTTTGTTCGAGGGGTCTCGATGCGCATACGCAACACCACGCTGGCGCTGGTGGCGGTCGCCGCCGGCGCGCCGGGTGCCGCCCAGACCCGGCTCGCCGGGGACAGCGTGCCGCCGAACCTGTACGCCGCCGCCGGCGCGGGGATGCTCAGCCCGGCGGCGCAGCGCGCCGTGCCGTTCGTCTACGTGCCGAACAGCAAGGACGGCAGCGTGAGCGTGATCGATCCGCTTACCTACCGTGTGCTCCGCACCTTCGCCACGGGCGCGCTGCCCCAGCACGTGGTTCCCTCGTACGATCTCGCGACGCTCTGGGTGGCGAACAATCTGGGGAACACCCTCACGCCGATCGACCCGGCGACCGGTCGCGAAGGGACGAGCGTTGCGGTCGCCGACCCGTACAACCTCTACTTCACACCGGATGGCCGGTGGGCGATCGTGGTGGCCGAGCGGCTCAGGCGGCTCGACTTCCGCGACGCGCACACGATGGCCCTCGTCGAGTCGGTGCCGGTCGAGTGCAAGGGCGTGGACCACATGGAGTTCACCGCCGACGGGCGGTACGCGCTCGCGACCTGCGAGTTCTCGGGCGAGGTGCTGAAGCTCGACGTCTCTGCGCGCCGGGTGGTCGGCTACCTGACGCTCGACCCCGACGGCCTGGGCGCCCGCGCGATGCCCCAGGACATCCGCGCGTCGCCGGACGGGCGGGTGTTCTACGTCGCCGACATGATGGCGAACGGCGTCTACCTCGTGGACCCGGAGGCGTTCCGGCGCATCGGGTTCATCGCTACCGGGAAGGGCACGCACGGCATTTACCCCAGCCGGGACGGCCGCCGCATGTACATCAGCAACCGCGGCTGGAATACGACCGCGGGCGGCCGCCACGGGCCGGGGAGCATCACGGTGCTCGACCCCGCGACGGAGCGGATCGTCGCCACCTGGCCCGTGCCGGGCGGCGGGAGTCCCGACATGGGGAACGTCAGCGCCGACGGGCGGGAGCTGTGGCTCTCGGGGCGTTACGACGACGAAGTGTACGTGTTCGACGCCGCAACCGGCCGGCTGACGCACCGCATCCCGGTCGGTCGCGAGCCGCACGGGCTGTGCGTGTGGCCGCAGCCGGGACGGTATTCGCTGGGACACACGGGGAACATGAGATAAGACAAGGACGTCGCACAAACGGCGTCACGCAACAACGTCCAGCAGAGGCGTTGCGGAGAGACGTGTGAATCGCATCCACGGGAAGCTGATTCTGATCACCGGGGCGAGCTCTGGTATCGGCGAGGCGTGCGCGCGCCGCTTCGCCGCCGACGGTGCGAACCTCGTGCTCTGGGCGCGCCGCTCCGACCGACTCGAGCGACTGGCTGCCGACCTGCGGCGCGGCGATCGAGCCTCGGTGCAGCTCGCGGCGGTGGACGTGCGTGATCGCGCCGCGGTGAACCGGGCCGCCACCGAGCTCATCGCGGGCGGGTACGTCCCGGATGTCCTCATCAACAACGCCGGCCTGGCTAGCGGGATGTCCAAGGTTTACGAGGGCGATCCCGAGGACTGGGATCGCATGATCGACACGAACCTGAAGGGGCTCCTCAACGTGACGCGCGCCATCCTGCCGCATATGGTGGCGCGGCAACGCGGCCACGTGGTGAACATCGGCAGCACTGCGGGACATATGACGTATCCGATGGGGAACGTGTACAACGCCACGAAGTTCGGCGTGCGCGCGCTCAGCGAAGGGATGAACCTCGATGTGGCGGGCACGCCGATTCGCGTGTCGAGCATCGATCCAGGGTTCGTGGAGACCGAGTTCTCCGAGGTCCGCTTTCACGGCGACACGCAGCGCGCGAAGGCGGTGTACCACGGTTTCCAGCCCCTCACGGCCGACGACGTCGCGGACGCGATCGCTTACGTCGTCAACCTGCCCGAGCACGTCAACATCCTCGACCTGATCATCGTGCCGACGGCGCAGCGAAACGTGTACGTGGTGGACCGGGAGCCCTGACTACTAGACCGCCAGTGCTCGCGCAAACTCGCCCGCCGTTTGAAACCGCTCCAGGGGACTGGTCGCGAGCGCCTTGAGGAGCGCCGCATCGACCGCCACGGACACGTCCGGGCGAAGGCGTCGAATCCCCGGCGGGGACGCGGTGACGCGTTGCGCGAGCACCGTCTCGGCGTCGCGCCCGGTGAACGGCGGCGCGCCCGCGAGCATCTCGAACACGACGCACGCCAGGGTGTAGATGTCGCTGCGGCCGTCGAGGTCGGGAGCGCACATCGCTTGCTCCGGGCTCATGTAGGCCGGCGTCCCCATCCGCAGGCCCTCCGCGGTCACCCTTTCCTGGCGCGCGACATGCAGCGCGCGCACGATCCCAAACCCCGCCACCACGGCCTGCCCGGCGTCGAGCAGGACGTTCTCGGGCTTCACGTTGCGGTGCAGCACGTCGTGGCGGTGCGCGTAGTCGAGCGCGTCGGCTGCCTCGCGGCCGATCTGCAGCGCTTCCTGCACCGGCAGACGCTGTTCGCGCTCGAGTCGCGCACGCAGCGATCCTCCCTCGATGTAGGGGGCGACATAGTAGAAGAAGCCGTCCGCTTCGCCCGAGTCGTACAGCGGCAGGATGTGGGGGTGGCGCAGCTGCGCCACGAGCCGAATCTGGCGCAGGAACCGCTCGGCGGCGACCGCCGAGCTGAGCTCGGGATGGAGCACCTTCAGGACGACCGCGCGGTTGTGCTTCAAGTCCCGCGCCAGGTAGACGGTGGTGGTGCCGCCGCGGCCCAGCTCCCGCTCGATCGTGTAGTGCTGGGCGAGTGCTGCGCCGACCCGCCGGAAGAGCGACCCGGCTGCGGCTCGGGGGACACCGCCCGTCGTCTGCGCGCGCAGCTCGCCTACCGTAGCGGCGAACGCCTCGTCAAGCGAGGCGCCGAGCTCGGTGCGGAGCAGGTCTTCGTGGGTTCGGGCGTACCGCAGTGCGCCCGCCCGATCTCCCGCAGCTGCCAGCGCCTTCACCAGGCCGAGGGCGTACCGCGAATTGAGTGCATCGAGCGCCGCGAGGCGACGGCACCACTCTAGTGCCGCGGGATGGTCGCGGCGCGCCGTAGCGGCGGTCGCGAGGGCTTCGCAGGCGCGGCTGAGGCACTGGGCGAGGCGTGCGCGCTCGCCGTCCGTCCAGCGCTCGAACTCCGGCGCGCCCGAGAGGAAGAAACCATCGAGAAACGGACCGTGGTACAGCGCGACCGCCCGCTCCAGCTCGCCTTGTGCGAGGGCCGCTTCGAACTCCTGGACGTCGGTCGACACGACCTGCGGGTTCAGTCTGAGCTCGCTGGATCCGAGGAACAGCTCTTGCGCGTGGAGGTCGCGGCGCAGCGCGTACAGCGTTTGCGTCAGAAGATGTCGCGCCTTCTCCTGACTGCTTTCGGGCCAGAGGCAGGCGAGCAGCTTGTCGCGGCTCACACCGCGCTCACTGGCTGCTGCGAGGAGGGCCAAGAGGGCGAGGGGTCGTCGCTGCGCCGCCGCTCCCGGCCCCGGCGGAGGATTCCCGTCGACCGCGAGTCCCCCTAAGGTCCGCAACCGCAGCGCGCTCGGCATTTGAGACCTGTCTGACACCGGTCTGACGGGTCGGTCTTATAGTAGGCCCGGGTCGGTCTTATAGTAGGCCCGTGTCACCTGGGGAGCAAGCGCAGACCCGCCCCTCCTCGCAGCGTCCACGACCACAGCAGGAGGTCTCCATGGCCCGCCTCTCGATTCCTCGGATTCACGTCGCCGCATTCGGAGGGCTCGCCGCCCTGCTGCTGACGTCGTCTGCCGCGACGCAAGGCACGAACGCCGCGCCGGCGCGCGCCGCCGCTGTTGGCTCGGTGTGTGCCGCTGGCGCGCATGGCTTGGACTTGAGCTTCGCCAGCCAGTTTGCCGGTGTGAGTCAGGACGACCACTCGAGCAACGTCTGGAACGGACAAGTCAGCGGCCCGGCGGGTGGTGCTTTGGTCGTCACACTCGAGCCGCTCGGCAGCTTGGTGGAGACGGCGCGGCCAGTGTGGCAGGTCAAGACCCGCTGGATCGTGTCGTCGGTGGCGCCGGGCGAAGGCCCACTCGTGGCTGAGCTGTACGGAACGGTCAACTGGAAGAGCGGCGTGTTGCGGCTCTCGGGCGTCGTCACCGACGGGTGCTTGAGAGGATACGAGGCCGTGGCGAGCGGTCGGTTCGCCAATCTGGACGGCGAGGGGACGCTGCAGATCCGTCCCGCGATCGCGCTGCGGTAGCGCGGACACCGGAGGGGGACGTGGCGCGCTCGACCGGTTGGATCATCACGCTGCTTGGCTTGATCGGCTCGCCGGCGGGCGCGCAAGGGGCGCCCCCGGCCAGTCCCCGCGTGATCGTGGTACACATGGTGGAGCGCCTGCCGTACGGGATCGCTTTCGATCCCATCCGGGTGACGGCTCAGCTCGGCGATACGGTGCGGTTCGTGCAACTCGGAGGGATGCCTCACAACGTGGAGTTCCGCAGCGTTCCCACCGCGGCCGATCTAGGTCCGCAGCGCTTCGGACCGACGCTCGTTTCCGTCGGGCAGACGTACGACGTTGTGATCGACGGTCGCTTCCCGCCCGGGAAGTACGTTTACGTCTGCACTCCCCACGAGGTGCTTGGCATGGCCGGGATCATCTACGTCGCGGCGACCTCCCGCTGATCCTGGCTTGACACCCGCCAGCCCGGCGACCACACTCACAGTATCCCGCCGTCACTCCCGTTTCCGGAGGCTGGCATGCGCATTCCCGCCTGCGGCCTGGCGGCGTTGCTCTGGGCGGTTTCGGTCGCCGGGCAGTCCGATCTCCCGATCCACAAGAAGACGCTCCCGAACGGTCTGGACGTGATCGTGGTGGAGAATCACGCTGTGCCGCTCGTGACGGTCGAGCTGGACGTCAAGAACGGCGCGTTCACCGAGCCGCCGGAATACGACGGCCTTTCGCACCTGTACGAGCACATGTTCTTCAAGGCGAACCGCACCATCCCGAGCCAGGAGCGCTATCTCGAGCGCCTCGACGAACTCGGCGCCCAGTGGAACGGCACGACGTCCGAGGAGCGTGTCAACTACTTCGTCACACTCGGCGTGGACAGCCTGGTTCCCGGGATGCAGTTCATGGCGGACGCGATCCGCTACCCGCTCTTCAAGCAGGAGGAGCTCGAGCGCGAGCGCCCGGTGGTCTTGGGCGAGTTCGACCGCGGCGAGGCGAGTCCGTTCTTCCACCTCGACCGGGCGGTGCAACGGGCGCTCTGGTCGCCGGCCTATTACTCGCACAAGAACGTGATCGGCGACCGCACCGTCATCATGACGGCGACGCAGGAGAAGATGCAGACGATCCAGCGGCGCTACTACGTGCCGAACAATAGCGCGCTGATCCTCGCCGGCGACATCGCGCCGGAGCGCGGCTTCGCGCTCGCCGACCAGGTGTTCGGGGGCTGGTCGCGCGGGGACGATCCGTTCGCGACGGCGGCGCCCAATCCGCCGCCCCTGGCGCAGTCGCAGGTGGTCATCGTGGAGAAGCCGGTGAATTCCGTCACGCTGCAGATCGCCTGGCAAGGGCCGAGCGTAAGCCGGGATCCCGGGGCGACGTACGCGGCCGATGTGTTCTCCACCATCCTGCAAA
>WNGD01007744.1_pt1 | contig 11132 bp, 13 predicted proteins | sample 5400671 | NCBI WGS metagenome assembly WNGD01 (sample SAMN13153369, study PRJNA577476) | soil metagenome | isolation source: 40 cm soil or saprolite under grassland replicate 2 | place: USA:California | collected 2016-06-15
TGAAAACGCCGGCCGGCATACAGAAATTCCTCGACGACTTGCCTTACAACCTCAGTTACACCGCGCGCTCGCCGAAAAAGGTCCTGCACGATCGCACCGCGTCATGTCTCGAAGGCGGGATTTTCGCGGCGGCCGCACTTCGCATTCTCGGATTCCCGCCATTAATCTTCGATTTGGAAGCCGAACAGGACACCGATCACGTAGTGGCGATTTTTAAAGTGCGCCGACACTGGGGCGCGGTGGCGAAATCGAATTTCACCGGCTGTCGTTATCGCGAGCCGGTGTACCGGGGCCTGCGCGAGCTGGCCATGAGTTATTTCAATATTTACTTCAACCTGCGCGGTGAACGCACCCTCCGCCGGTATTCGCGCCCGGTGAACCTCGCGCGGTTCGATCATCTGCACTGGATGACGACTGAAAAACCGACCTGGTTCATCGCCGAACATCTCTGCGAAATCCCGCACATTTCATTGCTGACAACGTCGATGAAAAAAAACCTCACCCGCGTCGATCGCCGCACATTGCGGGGCGAAATGCTCGGGCACAGAAAGAAATAATTCTGGTGACGCGCGGAGGCGATCTTCGGATCGGGTAGCGCACGCGTCTCGCGTGTTGGTGAGCGCGTCCTCGTGATGACCAGCTTTTCTTTGAGTGTGACAACCTTGGAAGGTGGCGAAGTCGAGGAAAGACTGTTTCGGCGCGACGCCGAGACCAACACGCGAGACGCGTGCGCTACCCATGATCGACTGCGTTCGCAGACAGCCGCTACAACGCGTTTTGAAAAAACGCGTTCTCGAACGTCGGCTGGAACGGCCCAGGGGCGGTGTCACCGATTCGAAATCGGGGACTGATTTCGAACTGTGTGGCGCAATGGATTTCCAGACCGAGTTTGCCGCACTTCGCCATGGAAGCGCGTACCGTCTCCAACGCAAGTGCAGGCGTGTTGCAATCCCGGCTGAGGTGTCCAAGCAGAACACGCTCGATTTTTCCCGGCAACAATTCCTCGATCACGGTCGCGGCCGCTGTGTTCGACAGATGACCGTGCCGTGATTGAATGCGTTGCTTCACCGGCCACGGCCGATGCGTGTCGTTCTGCAAAAGTTTTTCGTCGTGATTGGTCTCGATCACGAGCGTTTGAACCTGGCGCAAGCGTTCGACGATCAATTTAGTCACGTAACCGAGATCGGTGATGAATCAGCCTGCGTGAAAGACGAACCCCAGCGGATCAACAGCATCGTGCGGCACGGGAAACGTTTGAACCGTGATGTCGCAAATCGAAAACTCCGCGCCGGTTTGGAAGATCCGCCAGTTGCGATATCGATCGAACGCGCTGTCGCACCGAATCGTCTCCGCCGTTAAGGCGTTGCAATAAATCGGCACGTCAAATTTGCGGCAGAGAATTTCGAGACCGCAAACGTGATCGCCGTGCTCGTGGGTGAGCAGGATGCCATCGAGTTGCTCCGGCGTAACGCCGCAATGCTCGAGACGCAACGCCAGTTGTCGCGCGCTCAGGCCGCCATCGATCAGAAGCTTGCAATGATCGGTCGCGACCAGCGCACTGTTTCCCGCGCTCCCGCTCCCGAGCATGGTCAAGCTGAACACGGGTCTAAAGATAGCTGCCGCATTTCAATTTGTGCAAACGGAAATAGATAATCGTGCACAAGAATTGTGCTTTGATCGACAAACAGCAGCCATCCGGAATCGCATTTGGTGTTTTCACGTGAATCCCTGATAATACGCGACGAGCTCAGAACACAGATGGGTATTCCGATTTTCGACACGCGTCGCGGCTTACGGCTGACACCACTCGCAGCGGCATTAATCACGTTAGTCGGAACTCTCGCGTTGGCTGCAAACGAACCACCGGTGCCGCCAACTAGCGGGACGCCGAGCGGGTCTGACCGCGTGCTCCCTCCCAATGTCGCCATCTCGGTCAACGTGGTTACTCGTTTGTTCCCCGAAGTCACCGAAGAAGCTGCCACTGGTCAAAACGCAACCGCAGTTGGGAACCCGAAAGCCACAAGGAGTGTCATCTACACTAATAGCGATGGTTCGAAGAAAGTGACAATCACCGTGGACCAGTACGCGAGCTCGAGTGACGCGTCGTCAGCCTATCAGGAAGCTGTTCAGAAGAGCAAAACTGTTCCGGGTTTCAAACCAATTTCCGCACCGAATCTCGGCGGGCACGCCTCTATCGGAACCGTGACTCAGGGCGCGGAGACACATATCGGCCTTGGCGCGCTGGATGGCACGTTATTCGTGGCTGCAACGCTGGCGGGCTATGAGCCCACTCTTGGCAATGTAGCCAAGCTGATCGAGCTGACCCGCACGGAGCAAGAAACTGCCAAAACGTTGGATACGTCGGCTTCGCCTGCAGCAAAGGAGAAGATCGACGCGCTTATCCAATCGCAAGTTACCGACGGCAATACGCCGGGAATCGCAATCAACATCGCAAAAGACGGGCGCACAATTTACGAGAAGGCTGCTGGCGTTCGCGACACATCAACAAAGGCTCCGATGGTGATCACGACGCCACAATCGATCGGCTCGACTACCAAGCAGTTCACGGCAGCGGCTATTCTCCTGCTGCAGCAACAGAAGAAGCTCTCAATCGATAACAAACTCTCGAAATTTGTGCCGGAGTACGTTCATGCCAACAAAGTCACGCTGCGTCAGATGCTCAACATGGTGAGTGGCATTTCTGATGATGATCCAGCAATCTACGGAGGTAAGCTCACCCAGCCGATCACGCGCGAGGCGATGTTCAAAAACCTGAACAAGCTGCCGCTGATGTGGAAACCCGGCACCCACATGATATACACGAATACAAATTACAATTTGCTGGCCCTGGTCGTTGAACGCGCTTCTCGTCAGTCTTACCTGACGTTTCTTCGTGACCACATTTTCAGCCCGCTCGGCATGTCATCGACTTCAACGATCGATCAGCCACCGCCTGATATGGCTGCGGGTTATTACCACGAAAAACCGGGACAACCGTTTGTGAGCCGCGCAGAGTTGCATCCTGATTTCTCATTCGGAACCGGTAACTTGGTATCGACAACACAGGATCTGTTGAAGTGGGATGCGGCGCTGCTTTCCGGGAAAGTTTTGGATCAGCAATCGCTCCGAACAATGTTCACTGTCCCCGGTAATGGCAAAATCACGACGATCTTAGAGACCAACAAGCGGTTTCCAGTGATGCTGCATGTCAACGATGGCGGACCGACCATCTACGCAATGGGATGGATGCTTCCCAATCCGGACACCAAGTGGCATGGCGGGCACACGTTTCTGTTCGAATCGACAAACGCGCTGTTCAGCGACGGTTACAACATCGCGATCATCGCCAACGTGCGCGACGGAGGTGGTTTTACGCCGGAGAATCTGGCAGCCGAAATCCATAACATCCTAAACCCTGCTTCGAAGATTTCACCGTTGACAGTTGTCACCAGGCAACCGTCGGAATCAGTCGAAATGACCGAGTTAGAGTAATGAAAAGCATTTCGCGACGACGGTTCGTCGGAATGCTGGCAGGAGTTCCATTTCTTCGCGTAGGTCTTGCCCCGGTTTCTGCGACGACCGAGCGTAGTTCGCTGGAGCGCAGCAAAGTCGAAGCGGTGGAACTCATTTTGCGCAAACTCGTCGACAGCGGCGCCGTTCCGGGCGTCAGTTATTCGATCGGAAACAGAAGTGAGACACTGGCCGAAGGCGCCTTTGGGCTAAGGGTCGTCGAGCCTCGTGCACCGATGGAGACGAGAACGCACTGTCCAATGGCATCTGTTAGTAAACAGTTTGTATCGGCGGGCGCGTATCTGCTGCAACGGAAAGGTATGCTTACGCTGGATGAGCCGCTCTCGAAATATCTGCCTGACTACGTGCATGCGCATGAAATGACGCTCTCGCAGGTACTCACAATGCGCAGCGGCATTCCGGCAGATGACGAGAAATGCGAGGCTCCAGTTGACGGCAAGATCGACGAAGCGTCGCTCCTTGCGAATTTGAACAAACAAAAGCTCGATTTTGAGCCGAGTCGCTACTTCGCGTACAGCAATTGCGCGTACAACCTCGCAGGCGTGGTACTCGTGCGGGTATCGAAGATGAGTTACGACCGCTTCATCGAGGAAAGTTTTTTTCAGCCTCTCGGCATGACATCGTCTTACGTGCTTGGCTCCCGAGAAGAAGCGAACTTCGCGCAAGGCTACGCTCGCGAGGCAAAGGGATGGAAGACCGAGCCTGCTACACGAGCCGATAAGGTGTTCGCCTCCGGCAATCTCGTTTCCACCCCAGGCGACATGCAACTGTGGAACCGTTCGTTACTGAACGGCACGGTGCTCTCGCGGGAGACGTTGCAGAAAATGTTCACTGTTCCGACTGCCGCCGGCCCCGCGCACACTCACTACGCGAGCGGCTGGTTTGTCGAGCCAAGCGGCGTCATCTGGCATGCCGGAACCCTCCTCGGCTACGGAACCAACAACATGCTGGTGCCTGCGACCGGATACGCTATTACCCTGCTGAGTAACACCCCGCAGAATGATCACTGGAAACCGGCAGACGTAGCGCTCGAGATGTACAATGCGGCATCACTGGGGTCGAAACTGCCACCACTCCTCAAGCGATCTCGAACGACTGCTCCGCATTAGGTAGGTACGCGGCAACTGATTCCGATTATCTTTTGAGCGAAAGATCTCCCGCTTTTCTCGACACGAAGCGGAGCGAGACTTACATTCCCGCCGCTTGAAAACGCGAGTTCTTGTTTTCATCGCCTCGGTCATCGCGGGAGGCGTGAATTACGCCGCATCACCAGACGTTGCCGCCGCAGATTCCAGCGCGCTCGATTTTAAGCAATGGGGCCTGGTAGCGATTCAGGATGGCGGCCGGCGCAAACCGGTGGACACGTTTGCGAAGGAAGCGCTGATCCGCGTCACCGGAAGATCCACATATACCGATACGAGCGGCAGACATTGGCGCCCGAACGATTTCGTTTTGTCGGCGGCGCTTGAGACGCACGATTGGAAGAACGAGCCGATGGTGCTGGTTTCGTCAGGTCAATTAATGGATCGGCTCGGGCTCGATAAAACGCACCGGCGCGTTTCTTTTGCGCAATTGGCTGGTTCTGCTGAGTTACAGCGGGTCGCGACGGAGGCGCAGGCGCTTAAGCGCGCAGAGAAACCGCTCGACCGAGTTCAACAGGAAGCGTTGGGCGTTAGCGATCGGCTTACGCTTTTTGCTCGTGTGATGGATGGAAGCGCTTTGTTGATCGTCCCCGCGCCGACAAATGAAACGGACCCGTGGGTCGAACCATCGGGGTGGTCAAAATTTTATTCGGAAGCACAATTTGCGCCGGTCCAAACCCAATTGCAGACAGCCGCCGCTGCGTATGTCAATGGCGACGGATTTAACTTCAGCCGCGCAGCGAATCAGGTTCGCGACAATTTGCGCGGCCTGAGTCCATCAATTTATCCGCAGGAACGACAACTGCGGCTTGAATCTTTCTATAATCATTTCGAGGCCTTTTACCGTGCCATCTGGTGTTACGGAATTGCGCTCGTGATTTTGCTCGTGGCGCATTTTCGCAGGGGTTTTGGAGTGCGCGGACATGTCCGCGCTTTCGAAAGCGGCGACATGTCGCCGCACTCCAAAGTGAACGCGCTGCAATTGCTCGGGATTGGAGTTGCGCTCCTCGGTCTCGGGTTTCAAGCCGCCGGAATCGTAATGCGCTGCATGATCGGCGGCCGGCCGCCGGTCACGAACATGTATGAATCGATCATCTGGGTTTCGTTCGCCGTCTCATTTTTCGGGATGATCTTTTTCACGCGGTACCGGGCGCCTGTGTATTTGCTTGCGGCGTTGCCGGTCACGCTTGTCGCGTTATTACTCGTGCATCAGATGCCGATCGCCATGCCGTCGAGCATTGAGCCGCTGGTGCCGGTGTTGCGCGATAATTTTTGGCTCACCGTTCATGTGCTCACAATCACGTTGAGCTACGCGGCGTTCGCACTGGCAATGGGCTTCGGGCACATCCTGCTTTGGCGCTACGCGCGCAATCCCGCGGCGGCACGCGCGGATGCGCCGATGCATTTCTGGCTTTATCGCGTGCTCCAGCTCGGGGTGCTATTGCTTGCCGCAGGCACAATTCTTGGGGGGGTCTGGGCAAATTATTCCTGGGGCAGGTTTTGGGGGTGGGACCCGAAGGAAACCTGGGCGCTGATCGCCCTGCTTTGTTACATCCTGGCGTTGCACGGCCGGCTCGCAGATTGGTGGACGCAATTCGGTTTGGCGGTCGCTAGCGTTGTTTGTTTTCTCGCTGTGTTAATGGCTTGGTACGGCGTGAACTTTGTTCTGGGAAAAGGTCTGCACAGTTATGGATTCGGCATTGGCGGTGAGACATACGTGGCGACATTCATTGTTCTCGATCTTTTATTCGTCGCGTTCGCGATCTGGCGATATCGCAGCAGCAAATTGGCGGTTCCTGCTGCAGATGAAATAGAAGGCGAGCGCCTCGCCGTATAGCCGGCCGGGGTCACCGCCCCCGGCTACAGGTTCGCGATCAGTGCGTCAATAAATTCGTGAGGCGTCTCGGTTTGGAGCAACCTCGAGCGGATCGCATCATTCTTCACCAAACGCACGAGCATTCCCACGCAGATTAGGTAATCATTCAGCAAGCGTTCCGGCACGCCGATTACAAAAATCAATCGTGCACGCTGTTGATCTGCACCGATTGGAATCCCGGCGCGACTGCGCCCAATGCCGATGACAATCTCGTCTACCAAATCAGTTCGCGCATGGGGAAACGCGACGCCGTTTTCCACTGCACTGGGATGCGCCTGCTCACGTGCGAGCACTTGTTCGAAAAATCCGTCTGCATCGTCGATCCTTCCATTTTGCGCGAGCGCGTGAATGATCTCGCGCAGTGCGTTCGGCAGTTTTCGTGAACGCAGCCGCAGGATTACCCGGTTTTCATCCAGCAGCTCGGAGAGCGCGATAGCCATTGACAGAGAATTATTGGATTATGGGGCAAAGCCAGTTATCCAGTTAAGTAACCAGCCGTGGCAACACAAAACACAGCGGTAGCTTCCAGCGAGGAGAGAACAGTCTCCTTTCAACGGAGCCTTTACGACCCGGGCTACGTCAACGCCATGTCGCATTTTTATCGCGGCGAGATGGGCCGGATCATGGTGTGGCGGCAGCGGCTGGATGTCACCACAAACTGGGCGATTACCAGCACCACTGCCATTATTACCATCGCATTTTCTACTCGCGAAGTGCCGCACATCATTTTCTTCTTCAATCTGGCGATTGTCTGGGTGTTGCTCTGGATCGAGTCGCGTCGTTATCGTTTTTACGACGCATTCCGCGCACGTGTCCGGATGCTCGAAGCGCATTTTCTTGTCCCGATGGTGATGGAAAATCGTGAGTTGCTTCAAGGGGAATGGAAAAAGCTCGTCTGCGAAGATTTGATTTTGCCCTGCTTCAAGATCAGCAAGCTGGAAGCGGTGGGCCGCCGCTTGAAACGCAATTACGTTTTCATTTTTATTTTGATCCTGATGGCATGGCTAACGAAAATATTTTTGCATGCCACCGCGCCGATTAACGATTTCGTCTCGTTTTATCATGCTCTGCGAATAGGGCACATCCCGTCCTGGCTGGTGGCGCTGATTTTTGCCGGCACGTTTATCAGTGTGATTGCAATCACGATTTACGTCAGCAAACGATCCTCCGGCGAAATCTCCGAGTTCGGCACGCACCGTTCGTTGTGGCGGATTTGAATGTCATTCCTAGCGAAGTCGAGGAATCCCGTGATGAAACCGAAACGTGAAGCCACGGGATTCTTCGACTCGGCTGCGCTCCGCTCAGAATGACTGCGTTTGAAAACCTTTGCGAGATCGTCGCGAAATTGCGCGCCCCCGGCGGTTGCCCATGGGACCGGGAACAAACCCATGAATCGCTGCTGCCTGCTGTAATCGAAGAGGCTTACGAAGTGACGGAGGCTGCGCGGGCCAAGAATGACGCGCATTTCTGCGAGGAACTGGGCGATCTACTCCTGTTGGTTGTGATGCACGCGGAGATCGCGAGTGAAGCTGGGCGCTTTAACATCGACGAAATTATCCGCGACATCTCGAATAAACTAATCCGGCGGCATCCCCATGTGTTTGGAATCAGCCAAGCGCGCGATTCCGGCGCTGTGCTCAAACAGTGGGAAGCGATTAAGCGCGAAGAGAAAAAGGCCGATTCGCATTATCTCGCCAGCCTGCCTAAAGCGCTGCCAGCGCTTATGCGCGCGCAAAAAGCCCAATCAAAAGCCGCGCGTGTGAATTTCGACTGGACTGACGTGCGCGATGTGGTCGCGAAAGTGGAAGAAGAGCTGCGCGAAATGAAAGAGGCGATTGCGGCGCTCAATCGTGCGAGAATCGAGGACGAGATTGGCGACATGCTCTTCGCAGTCGTCAATCTGGCGCGGAAATGCAAAATTGACGCGGAAAGCGCGCTGCAGGGCGGAACGGACAAATTTGTGACTCGATTCAATCAACTGGAAGACGAAGTGAAAGCGCGCGGGAAGGAACTGAGCGATGTCGGCCTTTCGGAAATGGATGAGATTTGGAACCGTATTAAGAATGACGAAGCCCGAATGACCCGCCTTCGCGAGGCTTCGGCGTGGCAGGCGAATGCCGAATCAATGACGAAGCCCGAATGACCGCGCTGCTGTCCTCGCGCTATTTCGGTTTTGGTCATTTAGGCCTTCCTTCGTCATTCGTCATTTGTCATTCGTCATTTAGCGTTGATATTTCGCGTCCCAATGAATTTGCTGATCAATTTGGCTCTGGCGCTCTTCGTGCTCGTGTCGTTGCTCATGGTCCTGGTGATCCTGATGCAACGGCCAAAGAGTGAAGGGCTCGGCGCCGCATTTGGTGGCGCGGTTACAGACAATATTTTCGGCGCACAAACCACGAATGTGCTGGTGAAGTTCACCACTTGGCTGGCCGGGATTTTCTTTGCGCTCACATTCGCGTTGTCGGTGCTTTATGCCCACAGGAGCACGGCCGACAGCGCGTTCCGGCGAGAACTGATGAAAACGCAAGCTGCACCGCAAAAGTCGCCGGTGCCCGCGGCAGCAAAGCCCTCGCCCGTCTCATCCCCGGCGACTACACCTGTTCAGGCTTCGCCCGGCGCTTCTGCTGCGCCTGATTCCGGCGCAGGCGTATTACCCGCCGGCACGATGACGCCAGCTACTTCCCCAACCTTCACTCCACGGCCAACAGCGAAACCGTAAGGCCGGGGCCTCCTCAGAAAAGCCCACTGAAAATGCAGAGCCGATCAAGGCTCGCATATTCACGTCATTAAGAAACCCGCGTCAGATTGGTTTCAGCCGAATAGTTTGCGGCAAGAATTCTACCAATAGAGCATGCGAATTATTTGATGCACAATCCAAAGGCCGGTCGGGGGAATCATGGCAAGAAAGAGTTGATGGCAGCATTGGCGAACGCTGGACATCACGCGATTTACGAATCGACAAAGAACAGCGATTACAAGAAAGCTCTAGAAAAATCTGTCGACCTGGTGCTTGCGGCTGGTGGAGACGGCACGGTCGGAAAGGTCGGCCGCGAACTCATCGATAGCGGTATGCCGTTAGGCGTTCTTCCGCTCGGCACGGCCAAAAATCTTGCGCGCAGTCTTGGTTTCACCGCACCGCCCGAAGAAATCGTTGCGGGCCTCGAACGCGGGAAGAAACGAGCGTTTGATATCGGCCTTGCGTGAGGGCTGTGGGGCAAGCGCGATTTTTTTGAAAGCGGCGGAGGTGGCCTGCTCGCGGATTATCTTCGCGATGTGAAGGACACGCCTAAGAAAACCAAACAGCTTTCCTAGGAGCAAGAAATGAGGCGACACGTTTCGCTCTCGCGCCGAATGCTGCATGACTATTCCGCCCGTAAATGGAAGATGGACATCGACTGCGAAGACATTTCGGATGAGTACATTCTTTGGGAAGCGATGAACATTCGCTCGGTCGGGCCCGTGCTGTATCTCGCATCGCAGGCCGCGACAAAGGATGGGCGGTTAGATTTTGTGTGTGCGCGCGAACAGGATCGTTCCCTTTTGATGGAGTATCTTGATGCGCGGCTGGCTGGGCAGAGAGTGAAATTCCCGTTGCCGCTTCGCAGGTTTCGCAAGCTAAACATTGTTTGGGACAACTCGACGCTTCACTTCGATGGCAAAGTTTGGCCGCGCAAAAACAAAAAGGCGAAAACTCCGAGCGACATCGAAATCACGGTAAAACCATCGGCGCTCGTGATCCTGCAACCGGGGCGCGCTGAGCACAAACTGGCGTGACCGCACGCCGGATGCCGGCACCGCCACGGCCGCCGATTCAAACAGGCGCCATATTTTGGCGTGAAATCACCGGAGAGAAATGTTACAGCAGTGTGACTAACCAACATCAACGTTGACAATGAGCTACCAATTACGGAACGGCGAAACGGTCGGCGATAATCTTAGCCGGATTTGCCGTGAACAAATCGAGGCCGCCATTTCCGTTGCCAAAGACGAAGTCAAAACCGACGACACGCCGGTGCACGAAATGCGGAAGCATTTGAAGAAAGCGCGCGCGGCGCTGCGACTGGTGCGCAAGGAGATCGGACGCGGTCTCTTTCGGGAACAAAACCGTTGTCTGCGTGATGTCGGGCGGCTTACTTCGGACATCCGCGATGCCGAAGTGCGTTTGCAGACAGTCAGGCAGCTTCAAGAAGTCACGCAACGCAATGGCCGAGGCGCCTACGAAAAACTCGAGGCAATGCTCACGCTGGAACTGGAAAATTTCATGGCCGCATTCGCGGAGTGGCAAACACAGGCGGTTCCAATGTTGGAGCAGGCGTCCTCGGCCCTTAATCACTGGACGCTAGACCAATTCAGCTGCAAGCAGCTCAGTGGTGCGGTGCAGGCAAGCTACAAGCAGGCCAGGCGAGAGCTGGCGGAAGCAACAGCGAATCCGAGCGCCGAAAATTTTCATGCGTTTAGAACCAGGGCGAAAACACTTTGGTACCAATTACGTATTCTCCGGCCGGTTAATCCAGTCGTCTTAAAAAGCCTGGCCGACGACCTGCGTTCGCTAGCCGATCTGCTGGGTCGTGCGCACGATTTGA
>WNGD01010837.1_pt1 | contig 11129 bp, 10 predicted proteins | sample 5400671 | NCBI WGS metagenome assembly WNGD01 (sample SAMN13153369, study PRJNA577476) | soil metagenome | isolation source: 40 cm soil or saprolite under grassland replicate 2 | place: USA:California | collected 2016-06-15
CCGCCGGATCAGCTCGACCGAGTGCAAGAGCTGCGTCAAGCCTTCGAGCGCGTAGTACTCCGCCTGCACCGGGACGAGCACGCGGTCGGACGCGGCGAGCGCGTTGACCGTCAGCGGCCCGAGCGACGGCGGGCAATCGAGGAAGACGAAGTCGTAGCGGTCGGTCCCCGAGGCAAGGGCCTGCGCGAGATACCGCTCGCCGTCGGAGCGGCCGGAGAGCTCGACCACGGCCCCGGCGAGATCCGGCTTGGCCGGCACGAGGTCGAGGTTCGCGAACGCGGTGGGGTGGACGAGCTCGGCCAGCGGCGCGCCGTCGAGGAGGTCGTAGCTCGACGTCCCGTTCGCGCGCATCCCGAGGCCGGAGGTCGCGTTCGCCTGCGGATCGAGGTCGATCACGAGCGCGCGCTCGCCGGCCTCCGCGAGACACGCGGCGAGATTGACGGCGGTCGTCGTCTTGCCGACGCCGCCCTTCTGGTTCGCAAGGGCGTAGATGCGGCTCATGGCCGCAGCCATTGTCGCTACGCCAGCGGACGCTTCTTCGCCACACCGACGCGGCGCGGGAAGCCGGGCGGCGTCGGTAGCACCTTGAGCAGCACCGCCAGGCCGTCAACAAGCTCCGGCACACGCGCACCGAGCTGGACAGAAACACGCGCGAGCTTGTCGAGGTCGGCGCTTTCGCCAAGCCAGAGGATCACCGCCCCGCCGATGCCGACGAGCGGCAGGCACCACTCTGCGGCGACGACCGGCTGCGCGAGCGCCTTCGCCGTCGCAACATCCCACGCCTCGAGCGGCTGGTCCTCCGCGCGCCCGCAGACGACTCGCGCGTTCGGCGGCGCCCAGCGCTGAAGGAAGTCGCACTTGCGCTGCTCGGCCTCCAACAGCGTCACCTCTCGTTGGGGGAGTGTGGCCGCGATCGGGAGGCCGGGCGAGCCACCGCCCGAGCCGACGTCGATAACCGGGCCGTCGTACTGCTCGACGACCGGCAGAGCCCGCAGTGCATCCTCGAGCAGCATCTCCCGCGCACGCTCACGATCGCGAATCGCCGTGAGTCCCGGCGTTGCGACTACCGCGTCGAGCCAGTCACTCAGGAAGGACGACGACGTAACGGTTCGGCTCCGTGCCTTCGGAGGTCGTCCCCACGCCCGCGATGTCCTTCAGGCGCAGGTGGACGACCTTGCGCTCGACCGCCGTCATCGGCTCGAGCTCTTCCGGCTCGCCCGACTCGAGCACCCGGTCGGCCACCCGCTCGGCGAGCGACTCGAGCGTTGCCTGCCGGCGCGCGCGGTAACCGGCTGCATCGACGACGACATCTCTCTTCTCGTCCCCGTAGGCGCGATAGGCGATCACGTTGAGGAGGTACTGGACCGCGTCGATCGTCTGACCGTGGCGGCCGATGAGGAGACCGACGTCCGGGCCGGAGCAGGTGACGACGATCGCCGCCGGCTCGTCGCGCGCGGCGACGTCCGCGTCGACGCCGAGCGTCCCGACGATTTGCGCCACCAGCGCCCGCGCCTCCGCGGCCTGGCCGCCCTCCTCCGTCGCCGGCTCGGCTGCGGCGGCCGCCTCCGCGGCGTCCGACGGCAAATGCGCGACGACGCGAGCCGGCTCGTAGCCGACGCCGAGGATGCCGCGCTTCCCTTCGGCGACGACCTCGAATTGCACCGCAGCCTTGTCGAGCCCGGGATGCCGCCGCTCGAGCTCGCGGAGCGCGGCCCACTTCGCCTCCCCGACGGTCTCGCCGGTCGCCTCGGCCGTCAGATCCGCTATGCCGTTCATCTCCGGCTCGTGCGCTTTTTCTTCTTGCGTCGCACCTGGCGCGGCTGCTGCGAGGCCGTCGGGGCGGGTTTCGGCGCAGGCGTCTCGGGGCTCGCGCCGTTGCCGCTCGAGCCGTCGTCCTTGGGTGGCGTTCGCGAGCTGCGCCGCTCGGGAGCCGGTGCCGGTGTCCGGGCGACCAGTCGCCGCGTGATCAGCCCCTGCCCCACCGTCCACAGGTTCGTTGTCACCCAGTAGAGGACGAGCCCGGCCGGGAAGCGCGCGATCACGAAGACGAAGACGAGCGGCATGATCATGAAGAGCGTGCGCTGCGTCTTGTCGGCCGTAGGGGCCATGAACAGCGTCGAGGCCATCTGGCTCGCCACGTAGACGACGAGCAGCACGTAGCCGCCCCAGAACGAGGTCGTGTGGGCGGTGATGTTCGGGACGATGTGAAGCCACGAGAGGTTCTGGTGAGCGGCCTCGGGGAAGTTCTCGTTGAAGTTCTTCAGCGTGTAGTAGAGGGCGATGAAGACCGGCAGCTGCAGGAGCATCGGCAGGCACGAGGCGGCCGGGTTGATGCTGTTCTCCCGGTAGAACTTCATCAGCTCCTCGTTCTGCTTCTGCTTGTCGTGCTTGTACTTCTTCTGGATCTCCTTCATCTGCGGCGCGTAGCGCTGCAGGTTCTGCATCGAGTGGATCTGCTTGATCGTCAGCGGCACGAGGAGCATCCGCACCACGACCGTCGTCCCGACGATCGCCCACGCCCACGGCAGGTGGAGATTCGCGTGGAAGAAGTTGAGAACGTGCTTCATCACGGTCTCGAGCTGACTGATGATCGGGATCGCGAAAAGCATCATCGGACCGGGTCGAAGCCTCCCCGGCTCCACGGGTTGCACCGGAGCAGGCGCCAGCCGGCAAGCACGCTCCCCCGCACGAGCCCGTGACGGCGCACGGCCTGCAGCGCGTACTCCGAGCAGGACGGGTGGTACTTGCAGGTGGCTGGGAACAGCGCGCCGAGCGTCAGGCGATACAGCCAGATGAGTCCGACGCCGAGCGTCGCCGGGACGCGCCGCACGGCACTCACGCGGCGAGTACCCCGGTCTGCTCCAGCAACTCGTCGACGCGCTCGCCGAGCCACGCGAAGCCGTTCGCCTCGGCCGCCTCGACGAGGCCCGGGCGGACTATCAGCACGTAGTCATGGCCGGCAGGAACGCGCTCCAGCCGCGCGTTCCAGACCTCCCGCAGGCGCCGCTTGATCCGGTTCCGCTCGACCGCGCCGCCGGCTGCCCGGGGCACCGCGAACCCGATGCGCGGCTCGGCTTGCTCCTCCTGTGGCAGCCAGTAGAGCACGAGAAAGCGGGACGAGACCGAGCGTCCGCGGCGATGTACCGCGTCGAAGTCCCGGGAGCGGGACAGGCGGTTGACGCGCTTCACGTGAGCAGCTTAGTGCTGACGGCAGCTACGCCGAAAGGCGAGCCCGGCCCTTGCCGCGGCGACGCTTCAGGATCGCGCGCCCAGCCTTCGTGGACATGCGCGCGCGGAAGCCGTGCTTGCGCTTGCGGCGACGGACGTTGGGCTGATAGGTGCGCTTCAAGACTGTAAGAGACTCGTCTTTGCCAGAAAAATCCCCGCCGTCGGCGGGGCGCGGCGGTCAGTATAGCCACGCGTCGTCCACCGGCTTGTCCACAGCTGCAGGCGGCTCAGGGATGCGGCTGGGGCCGGTTTCCCCCGCATCTGTCCACACCTGTGGAGGGATTGGTACAGCTTGGAAACTCCCTGCACATAGCGTGATTTTGCCCTTGCCGAAGCCACTGTTATGCTGGCCGCCGGGCGGAGACCGGGAGGATCAGGGCGTCGGTGGAGCACCAAGTCGAGCTGTCTGCAGAGAACCTCTGGGAGGAGATCTCCGGACGGCTGAAAGAGGCGCTCAGCGACGGGACGTACAGCAAGTGGTTCGGTGACGTCCACGGTCTCGAGCTCGACGGCGACACGCTCGTCCTCATCGTGCCGAGCGAGTTCGCGCGCGATTGGATCGAGAGCAACTTCCTCGGGCTCATCGGCGCGGCAGTGCGCGACATCCTCGGCGGCGACCGCGCGCTCGAGTTTCAGGTCAGGCAGAGCGCCGAGCCCACGACGGAGGGTCGCGCGGGGTCGGAGGGCGTCGTTTCCGTGGTCCAACGCGCTCCCCAACGACCCGAGAGCGGCGGGTTCAACATGAAGTACACGTTCGACTCCTTCGTGATCGGCTCGTCGAACCGCTTCGCCCACGCTGCTGCCCTGGCCGTCGCCGAGGCGCCGGCGCAGGCATACAACCCGCTCTTCATCTACGGCAGCACGGGCCTGGGCAAGACGCATCTCCTCCAGGCCGTGGCCCAGTACGTCGCCGAGCACTCCTCTGCGATCTCCGTGCGCTACGTGACGAGCGAGGCGTTCGTCAACGACTTCATCAACTCGCTGCGCGACAAGCGGATCGAGGGCTTCAAGAACCGCTATCGCACGTACGACGTGCTCCTCATCGACGACGTCCAGTTCTTCGAGGGCAAGGAGCGCTTCCAGGAGGAGTTCTTCCACACCTTCAACTCGCTGTACGAGGCCGGCTCGCAGATCGTGCTGTCGTCCGACCGGCCACCTCGCGACATCGCGACGCTCGAGGAACGGCTGCGGAGCCGCTTCGAGTGGGGACTGATCACCGACATCCAACCGCCCGACCTCGAGACGCGCATCGCGATCCTGCGCAAGAAAGTGAAGGTGGACGGGACCCACGTCCACGACGAGCAGGTGCTCACGTTCATCGCCGGCCGTGTGTCGTCGAACATCCGCGAGCTGGAGGGAGCGCTGACGCGCGTGGTCGCGTTCTCGTCGCTCACCGGCCGCCCGATGACGGTCGAGCTCGCGCAGGACGTCCTGCGCGACGTCTTCCCCCAAGGCGAGGCTGCCGAGGTCTCGATCAAACGGATCCAGGATCTCGTCGCGGAGCGGTTCAGCTTGTCGCTCGAAGAGCTCTGTGGTGAGAAGCGCTCCCAGAACATCGTCTATCCGCGCCAGGTGGCGATGTACCTCTCCCGCGAGCTGACCGACTCGTCCCTACCCAAGATCGGCAAGGAGTTCGGCGGCCGCGACCACACCACGGTGATCCACGCAACCTCCAAGATTTCCCGTCTCATCCGTGAGGACAGGTCTGTGTACAACCTCGTGCAGGAGCTCACCGCACGTGTGAAGCAGGTTCGCTGACGCTTGCCGCCTGTGGGACCCTTCGGATCGTCCACAATGAAGCTCCACACGCGAACCGCAGGAAGGAAGCCAGGGCGGACACGTCTTCCCCGTCGTCCACACTCCCTATTACTCCTACGAGGATCCTTAGATGATCGAGAGTGACATTGCAGTCGGTGCCGGGTTGAGGATTACCTGCGCGAAGGATGAGCTCGTGCAGGGTCTCACGCTCGTCGGCCGAGCCGTCTCGAGCCGGACGGCGATCCAGATCCTGTCGGGGATCCTGCTCGAGGCCCAGGGCGACGAGCTGCGCCTGGCCGCGACGGACATGGAGCTTTCGCTGCGCGCCACCGTGCCCGCGCGAGTGGAGGGCGACGGCGCAGTGGTGCTTCCGGGCCGCACGCTGGTCGACATCGCCCGGCTCCTTCCGGGAGACGAGGTCACGATCGAGCATCGCGCGGCCGAGTCGGTCGTTCATGTCGGTTCGGGTAGCGCGAGCTACACGCTCCACACGTACAACGCAGAGGACTTCCCGCGGTTGCCGGAGCTCACCGAGACGGAGACGTTTACGGTCGACCGCGAGGCGCTGCTCGAGACGATCGGCCGTGTCGCGCGCGCCGCTTCGCGCGACGAGGCGCGTCCCGTCCTCACCGGCGTGCTCGTCCAGTTCGCCGGCGACAAGCTCGTGATGGCGGCCACGGACTCGTACCGGCTCGCCGTGAAGGAGACGGCGCTCGACTCGCCGGCTCCCGAGCTCGAGGCCATCGTTCCCAGCCGCGCACTGCAGGAGCTCGCGCGCATTCCCGGCGACGGCGACGAGATCTCGCTCGGTGTGCAGGAGAACCAGGTGCTCTTCTCCACCGGCGGCGTCTGGCTCACGACGCGCCGCATCGACGGCCAGTTCCCGAACTACCGGCAGCTCCTGCCCGAGGCGTTCGAGCACGAGCTGACGATCTCGCGCGCCGAGCTTCTCGATGTCGTGCGGCGCGCCGCGGTGATGATCCAGCGCGCGACTCCGCTCCAGCTGCGGTTCGCCGACGGTGAAGTCACGGTCGTGGCGCGGACGCACGAGGTCGGCGAGTCGAAGGAGTCGATGCCGGTCGCCTACAGCGGCGAGCCGCTCGAGATCGGCTTCAACGCGGAGTTCCTGAAGGAAGGGCTCGAGTCCGTCGAGGGCGAGGACGTGAAGATGAAGCTGATCAGCCCGTTGCGCCCGGCGATCCTCACCGACGAGGCCGACGACTTCACGTACCTCGTCATGCCGATCCGCCTTCCGGGCTGATCGTCGAGACGGTCTCGCTCCGCGATTTTCGCTCCTACGAGCGGCTCGAGCTGGCATTGCAGCCGGGGCTCGTCCTCGTGGTGGGCCCGAACGGTGTGGGCAAGACGAACCTGCTTGAGGCCGTGCACGTTGCGACGCAGGGCTTCTCTCCTCGGACGCGCACCGACGCGCAGGTCGTGCGCTTCGGCGCCGAGGGAGCGCGGGCGGCGGTCTCGGGTCGGCGTGGCGAGGTAGGGCTGGAGCTCGAGGTGACGGTGCGGCGCGGGGAGGGGAAGCGGGCGCGGCTCAACGGCGCACCACTGCGTGCGGCCGAGCAACTGCGATCGACGGTGTCGGCGCTCGTCTTCACGCCGGACCGGCTCGGCGTCGTGAAGGGCCCTCCCGCCGCCCGCCGCGCGTACTTCGACCGTGTCCTCGGCCGCTTCTCGCCGGCGAAGGCAGCGCTGTCCACCGAGTACGGCGCGGCGGTGGCCCAGAGAAACGCTGCCCTCCGGCGCGTGACGGCGGGCGCGTCGAGCCGTGACGTCGTCGAGCCGTGGAGCGAACGCGTCGCTGACCTCGGAGCGGAGCTCGTTGCAGCGCGCGTCGAGACTCTCGCGCTGCTCGGGCCGGCGTTCGGCGCTTGCGCCGACGAGTTCGGTCTCGGCGAGGTGTCGCTCCGGTACGACGGTGCCCCGCCGACACCGGAGGGACTGGCAGCGGTCCTCGAGCGCGATCTCGAGCGCGGCGTCACCTCGCTCGGCCCGCACCTCGATGACGTCGTGATCGCCGCCGGCGACAGAGATCTGCGCAGCTTCGGCTCGCAGGGAGAGCAGCGGCTCGCGCTGCTCGCTCTGCTCCTGGCCGAGGCCGAGACGATCGTCGACAGGACCGGCATCCCGCCGCTGCTCCTGCTCGACGACGTCCTCTCGGAGCTCGATCCGGACCGGCGCAGGATCCTCGCCGCCCGCGTGCGGAGCGCCGGGCAGGCGCTCGTCACCGCCACCGATGCGGCGATGCTGCCGTCCGCTCCCGACCAGCTGCTCGAGGTCACGCCCGGCAGCGTGCTGGAGGCGGCCGCGTAGTGGAGCCCCCAATGGACCAGATTGCGGAGCAGATCCGGGCCGAGCTGAGCCGCGTCGGCGCCGACAGCGGGGCGGCTGGAGACGCGGTCACGGCGTGGCCGAGCGCCGTCGGCGAGGAGATCGCGCGCAACGCGTGGCCGGCGCGAACGCAGCCCGACGGGACGCTTGTCGTCCATGTGCGCGACGCCATCTGGGGGTTCGAGCTGACCCAGCGAGCGGGCGAGATCTCGGACCGGCTGCCTGGCCGCCCGCGGCTTCGCTTCACGCCCGGGCCGTTGCCGGAAACGACTGCCGAACCGCCCGCACCGGCACCGGTTGAAGTGTCGCCGGAGCACGCGCGAGAGGCGGCCGAGCTGACCGCCGGGATCGTGGATCCAGACCTACGCGAATCTGTCGCGAAAGCCATAAAAGTGGCGCTCGCACGGGCACCGCACGACCGCCCCGTCTGATACACTTCTCCTTGCCCGCAAATGCGGAATTTGCAGGGCTTTTTTCATGACCGAAACAGACTACACCGCCAGGGACATCACGGTCCTCGAGGGCCTCGAGCCGGTCCGGCTTCGGCCGGGCATGTACATCGGTTCGACGGGCCTCCGCGGCCTCCACCACCTGATCTACGAGGTGGTCGACAACTCGGTCGACGAGGCGCTTCAGGACCGCAACGATCGCATCGAGGTCACGCTCCATCCGGACAACTCGGTCACAGTCCAGGACTGGGGCTCGGGCATCCCCGTCGACGTGATGAAGGAGCAAGGATTGCCGGCGCTGACGGTCGTCCTCACGAAGCTCCACGCGGGCGGCAAGTTCGGCGGCGACGGCTACAAGGTCTCGGGCGGCCTGCACGGTGTGGGCGTCTCCGTGGTGAACGCGCTCTCCGAGCGGTTGGTCGCCGAGGTGCGCCGTGACGGGAAGATCCACCGGCAGGAATTCGAGCGGGGCGAGCCCACCGGCGACATGGAGGGAGCTCGACGTCGAGGCGGCGACCGTGACCCAGCGGCTGCGGGAGACGGCATTCCTCACGAAGGGCCTCTACATCAAGCTCATCGACGAGCGCGCGGATGGGAAGACGGTCGAGTTTCACTACGAGAACGGCATCCGCGACTTCGTCGCGTACGTCAACGAGTCGAAGGACCCGATCCACAAGCATCTCGTCTACTTCGAGGGAGAGACCGAGCAGGGCGTCGTCGAGGTGGCGATGCAGTGGAACTCCTCGTACCAGGAGTCGGTCTTCACGTTCGCCAACAACATCAACACCGTCGAGGGAGGCTCGCACCTGTCCGGTTTCCGCAGCGCGCTGACGCGGACGCTCAACGCGAAGGCGCAGGAGCTCAAGCTGCTCAAGAAAGAGGAGAGTCTCGACGGCGAGGACGTCCGCGAGGGTCTCGCTGCGGTCGTGTCCGTCAAGCTGCGCAACCCGCAGTTCGAGGGGCAGACAAAGACGAAGCTCGGCAACCCCGGCGTCGAGGGGCTCGTCCAGACGACGGTCAACGCCAACCTCAGCCGCTTCCTCGAGGAGAACCCGCAAGACGCGAAGCAGATCTGCAACAAGGCGATCACCGCGATGCGCGCGCGAATGGCCGCTCGCAAGGCGCGCGAGCTGACGCGCAAGTCCGCGCTGAACGGGTCCTCGCTGCCGGGCAAGCTCGCCGACTGCTCGAGCCGCGATCCCGAGTCGACCGAGCTGTTCATCGTCGAGGGGGACTCCGCAGGCGGACCGGCCAAGATGGGCCGTGACCGCACCTACCAGGCGATTCTGCCGCTGCGCGGAAAGATCATCAACAGCGAGAAGAACCGGATCAACAAGGTTCTCTCCAACAACGAGATCCAGGCGATGATCACCGCGATCGGCACCGGCATCGGCGACGAGTTCGACCTCTCCGGCCTGCGCTACCACCGGATCATCGTCATGACCGATGCCGACGTCGACGGCGCGCACATCCGCACGCTCGTCCTCACGTTTCTCTACCGCCACATGCGCGAGCTTGTCGAGGCCGGCCACATCTACATCGCCGTGCCGCCGCTCTACCGGGTGAAGCTCGGTAACCAGGAGTTCTACTTCGAGAAGGATTCCCAGCTCGAAGACCTGCTCGTGCGCGAGCGCTTCGGTGACGTCGAAGTTCGCGATCGCGACGGTAGCGAGGTGAAGCTGACGGAGGCTCGGTGGAAGCGGTTCACGGGCGCCCTCGCGGAGTTCGAGGGGTGGTCGGCCCGCCTGCGCGCCGACTACGGACCCCATGCGGCCGAGCTTGCGGTCTCGCATCGCCTCGTCGAGCTCGACGCGATCACGCCGGCGGCAATCGAGAAGGCGATCGTGGGGCTACCCGCGAACGGCTACACGCTGTCGGTGCTCGAGCGCGACGAGAACGGGCTCACGGTGAAGGTCGTCGAGGAGGAGACCTCCGCCGCCCAGGCGACCGTGATCTCGGCCGAGCTGCTCGCCTCGCCTGTCTACGCGAACCTCCGGAGGGCCTACGCGAAGCTCGTGGAGGTGATGGGTCCACCGCCCTTCACGCTGGTCCTCGGCAAGAAGGCTGCGGAGGCGGCGAGCTTCTCGGAGCTGCGCTCGAGTGCGCTCGACCTGGCCAAGGAGGTCGGGATCCAGCTGTCCCGCTACAAGGGTCTCGGCGAGATGAACCATGACCAGCTCTGGGACACGACGATGGATCCGTCGCGACGGCTCCTCATAAGGGTCGACGTCGAGGACGCGCATGCCGCCGATCAGCTGATGTCGATGCTGATGGGCGATCAGGTCGAGCCCCGCCGCATCTTCATCGAGGAGAACGCCAAGGACGTGAAGTTCCTTGACGTTTAGGAGGCACCGTGTCTGAGGTCGAGACGGGGGCGCTCAACCCCGGCCGGATCGAACCGCGTGAGCTCGAGCAAGAGATGCGCTCGAGCTATCTCGACTACGCGATGTCCGTCATCGTCGGTCGTGCGCTTCCCGACGCCCGCGACGGGCTCAAGCCGGTACACCGACGTGTGCTCTACGGCATGCACGACATGGGCCTGCAGCCGAACCGGCCCTTCGTCAAGTGCGCCCGGGTAGTCGGCCAGGTGATGGGGAACTACCACCCGCACGGCAACCTCGCCATCTACGACACGCTCGTGCGGATGGGGCAGGCGTTCTCGCTCCGCTACACGCTCGTCGACCCGCAGGGCAACTTCGGCTCGATCGACGACGATCCGCCGGCGGCTGACCGCTACACCGAGTGCAGGCTCTCGCGCATGGCGACCGAGATGCTGCGCGACATCGACGCGAACACCGTCGATTTCGGGCCGAACTACGACGAGTCGCGCCGGGAGCCGACCGTGCTGCCCTCCCGCTTCCCGAATCTGCTCGTCAACGGCTCCGCCGGGATCGCCGTCGGCATGGCGACGAACATGCCGCCGCACCACCTCGGGGAGACGATCGACGCCGTCGTCGCGATGATCGACGACCCGACAATCTCGGCCGAAGGCCTGATGAAGCACATCAAGGGTCCCGACTTCCCGACGGGCGCGATCGTCGTCGGCCGCAGCGGCATCCGTGACGCCTACCGCACCGGCCGCGGCCGCATCATCATGCGCGCGCGGGCCCATATCGAGGAGCTGCGCGGGGGTCGCTCCGCGGTCATCGTCACCGAGCTCCCCTACGGCGTTAAGAAGGGCGGCGAGACCGGAGTAATCGTGAAGATCGCGGACCTCGTCCGCGACAAGGTGCTCACGGAGGTCGCGGACCTCGCAGACCACTCCGACCGGACCGGGATGCGGATCCAGATCGAGCTGAAGCGGGATGCCATCCCGCAGGTCGCGCTCAACAAGCTGTTCAAGCACACGCC
>WNGD01015569.1_pt1 | contig 11122 bp, 8 predicted proteins | sample 5400671 | NCBI WGS metagenome assembly WNGD01 (sample SAMN13153369, study PRJNA577476) | soil metagenome | isolation source: 40 cm soil or saprolite under grassland replicate 2 | place: USA:California | collected 2016-06-15
AAACGTTGTGGCCTTGGGCGACGGCAACAGAGATTTTGGCAAGAAGTAGGTTTAATAGGATCCAAGAATGTGATATTCTGTTCTCGAGGCTCATTTCAGAGAATCGTCCATCCGCGTGCCATCGCGGTATTCCGGGAATCGTTAATCCGCGCGCGTATTATGAATGGATAAACCCGCTTACCGACGAGGGAGGAGGAGTGTTCCCATTTAGAACAGGAATATCAGCGGTAAGAATTGTCATTATGGAAATTCTCGAGAGAATTAGAGCATCTATGTTGTACCGCTCAACCGAACCCTACATCAGCCCTAATCAATGGTAGAACGTTGCAAAAAGTATTTAAAAAGCATATGCTGATTTAAACCCGCCAAAAGGTGTATGTGAATTTTCACCATTTGGTGATCACGATCATTTACAGGTAAATGCAGTTTTCCGATTTCTTCGTTCTCGACGGCTATACATAATCATTGTACCTATTACGCCATTTGTCTGTCCAAGACTAAGTAACTCATCCTCACCAACGATAATTTTGAACAGAATATTTCACACAGATTTTGACAAACTATAACATGGATCGCGAAAAGCGCTGAGAGATACTAACGAAGAGGGATGGTCATAGCGAATAATCCGCTTATTTTGTATAAGTAAATGGACTTATGTTCTTAATCAATCATATTTTATATTAGGTAATACCTAACGAATAAAAACTAGTATGGCTCTATGCGGTTGCAGATGTATCAAATGTAAGAATCAACATCTGGAGAGCTTTAGGTTTGTTGCCAGTGACGGATTCGATGACATGCATCATACGTGTCTGTCATGTAACACACATTTCAGTCATGTCGACGGGGAAACATACGATACCTGCCAAACGTGCCACTATTTTCAATCCTGAAATTACCCTCATTTCTTCAGTTTCAATCACACGCATTTTACTCTCCGAGATCACCAGTTATCTACAAGAACAACAAACCACGCAAATATTTTATTTTATTTTTTTGTTGATTGGTATAGCTAAGTGAATGTTACAACAGCCTCCTACAATATCTGTACGGGCAGTTATGGATTATTATATCAATTTGCGGCGCTAGTGGGTCACAGCCTTCCTTCAACAATCGGTTTGATTACTCCCCTCTTTGGAAACATATTGGATATTTCTAATCATAGTTATTGTTGGAGCAATGCCGATAAAGGTCTAGGAATACTGCTATCGTTTGCATAAATTTTGAGCTGAAGAAGAGACTTATCGGACGCTACGTAAAACTAGATGCCATGCAGGCAGTATCGAAATTTATTATCATCTTCATTACGGCAGGATTTTCGCTATCACTTTGGTCAATCAGCAGATAAAAGATCGGGCGGCCTCACATCGATTTATCTGGAGTCTAAAAGAGAGTTATCATCGGTATCACGAATACAATCTGTAACAACCAGTTTTATATCCTGGAATTTTACGTTACCTTGTGGAATTTTTCTTGCCGATTGCATAGCCTTTAACCGCATTTCCATTTGGTCTCTATGATCTTGGCATACCACAGCAATCATATACTCCTCACTATTATCTCCTACAGAGACAATATATGACGGAGGTAAAGGGCAATCTACGTCTTTATCTCTAAATGAACATGTCTTAGGTAATGCCATATTAAAGTCATTGCTGCAATCTAATATATCAGTTGCATTCATTACCAAACATTTTAGTGTGCAAGAAAGTGCAACGATATTGTGTACCTGACTTGGATTTGAACAAAATGGGTTTTCAGTAGATGCGCATGATCTTCAAATTGATCTGCAACATAGTTATCGATCTAAGCTTCTGGCTACGTGATCTTGTCATCAGGAAGACGTGCAAATGTATGGTCCACGTCTTAAGGTATGAATGAAAATCGGGATAATATCTATTACAACTACTGAATCGGTTAATTTCTTTTATCTAGTTCTGCGCGGATGACTTTTTGTATTACTTTTTAGTTGATCTGTAGTACTTCCTATCAGGAACAAAGGTCTTACATTGGCATTTATAGATTAAACATTTCATCTTGTCACTGGCGGCAGTTCTATCGTGATCAATCTTTTGATGTTCACACTTTATACATCTGAGAAGTAGATCGGATTCAATATTCATTATTATATACATTGTAACATTCTATGTTTTATCTGTTTACTGCAGAGGCAGCGGATCTGTTATTTCATTCCTTCCAACTGGACTATGTAGATTTTTGAATTTATATTGCATACTTGTACATTGAGACGACATAATATCATATTATAGAAATTGACATAGACTTCAGCTAGGTTGGATATCTCATAAATAGTTGGTTTAACTCTATCTGGAAAACGAAATGTAGAGATAGGAGCGGTTAGTCGGGCTAAATTAATGTATAAAGCATGCCTATATTTTAATCAGCTGAAAGAATATTTGAAATTTAAGTCGAAGTTGGTTTAATAGAACATGAATGAGGAACGCGATGTTTTAGTACAAAAATGAAAGGGATATCTGTATCGTAGATCCAGAACAAAATAGAGGAAATAGCTCGTGCTAAATAAGTCAAATGAAAGATTGTAAGATACCTAACCTCCTTATGTTGTCACGTGGAAAATTAGGTTTCGGTCGTATCTGCCAACAACACTCTCCTTTATTGAGGGTAACCGTAAAATTATCTAAATATTATACTCCGAAGATTTTACTTAATGCTTGGCCGTGATATACATCCTAAATAGGACTGGGACCCGTCGTACATGAATGTGGGCGGTGTTGTGCCTACAAGATACCCTTGACAGAAGTAACCTTTTCGTTGGCTGGTATATAATGTTTCTCGAGCTCATCTAATCTTCCAATAGAGCCCACATTATGGTGAGTACTGGAATATGACGAATCAAGTCGAATTTTTTGTAAAAATGAGAGAACTTCTTCACTCGTTACGCCGTGCTTCACATCATAGTTTATTTGTCTGCAACAATGTGTTATTGTCCCGTATCGCTTATGCTGTCTTCGTTGCCAGCTAGATGCGTTCTCTGATAATCCTGTTACAAACTTTACAATTGTCTTTTCCATGTGTTCTACATGCCATTCCCTCATGGGAAAACTGTTATTCGCCAAAAAAGTTCACATTTCATAATATGGAGCTTACATATATTGCAACCTATTCTCTATAGAAGGATTAATCGTATAGAGACGATAAGTTCATCTAATAAGTATGTTGACCTATCTACAGGGGGTCCAAGTCTTGAATTTGCTAATCGACAAATGCTGTGTTAGCCGGAACGTATGTCTGTATCCAGCAGGCATTATTCAAACAAAAGCTACGCTATGGATATTAGCGTTTCCGATGTCAGAGCGAGATGATCTTAGGAGATTCAAGATTTTTCAGAGGGCACAGCTCTAGCCAGGTTTACTTCCGTGATCCATTCACATTTTACTCCAGCTTTATTATGATGATTTTCAACTGCTGCGACATCAGGGGCATCCAGTATGCAAAAGCAAACATTTGCCTCCTTATTATACAATAAATTTACATGACTGACGCCGAACTCATCTGTAGGAGCATTGCAAAGCTCCTTTAAATGCTCTTCTGTGAAAGGGACCTTATGAACATCCAGAAATACGGGCAACTAGTCAAATAAAAAACATCTCACTTTTAAACATTTATCCATGCTCACGATCATAATTCTTTTTTTATTCGGTATATATTAAAAATTTCCTAGAGATGAAGGATCTCTAGGCAAGGATTATTAGCTTACTTTAAACATCCTGACAAGGATTATTAGCTAGCTGACTTTGTCACAGATTGGCATCCCGCTCAAATAGAAATCCAGTATGCTAGCGAAGATATAGCAAGATTACCGTCAGAGATTGTATTACGATTAATTTTGTACATGTACTTAAATGGGCGCGGCCACAGCTACATGATCTGAACAGATCATATCATTGCTTTCCCAAAGAAGAAATCTTAAATTGATGATATGCGATGACATGCTAAACATTGTAACGCTATCTCATTCTCAGAACGGCTCAGAATGCTAAATTTTTTGGATCCACAACTTTTACATATCGGACAGTTTCTTGCTTTCACTTTCATCATCTGTTGCTTGTCTTTTAATAATAAGATTCATTCTTCAATCTATTATTGCCACTCAACAACAAGAGAAACTCTAACAATATTCGAATTAGCATACTATCGCTGCGGAGAATGGGCTCAAAATCTTTACATAATAGAATCAATTATAGATAGTGGTAATAACGAATACATTGAAAGCAATGTTAGTCGTGCCAGTAATAGCAGTACTATTAAGCACCGTCGTGTGAAATTCACAAAGTGCATTCGCGCAAGCAACAATGAAGTCTCCAAATGTTCCTAGTCCGCCAACCGCCCCGCCGGTCTCACCTCTTGGGTTAATAGTCCCTACGCTCGGGGCCCACTATGCGAATTGTATTGCTATTATTATAAAGTCTACTCGCCTCAATTTTGTCGGCCGACTTAACAGGCCTAGACGTGAGCCGATATGCTAACAGAACCTAAGATAATAAGCCACATATACGAAACAAGTGAGTAAATAAGTAACTGTAATTATCATAATAGCTACCATTCATCCTGATTGTAAAGAATGCAGGCTTACTGGCGACCTTTAAATATTTAGAAAGACATAATAAGTCAGATAAATTACTTTTGTCGGCCAGGTTATATTTTCGTAACATGTTTTTTATATCCGGACCCATCGTCCTTCTCAATAGAGAAAAAGAGAGTGAGATATACTTATCATGATTGTTGTCACTAAAGTGGAACCTGAATATGCTCTGAGGAATCAACTGATTGGAATTAGACTCAATTTGGAAAATCGTGGAATTGAGGAGAAAAGAGCCGAAATTTTAGTGTACATTTCGGAAAAAAGTCAACGTGTTGCTAATAACATATTCGATAAGAGAGACAGTCTTAATACACTTACAACAGAAGTAATTAGTGCAGATAAGCCTGCTAGTGTATATGTACCATTAAAGAATGGAATATTGGTTGACCGTGGAGTTATATCTTATACTATCGAAATAAAACAACTTTAGGAAAAAGGGGATCCGTCCCTATCGAAAAGGTAGACAGTTGCAATTTTCGATCCCCTACTGGAAACGCTGCTGTCAGTTGTGGCTGCATAAGTTATACTGAACTAACATGATGACTGATCCAACATCTACAGTCATCATCATAAAAAAAATGAATCCGAAAGAAGATCTCAACTTTTTCTTTTACACGACAGAATACACAAAAAAATATGCTAAGATATAAAACTTGACATAATGTAATTTCACTGGGGTGACAACATCTACATTGTAAATAAGCCAAGAAGTTAAATATCTAGGTACGAGATCGCAAATAGTCTCATCAACTGAAAATAGGATATAGAATAATTCGTTCGGTAGTTGAGATTTAATGTTTTTATTGATTCTTGGAGGCTAGAAACCTCACAATCCACCAGATAATAACAAGATTAAGAATAGCAACAAGACTAAATCCAATGATGACAACATTATAGCCAGATTAGTATTAGGCCTAATGATGATTTACTATTCGATAGAAAGATAGAAATCGCGGCAGAAGAAATAACACTGGAGTGTTATAGAGCATTCACAAGAATTTGGAGAGAATTCGTTAACTATTGTTGATTTTATAATTGCTCTAAAGGTTATAGCCTCTAAAGGTAAAAGAATGAATTACAAGTAGTGGAAATAATTGTTTTGTCACAAGAAGTCACAAGAAGTACATGGTACCTCTATAAGAGATAATACTGAAAAATTAGTCTGATCTGAGAATATCGGCTCGGATTAGTCAATTCGATTAATTATCTCCAAAATGCTATTGTTTAGAAATAACTTGACCTTCAACAATTAGCTAACCGAATTTCTTGGAGTTTGAACTTGAAATAATTTCTCCAGTAGTACTATCAAGGAAATAATCATCGTTATTGTATTTTACCTGCCATGCAAAATAATTTCCTGTCGTTATCGTAGGGTTGGTTTTGCCAATATATTTTCCAATTGAATTAGAATTTATATTAGATCCAAAAATGCTGCCATCACCTTTGATATATACATAGCTAGCTAAGAAATCATTTACATTGTAATTGGTCAGGTTCAGTGTATGTGCTACAATTGATACTGCTTCTTGGCTTGTTATTGGCGCAGAAAAGAATGTAGGAAAGAATAGCGAATTTTCCAATCCCAGATATACAACAACTGTCGCAACTATTGCAACTGCAATAGAAATAGGTATTTTCTTGTCCACTATCTTATTTTAGTTTTTAGTCCCTTTAATATTATATCCTGCTCCTATTCAAACACTCAGCTAATGTTATTAGGTTGCTATTCCAATCATCCAAGATCTGTTTTTGACTTCTAGTACTGTACCATACCAAGAGACAACATATTTCAACTTGTACTTGATCACACTCATCAAGCCGAAGCTGTTGCTTCTTATCCTGTAGAAAACAATGTGTATTTTATGTTCAAAACTCAAATCTGATCTTTCCCCAATCAGTGTACATTTAAAAGAGGTCGTTGAATGTGAGAATAACTGGGGGGCTATCGTCTAGCTTGGTCTAGGATACCATCTCACACTGAGTGAGGTACAGGCCTGGGGCGCTGGCGGTCGTGGGTTCAAATCCCACTGGCCCCAATATATACATGGGTTCATATACTTGAGTTCGGTAATATACGATATAATAGAAACGGAGAACGAGGTCTAACGTAAATGCCAGCAAAACTTAGTACTACAATTAACAAAATTTCATCTGTGCCCAATCCTAACAATTCTGTTATAATACGGGATTTTTCTGAATATATGAAAGGGAATGGGTCTTCGGAGCATCATCAAAACAACAACTTGAAAGCGCTCGTAGCATTTGCCAAGTTTCTTGGACCACATGTTACCTTCTATGATATACAGAAAAAGGAGCAAATCACAGCGTTTCTAGATACTAAGATAAATAGTGAAGACACTGAAAAGAAATGGATAACTACATGGAATAACTATCTTACCAGGCTCAAGCTCTTTCTACGATGGCTTTACAATATGAGAGGCAAAGACTCTGAGGCCGTCGCACCACAATCCGACTGGGAAACTCCTACATTCGCTAGAATCAAAGAGAGGAAGACGAAAAGGATAAGCCCATATTCAGAAGCGGAGTTATGGGAACGTGACGAAATTTTATTTATTCTCAAATTCGAACCACATAAACGTAATAAAGCTGCCTTAGCCCTCTTTTGGGATCTTGACGCGAGAAACCATGAAATCACTCTATTAAAAATTAAACATATTCGATTGCGGGAACGTTATGGCGAAGGTGAGATTCCATACCAAGCCAAGACCGGTAGCGGTCCTGTTCTACTGACCTGCTCATTCCCATACGTGCGAGATTGGCTTAATGAACATCCTTTCAGAAATGAGCCAGAGGCAAGGCTTGTCTGTAATCTTCTCACAGGCGGACCTGTCAAATCTGATGCAATGTGGACAATGATGAAGCAATTACGACAAAGGGTAATCCGTTTGATTGAAAATGGTTCCATAAGCAGTACAGAAGAGCGACAAAACTTAGACCATTTGATTAAAACAAAGAAGTGGAATCCTTATTGCATACGCCATTCTGCAATTACTGCGGACTCAGACTATCTTCCAGAATATGCCTTAAAAAAGAAGGTTAGATGGTCTATGAATTCAAAGCAAGGTTCCAGATATATCAAGAGACGGATGGGCGATGATTTAAAGAATCAAATTCTAGTACGCAATGGAATTATTTCTGAGGAATCTGCTGCAGCTCACAGAAAACCGTCAGTTCTCTGTTGTGCAAGATGTAGCATGGTAAATGCAATAAATAATGAATTCTGTTCTAAATGCAGTTATCCGCTGACACCTCAGGCTTATGAGGAGATTAAAGCAAGCGAAGATCTGAAACTAAAGTCTATGGAGCAAAAACATGAAAAGGATATGAAAGCCCTACGTGAAGAAATGAACCAGCAGTTCAATCAGATCATGACAATGATACAGCAGAATCCCAAATTAGCACAAGTTAAACCAGAAGCTTTAGTGAACAAGATTGTTGATTAGAACAAAAATAAATAGATATTTAGAATTAAGAAACCGAACGTCAAATGATATCTTGATTCCTAGATTGATTATCCCATTGCTGTTGTCAACTTATGGATCTATCTACCTCTTAAAATTACCATGATGCAACAAAGTATGCCAGATATATTATCCTTCATGTGACGATCTGTAATCATAATAATAAGCATCATCAATATCATCTTGATGTCGATCCATATCTTCTGCAAGCGTCTTCATTTCATCATCCTTATATTTTAAATCCCATCGATATAGTTTATTTTTGGCATAAAAATATTCTCTAATCCCCTCACTTGCATTAATACCGTCTAAGAAATCCAATAATTCTTTAGCTTCTTTTTCCATACTATATTTCTTCAATATTTGGGTATGTTCTTTTAGCTGTTGTGTGATATTTCTTTGCAGAATTGCATTCGAAGATCTAATAGTATCTGAAATTACTTCTTCTGATATTCTAGATGTCATTATCTGATATGAGCGAGCTTCAATGTGTGCAAATTTTGCAAAGATCATAGAGTATAGTTTGCTTATGAGATATTTGTCTTGAATTACTTTTGACCAAATTATCATTCGAATTAAGTACATCTTCAAGAGTTCTACAAAAATATTAAATGGTTGCCACATAAGACTCATCGCAGATAATAAATCTATATAATGAGGCTCCCTCACATCTTGTTCCAAAGCACTTATTAGTAGTAGATTTTTTCAAATTCTTCTAGCTCATTTAAAATGACTGTCAACGGATTAGCTCCATTGACTAAAAGCGGTTTGTTTCTGGCCTTTGGTTTTGGTTTTTCTCCTTCAGTTATAACATTTTCATTCTTTAGGTCAGATAAGATTCTAAATAATTTTTTTCTTCCGATTCGATTTTGTCCTCTTAAAATATCCTCTGCAATACAACCTGATTTATTTTGTATAAAATCTATCACTATCTCGCGAGATTTTTCTTCGTCGAAGATCTCTATCTCTAATGATTCATCAATAGCCATTAGATTCGTTCCACATCAATATCCATCTACAACCATTGATTATATTAGCCATATGGTATTGACAAGCACTATAGCCATCAGCCGTCATACCCGAGATTTATTAAAAACCTTGGGTAGAAAGGGAGACACATACGACGAATTAATACGACAGTTGGTTGACGTTACAAGAAAGACTAGAAATCAAGAGCCGTCCTGTCGTAAATTTGCAGGTCCGCAATCAAGCGAATCCGGGAGCACACGAGTGTCGAGCGCCGATGAGCCAAGAAAGTGTAGATCCTACGCTTAATAATAGTAACCTCTGTGAAGCAGCTGGGTGCTTTGCAAAAGCAACTATGTTGATTGAAGTTAAAGTCGGTGAAAAAGGGAACATTCCACTAATGCTATGCAGTAAGTGTGTAATCAAATTCGAAGACACCGATACTGGATGCGTGGAGCTTGAAGAAACAGGATAGTGAGAAACACCAAATTGGCTAGCGGTAATCTCCATTGTGGCGCGAAAACTCTGCATGAACAGTCGGATATCAAAATCATAATTAATGAAGAATATGCCAGTTTAGTGCCAAAGATTTCTGAATCTGAATATGAAACAATCAGACAATCTATCAAACAGGTTGGTCAGCATGTTCCCATAATCATAAATCAAAAAGGAGAAATTTTAGATGGTCATACCAGATTGAAAGCATGTAAAGAACTTGGAATAACACCTCGAACAATGATGAGAGAAGAGTTTGAAGATCCGCTACTTGAGAAGCGATTCATAATAGACATAAATCGTAATCGTAGACACTTAAACCCATTTCAGAGAATTGAATTACAGTACAAGGCAGAGGTGATCGAGTCTGAGTTAGCAAAGAGAAGACAATTATCAACCTTGCCAGAAAAAGGACAGAAAGAGTTCCAATCAGTGTCAAGCAAAAATTTGCCTAACACACAGACAGAAGAACGAAAGGGAAGACGAGCTCTCGACATATCTGCAGCGAATGCACATGTTTCATCTGAGACATATCGTAAAGGTAGAGAGCTCATTAAAAAAGCTCTTCCTGAAGAACTCGAAAAGCTCAGAACCGAGAAACTAAAGATCGATAAAGTATACAGACGAATAGAAAAGCTAGAGAAAAGGCAGCGGTTGATAGAAGAAGCTGCAAAGAATCGCAATAATTCGTTACCAAAAGAGTACAAGGTGATACTTGGTGATATGAAAGAAAAATGTAAGGATATTGTAGATGACTCTGTAGATCTGATATTCACTGCCAGAGTTTTGAAGCCTGGTGGCAGCTTGGTGACCATTATCGGTGAGTATTCATTGCCACAGGTTATTGACGTTCTGAGAAAATCAGGCTTAAAGTATAATTGGGCATGTTACATGAAACACGCAGGACCAACCCAAGCAATGCATGGAAATCATGTGATTGTATGCGGAAAAATATTATTACGGTTCTATAAGGGAGACAAGCTAATTGATACTACAAAATACGTCACAGATTTCGTAGAATCAAAACCTCCTGACAAGAGCTTACATGAATGGGCTCAAAGTCCAATAGAAGCAGAACATTTCATTTCAAGGCTCACAGTTGAGAACCAGCTCGTATTAGATCCGTTCATGGGTTCCGGAACTACTGGGATTGCTTCGATTAAGTTAAATAGACAATTCATTGGCATTGAGATAGACCAAGAAAGGTTTGATATTGCTAAATCAAGGCTTTGTCTAGCAGCTTCGCAAACACAACCTGAAAAGGAGAGATTGTAGTTAAATGGCTTCTCCTGAACAAGAATTCCCTATGAATGACGATATTAAACAGGAAATCAACACATTAGGCATCTCTAGAGTATGTTTAAACCAGTCTAGCGAACATATTCCTGATGGTCTAATAGTATATTTCACAGCGGCAGACTCGCCACCTATCGAATCTAGGTATCATTTTAAACACATGAAACAGACGTTGTACGGTGAACTAAAACCTGCACTCATCAAGTCAGGTCGATTTGACGGTAGAACAATAACCAAGATTATGGTGCTACTTGCGAAG
>WNGD01010264.1_pt1 | contig 11120 bp, 21 predicted proteins | sample 5400671 | NCBI WGS metagenome assembly WNGD01 (sample SAMN13153369, study PRJNA577476) | soil metagenome | isolation source: 40 cm soil or saprolite under grassland replicate 2 | place: USA:California | collected 2016-06-15
TGGCGCTCGCGCAGCCGCTCCAGCAGGGTCACGATGGCCTCCGAACCGAGCGATGGAAACGATGCAGCAGCCACGCGCCGCGCAGGTACTTCCGCAGACCATCGCGGCGCAGCAGGCGCAGTTCTCGCTTCCACTTCGGGATCAGCGTTACCGGCGGGCCTGATGTGACTTCGGCGCTCATCCATCCTTCCTCTCGGGTTTGGGGGTTGAGGAGGGGCTGGTCATGTCAGGATCCAGTGGTCGCCGCCTACCGGACAGTACCACCATCGGTTCTCGGCCTGAACGTACCAACCCCAGTAGGTCGGGTTGCCGCCACACTGAGGCAAGCTTGATCCGCCACCGCCATCGTAGTTGACGCTGGGGCCAGCTGCACGTGCGGATGGGTGGGCTGCGATGATGACCACTCCCGCGACGGCCAAGGCGGTGAGTATACGCTTCACGCTACACCTCCACTCTGTCGCGAGCTGCCACTTCTCGCTGCAGCTTGATGCGACGATAGTCGGTCATGGCTTCGTTCACACCGTCAATGATCTTAGGCCACTTAGAGCTGTTGTTGTTGCTACGCGCGATGATACAGCCGAGCAGAAACTCCTCAGCTTCCTCAGGAGTCTCGAATCGAAAACGTAGAGCGAACGGCTTGAACCCGTCCTGTACCATGTTACCTCCCTCTCCTAGATCTTGCAGAAGCGGTGCTTCTACTACGTTTCGCCCGCCGGGCGCCTTGTTTGAACTTGCGGATCTGCCACGGCTGATTGCTGCGGCGGAATGTCCAGTTCTGATTCGTACACCCACACACTACACATTGTATCACACGGACTCGTCGGTCTATGTACTCGTAACGTTGCTTCGTGTCCGACCAACGCTTCTTAAGCGTGTGAAACTCCCTCTGTGGTATAACTGCGTAGAAAGGTCTTGGGGCTACGCACATCGGACACCAGTAGTATGTGCGGTCGTTATGCTTGTGGGGAAACTTACCTCTGAAGGCTGGCGGTACGTCATAGCCCTGGCGAGCTACGACACAGGCTTTAGGGTCTACGTACTGAGCCTTCGTGGCGATGAAGGCGACTGCGTGGGGCAGAGTCGTGAACATCTTCCTCAACCGTTTGCCGGTCTTGGGGCTGCGCCACGTCGCGTACCAGGGGTGCATCACGATCATCTGGTGCCTACGCAACGGCTTACGCCAGTAGTAGAGTAGCCCGCTGGGCACCTTCCACTCGTGCTTGCCATCAACGTACCAACCATCTCCATTTAAGCCGGGGGCATCAGTGTGGTAGCGATTCAGGAGTTCCCTCACCTTCGGCTTTGGGTTACCCCACGAGTCTAAGAACCGACTACGCATAATGCGTCCAGTCACCCCCTCACCGTATAGGTCAGTCAACTTCGTCATACGCCTCTCCGAAGACGAGGAACTCACGTATCAGCCCCTCGAGTTGCTCCACAGCCTGGTCAGCCTTCTCTCTAAAGTTCTCCTTCACCTCCTCCGGCCATCCATCGCCTGACGACATACTAGCCTCGATTAAGCCCACAGTGACGGCTAACTGCACGCCTACGTGGGCAAGCTCTTGGTATTTAGCTATGACACCACCTCTCCTTGGTAGGTTGACTCGATCTCGTCCCGAGTCTTCTGACACAGCTTGTCGAAGTTCCTAGCAATACCTCGCTCGTTCGCCGACGCTGGCTTGAGGTCTGCTATCAGCAGGCTGTGACGTTCTCCACGACCGCCGGTGGAGTGGCCCCACAGACGATGCCATGCACCTAGCTCCATTACGAAGGCCGCGTCTGGGAACAGGTGAGAGCCCTCACTATCGAGGTCACGGACGATGCCGTAGTAGCTGACGTCGGGATCCTCACCTCCCCACGCAACAATATCTCCGATCTCCATACTTCACCTCCCTCTCACGTTGTCGTATGTGTACGCGTCAATTATCGCACATCCCGATCTAAAGATCAACTGCCATCGGGGCTCGTGATAAAATGGTGTGTGTGAACGACGATGGGAGGGTGATGGACCTAGACGCAGAAGAGTTCCTCGAATTGGTTTGGGGCGAGAGACGAGGTTGGGTTGATTTGCCCGCCAAGGTTGGTGGGTACTGGGTGCCCTATCACCTACTGTGGGATGATAATGGAGCCACGTCTGTAGTCTCCCGCAGAATCGACAGTTGCCTCCGCGAGGGCGAAGATCTGTACTTCTCGGTGGGACAATTCAGGAAGAAGGGTAGAAATGCTGAAGACTTTCTGGCAACGCATTGGCTCTGGGCGGACCTCGACGAAGTACATCCGGCTGAGGCCGAGAAAGTGGGCCTCACCCCTAGTCTTGCTTGGGAATCGAGCAGAGGTCGGTACCAGGCCCTCTGGCGACTGGATCGTGAGCTGGGAGCAGCAACGCTGGAACGACTCAATCAGGCTCTGTCCTACAAGCTTGGTGCTGATCGAGGTGGTTGGGACCTCACCCAAGTCCTCAGGGTTGTTGGTACTCGGAACTTCAAATATCCCGATGCCCCGCTTATCACACCCCTGTGGTACCATAAAGATCTCACCTACAATCCTAAAAGACTATGGGCTGAAGTTCGGGACGCCTCGAGGGACTATCATCGTTCAGTGCTTCGTGGAACGGGGGCTGATCTGCCTCGCAAGGCGATGCCCGCACGGGCGAGAGCCCTGTTGCGAGTGCCGGCGGATAGTGTTGTCGAGGGGGAACGCAGTCACAGACTTTGGGAACTTGAGTGTCTACTGGCAGAAAGTGGCGCCGCAGGGACAGCGATGGATGAGGCCACTGACGTGGAGAGAGAGGACAGCGATGAGGCTGAGGAAGCTGGCACTCTCCCTCGGGAGGTTAGCCCATTCGTTCGCTACGCTAACTTTATGGCCATGGAGATGGAGGCGCCGAGATGGATGATCGAGGGGCTTTGGACGCAGGGCGCGCACGGCATCATTGGCGGCGAGCCAAAGACGTCGAAGACGACATTAGCCCTAGCCATGGGTTTGGCAGTCGCGAGTGGGCGCCCATTCTTGGGCACCTTCCCAGTACACTCCCCAGGCCCTGTCCTCATGGTTCAGGAGGAGAATGCCCCCTGGAACATCCAGGATCGAATGAGGAAGATTGCGTCCTCATATGGCTTGATTTCGTCCAGAGAGATTTCGGTCTCTGGTACCGAGGCGGGGAGTATCGCGTCTACGTCCGTGACGCTGGATTTCCCGGCGGATATACCGTTCAGACTGCTTAACAACTACGGAGTGGATTTGACAGTCGAGGAGCACCGAGAGCTAATCGAAAGAGAAGTCCAGGAGGTCAGGCCAGCCCTCCTCATCCTCGACCCGCTCTATCTCATCTTCGGCGGAACCTCCGACCTGGATAAGAGTGGAGATCTGAGGCCGTTCTTGAAGTGGGTGATGGAGTTGAGGTACGAGTACAATGTAGCCGTCGCCTTGCTCCACCACTTCCGCAAGCAGCAGGCTGGTGGGGCGAAGACCAGGCCTGGTCAGCGGATTATGGGGTCGGGTACGCTTCACGGCTGGGTCGCGTCTGCTATCTATTGCACGGCTCTCGACGGTGATGAGGACAAGCCGGGCTGGAAGCGCATCATGGTTGAGCGAGAGTTCCGTGAGCAAGCACCGCAGAAAGCTCTTGAGATCGGACTCAGGTTGGGTGAAACTGGGTCGCTGGATTTCGACTCCTACTGCATGGGGTTTAACAAGCTTCGGTCGAGTATTATGGCCATTGTACTCGAGCAGCCGGGTGTATCGGAGGAGGATATCGCGGAGGCGCTTGATACGGACAGAAGAACCGTGCGTAAGCACGCTGGCGGCATTGGCATCCGCGTTGCGGGGCTGGGTAAACGCGGCGCTGGACGTAAGGTGCGGTACTACCCACCTGGGTGGGGTCAATAGCGTGAGCAATCACCCGAAGAAGAATGAACTCTACACGCCCTGGGGCCCACAGATAGTGGAGTTGTTGGATCGTATGAGGGCTGAGCTTGGTACCTGGCGCGACGTGTCGTGGAAAGGCGGCGTGAGACTGAAGGTCTTGCGTGGGTTGAGACAGGGCACACACGCGAATCAGGCTAAGCCGCGTACTACAGTGTCAATGACGGTGTTGGACCGCATGATACAAGGCTGCGGGGTTGGGAATTTGAATGACTACCCTTGGTACACTCCTGACGAGCTGATCGGGTTGGGACTTTGGGAACCTTTTGAGAAAGAAGAAGAGGCAAGGTGAGTCGTGCTAATTTCGCATCTCTACCGTATTTCGAGAAGCCGAAACCGACGTGGAGCTTAGCCGTATAAATGGACAAGGGTTTTTGATATCTACATCACTAATATACCCTGAGGGATATATATTATTACCTAAAGGTAATATATATCCCATAGGGGTATTGTGTGTAGTGGGGGTATTGTGTATATTCACCTGTGGAGGTAGGGAAAGGTGAAAAAAATGCGAGGCATACTCCGTCATGGGTCGTAGGAAAGGAGGACACTATCAGAAGCTGAGGTACCTCGATGGGAGACAGGCTCAGAAGTGGTGTCGGGGACCGTTGCATCGGGGAGATAATGGGAAGGGGGAGGGGGGAACATGGGTTGACGTGGGCGAGTTTTACCTGAATGGGTCGGGGCGACTTGCGGGCCGACTCAGGTCGTGGTGTAAGGCGTGTGAGAGCTATAGCGCGTTGGGAAGGCACGCCCGTAATGTGCCGTCCTCGTTGATCGCCTTCGCCGTCGAGGAGCTGGTACGCCGGCTCGGTGTGAATGAGACGTCGAGGCGACTGTTTAAGAGTCAGCAGTGGCTGTATCAGTTCAGGAAGGGGCGTATCGACACCGTCCGCCATGACACTGCTGTGGACATTGTACTGCTGCTGTCGGACGTGAGGGCGCGTGGGGAAGTGAGGAGTAGGACTTCGATCAGGCGTGGGGCGACTATGCGTGGGGAGGAGGAGAAGCGGCCTAGTGGACCTAGGGACTTTTATCGGCCGTACGGTGACGTGGATCAAGAGGAGATGCGAACGGCGAGGCGGAGACGCACTACCAGTGGGTGAACCGATCCTTTGGATCGAGTGTTCAGACTGTGGTCAGGCGTGGGGTGAGTGGGCTGGTGGACCGGGGATCTGCCCCTACTGTGAGGGGTTCATATCCGTGCCTTACGAAGGATCCGACGACGTCTACGATCCTCACCCTTCATTGCCCGAATCGCCTCCTCTATCTGATGCTCCTGCTCTAGGTACTCCGACATGGCGCCGTCGGGGTCAAGACCGTCGGTCATCCTCTTGACTAGTGGGACTAGCCAACGCAGGAGTTCAACGGCCGTCTGGCGCGGGATGTAGACGTCGCGGGACAGGATGCGGATGCGGAGGTACGAGGGGTGAACGTAGAGAGTGAAGCCTGTGCGGCGGAATCGTGGGTAGTGGCCCGTGCGGCGTGCGTAGCGTTCAAACGCGTGTTCGTCAGTTGACACGGTGTACTCCTTCGGCGATTGTAGGCGCTCCTAACGCAACGCGAAGCGTTGAACGACGTGATGTGTGCGACGCGAATCTACGTGATCCTGGACGCCTATGGTTATCTGCCCCTCGGCCTTCCGTGTTTGCGTCCGTAGTGCTTGCGGTGTGCGTGACGCCAGCTACGGACGGACGTAGTGGGCTCGGATGATGTGCCAGGCAGACTGGAGAGTTCGTTGTCCTGCGCAGACCTGACTGTGGAGTCGATCTTCGTACTGATCGTCCTTGACCTTCGCCTGCGCCAGAGGCTGAGGCCACAGATTGCGAGTGCTGTTATCGCCGCCAAGCTCAAGAGCAAGTAGATGGTCAAGTTCGTACCTCCTGTGCTGGTCGTAGGGAATGTTGTAGTCCGCGAAGACGATGCGACGCTCGCCGTAGGTGACGTGACGGTGACGGCTGGCCCATCCACGGGAGCAAACGTCGGCGACTGTGACATGAGGGAAGGTTGTACCTGGAGTGAGTGATCGACGTGCGAACGCCTGCTTGGCGGAGGAGTGGGATGTGGTGAGGGCCGCGATTGCTACGGCTGCAGCTCCGATTACGACGGCGCCTGCGATGCCTCGCTTGTGTGAGGGGCGGTGCTTGGGCTCTTCGTACCATGAGGCCAATGTTACTCCTTCCTAGAGAGGGGTGGGGCGTCGGGCTGCTTCGGAGGGACGAAATACCCGACGCCCCCATCGGACGAGAGGTTGGGGTTAGTCCTCTTCGTCCTCGTCCGCAGGCGCCTTCTTCTTCTTGCCCTTGGACTTCTTGGTCTTGGAGACGCGCTCCTTCAGCGCCTCGAGCCGCTTTGAACGCGACTCTGCCAGCGCTTCCTGCGCCTCCTCGAGATCGTCGAATCCGAGCTCCTCCATCGCAGCTTCGACGGAAGCCCACTCGTATCGACCGTTCTCGTTCTTCTCGACCTTGTGGTCGCGGAGCATGACGCGTAGCTCGCGTCCCGAGACTTCGAGTGTCTCTGCGAGGTCGGCGGAACCGATGGTCGAGGACTCCTTCTTCGCCTTGGCCTTGCTCTTCTTCTTCTTGGCCTTCGGCTCGTCCTCGTCCTCGTCTTCGGTCTCGACTGCCTCGTCGTCGACCTCCTCGTCAGCGAGGTCCTCCAGGTCTAGGTCTTCGAGATCCTCGTCTTCGGTCTCGTCGACTTCGACCTCGACGTCCTTCGCCTTCTTGCCCTTCTCCTTGGTCTTCGCCATGGAGTCGGTACCTCCTTTTCCTCACCCCTGGGACAGTAGTGTCGTGTGAGCGGGGTGAGTTACCCACACGACAATCTTATCAACCCGCGCTGCTAATGTCAAGGGCTATCGAGCGCGCAGGTTAGAGCGTGATAGGGAATGCGAGGACGCGATCACGCCAGTTTGGGTCGGGTACGACGGTGATGTTGTCCGGCTCCAGGAACAAGCCGAGCTCGTCGAGGTCGTATACTCCTGTGGTGATGGCGATGAACGTCAAGCCATCCTCTAGGGCGATTATGTCCTCAACTTCTGCTTGGAGGCTGTGGGCGAGGTACGGCATCTCGCGCTCTGAGCATTGAACTGTGCCGTTGATGAGTAGTTTGTCGCCGGGCTTCATGTTACCTCCCTAGGTTAGATTGCCTGGCTTCATCTGCCAGGGATTGTTGTGGGGTGAAGTGAGTTCGGCGATGATGTGAGCGGTGAAGGCGCAGGCTTGTGCGGTGAGGACGCCTAGGGCGTAGGCTGCGCGGATGCACTCCTGTTGCTCGTCGAGGTCGATGATGTCCCTGAACCGTTGGACGTGGTCGTCTTCGTCGTGTCCCATGAGGCGTCTGAGGTCGCGCATGGTTACCTCCTTGGATGTTGGGTGAGCATTAGGGCGATGCGCTTGGTGATGAGGGCGACGATGAGTTCGGAGTCTGGGATCCGAGCCATCTTGGATTCACCTCCCTCGTTGCCAGAGTAGTCGTTCGTCGGACGAGTCGCGGTACGTGATGGCGGGGCGTTTCACGCGAGGGATCTGCGGTTTCTTGGTGCGTGATCCCTTAGGGCGTACGGGATCGTCGTGGGTTCCGTGCCTCATTCCCCCACACTCCCTGCTGCGGTAGCGTCCGCGTGATCCTTGCCGTACACATCGACGTTCCACTCATAGAATGACGGGGGCGTCTCGCCATTCATTTCCGCCTCCTCGCATGTGTAGGCCCAACGGAGTTTGTCGCAGATGAGGTCGAATTCGTCGTGCGCGGAATCGGTGTAGCCCCATGCGAGCGTCGTTGCGAACGCGTCGATGGCTTCACACATCATCCTGCGTGTGTTGTCCTGCATCGTACCTCCTTTCATTGTGCGGATACGGGATTCGTTCATCAACGTAGTCATATTATCGCAAACCAGGGCGCCGTGTGCACTGCCTTGGCACGGGGAGACTTACCTTTAACAAGCCCTTAACGGGAACAAAATGTGGCATAATGGCTTGGATCTACATGGGCGTAAGTCCCAAGAGAGGTGTACAATTGGACTATGTCCAAATCGCTTCAGCCGCACAAGGCTCGAAAGCGGGCGGTTGGCAGCAAAAAGGCCGCGAAAAAAGACCTCGAGAAGAGGATGAGGTCCGAGGAGCCAGTCATCCAGGCCACAATCGAGGCGGGCTCAGCGATGGAGGCTGCTGCAAAGCTCTATGGCCTCGGATTTACTCGCGGGAAGATCGCTAGAGCCATGGCTCATGTCCTCTGCCCCAACTCTGTGGCCCGTAACGAGGAGCAACTCATCCAAACCGCGAGAAGCAAGCTGAGGCGTTGGGAGACCAACCAAGTATTCAGGGACTTGGTCTGGCAAGTAGCTGTGGAACAGCTCGATATGCAGACGCCACAGATCCTCAAAGGAGTCGCGGGGGCAGCGAAACGCGGTCGTGTTGACGCAGCTAAGCTTTCGCTGGAGATCACGGGTCGTCACACGTCCAAGGAGGGCTTGACCGGGCCGATTGAGATCCACTTGGCGCCCATTCCCAGGCCTGAAGTTGTCGAAGACCATCGGGGCGGGCCTCAGTTGTTGGACTCCGCGGAGTTTCAGAGCCAGGATAGAACGTGAGGGGAGCTAAATGGCCGTGCAGTTTCCCCTCGGGCATCGAAGTTTTCGAGGGAGAGAGCGGTAAGGGTTGGCATCGCGTCCTTTCGTTCGTTCGTTTGTGGGGGGGAGAGGCGCCATTCGTTCGACGCCTCTCCCGAACGCGATCCCTACGCGTTCACCTTCGAGCGCCGACTCTTGAAGTGCTCGCGTACGGTCGCGGCTTGCTTCGCGGTCAGCACCCAAGCCGTGTTCTTTGCCTGGGGATCGCGGGGCATGGTCGATCGCAGGAATCCGCGAACGATCTTGCCGCTGATGCCCAGCTCGTTCGCGAGATCCTCCGGGCGTACGGTCTTGGCGTCTGCCATTCGTGTCACCTCCTTCGTTCGATCGAACGTCATACCCGTAGGGTACACGATGTTCGTTCGCATGTCAAGCGAATGAACGAACGAATATCGAACGTTCGGTCGTTGTCCGTTTGGGCAATGGGCGTTTGTCGTCCACTTGGGCAACATGCCCTCCACCCCCCCTTCCACCCCCATACCGGTGGAACGCGGGTTCGTATTTTTCCGCGAGGGAGCGCAGCGAGGCCGAATGCAGATCAGGCTAATATAGAAACCACGCGGGAGGCACAAATGGCTAGGTGGGATCCCCGGATGGGTGTACGTGGTGGGCCCGGGCTCCTAACTCGAGAGAGGAGAAGCGAATGCCTAAGACTCACGGTCAACCCAAGCTAAGACCGCCTAAGGGGACACACACGAAGCATCAACCGCGCCATAGAGGTAAGGGTAGTTCTGGCGTGAACATGAAGGGCCTGCGCTCGTACAGGTCCCAAGCCGGTAATCACCCGAAGAAGTACTGATGAGTCCCATCGCTATCATCCGTCGCATCCGCCGAATCGGAAAGAGGTAGCATATGCCTGAACCACAGCTACTCACTCGCGGGAAGGTGGAGGCCCAGGCCATCGCCCCTGCCGCTAACTTCGATCTACCTGGTCAGCAGGGAGACGCTCGCATCTGGTGCGGGGGCGACTCGACGCTGATCGTGGAGGTCGATATGACGGCCGGCGCAGCTGGTGACCTCGGAGTTCAGGTCAACCCATACGAAGCTGACGGCGTGACTATCGTACCGGTCGCCTTGCCTGTGGTGCAGCAGTTCGGTACGAACCCCACGCTTAGCGGCGGTCACGACTACTACTACGCTCAGTACGACGTGACCGGCCTCGAACAGGTCAGAGTCCGTATCACCAACAACAACGTCGCTGGTCAGACCATCACCCGCGCCTCCTGGCGGCTCGCATGAGGCTCTTCAACAGCCCTCGACCTGGTGAGGTCTGGGAAGGCCTCACGACCTACACGACTGATCCCCACATCGGACCGCCTGGCTACTACGCGCTCAAGGACGATGGTCACACGGTCGACACCTCGCTTCGGCTGACGTGGGTAGACGAGGCGCCTCACGACGAGGAGGATGGCTCAGGCCATTTCATCGTCTCTCTCTCCAGCCGTAAGAAGGATCACCCTTACTACTCGCATCTGCCCGCTCACGTTGATTTTCACCTCGTAGAGCTAGAGAGTCGAGTAACAGGCACCAGCGAGGTCGTCGCGGGGGGTGAGGACAATGAGTGAACTCGTCGTAGAGCGGTTCCGTCCAGTCTACCTCGGTGAGGTGGACTGGCACGCTACGCCAGCCCTTGAGGAGTGGTTGCCTCACATCCGAGACCCGCTTTGCGGGCTCAGTCGGCGAGGCCAGCGGATCATTGACATCCTGCTCATGGCTGGTTCTAAGGCGGATGACCTTGAGACGAAGATGAAGAATCTGGTCCTCGGTGCGACTGCTTATACTGCTGTTACGCCTGTCTTCTTCGGCCTCTGGGGCACTGCCGGCTCACTGACCGACGCCGCCCATGGCGGTACGGCGAACGAAATCACGGGTGGTGCTTACGACCGAGTCTCTATGACCAACAACACGACCAACTTCGCTACGGTGACGGCCAACGTAGACAAAGTCAATTCTGTAGCGATTACGTTCCCGACTGCTACGGCCAACTGGAACGCGGCTGCGAACATCAACCAGGTGGGCTGTCTAACGGGCAATGCGAAAACGTCGGCAGACCTGCTCATGCTGTGGGGTGATCTCACAGTGCCGAAGCCGGTGCTCAACGGAGACACCGCCCAGTTTGCCGCATCGGCCTTCGCTTGGAGCGAAGACTAATGCCTCTCTATGAAGTCGGAGCGCTGACCGCCGCCACCGTCGCCACGGCCGACAACGCCGCAGCCGCTCTCTGGAACACCGGCGGAGCGGGCACCGACCGTTTGACGCTGCGGGAGATCGGCATCACCAGCACCTCGGCGACCGCCTCCAAGGTGGCGCTGAAGCGGACCACGACACGCGGCACGCAGACGCAGACCACCGCAGGGGAGAAGTGGGACGCCAACGACGGCGCTGTGCTGGGAACGCTCGACTGGACATATTCGGCTCAGCCGACTGTGGCTGGTGGCTACTTCCGTCGTGCTCACTTAGCTGCTGCTATCGGAGTAGGACTCGTCTGGACTTGGTGGAACGGCCCTGGATTGAAGATCGCCCCCGGCGCGGGCCTCGCGATCGTGACGCCGACCGCCCT
>WNGD01006541.1_pt1 | contig 11118 bp, 9 predicted proteins | sample 5400671 | NCBI WGS metagenome assembly WNGD01 (sample SAMN13153369, study PRJNA577476) | soil metagenome | isolation source: 40 cm soil or saprolite under grassland replicate 2 | place: USA:California | collected 2016-06-15
GGCTCCTACACCGGCCGTGGCATCGTGCGTGTGGGAGATCAAATCGACGAGGACAGCATGGATGCGTTCGAGAGCCCGCGCTGCGCGATGGTTTCCGGGTTCAGTGTGCATGCTAACGTTCATATCGAGGCCCGCGACAGGATGCGCCTGGGACGTTTGATTCGCTATTGCGCCCGGCCCGCCGTCGCCACGGAACGTCTGTCCGAACAGCCCGATGGCCGGCTCCTTTACCGTTTGAAACGTCCATGGCGTAACGGGACATCGCCGGCGGTCATAGACCGCCGCTACAGTTATACAGACTGTCAGTGATTTAGAATGGGCGATCCGTCGTCGCCAATGTAACTCAACGTGACGGTTGAAGCTGCCGGACTTGTACTCAACAGGATAATTTGAGTCTGATAACCGCCCCCCTCTGCGATCTGCGGAAAGATCAATGGCGCAGGCGGCGCCTGATTCATATCTGCGACCGGGAACGTCGTGAGTAGAAAATCTCCGCGCCCGTTGATCAACGAGCGCAAGGTTACGACATTAAATGCGGATGCAGAAACAAGGTCCAGTACCCCGGTAAAGCCGTCCGGCAAACCCGCGATGAATTGCCCGACAAATTTCGCGGTGTGTCCCGACGAAACCAGATCCACCGTCCCGGGGCCGTTTCCCGCCGGTGTCACCCCGTCGGATTGATACGCTGCTGCAGTAATACGAATACTCGATTCTCCAGGATTCGTCACGGCGAGCCCCGTATCATGACCGCTCGACTTGTCGACATAAATCCTGGCATGAGTTGTGGATGTGATTGCGGGTACCCCGGATTCTGTGACAAGCGTGCCGAGCTGCGTAAGACTAAAAATCGCAGTGCTGACCGGAGCGCTCATTCCTGCATCCGGCGTCAATTGTGCCCATCCGGCATTAACGCTCGGAGGGGACCCGTCGGTAGCAAGCCGAACGAATCCTCCTGGCGGAATGGAATAAGAGAAGCTGCTGTCGGCCGCACTTCCACCTGTCATGTGCGTCGACAGCGGCGAGCCGTCGTCACCGTATAAACGGGCACTGCCCGTCTCCAAAGCATTCGACGTGTTCATCAAAATGAGAGTCGTTTGCAAGCCACCTCCGTCCACGATCTGGGGGAATGACAGGACACCACTGGGAGCAGGCTTGGCGAGGTCGCCAATGGGCGTGCTCGTGAGAAGAAGATCTCCACGCTGATTGACCGTTAGGCGAAGGGCGACCACCGATACCGGCCAATCGCTCGTGATCTCCAGAGAACCGAGACCGTTATTGGCGAAGCCGGGGGGCAGAACGAAATTAGGCGCGAGCTGATCGAGAAACTTTGCTATATGGGCGCCGGCTGCCAGCTGAAGGCTGCCCCGGGCGAGCGTTGAGCCATTGCTGTCGCGCAGATTCAGATTGAGATTTGCAGCGGTACTGTTTCCGTTAGCGACGGCAAATCCTGTAAGAATATCCACAGTTCCATTCCCGGAAGTGGTGCCGACCTTCGTGCGGGAATCGACAAAGAATCGCGCCGCAATGGTCGGCGGCGACGCGGGTACGCCTGCCTCGCTCACCACGACTCCGTTCTGCGTGTTGCTGAAAACCGCAGTGGCGTAAGGAGCACTTCCCGCTTTGACGGTTCCTGATACGTAGCCAGTGATCAATGGACCGAAGGGCCCTGGTGTGGAAGTCGATGCTGCTCCAGTTGCAGAGATCGTCAACGATTGAATCCCGACTGGTTGTGTTAATACATACACGCCAGTGTTACATGACCCCGCATATACGGTCGTCGGAGCAGCAGTCACAATCGCTATGCTATGGACATAGGGGTCTGGGAGGCCGGTGTTAAGCGGACTCCAGTTGCCCCCGCTGTTAGTGCTTTTGTATACCCCGCAACCGAATTCGCCTGCATAGACGGTGCTCGTCGTTACCGGATCAATCGCAAGGGCGTGGAGACCGCAAGCGGTGACCGGCAGGCCGGTGCTGACGGGACTCCACGTACTTCCGCTATCGGTGCTGATGTAAACCCAACCTGCCGTTGTTCCCGAAATTTCTTCCGTCGCGGCGTATAACGTCGATGGAGTTACGGGATTAATCGCAATGGCGGCGATATCGGCGTCGGCCGGCAGGCCGCGGCTGGCGGCACTCCAGTGGGCCCCGCTGTCTGTGCTCTTGTACACCCCATAGCCATCCAATCCGGCATACACCGTGGATGGAGTGTTCGGATCGACCGCAATGGTGTAGATACTTGGGTTGGCCGGCATGCCAGTGCTGGCGGCATTCCAGGTGCCCCCGCCGTCGATGCTTTTGTACAAACCGGCGCCATCCATTCCCACATACACCGTGGACGTTGTCTTAGGGTCAATCGCAAGGGAGTAGACCTTAGGGTTGCTCAGCGGGGGGCTCATGGTCGCAGCCCAAGTCGCGCCACTATCGACGCTCTTGTACACTCCACCGTCAAAATTCCCCGCATATAACGTGGACGGAGTCTTCGGATCAATCACAAGACTGTAGATATTAGGATTGGTTGGCATGCCCATGCTCGAGTTACTCCAGGTATGGCCGCCATCGATGCTTTTGAACACCCCACCGACAGGATAGTGGCCGCCCTCAAACACCATCCCGGCGTATAGAGTGGACGGCGTCACCGGGTCAATCCTGACAACCCGGACATAGTCAGAGCCAGGACCAATGTTGGTCCACGTCTGGGCGGATGCAACGGAGGCTTGGCTCAGCCCGAAGAGCACCCAGACGGCCAAAAAATAGGTCCACTGTCCGAAGCTACGTCCCACGAAACATGCGTTGAAATCCAGCTGTACTAGTCGCGAGCGCTCATTTCTCATTTGGTCCCCGGGTCTTTGAAATTTGCTTACACCCTGCTTGATTGTAGAGACTTGTAATGCGGGAAACATCAGAAGATCCTCCCTTTTCTTGGGGACAAATGTCACTCCTTAGATCAACAATATTCCGGCTCGACATCGCCGTCTGCTCCAACCAGGCGTCGAGCTCGGTATCATCCGCCAACATCGTCTGGATATGCCGGGTTGCTGCCCGATTCAAAGTCGTTTCATGGATGTAACGTCGGAGTTCCCGATCCATTGGATTTGACCAATTGTAACAAGCGACTGTTAGCGGCCCTCGGCTGATCGGCACGCTGCGCTCACCAGTGCAACGCCGCAATTCGCAATTGTCACTTTACAATTGGGATTACAAAGCTGCAAATGCGAATTGCAAGCTTGCAATTGCCGTTCGAGCGCCGCAATGCCCAGTTGTCACCCCGCGATTGGGATTGCGAGGCCGCAAATGCCAATTGCCGGGTTGCAAGCGCCGTTGCGGCGCCGCAGTTGCCAATTGTTGCTCTGTAATTGGGATTGCAAGTATCCCTCGCACTCAAGATTAGAGCGTCCGTGCTTCGTTTAAGGATAAAGAGAACCGACAAATATCGGCCCGCATCGGTACGAGTCTCTTACGCAATCTCTCGAAAATCGAACTGGAAACCTGGCAGGACGGGATCCCCGTAGATGATGGTTGGGTTTTCAATTCGCTCGGGCAGCTGTCCGGGCCAGTAAATGGTGGCGCAATTATCGAAAGGATCCAGCAGCCAGCCGAGGCGCGCGCCGCTCGCGATGTACTCTTCCATTTTGGCCTGGACATCGGAAAGGCGGTCTGAAGGCGATCGCAACTCGACCACGAAATCAGGACAAATGGGCGCGAGTTTCTCCTGTTGCTCTTCAGGAATCCGGTTCCATCGCTCGCGAGACATCCACGCGGCATCCGGTCCGCGCTTTGCGCCATTCGGCAGCGTGAACCCTGTGTCGGTACCGAAGCCGACGCCGGTGCCATCTTGTTCGGCCCAATTGGCAAGCCGCTGAAGGATTACCAAATTTCGTCTGCCAGTCATTGATCCTGGCGGCGGCATGATGATCAATTCTCCCTGCGCGCTCATTTCAATTCGAAAGTCGCGATTGTCGCTACAAAGGCGGAGAAATTGATCATCCGTCAGGCCTAGAGATCGCACATTCAAGACGACCCGATCTGGTGTATCTACTTCGATTGCTGGTGGCCGCGCCATATTCTTCCCTCACCGTCAGCATAGCTCCCGGCACAGAGCGATGCAATTCCGGTGCCGGTGTAGGCTGTCGTGAGTAGGTATCTACAATCCAAACACGATGACGACGGGATTGCCTTTGGCTTCGAGGATGTTGTCTTCGAGGCCTGCAGCGACGCCGATGCGCTGCGTGCCGCCGGCCTGATAGGTAACGACGCCACCGCCTGCAGGTTGCTTGAGCGGTATGCGGTGGAGGATCTTACCGCTGGCGGCGTCGAGTGCGAGGAAATCGCCGTCGAGTCCCGCCGTGAACACCAGTCCGGAAGCAGTGACCGCGATACCCGCGACTATCGGCTGGGACGTTTCGCGGCGCCATCGGACAACGCCGGTGTCCGCATCGACTGCGGTGATCCAGCCTTTCTTACGCTCGTCTTTGTCGCCGAAAGCATTTGCCGAACCGAGAAAAGGCTTGCCGGCTTCGAAGACCGGGGCCTTCGTGTCGAGCTTTACGGTGCTGCACCAATCGATGCTATTGACGAAGACGAGGTTCGCTTCGGGTGAAAAAGCGGGACCGTTCCACAGCACTCCTCCCGCTGTTCCCGGACAGAAATAAGTGCCGTCGGGCGAGAGGGGAACATCGGCGTTGACGATGCTGGTCACGGGCGTTTTCCAGGCGATCGCCTTGGTATCGATGTCGATCGCATGCAGGTAGCCGTCTTTGCCGGCGGCCATGGCCCGATGCCGGCCGCTTCTGGTATTCACTAATGTCGGGGTAGCCGCCTGATCCCAGTCGTGGATATCGTGAGGCACCAGTTGATACCACGTGCGAAGAGCGCCGGATCTCGCGTCCAGCACCACAACCGAACCGGTAAACAAATTGGCGCCCGGCCGGTAATCGCCGAAGAAGTCGGGGCCTGGATTCCCCGCTGAGACGTACAGTGATCCGGAATTGGTATCGACCGAAAGCGAGGTCCAGACCGAACCTCCGCCGATGCGTACTCCTTTCGGCCAAGTATCTGCACCCGGAGCGTTGCCGGTGGGAGCCAACGCGAACGTCCACATCACACGTCCAGTAGCGCCATCTAATCCTGCCACGATGCAGCCACACGCTCGTTCGGCCCCGGACGTTCCGATAAACACCATCCCGTTCCAGGCTACAGGTGAAGCGGCAATGGTAGCCGGCCTTCCATCCGTTTCCGCAAGTCGCGTCGCCCAAACTTGATCACCGCTGCCCATGTCGTACGCGAGGAGATAGCCATCGCTGAATCCGCGATAGAGCCGGTTCCCCGCAACCGCAACGCCGCGTACCGTACGTCCTGGAGTTTGCGTTTCGCGTCGAACGCGCCACCGCAGATTACAGTTGGAGGCGTCCAGCGCATACGTGTACTGGGCAGTCGTGAAGTACATGGTTCCACCCACGACGACGAGACTGCTTTCAAATGTCGCTTGCTCCGGCAAGGAATAAGAGCAGATCTGATGTAGCTTCGTCACATTGTCGCGCTGGATTTCCAATAGCGGCGAATAACCTGTCGAGCCGTAGTCACGGCCATACGAAGGCCAGTCGCCGGCGCTGGGATTTTGCGACCAAACGGGAACGCTGATCCACAGAAGGAAACAGGAAACGATCAAAATTGTGCGTCGCATGTCGAAAAAATCTAGCACCCGAACTGCTAGCCTCCAAGATGATTCAGCAACGCTCCGGTTGTCTGGCGTAACCGCTGGCTCATCACCTTCGAGATCTTCAGCAGGATCTTGATGGCAAGCCGGGGCACTTCAACAGAGAGGCTCTGGAAATCATCGCCTGTCAACACCAGCAAAGTGGCGGCTTCTTCGGCAATAATCGAAGCCGAGCGGGGCTCGCCATCAATCAAGGACATCTCGCCAAACGTTTTTCCGGGACCAACGGAACCAAGCGATTTAGCAACGCGCCGATCGCCCTCCTTCTCGACCCGCACTTTGCCGTCGACGAGCAGGCACAAGTAAACCTCATGGCTGCCTTCACGGACGATCACACTGCCCTTTTCGGCGGTGTAAACGCGCAAGTAGCCGGCCAGAAGTTCGACTTGTCTGCCCGACAAATCATCGGCCCATTTCGTAGTCTCCAGCAGGTGGATAGTCTCGGACAGGTTTCGCGGTTGCGGCTTCAGATCCCGCGGCAAAGCAGCACTTGTTGCATCTTTCATATCGATGTAGTCAACCGGGGCATAGTTTAGCGTAAACTAGAGCGCGCTATGCCAAATCAAGTTAAGAATGCAATGTTTCTTACTGTGGCTCTTGCCTTATTCGGCAGTGCATCATTCGGAGTGACACCGGCGGCTGCTCAAGCCCGCACCCCGGACGGCAAGCCCGACTTCAGCGGGATATGGCAGGCCAACACGACGGCGAATTGGGACCTGCAAACCCACGCAGCGCGTCCGATGGTGGCGCAACCAGGCGTTTATCCCGATGTTCCGGTGCTGGCGGCCCCGGTCGTGGCGCTCGGAACGGTGGGCTGGGTGCCACCTGGTATGGGAGTCGTCGAGGGCGACGAGATTCCTTATCAGCCCTGGGCGGCTCAGCGAAAGCGCGAGAACGCTCAGAACTGGTTGGATCGTGATCCGGAGCTCAAATGCTACATGCCGGGCGTCCCGCGCGCGATGTATCTGCCGTACCCGTTCCAGATCGTTCAAGGGACAAACAAGATCATGATGGTCTTCGAATTCGCAAATGCTCAAAGGACCATCCATCTCGACGACGTCGCTCCGTATCCCGCCGACGCATACATGGGCCACTCGGTCGGCCATTGGGACGGCGACACACTTGTCGTTGATGCCTCCAGCTTCACCCCGTATACCTGGTTTGATAGATCCGGCAATTTTCATAGCGACGCCCTGCATGTTGTCGAGCGATACACGCCGATTTCGCGAGATGCGGTCCAGTACGAAGCGACGATCGAAGATTCCAAAGTATTCACGCGGCCTTGGAAAATCAGCTTTCCGCTCTACCGCCGGCTCGAACCCAATGCGCAGCTCATGGACTTCAGGTGTGTTGAAATGGTCGAAGAAACAATTTATGGTCATTTACGTCAGCAACAGCTCGTCAAGCACTGGGAGGGAAGAACCATAGCTGTGGATATCACCCGCAAGGTCCCTCCCGGCGAAGAGGTTTATGAGCGCTTATGGTCCGGAAATCCTGAAGAAAAGTAAGCAGAATAAGGCGTGGGGGAACCGGCCGATGGCCTATCAATGAGGTAGTACCGACAGCAGGCCGGCCGGTGGGCCCGACGCTAAATTTTAGGAGGAGAAATCCGATGCCAACCCGACTAGCCATTACAGTTTCAATAGCTGCCGCGCTTCTCGTTTCGGGCGCGATGCCGTTGTGGGCGCATCATGCGTTTGCGGCAGAATTCGACGCCAAGCAACCCGTCAAATTCAAGGGCGTCGTGACGAAAATGGAATGGACCAATCCCCACGTGTGGATTCATCTCGACGTGAAGCAGCCGGATGGAAGCGTCGAGAAGTGGTCTGTTGAAGCCGGCACTCCGAACGTCCTGTTCCGGCGCGGCTTTACCAAACAGGCATTGCTGCCGGGCACCGAGATCGTGGTCGATGGTTACAGATCCAAGGATGGAACACGTCGCGCCAACGGACGAGATCTCACGCTTCCCGACGGCCGAACGCTCTTTCTGGGTGGGTCTTCGCCGGACGCGCCGGACCAGGAAAAGCAGTAAAACAAAATGACAACTGAACAGTGAACATTGAACATTTCCCCCAAAAATGTTCACTGTTCACTGTTCAATTGTCATTTATTCGATCCTGCGGCCGGCGCCACCGGTAGCATTGTCTTGAGTCGCCGGATCGGGACCGCGTCCTTCGGCAAATGCCTTCTCCGCGGCGCGCGTGTTCGCGAGCATACCAATCAGGCCGTAGTTGCCCTCGTGGCAGTTCCCCTCATAAACCTGATTCTTTTGATCGCTGTTCTTCTTCAATTCCTGGACGGCCGTCCATGGCCTTGTCCATGTGGTCGGATCCTCAATCGTGACCTGGTAGGAAAGCGTATTGGCATCGATGCGCTTGTACCGCTCGATCAGACGCAAATTCTCGCGGGAATCATGATATTCGTTCCGCTGGTTGAAATTCGTGACGTCGACGACGAGCGTGTCCCCTTCCCAATGTCCGCGTGCATCGCCCCAGCGCTCGCGGATGCGGCTAGGCAAATGCGGAGCGTTTGTAATTGGAATGACGCGGCTGAAGCCCTGCCCCTGGCCGATGTCGTAGTTAATCGACACCGCGCCGCGAGTCTGGACAATCCGTGCGACGCCCCCGAAACTGCCGGACTGCAATAGCACCGGCATGTTCGTTCCGAAGCAGCGTTCCGGACCGCCCCGGTCCTCGGGACCGTCAGAGCGATTCATGCGATCAAGGTTATAGTCCGGCGGAGGTTCACTTCTTCGGGGCGATATCGGTCCCGGTTTCCCGCCGGATGTTCCTTGCAGCAGCGCGGCGAGATACTCTTTTTTTGCCGCAATCCGTTGCTGCGCCGCCGCCGTCAAGGGAGGAATTCTCCCGTCGGGCGGATCGATAATCATGGATGTGCGAGTACTTCTCAACAGGGAAGGATCGCCAAACCAGTGTTCGTTGTACGCCCGCGCGACATCTTTTTCCGTGCCGGTCCCATCTCGGTTATCGCGGCCGGGACCCTTTGCAAGTTCCCGGAGCCGCCGCTCTTCGGCTGCAATTTCTTCTTTCGTCAAGAACTCTCTTGTGCCGAACTGTTTGGGCCGTTCCAGGGGTACGACGTAGGGATTGCTCCAAATCCCTTGTAAGTCCGGATCGCCCCAGGGCGTCCGTACGGTGGTTGTTTGCCCTAGAATCGAAGCAGGTCCGAGAGCCGCAACCATGATGACGACGCCCGCGGCTGTAATCGATACGGTGAGACATAGATTCCTGGTTTTCATCTGCAACCTCTCCGCAAATGTTCCGATTGGTCCTTGTGAGTATACTGCGCTCGGTCGAGCTGGGTATGCACGAAAATTTGTGTTTTCTTGCGCGTTTTTGTGGCTATTCTAACCACATCAATCAGGAGGTGCGGTTATGAATCTTAGACTACCGGCCATCTCGGCGATTCTTGTGTTGATCGTGATGGTTGTGCCTTTATTGGCTCACCACTCCGTGCAGGCTCAGTTCGACCTCAACAAGCCGATCACATTAACAGGCAAAATCACGAAGGTCGAGTGGATCAATCCTCATTCGTACTTGCTGATGGAGGTTAGCGACGACAAGGGCAACGTGAAACGCTGGGCTTTCGAAATGGCCGGGCCGGGCGCGCTGCGCAAATCCGGCCTCAGCCGGGCAGACCGGGGCGGTTTGAAAGCTGGCGACGTTGTCACCGTCAATGGCGTGCTTGCAAAGGACGGTTCCGACCTGGGACTTCTCAAGGACATCAAGCTGCCCGACGGCCGGGTTTTCACCGTGTGGACCAACGATCCCTACGCGCGATGAAGGCGAGATTTGAGATCTTACGAGCCTCAATGGAGAGTCTTATGAATCACCGAGTAACTCTTTACGGTTGTGCAGCGGTAACAGTCTTCTACATCATTTCCCTGTCTGCCGCCGCGCAAGGACCGGCCCACCCGGATCTCACAGGAATGTGGAACGGTGGTCCTCCCCGCGGTCTGACGGTCAGCCCCGATGATCCGTTTGGAGCTTACCTGCCGGCGCGCGAGGGCACGCTTCTGAACTTCGAGCGCGATAACACGATCATCCGGCGCATGGACCCGAACAAGCCTCTTTACAAACCGCAGTTTTGGGAGAAGGTTCAACGGCTCGATCAGAACGGAAACAACGCCGATCCCTCGTTTGGATGTATGCCGGCAGGCGTTCCGCGCATGGGACCGCCGGCGAAGATTGTGCAAACGCCGACGGAGTTGTTGTTTTTCTACATCAGCGCTGGAGCACAGGGCTGGGGCGATCAGTACCGCGTCATTCCCATCGATGGCCGGCAGCACACACCGCTCGATCAACTCGATGGAACGTGGAAAGGCGAATCGATCGGGCACTGGGAAAGCGATACGATGGTGATCGACACGATCGGGTTCAATGACATCAGTTGGCTCGACATCGGCGGCTACCTTCACAGCGAGAACCTGCACGTCATCGAACGCCTTCGCCACGAAGGCGACACGCTCACCTGGCAGGTCACAGTTGAAGATCCCGACGTGTTGATCAAGCCATGGGTCATGAATCCGCGCGTTCTGCGACTCAATCCCGATCCCAAAGCCGTGCTCGAAGAGTCGCTGCCTTGCTCTGAGCGCGACCTGGAACACCTGGTGACGAAGGAACACCACTAGGCGGCTCGCAAATGCGTTACGCAACTATCCTGGTTACGATACTCGCGGCAGTCGCCGCGCCCGCTCGCGCCCAAGATGCCGCTGCTCGAATCAAGGCAGCACAGTACGCGTTGGGAATGATCCGCGGCCCCCAACGGATCGACGCGATCAATACAATGGAGTATTGGGGAACGGGAACCGACGGCCGTCTAGCTGCGAAGGTCACCTGCCACGTCAGTTTGAGCTACTTCACACCCGCGATGCGTGTCGATGTCATGCGCGACCCCGGGGCGCGGCAGATTCAGGTCGTAAGCGGTAACTTCGCATGGGACGAATCTGTTCCCGGCGGCGGTTTCATCCCGGGCACCACTGCCACGCCGGCTCCCGCAGCCGTGAAGGATCGGCTTCTTCAGTTATGGAGCACTCCGCACGGCGCGCTCAAAGCCGCCGAACGCGCAGCCTCGAATGCGAAGGTAACAAAGGAGAACGGCGTGACGGCCATCACATTTCCGATGACTGCTCCGTTGGCCGGCATCACGATGAAGATCAAACTCAATGCGAGCGACCATGTCGAGAAAGTAGAGACGCGAACGGAAAATGGGACGGTGACCGAGACAACCTATTCCGACTACAAGGACCTTGGCGAAATTCAGAGCGACGTCTTGTTCCCTTTGCACATCACGCAAAAACAAGGCGGAGTTCAGGTGCTGGATCTGACGATCACTAAAACCGATCCGAACAATCCCTACGTTGTCTTTCCTGTTCCCGAGAGCGT
>WNGD01011950.1_pt1 | contig 11118 bp, 12 predicted proteins | sample 5400671 | NCBI WGS metagenome assembly WNGD01 (sample SAMN13153369, study PRJNA577476) | soil metagenome | isolation source: 40 cm soil or saprolite under grassland replicate 2 | place: USA:California | collected 2016-06-15
CCGGACAGCGTGTGGTTCACGCTCTGGGTGGACCGGAAGACCGGCCGCGTGCTGCGGTCCCAGATGTGGGCGCCGGACCACTTCATGAACGACCGCTATCACGCGTTCAACCAGCCGGCCGGCATTCCCAGGCGCGGGGCGGGGTGAGCGGCCCGCCGCGGGCGCGGCGCCGGTAAGGAAGGCCCACGGTTCAGGGCGTGCCCTGCGGGGCGGCGCTCGCTGGCGTCATTTCGGGCACAGCGGGCCCCGACCCAGCGTTCAGCCGGGAGAGCCGCAGTTCGACGACCGCGTTCCTGGCGGCCGCGGCCATCACCGCCCTGGCCGTCCACGCCGCCTGACCCGTGCCGGGCATGGCTCTCTACAGGCTCGGCGGGAAGGTGATCCGCTGCGGGGCGACCAGAGGCCTGCCGACCTCCAGCTGGATCCGGGCGTGCGCATTGAGCGGGATGTCGCGCGGGTTCCCCCTCATACCGCTTGCCGTTGTAGATCGCCGCGACCGGACCGGTGGCCGGGCCCACCTGTCGCGGGCTGAGCGGCTGCCGCCATTCGTCGAAGAAGTCGCCCAGCGTGTAGGTGCGCTGAACGGGCGACTCGATGGGGATGATGCCGTCCGCGGCGTGGGTGTGCAGCCAGTAGAAGCAGCTGCCGCTGGAGACGAAGGCGCCTTGCGCGGTGTTCTGGGCCTGGGCGCCGGGATCCCGATCCCGGCCGGGACCTGGCGCGGCGAGCCGTTGACGAAGATGGTCAGGTGGGCATGGATGTGGAAGATGGTCTGCTCGCTGCGCTCACACTTGATGCCGTCCACGTCCTGGCCAGACGCCGTCGCGGTGCTGGCCAGCGGCGCAGCGTTCGGGATCGGGACCCCTTCCGGCCCATCCGTGCCCGGAGCCGGCGCGCGCTTGAGAGTTCCCAGAGTGCTCAGCGCCGCGAGCCTGAGTTCCGGTGTTCCCCCGCCCGCCGCGCTGGGGCCGCCGCCGCTGGTAACGGCGAGCGTGATGCCCACCGCAGCCGCGATGACCACGGCAGCCGCGCCCGTCCAGGCTGCCCAGATGCGGCGCCGCCCGCGCCGGGCCTCCCGGGCCCTGATCTGGGCGATCTTCTCCCGGGCTTGCCGCCTGTTCCTGCTGCCCTTGGGCATCAGCACCTGCCCCTCAACTTCCTTATCACCTAAGGAGGATAGGTTACAGTTCACAAACTGTCCCTGAATCGACAACAGGCTCGGCGTAGCGATCGCCCAGCCGGAGGGAGTTCTGCGGTGCTCCAGGAACACTGGCATCCTGCGGCAGGCTCGGTTCGCCGTCCCTGCCTTGCCGAGGCTGGCCCGGTACGGCACGCCGTTGAGCCTGGGTGAAGACGCTCTACTGCGAACATGGCTGCTCCGACGCCCCAGCCCTCGCTCGGCGTGCACATCCGGAAGGCCCGGATGGGCGCTGGGCTGTCCCTGCGCCAGTTCGCGCGCAGGCTCGAGCGGGCCCCCTCCTATATCAACGACGTCGAGCACGACCGGTACGTGCCATCCGAGCCGGTCTTGAGGCAGATCTGCGCTGAGCTGGGCCTAGAAGAGGACAAGCTGCTGGCCGCTGCCGGGCGGCTTAGCGAAGACGCCGAACAATACATCAAGTCGAACCCGACCGCGGCCGTGCTATTCCGTAAGGTATCCGGCGCGGGCATGGGAGAGCACGAGCTACAGCAGCTGCTCACCCAAACCGAGATAATCATCCGCGCACGTGACGAAGACGCCGGGAAGTAGGTCCCACAGAGGTGGTACCGCGGCCTCAAGGGTAACCAGCGAACCTGGCGTGAGCCAGAGAAGAGATCGAGCGGATCGCCGAAGACGAGCTTCAGCGCGGCGAGAAGTTGGCGCCCGATGCTGAGTCGACCACGCAAGTTAGCATCGGCGTGTGGCTATGCCTCATGGGCCAGCGGGTGCAGCCGATCCTGGGTCGGTGGTTCCAGGGCCGGACACCTGTCGCGAGGGCTCCGTAGTCGCGGCGGCGGCCACCCGGGATGAGCGATGGCTGCGAAACGCCCGCTACGCACGCTGGCTAGCCTGGGCATCGCTCGTCTGGATGGCCGCCGAGGGTGTCGTTGGCCTGCTCGCTGGCGTTGCGGCGGGCTCGATCGCCCTGGTGGGCTGGGCGCTGGGCAGCGGCATCGAGGCAGTGGCCAGCGTGATCGTCGTGTGGCGCTTCACCGGGTCCCGGGTGCTATCCGAAACCGCCGAGCGGCGGGCGCAGAAGGCGGTAGCTGTCAGCTTCTGGCTGCTGGCTCCGTATGTCGCGGCCGAGGCCATCCGCGATCTGGCCGGGCATCGTCCAGCCAGTATCACCGTGCTAGGTATCGCGCTCACCGCATCGAGTGCGGTGATTATGCCGGTGCTCGGCATAGCCAAGCGCCGCCTTGGCGGGCGGCTAGGTTCTGGCGCCACAGTCGGTGAGGGTACCCAGAACCTGATATGTGCCGCCCAGGCCGCCGCGGTCCTGCTCGCCCTGGCGGTCGTCGCCATCTGGCCGGGCGGCTGGCCGATCGACCCGATCATCGCGCTCGGCATCGCCGGGTGGTCGGTCTGGGAGGGGAACCGGTCCTGGCAAGGCGCAGACTGCTGCTAACCCAGGCTGCAACGGGCGCCAGCGAGCCGGGATTACCATGCCTGTGCCCCCCTACTGGCGAGATGCAGCTTTCACTCATCTTCTGAGAAGCGGGCTCACCCAGACCACGCCACTGTCCCGGCGACCCATGTTTGGGTGACCCGGGTGGCGGGGGCAAACGGGTCGCCGTTGCAGATGACCAGGTCGGCGGGCTCGCCGGGCTGGATGCCGCCGGCGCCCGGTGCACCGAGGGAGGCGGCGGCGGTGACGGTGGCCGCGCGGACGGCCTGCTGGCGGCTGAGCGCCTGCTCGGGCTGCAGCTCGCGGCCGCTGGGGAGGCGGCGGTCGACGGCGGCGCGCAGGTTGGCCAGCGGGTCGAGCGGACCGCTGGGATGGTCGGAACTGATCACGAGCGGCACGCCCACCTGGAGCAAGAGCCGGCCGCCCAGCATGGTGGCGTACCGGTCGACCCTCATCCCGGTGAGCATGTCCCCGTAGCGGGGGATGAATCCGGGCTGGTAGGAGACGGCTGCCCCGCTGGCGGCGACGCGGCCGGCGGTCGCGGGATCGAGCAGCAGCAGGTGGTCGATGGTGGCGAGCTGCGGCGGCACGCCGACCTGGCGCAGGAGGCGGGCCGCCTGCTCGCCTGCCAGGTTGCCCAGCGCGTGGATGCGCATCCGGATTCCGGCGCCGGCGTAGTCGGCCATCAGGCGGGCCAGTTCGGGGTCGGTGTAGCGCAGGTACGGCGTGTGAACGTGGCGTGGGCCGATGGCGAGCTTGCGGCGCAGCGCCTCGCGCAGCGGGCCCGGGCGGCGCAGCCGTACCGACTGCTGGACCGCGCCGCGGAGCAGGCCCAGGGCGGCGCGGGAGGGAAGCTGGATCGCGCACCGGTCGCCTCCGTCGGCGAACAGCTTGACCTCGCGCCCGGCCTCACCGTAGGGCCCGCCAGGCGCGGCGGCCGGGCCGGGCGCTGGGGTATGCATGCCGGCCGCTGGCCCGGTGGCCCACGACAGCCGCAGCGCGGTGGCCAAGCGCAGCGAGCCCATCTGGCCGTGCCAGCTCGGCGGCACGTACGGGTCGTGGGCGTGGGTGATGCCCAGCGAGAGGCAGCGCCGGGCCTCCGCCGCCAGCACCGCGCTGGTACCGCCGCCGGTGTGGTCCTGGGCGTCGGTGAGCGCGCGCTGCAGGGCGACGCCGAACGCTGCCTCCCACAGCTCACCGGTGGGCCGGCCGCGCCGGTCGCGGGTGATGTCGTCGCCGAATTCGCGGGCCGGGCCGCGAACCGGCAGGCCCGCTGCGGCGAACCCTGCCGGTGAGACCGCGCCGCGGTGCATGTCCGCGGTGCTGATCAGGACCCGCCGACCGGGCGCCGCCTGGTCGAGCTCGGCGGCGGTTGGCAGCCGCCCCTCCGGCCACCTCCAGCGCGCGGCGTCCCAGAACAGCAGCCACGGCGCGGACGGCTCGGCTGCGGCGACGGCGCGGACCGCGTCCAGGGCGTCGGCCAGGCCGCGCCAGCGCCAGGCGTCGCCGCCGTGCGGGTACCAGGCGGCCTGGGTGAGGTGCAGGTGCGCGTCGACGAACCCGGGCAGCACGTGGCAGCCGGCCAGGTCCAGCACCTCATCGGCGGGCGGCGGGCCGGCCGTGCCGGTGCCCGCGATCCTGCCGCCGTCCACCAGCAGCCAGGCCTGCGCCGGCGTGCAGGCCGGGCCGGCCCACACCGTGGCGCCGGTGATCAGCCGCCGGCTCACCTCAACCCCTGGCGGTGGTGGCCGTCTCGCCGCGCGAGCCGCCGAGCGCCCGCCGCGCGGCGGCCCGCACCTTGCGGGCGCCGAAGATGAGGAAAGACCCCACCATGCCGATCATCATGAGGATCATCATCAGGGTCATCGTGAGGGTCATCGCGGAGGTCATGGCGTGGGCTCCTTCCCCGGGTCAGATCACCGTTCTCGAAGTGATCGCCGCTCTCGCTTTCGTGGACTCATGAGACCATGAGCGCACCGCTCTTGTCAAGAGCGATGCTCGCATAGTTTGCGGTGATCACGTTTGTTTGGCATACTGGAGGACATGAGCACGCCCGCGCCGGCCGCCTCCCCGCCCGCGACCCGCCGGGCCCGGCAGCGCCAGGCAACCGTCGCCGAGATCAAGGCGCTGGCGCGGCGGCAGCTCGCCGAGCACGGTACTGGCGCGGTCAGCCTGCGCGCCATCGCGCGGGAGATGGGCACCGCCTCCTCGGCCCTGTACCGGTACTTCGCCAGCCACGATGAGCTGATCAGCGCGCTGTGCGCCGACGCCTACGACGCGGTCGCCGACGCCATGGCGGCCGCCCGCGACGCCGTGCCCGCCGGCGAGCACGCCCGCAGGTGGCGGGCGCTGTGCGACGCCTACCGCCGGTGGTCGCTGGACAACCCGGCCGACTTCGCCTTGATCTTCGGCACCCCGGTGCCCGGCTACAGCGCGTCCGGCCCGGCCACCGGGCCCGCCGCGAGCCGGTTCACCGCCATCCCGCTCGACGTCTTCGCTGCCGCCGTCGCCGCCGGCGCCGCCGACCCCGCCCGCACCCAGATCCCGGCGGACCTGCCCGCCGGGCCTCTCCTGCAGGACCTGCTCGGCCGCGCACGGCTCAGCGGCGCCTCGCACCTGGCCGCAATCGCCATCGACGCGTGGGCCTCGATTCTGGGATACCTCATCACCGAGATCTTCGGCAGCCTGCACCAGCTCATCACCGACCCCGACCGCCTGTGGGACGCCCACCTGCGCACTGTTATGGCCGGCATGGGATTCGCCCCCACCCTGCCCGGCTCCCGGGAAGACCGGTCCCCCGGCGGGTAGGCCGCAACAGACCTCGATCGCAGGCCAGAGCCCCGGGCCAGCGGGCATCCCCACCCTCATGCCAGGGCGTGCCAAGCCCCGGCCGGACAGTGACCAGGCCACCACACTCATTGCCAAGAGCAAGCCTGCCGTGCACCAGGCCCATGACAAGCGGCGCGGCAGGGCGCACCAGCGCCCTACGCGGCGTTGCCCTGGGCATCGCCCGGCCGTTTGGTCTCGGCGCGGACCTCCCTCCAAGACCGCACCTGCACCGCAGTGATCACCAGCGCGTAGCCTGCGCTCCTCGACCGGATCGCCCAAGTCCGGCTCGGCCAGGTTCTCTTCCTCCGCCGCCGGTAAGAGCGATGCCGACAGGCCGGTTTCCGCGCGTGCGGCCTCGGCCTTGCTGGCAGCGGTGATGCGCTGGGTGCTTCGCCGTGGCGTTGCAGTTATTCGTTCTTGGCGCGGGTCAGGCGAGGGCGGGTTTGCGGGCGGCGATCCGTTCGACGATTCCGAGCTTGAACCGCTCGCGCTGCTCGATCTGAAGCCCTTCGGCCTGGACCTGGCGGAGCGGGCGCCGCAGGAAGTACTCGCCGCCGGTGGGCACGGTGACCGTTTCGAGGAGCCGCTGGATGGCGCGGACGGGCCACGCCGATCCGGCGATGTGGTCGGCCAGGAGCAGCAGGCCGCCGGGCCGGAGCACCCGGTGCATCTCGGCGACCGCGCGCTGGTAGCCGGGGATGGCGCACAGTGAGAAGGTGCATACCACGGTGTCGAAGGAGGCGTCTGGGAAGGGCAGCGCGCAGGCGTCTGCCTCGCGCAGGTCCGCCGCCCGGTGCAGTTGCCGGGCCCGGTTCTCGGCGATCTTGAGCATGGCCGGGCTGATGTCGACGCCGGTCAGCCGGATTTGGGGCGGGTAGAGGGGCAGGTTGAGAGCGGTGCCGATGCCCACCTCGAGGGTGTCCCCTGCGGCCTGGGAGCAGACCCAGGCCCGGCTGTCGCCGAACAGGACCCGGTCGAAGAACCGCATCTGCCTGTCGTAGGACGCCGAGTGTTTGTCCCAGTAGCGGCGCCACCGGTCACGCTGGTCCGCCTCAGTGGCCATTGGCATGTCACCTTCTCTCTGGATCGCCGTCGTGGGCGTTGCGCCTGCCGTCAGCGGCGGGCTGTTACCAGCCAGGCGGCGGACCCGAGCATCACGCCGCTGTCGCGCTGGTAGGGGCGCAGCGCGTTACGGAGTGCCTGCGTGACCGACGCGGCGGTCTGCTCACCGGCGGCCGCGAGGAGCGCCTGTGCCATCGGCGTTGACCGGTAGTACCCGATGACGTCCTCGACGTCGCGCCCGATCCAGGTGGGCCCGGTCAGGTTCTCGACACTAATGCCGTCAAATCCGGCGCCTTCCAGCAGTGCCCGGATTCGCTGCGGGCTGGCGAGAGAGAACGGGCACGGCTCGTCAGCGCCGGGCAGCGCCGGCAGGGTGGCGTGCTCGGCGATCGCCGTGAACGGGACGGTGAGGTATTCGATCTTGCCCGGCTCCTGCCAGCACACAAATGCCAGCCGGCCGCCCCGGCGCAGCGCGGCGGCGATGTTGGCGAACGCGGCCGGCGGATCATCGAAGAACATCACGCCGAACCTGGACAGCACCACATCGAAACTAGCGGCGGGAAATGGATGGGTCTGGGCGTCGGCCTGCTCGAACCGGGTGTTGCCGATGCCCTCGCGAGCCGCGAGGTGGCGCGCCTCGGCGAGCATCACCGCCGATAGATCCACCCCGAGCGCGTGCCCGCGCCAGGCGGCGCGGGCGGCACGCAGGGTCGTTTCTCCGCACCCGCAGCCGACGTCCAGCACTGAGTCTGCCCGCTGGATCTGGGCCGCCTCCAGCATACGTGCGGTGTGGGGCTCAAGCATGCGCTCGTGCCGGGCGTTCTCGGCGACGAAGTGCTGCCCCTGCTCCCCGTTCCATGCCTGCGCCTGCGCCGTGTTCGCCGCCATCCCGCACTTCCTACTATTGCCTGATAGTAATAGCCGAGCATAGCAGGATCCGGCCAGTTGCTACTATCGGCGGGTAATAGATAAATGCGGGGCGGTGAGTGCCACGATGGGCAGCGAGCTGGACCGGGCAGTGGCGCTGCTCGGGCCGCTGGAAGGCCGCATCATGCGCGCAGTGTGGACCGGGCAGGTGCCGGGGGTGTTCGTGGTGCGTGACGTGCAGGCGCTGATGCCGGAGCTGGCTTACACCACGGTCATGACCACGCTGCGGCGCCTGGCGGCCAAGGGCGTGCTGGCCGCCCGGGCCGAGCCCGGCCGCAAGGCCCACCGGTACCGCGCCGCGGCCACCCCGGCGGGCTTCCTGGCCGCCGCCAGTGCCCGGGAAGCCGCCGACGTGGTGGACCGTTACGGTGAGGCGGCGGCTTTGGCCCGGGACCGCCGCTGGATTCCGCTTGCTGTCCTCGGCGGCGGGGCCGCGGTCCATGGCGGGATGTGAGCCGGACTGGTGCCCTGCCCGGCAATGTCCATGGGCGCGTGCCTGACCGCCTCCGCGGCCATCGCGGCCGGCGCCAGCCTGGTCACCTTCGCGGTGCGGGCGGCCCTGCTCGGCCTGCAGGCGGCACGCGAGGTGGCCGCCCTGCCCCCGGTCCGCCTGCCCGGCCCGGCCCGCGCCGCGGCCAGGCGGGCCGGCGCCCGCCGGGTGACCTGCGTGCGAGCTGGCGGGCCGGCCGTGTTTTGCGCGGGGCTGTGGAGGCCGCGCATCTACCTCACTGACACCGCGGCGCGGGCACTCAGCCCGGCCGAACTCGACGCGGTCTTCGCCCACGAGGCCGCCCACGCCCGCCGGCGCGACCCGGTGCGCCGCCTCGCCGCGCGCGCCGCGGCCGATGTGCTCTTCTACTTGCCGCTGGCGGCCTGGTGGAGCGGCCACCAGGCCGAGAATGCCGAGCTTGCCGCCGACCGGGCCGCCATCACTCACGCTGGGCCAAAGGCCGTCGCCGCGGCGCTGCTGTCCATCGCCACGCCACCAAAGCACCAGGCCACGGCGGCCGTGCCCTACGGCGGTGCGATCGGCGTCCGGATCGCGCAGCTCTCCGGCGAAACCATCCCGCCGCGCCGCCCGCAGGCGAAACCGGTCATCGTCTCCCTGCTCGGCCTGGCCCTCATCATCAGCCTCGCCATGTGCATCGGCCAGGTCATGCCCGGCCTGTGAAGGCGATTTGATGGCAGTTGAAGCGAGATAGCAGTCTCTAGGCAGCTGTGTTCTGCCCGGACAGCTAGCGGGCGGATAGACGAACCAGCAGCCACCAGCATCAAGCCTACGGGCGGCCGGTCCAGCGCGGGGCTGCTGACTTCCAGGCCGCTTCCCAGGCGGCGAACCGGCGCCGGTTCAGCTGCCACCGGGCGGCCTGGCCCAGGGCGAGGACGACTATCGCCAGGCAGACCGGGGCGAGGATCCCGGCCGCTACGGCGCGGGCGGTGATCACATCGCTGGTCAGCGGGACGCCCGCCACCGGCCCGGAACGGCCAGCCCACACCCGTTCGGTGCTGCCCACGCGGCTGCCAGGCGGTGCCCAAACCTGCGCCGCGGACACCGGCTTACCGGGCGGCGCCCACCGGGCCCACACACGGGCCGGCGGCGACCAGTGCCGGAAGGCCGCCTGCCGCGGCGCGGCCTGCAGCAGCATCACACTGACCTGGCGCCAGGACCGCTGGGCGCGCTGCTCGCGCAATCCGGCGCTATGCGCCCAGCTGGCGCCGCCGATCGCGGCGAGGGGCGCTCCGGCCAGGAAGACGGCGAGCAGTCCCGCCATGATGCAGGTCTCGAGCCAGTCCGTGCGGCGCCGCAGCGGGTTGCGGTCCAGCCCAAGCTGACTGGCAAACCCTGCGCGCCTGGCCGCAGGCCGCACCTTGTCGTTCATCACTAGCCCCGTCCGGGCTGCTGGTCCCGGCCGGCCAGCCGTTCAGGGTGCGGCCGGGTATCCGATCTCGTTGAGCTTGGCGCGCAGCTGGTCTGGGCTGGTGCGCTGCCGGTCGTAGGCGATGCGTACGCGCCTGGTGGCGACGTCGACGGTGACCTGTTCGATGCCGGGGTGGCTGGCGAGGTCGCCTTCGATGTTGGTCTTGCATTTGTCGCAGGAGATGTCCGGTGCGGTCAGCTCGATGATGGCCTGGTTCACGTGCGTGCTCCGATGCCGGTAGGCATGTGCTCGCTGGCGGGAGCGAGCTGTGACGCGGCGGCGTCCCTGCTGGTGGCGTGGAAGCGGCGCAGCCGCAGCGCGTTGCCGACGACGGTGACCGAGCTGGTGGCCATGGCTACTGCGGCGAGCACGGGCGGCAGGATCCCGGCCGCGGCCAGCGGTACCAGCAGCAGGTTGTACCCGAAGGCCCAGCCGAGGTTCTGGCGGATGATGCGGCGGGTGGCGCGGGCGAGTGTGACCGCGTCGGCGACGGCACCGACGCCGCCGTGGACCAAGGTGACGTCGGCGGCGGCCATCGCCGCGCCGGTGCCGGTGGCGACCGCGACGCCGATGTCGGCCGCGGCCAGGGCGGGTGCGTCGTTGATCCCGTCGCCGACCATCGCGACCGGGCCGCGCTCGCGGCGCAGCTGCCCGATCAGCGCGGATTTGTCTTGCGGGAGCAGCTCGGCGTGCACGCAGGTGATCCCGGCCGCGTGCGCGGTGGCGGTGGCTGCTTCCAGCACGTCCCCGGTGGCCAGGACGGGTTCCAGCCCAAGTGAGCGGAGCCGGGCCACCCCGGCCGGGCTGTCGGGCCGAAGCGCGTCGGTGACGCCCAGCAGCAGCCGCAGGCGGCCATCGACGGCGACCGCTATGGGCGTTACCGCAGCGTCGGCCAGGTGTACGGCCTCACGGCTGGCGGCGGTAGTGTCCACTCCGGCCTGTTCGAGCCAGGTCAGCGACCCGGCTTGCACCAGCTGCCCGCCCACCGTTGCGGTCACGCCGCGTCCGGCCACCGCCTCGACATCGGCGGCTGCGGCCGGGGTGATGCTTCTTGCCTCGGCGGCCGCCACGACGGCGCGGGCCAGCGGGTGTTCCGACGCTGCCTCGGCGCCCGCCGCCAGGGCCAGCACGTCGTGCCCGTCGCTGCCGTCCAGCGGGAGCAGGCGCACGGCTTCGGGATGGCCGGTGGTCAAGGTGCCGGTCTTGTCCAGGACCACGGTGGTCAGCCCGTGAACGCGTTCGAGGCTTTCGCCGCCGCGGATCAGCAGCCCGAGCTGGGCGCCGCGGCCGGTCCCGGCCATGATCGCCACCGGCGTGGCCAGCCCCAGCGCGCACGGGCAGGCGACCACCAGCACCGCGACCGCGGTGATCAGCGCGGTCACGGCGCCGGCGCCGGCCAGCAGCCAGCCCGCGAAGGCAACCGCGGCGACCGCCAGGATGGCCGGGACGAACACCGCCGAGATCCGGTCGGCGAGCCGCTGGGCTTTCGACTTCTCCTTCTGGGCTGCATCGACCAGATCCATGATCTGGCTCAGCACCGTCTCCGCGCCGGTGTGCGCCACCTGCAGGACCAGAGGCGCCAGGCCGTTCACTGTGCCGCCGGTCAGCGTGTCGCCGGGCCTTTTCTCCTGCGGCAGCGGCTCACCGGTCAGCATCGACTCATCCACCAGGCCGGTGCCCTCGGCCAGATCGCCGTCGGCCGGGATGGCTTCGCCCGGGCGCACCAGTACCGTGTCGCCGGGGCGCAGGGCCTCGGCCGGGATATCCACGGT
>WNGD01009584.1_pt1 | contig 11117 bp, 15 predicted proteins | sample 5400671 | NCBI WGS metagenome assembly WNGD01 (sample SAMN13153369, study PRJNA577476) | soil metagenome | isolation source: 40 cm soil or saprolite under grassland replicate 2 | place: USA:California | collected 2016-06-15
CGGTCGGTCCCCAAAGACATGTTCGGTTTTGCCCAGATGACCACCGAGGCTACCAGCGATGAAGAGTATTTGCGCGCCCTGTACCGGAAGATGAGAATCAGAACTGCGCTCATCGGAGTCGAGTCGTTTTCCGCAGAAGGATTGAAGAGCGCCGGCAAGGAGTGGAATCCAGTGGGCCAGAAGATGGTGGACGCTATCCAAACAATCCAGGACAGCGGGATTCTTGTATTGAGTTCGATCATTTGCGGGCTGGAATCTGACACGGTCCGCTCGATCCAGGACATGAAGCAGTTTGCGACGGAGTCGGGCACCATGTTTGCGCAATTTACCGTGTATAACCCCTATCCCGGCACGAAAGACTTTTATGAAATGATGAGCGATAAGAAGAACCTTGGGAAACCGGGGTTCCTTCCCAAACACAAGACGCAAATCTTATCTGACGAATACTGGCTGACTCCCCTCAGACCGGTTGACATTATCAAGCACCCCAATATCAGCGCCGCTGACTTGCACACGGAAAACAAGAAGTGCTGGGACAGCTTTTACTCGCTTCGCGAAAGCTTTAAGCGGACAAGACGTGGTCGCGCAAAGAAATGGCCGCTGCGCGGAAAGATTGGGTATCTGGTGGCGTGTCTGGTGTTCAGACAAGCATACGCCGGATATGGTATGGCAGCGGACAGCGTTCGTAAGACGGAGATGAGAAATGGTACCAGGCTACTCATCAAGTCGGCCGTGAGTCTTCATAATTATTTCTTTCGCCAGACGAGTCTGCGAAGGACACCGCTGGCGCTCACGTCGCAGAAGCACTCTTGGGGTAGGACCGGACCTGACCGCCGACAAATCTGAGGATTTGGAAAAGATAAATGAGTGGGCTCGCGGGCAGCCCAAGCTCACTATTATCTAACTTCAGCTACCACTGTAGCGATTTTCGCGTGGCTTGGCTTCGTTGACTTTCAACGCCCGCCCGCCTACCTCCTGGCCGTTGTATTTCTGGATGGCCGCGGCGCCCTCTTCCTTTGTTGACATCTCGATGAAGCCGAAGCCGCGTGAGCGACCGGTTTCACGATCTTCAATCAGGGATACGCTTTCGACTGTGCCCGTTTGCGCGAACATCGTTCGTAGTTCAGTGCTCGACGTGTCAAACGAGAGATTACCGACATAAAGTTTCATAGACATAAGTTTTCTTACCTTCTCCCCGTGCGGGTTTCTCACCCGGAAGACTTCTCCTCTGGCGAGTTAACAGAAGCCCCACGTTTGCACATGGAACTTCCCAATTTGCCAAAGGAATTACATATCCATGCCGCCGGGCATTGCCCGTGGCTTGTCATCTTCCTGTAGCTCAGAAATGAGGGCTTCAGTTGTTAGCATTAAGCCCGCGATTGATGCGGCATTTTGCAGCGCGCAACGCACGACCTTCGCGGGATCAATAACGCCCGCGGCCACGAGGTCTTCAAACTTCTCCGTCACGGCGTTGTAGCCGATGTTAGAGTTCTTCTCGGAACGGACTCTCTCGACAATCACCGCGCCTTCTTTGCCGGCGTTTGAAACAATCTGACGGAGGGGCTCTTCCAGTGCACGCTTGACGATGTTGACGCCAATTTGCTCGTCTTCATCGCCGAGCACGTCGCCGTCCTTGTCCGTTTCGAAGAGTTTGAATTTGTCGAGCGCTTTCGCGGCGCGAATCAACACCACACCACCGCCCGGCACGATGCCTTCTTCCACTGCCGCGCGCGTCGCGTGCATCGCGTCTTCGACCCGCGCCTTCTTTTCTTTGAGTTCCGTTTCCGTGGCTGCACCAACGCGAATAATCGCGACGCCGCCAACGAGTTTCGCCAGCCGCTCTTGCAGTTTCTCGCGGTCATAGTCCGACGAAGTGTCTTCGATTTGAGCTTTGAGCGTTTTCACGCGACCTTGCAGGTCCCGGGTATCGCCGCCGCCATCGATGATTGTCGTGTTCTCTTTGTCGATCGTCACACGCCTGGCGCTGCCCAGGTCTTCGACCTTCACGTTCTCAAGTTTGATCCCGAGGTCTTCGCTGATGACCTTGCCACCCGTAAGTACCGCAATGTCTTCGAGCATCGCCTTGCGACGATCGCCGAAGCCCGGTGCTTTCACCGCTGCCACGCTGATTGTGCCACGCAGTTTGTTGACAACGAGGGTCGCCAACGCTTCGCCTTCCACGTCTTCAGCGACAATCAAAATCGGTTTTCCCAACTTGGCGACCTGCTCGAGAATGGGCAGCATGTCTCTCATCGAAGAAATCTTTTTCTCGCTGAGGAGAATGAGTGGATTTTCAAGCTCGGCTTCCATGGTTTCCGCGTCGGTGACGAAGTAGGGCGAAAGGTAGCCGCGATCAAACTGCATTCCTTCGACAACTTCCAGGGCCGTCTCCATCGTTTTCGATTCTTCGACGGTGATGACGCCATCCTTGCCAACCTTGCTCATCGCTTCGGCGATCAACTCGCCGATGGTGTCGTCGCCATTTGCCGAGATTGTGCCGACTTGCGCGATCATTTCTCCTGTGACTGGCTTCGACATTTTCTTGATCTCTCGCGTCGCGCGCTCGACCGCTTTGTCAATGCCGCGCTTCAAAGCCATCGGGTTGGCGCCCGCGGCGACGGTTTTTACGCCCTCGCGGAAAATCGCCTGCGCCAGCACGGTCGCGGTGGTCGTGCCGTCGCCAGCAACGTCGCTGGTCTTCGACGCTACCTCACGTACCATCTGCGCGCCCATGTTCTCCATTGGATCTTTGAGTTCAATCTCTTTCGCCACCGTCACGCCGTCTTTGGTGATGGTCGGGCTGCTATACTTCTTGTCGAGCACGACGTTGCGTCCCTTCGGACCGAGCGTGATTCTCACTGTGTCGGCGAGTTTATTGACGCCACGCAAAATTGCCGCGCGCGATTCTCCGCCAAGGGTTATTTGCTTTGCCATGATCTTTGTTTCTTCTCCTAGTCAAAATTCGTGGTGATGCCCCTCATCTGTCCTTTTGAGGGGACTCAGGCGGTCAGGTGTGCCTCTGTCAGAGACTGCTTGCCGCTCTACTTCCTGCCCTTATGGCCGCCGCCGGAAGCAGCCGCCGCACCGGCGCGCGTGATGATTCCTAAGATCTCATCCTCGCGTATAATCAACAGCTCTTCACCGTCGATCTTGATTTCCGAGCCGCCGTACTTGCCGAACAAGACGCGGTCCCCTGCCTTGACATCCAATGCCTGGCGCGAGCCGTCTTCCTTGTATTTGCCGGCGCCGACGGCGATCACTTCGCCCTCCTGCGGTTTCTCTTTCGCGGTGTCGGGAATGATGATGCCGCCGCGAACTTGCTCGCCTTCATCAATGCGCTTCACGATCACCCGATCGTGCAATGGTTGGATTTTTGTCGTCATGACTTACTTCAATCTCCTGTTCGGTTTTTCTACCAAGAGTCTATGATCTGGGAACGGTGCACTTCACAAGTGCGCTCCTCAACTTCGGCGTGAACTGCGGGGCCTCGGCTAACCCGGCAGCCCCAGTTTTAGCCCCCTGATGCTCTAGCTGTCGTTTTCTCTTCCTTAAACAGCTGCCTTCCTAGCCTGCGCTTCAATTGTGCGGCTGCCTCGCGACTCACCGCCAACAATCTCGATGCGCCGCGCTTTCACTTCTTCACGCTTCGGAAGATCAATTCGCAAGATACCATTATCGTACTCAGCCGTGACACCTTCGATTGAGTCTGTTTGCTGCACCGCGAAGGAACGTGTAAATGTGCCGTAAGCGCGCTCCACTCGATGGTAATTGTCGGCTTCATCTTTCTTCTCGAAGCGACGCTCACCACTCAAAGTGAGAACGTTGTTCCCAAACGTGAGATGGATGTCCTCGCGGTTCATGCCCGGCAAGTCGGCCTCGATAACTATCCGGTCCTTGTTCTCATAGATGTCCACGGTCGGATTCCAAGTACCACGGGCAATACCCTCATCAGTGAAAGCATCGCTCATGTTACTTGAGAACAAACGATTTACCTCATTCTGCAGGCTGCGCAAATCATACAAAGGATCAAAACGAACTTTGCTCATAACCAACCTCCTCCTTCTGAACGTTAAAAAGATTACCGTTGACTCTGCTGCGGTGGTCTTGCTGTGGCGGGGGGCTCGCTGATGCCCCCCATCACAACTAGAACCTCTATCTAGCTTAAGAAACCAGCCTTGGCCGCGCTCCCTAACTTGTGAAATGTCGAATTAGAAACCTCGAACAGCTCAACCGTCGGCGTTCCCTCTACCACTGTCGACAGGGCCTTCAATAGCTCCGGATATCCCGTGCTGTTGTAAGCCTGTGCGTCCTCTTTGGTGTCCCAGAAGCTGTTGCCTACGGCTTCCGAGCGTTCGGGGGCGATAAAGGTGATCTCATCACGGAATCCCTTCTGCTTGCGGAGCAGTGGGAGAACTTCGTTCTCGATAATGCGGTTAAACTCCGCGGCAGAATTTGCCTTGAGTTTCATAGTGACATGGCGTGTAAACATTCTTAGCTCCTTATAGGTAGTTGAGCTGTAGGTTTCAGACGATCTGGAAGATCCCAGAAGAGCTGAGAAGGGAGTTAGCTGGTCTCGGTTCTAAACAACCTTACGCTTCGCGAAGATATATGTCAAGTAGAGAATATACTCCATGGGCAATATATTGCGTATATGATAAATAGCCCCGGCTTCTCGGCTCTTCACATTTGCCGCCTTGACTTGCGCTCTTCATCGCTAACCGGGCGGCGAATGCCGCGGGCGGGAATCGCTGCACCCGCAGTAGCGGGTATTTTAGAATCAATAACGCAAGGCTGATATTGGCGCGGGTGACTACTTCGCAGACCGTCTTTTTGCGCTTCGCCTTTTACGATTCTTTTTCCCATTCGTATGAGAGAGTACGTCCCCGGGTTGACACTCAAGCGCCTGGCACATCTTCTCCAACGTGTCAAAAGTGATGCCGAGCGCCTTGCCCTTCTTCAACCGCCACAATGTCGTGTGGCTGATGCCCGTCTCTTTGGCCAGCCAATAGAAAGTTCGCCCGCGCTTTTCCAGTACCTGATCAACTCGAATCTCAATCATTATCCGCCTCCCGTACCCAGTATTTATCATATACGAGAAATATTGTCTATACAAACTATATTCTGTAGTTGACATATATCCAGAGCTGGCGTAGTGTGGTTGGCGAACCGAGTCCAGCTTACTCCCTTCTCAGCTCCTCTGGAATTTTCCAGATCACCTGAAGTCCACAGCTCAACCACCGAGGAGCTAAAAATGTTTGGACGACAAGTCACTATGAAACTGAAGGCCAATTCGGCTGCAGAGCTTACCCGCATCGCCGACAACGAGATTATCCCGATCCTGCGCAAGCAGAAGGGATTCCGCGATGAGACCACCTTTATCGCCCCCGAGCGTTCGGAAGCAATAGCTAACAGCTTTTGGGAGACGAAAGAGGACGCGGAGGCTTACAACCAAGCGGGGTATCCGGAAGTATTGAAGGCTCTGTCCACTGTGGTGGAGGGAACGCCGACGGTAAAGACCTTCGACCTTGCCAATGCCACGTTCTACACGGCTGCTGCAAAAGCAGCATAGCGGCCACAGTCTTATGATTTCGAGAGGGCGGACAGCCGTCCTCTCGCCGCACACTACGACCGGGGCAACGTTAGTTCACCTGGCCTGAAAAAATTGCGGAGGTAACACATGTATATCAGAAAGAGTTCGACGAGTGTCTTAACAGCGGTTATCGGGGTTATCGCTCTGGTCATGCTCGCCGTCTGGCAGTTCTACCTGTTCGTCGTCTTCAACGAGCCAAACGGCATCGCTAATGCGCCGGGCGGCACACTGCATTTGTGGTTGGCTATCGGCATAACGCTGATTGCGTGCGTTGGTGGCTTCTTTGTGTTCTCGGTTTTCCTGCGCCATGACAGAGATGACGAGCTGCACATCACTTCGTAAGATGCGCTTTGGTTGTGGTCTGCAATATTAGGAGACATGCGATGAGTGATATTTATGCCATGCAACGCGCCAACGGCGATTGGCTCGCGCTTGATGATCACGGACGTTTCCGCGTGCCGCTATTTCGCAGCAGCCGTGATGCCATGCAGGCGCGTCAGCGCAACGCGGCAATGGTGCTTTTCAAACCGGTAGCCCTCGATGATCGCGCGCTCAAAGAGATCTTACCAGGCGGTGACGGACATAACGTGGACTTTTGGCTGGCGGACGATCCGTCAGTTAGTCTGAGACGGGGTCGCCTGCTCGAACACGCTCAGCTTGCTCTGCTCGTGCGTGAGTCCGTTGAATTGCCGCGTGAGCTATGCCGTTGAGGTTGGCTCTTCGCTGAAATGATTTTTAATCTTGAAAGCACGTGCGGTAACCAAATGAACCACAATCCAAAATTCTTAGCGCTGGCTCCTCTTGACCCGCTCTCTCATATCAACAACAACCCCACTATCAACTCGCCAACATCAGCACTCTTTGATGCCGCGCACTGGGCGCAACTAAACCCATGGCTCTTAGAGGGTCAGGCGGACGACAGACGACCAATGCTCACTACTGCTGGTGATAGTACTGCGTCAGCCCCGGTTCGGCGATCAGTCGCCCGCCGGTCCCACCAGGTGAACTACAAGGAATGGTCAAAAGAGAGGCATGACTAACAAGCACTAGCACGGCAATGTTGCTAGGGCAACGGGTCAATGGTCCGAGTCGCGGCGTAATAATTGTGATGACTACAATAAACTCAGAGCAATTCGGAGAGATTTGTAATGGGGTCTGGCGTGATCGGGACGCGGTAGTTACCGGACGTGGACTCTTGAGCGGGGAGGCCGCCCTGGTGCGGGCCGTGTACTGGCGACTCCGCAACGCGGGAGTTAAGCCGACTAATAAAGCCGAGAACGATAGTTCCGGGCAAACGATGCTTACTTATGGGTTAGGAGTGGGCTGTATGCTCGAGCTAAACGCCCGTCCGCACTTTGATGGGGCGCCATTCCTGAAGGAACTCGTAGAGCGTTACCAGAATGAAGTCGCGCGCAGTTGCTAGAGAGAGAGGGAGAAAATGACTTTGGCTACAAATAACAGACCAGACAAACCTTTCACCTTTAGATTCGTCGAGGTGGACTCGAAGATTGTATTAGAGTTGATGAATGCGACTGACCAAACGCTCAAGTCCATTGAGATTCTCACGGTCTTTCTGAAAGATGAAGAAACGCTCGGCGGTGGCCCTTCACAAGCTCACATTAAATTCGAGGCGCTAAAGTCTATCCAACCAGAAGAGAAGGCCGTTCTACCGCACCGAACCTGGGTTAACGGCAAGCCCGCCGACACTGATCACGATCAGTTGGAACGATTAAAGGTCATACCGGGCGAGGCCAACCCCTATGTGCTGGATATTTCATGGCAGAACGCGGAAGGGAAAACGCGCTTTCAACGGATACCGGTGGGGCATTGATCAGTGAGCTTTACGAAGTTCCGGACAGGCTCGATCTTGATCCACACCGCAACGTGGCATTTCTTGGGCGAATGACTCAGCGTCAAGTGAAGGCAGGGAAGAATGATAGTCTGTGAATTGTGTCTGCATTATCAGCGAGATGGTGAATGCAGGCTCGGCCTCAAGATACCGAAGGGGATGAGTTGCCATGAGTTTGTCCCGAGCATAGCCAGATTCTGTTCCAACCCGAACGATTTCGCGAACTCAAGCCAAGTTGTCCAGATGGCTACATTCTTTGGCATGAAGGGAACGGAACTAAAGAAGGTCAAGCTGATGGCTGCCAGAGAAGAAAGCGCTCGCTTGTAGATTCCACCCAAGAGGACTTGTACCGGCCAGTCACCTTCCAAGTTGGCTTCACGTCCAATAAGTCCGGTCGAGTGGACGATAGCCCTGTCCCTACCGAAAATATCATCCGGCCTTTAAATCCTTGCACTTAGAGTTGAATCGCTTCAATACTGCCCGACGCCTCCGCTAACCTGGTTATGGCATTTTCTTAGGGCAGGGTTGTGCGGAAGCATACGGCTTATCAGAGCGTGGGGTAAATTCCTTGCCAGACTTTTGCCAGACTTTATAAAGCGCATATAGCCTATATAGCGCATAAACACATCGACTGGGTGCAATCCGCTCAGGTTTATGTTGGTGATGAGGCTCATGATGGATAACCAGTAGCTTGGCCATTGATTCATAATCCCAAGGTCGCCGGTTCAAACCGGTAGCGGTTGCGTGCGGTCAACGCACGCAATTTCATTTCAATAGGGCCTCAGCGGTGACCATCTCCGCAAGACACGCGCTACCAAATTGCGTTCTGGTGGGCCAATGTCGAGGTTGGTTCCATTTGTCTTCAGAGCAAAGCCTCTAAGACTGAACTTGTACTTCGGCAAACGGTTGCTTCAAATTTGCACTTTCGGCAAACGGATGCTTCCAATTTGTCTTTGCGGGCAATTCTGAGATCTCGAAAACGGGCGCCTTTTGCTCTTTTTGCGGCAATCTTTTGCTTCCTATCGCGGCACACGAATGGTTAAAGTGACAGTAGTAGTAGTAGTAGTAGTAGTAGTAATAATAATAATAATAATATAGGGTGGTGGTAGTAGTAGTAGTAGTAGTAGTAGTGAGTTGTTGCGGCGCCACAAAGGAAGGGAGCTTCGACTTTCGCGCGCCAGACAATTTGTTGATTGGTAGGGCCGGCATTTGTGCCGGAGTTTCGCATAACCGCGAGGCGGAAGGCTACCTGCAATGGCAGAGGAATTAGAGTAAGGCTCGCAATCGTTCTTTGAGTATCGCTTCCAGAACTTCAAGAGGCATTTGTATACATGGTGGCCTACTACCGCTCGTCACAGGGCGGTTCTTTGAGCACGGATGAGGCTCGTGCCGCAGCTTATCACGCTTGCAAAGATGACGAGAGAGCAAAAGAGATCGTCCACGAACTGATGAGCCAGTCGGGAAATGATGAAGAGTGAAGCCGCGGATGAATTTGAGAGCGGTCATCTGGCGAGCAAAGCATATTTACCAAACCGGGAACGGAGAACTGCGTGGGACGTAGCGAGTTATCTCGGGCTCAGGGAGTCATTCATCTCCGAATGGCAACCGCGAGGGGGAATTGAGCTGAGCTTGATCGACACGTTGGCGCAGGCTTTCTTGCATTTCCAGTATTGGCTAAAACAGACAGTGCTTCGCTCTCAGAGCAAACCGCGCGAGTCACATCAGGGATACATTTTACGGCAAGAGCGTCGGAATCCCGGTAAAGATGTTAGTAGCGGATACACCTGCGGTCACTGGGACATGCCCTATGTTAGCGAACAAGCAGCAGTGGAACACGCCGGTCAAATGGCTGACCGGTGGCACCGAATTTACATGAGAACACTGCGGAACCTGCGAGACTTGCGCCGCTATTCGGTAACGATTAACAATCCGCAGCAGGTTAATATTGCGTCCGATGGTGGACAGCAGGTGAATATTGCCGGATGACGTGAAGAGGGTGTCACCCCAAAACGAACATGCAAGAGAATCCCAGCTTTTGTTGGGCCGCGTGAGGGTGTAAATAGTTTTGTGTAAATGGTCATCGAGCCACTAACCGGTTAAGGTTAGTAGAAGGAGACCAAATGACCATAGACAACGAGCTCATTGACAATCTGCTGAAAGACTACCAGAAGCCAGAGGACATCATTGGGGAGAACGGCTTGCTGAAGCAACTGACGAAGCAGTTGCTGGAGCGAGCGATGGCCGCGGAGCTGACCGAACACGTTGGCTACGAGAAGCACGATACGGCCGGCAACAAGAGCGGCAACTCGCGCAATGGCAAGTCGGCGAAGACGCTCAAGGGGAGCTTCGGGACGATGCCTATAGAGGTGCCGCGGGATCGCAACGGGACGTTTGAGCCGCAGATCATCGAGAAGCATCAGACACGCTTCACCGGTTTCGACGCGAACATCATATCGCTCTATGCGCGCGGGTTATCAACGCGCGAGATCCAGCAGCATCTCGAAGAGATCTACCATGTGGAAGTATCGCCGGCCTTGATCTCGAGCGTGACGGATGAAGTGCTCGATGAGGTGAAGACGTGGCAAAACCGGCAGCTCGACGCGGTTTACCCAATCATGTATCTGGACGCCATCCAGTTCAAAGTGCGAGATGATGGCCACGTGAGAAACAAGGCGATTTACCTGGCGATTGGCGTCACCGTGAACGGCCTGAAGGAAGTGTTGGGCTTGTGGATCGCGCAGACGGAAGGCGCGAAGTTCTGGCTGCAAGTAGTGACGGAGCTGAAGAATCGCGGCGTAACCGACATCTTCATCGCCTGTGTTGATGGACTGAAAGGGTTTCCCGAAGCCATTGAGAGCGTCTTTCCGCAAACGGAAGTGCAGTTGTGCATTGTGCACCTGGTGCGGCACTCGCTGAACTATGTGGGCTGGAAACAGCGCAAGGAAGTAGCGGCGGATTTGAAGACGATATACACCGCCGCGACCGAAGCGGAAGCGGAACAAAGACTAGCCGAGTTTAGCCTGAAGTGGGACGCGAAGTTTCCGACGATTGCTAAATCCTGGCGCAGCAACTGGACGCGAGTGGTTCCGTTTTTCGCGCATCCACCAGAGATTCGGAAAGTGATTTATACGACCAACGCCATCGAGTCGCTGAACATGTCGCTGCGCAAAGTGACCAAAGCGCGCGGCTCATTTCCCAACGATGAGGCGGTGTTCAAACTACTCTACCTGGCGCTGCGCAACATCGCGAAGAAATGGACCATGCCAATCCGCGACTGGAAAGCCGCGCTCAATCGCTTCGCCATCGTCTACGAAAACCGGTTGCCGCTGGACTAAGCGCAGAGCTGATTGGCAAATGAACCAGCAAGGCAAAAATCCGGGCTATGGAAACCGTGGAAAAACAAACCGCGTTTTCCCACCGTTCCCACAGCCCCTACTGCTGCTGACGAATCAAGATCAAAAGCGGACGACCCTAAACAAGAGACGATCGTTTACACAAAATACTTGACGCTACCAGGAGCAGCAAGGATGAAGTTTCTTTACCGGCATCCAATCATCACGTCTGTATTACTGACGCCGATTCTTCTGGCTATTTCTGCGATCTCGGGGGGTGTGGAACACGGTAATTATACTCTGGCAATGGTTCTCTTCCCCTACGCCGCTCTTGCCGTGGTCACCT
>WNGD01010835.1_pt1 | contig 11117 bp, 14 predicted proteins | sample 5400671 | NCBI WGS metagenome assembly WNGD01 (sample SAMN13153369, study PRJNA577476) | soil metagenome | isolation source: 40 cm soil or saprolite under grassland replicate 2 | place: USA:California | collected 2016-06-15
CCAGATTCATCCATCTGAGTTCATCTGAAGGAGATCGACATCATGCAATCCCTGAGGGGTACGTTTGCCACGCGTGGAATCCTGATCGTCATCGGCGCTGTGATCGCGATCGCGGCGTCGGCGGTAACGGCGGTGGCGGTCCGTGCCGGCGCTGGCGGATCGACGCAGACGTCGGTCGGTGCCGGAGCCGTGGCCGGACCGCGCGACACCATCACGGTCGTCGGCGAAGGCACGCAGAACGCGACGCCCGATAATGCCCTGATCAGCCTTGGCGTGTCAGTTCGGCGCCCCACGGCGGCCGACGCGATGAACACCGCCAACGCCGAGATGACCACCCTGCTGAAAGCCATCAAGGGTCAGGGGGTCCTGGATGCCGACGTTCAGACGACCGGCATTTCCATCTACCAAGACCAGCAGTACAACGTGATCGGCTACCGCGCCGGAAACACGGTCAACGTGAAAATCCATCACATCGCCAACGTCGGCACCGTGATCGTCGCCGCGCAGAAAGCGGTCGGTGATGACATCCAGCTGAACGGCATCAACCTGCAGCTCAGCGATAACACGACCCAGCTGAAGGGCGCGCGAGAGGTGGCCATGGCGGCGGCGGCCGCTCGCGCCAAGGAGTGGGCCAACCTCGCCGGGCGTCACCTCGGCAAAGTGCTCTCGGTTTCGGAAGTCATCGGTGGTGGGTCATCGTCCTCGCCATGCGGGGCCGGCGGCCAGTGCGGCGGCGGCGGCGGCGCGCCCGTCCGTCCAGGCCGGACAGGTGAACGTCACGGTTGACGTCGCGGTTGTCTACGAGCTGAACGACTAACCGCTCAGGCGATGTGTGCCCCGACTTCTTCGTGACAGTCGGGGCACTCTTCTTCCGGCCCTGGAGCGTGGCCGGCGTGCTTTGATTCCATCGGGTACTGCGCGGCGCGCCACGCGGCCAGTCCACCGCGGAGCGCCCAGGCCTGCCGCCCTTGCTGTCGGAGGAATTGCGCCACACGGGCGCTGGTACCCTCGTCGGGTCAGGTGCAGTAGGCGATGATCTCGCGATCAGGCGGCAGCGACTCGAGATACCTGGCGATCTCCGATGCCGGCCGGGCGGCCTGCAGGCCGCGGATGATGGGCTCGGGCGGGATGCGGATGGCTGTGGGGATTTTGTGGCTCACGGCCGGGTACACCAGGGAGCTGGTCACGTCAAGCGCGACGGCGTCACCCGTATCGAGCTTCGTCCTGGCGGAAGCCACGTCGATGCGCGGCGCGATCATCATCGGCGCGGCTCCGGCGGCGCTTCGGGGAGCAGCCAGGGGAGCGCCTCGGACATCGGTCGCACCAGGGTGACGTATTGCTCGTGGCTGAGCCGGTCACGAGTCAGGATCCCAAGCGCAGCGCCGAGCAAGGCGCGCTCGGCCTTGTGCCCGACGTCGCCGTGCTCGACCTTCCACGAAACCAGCGAGGTGCGGCCCTCGGTGAGATCCAGGACCCGCTTCTTGGCGTCATCCCATGCCTGTGCGCGATTGGTCTGCTCGAGCACGCGCAGCGCGCCTTTCTCGGCGTCGTGAAAACGCTGCATGGCGGTCGGATCCTCGTGCCGGTCCCAACCCCAGGCCGCGCGCTCGATACCGGCGGGCGACAGGACCCGGGCATCAGTCAGCAGGCGCTCGAGCCCTTCTTCGTGCGAGCCGTATCCGTAGCCTTCGGCGTCCAGTGCCATCTCTAGACCAGGATCCAGCCTAACCCAATAGCCCGTGCGACAGCTTCGGCACGCGAGCGCGCGTTCAGCTTACCTAGGACCGCCCCCGCGTGGAACTTGACCGTGTGCTCGCTGATCTGGAGCTGCCGGGCGATCTGCCGATTCGTGAGACCGCGCGCCATCCACTGCAGCACCTCGAGCTCCCTTGGGGTGAGCGTTTCGGCCGGTGCTCGGAGTTCCGGTTCGATGCGCTCCTCCTGCGGCAGCAGCGCCGAAAGATCTGCGCGCGCAATCGACACCAGCCCGCGCGAAGAGGCGCGCAAGGCGGCCGCCAGCGTTTCGCCGTCGACCGCGGCCGGCAGCAGCGCCGATGCGCCGAACGTCAACGCCTGCGAGACGGCGCCGTGCTCGCTGGCCAGCGCGACGATCGGCAGCCCCGGCTGGGCGGTCGCCAGTCGGGCGATCGCATCGAGCTCCTCGGCTTCGCCGTCGCCTGCATCGAGAAGCACCGCATCGGGGAGCAGTTGCCCGGCGAGGGACGCGGCTTCGGCAACGCCGGTCGCGCCCACGATCTTCACGCCCGGCATCCCCTCGACCAGTACCGCCAGTCCGCCGCGGGCCAGCGGATTCGTGGCGACGATCAGCACCCGCAGGTCCGTCATGATCATGGTTGTACCCAAGGATCTCACGGAGTGTCGTCCGGCAACCAATCTCGAGTCAGAAATAGCCAGAACGCCAGGCCGGCGTACGGCCCGTATCGCTTGAAGCGGCGCTCGATCACCCGATCACTCACCGGGCGCTTCCTACCGAGCAGCCGGGCGTAGGTCGGCCGGGTCCACGAATCGAGGATGAGCCTGTCGTAGCGCGCGAGCATCAGCATGATGTGCGCGGCGGCGTACGGCCCAACGCCGGGCAACGCTTGAAGCTGGGTGGCCACCTCACCGTCCGGCAGGTCGTCGCGCGACGTCGCCGCGAGCGCCTCGAGATCGACCCGGCCTTTCGCGACGGAGGTCGCCAGCGCCTTCAGATACGGACCGCGGTAGCCGGTGCCCGCAACCTTCTTATAGAAGGATGGCGGTGCGGCGGCCATCGCGGCCGGCGTGGGAAAGGCCCGGCCATACGGGCTGTCAGGTGGCGCTCCCGGCGCTTTCTCGCCCAGGTGCTGCACGAGCGCGTTCACCATTCGCGTGGTCCCGCCCCAGGAGGTATTGGTCGTGCAGACCGTCTTTACCACGTCCTCGAACACCGTCGGGCTGCGCACCATCCGGCCCGCGCCCGTGAGCACCCACGCGAGGTCGGCATCTTCGGCGGCCACCGTGTAGAAGGGCGTCAGGTCGAGGTCGAGACTGAGGACATGCCGGACCTGGGCCACTGACTCAGGATCAACGTGCGAGCGCCGATCCCGGGGAGCGGCACCGTGATTTCGAAGGTCCACGCCTTCTGATCGAGCCGCATCGGCGGTAACTCGGCGATCCCGTGCGAGAGGAAGACACGCCGGAGGTCGATGACCTCGCCCGCCGGGCCGACCAGCGGGAATTCGTCGGTCCAGCCCTCACCCATTCAATGCGGCGAGGTAATCCAGAGCCGCCAGGTAGCCGTCGAAGCCGAGGCCCGAGATCACGCCCTTCGCGGCCGCCGCGGTCACCATCCGGTGGCGCTCCGGCTCGCGGGCGAAGACATTCGAGATATGCACCTCCACGACCGGTTTGCCCGAGCCGCGCAGGGCATCGGCGAGCGCCAGGCTGTAGTGCGAGAACGCGCCGGGGTTGATGATGATCGCATCGCTCGCCGCGCCCTCTTTCTCGATCCAGTCGATCAGCTGGCCTTCGTGGTTCGACTGCAGGCAGGTGAGCACGAACTCGAGTTCACGGGCGCGCTCGTTGAGCAGCTTTTCCAGGTCGGCGAGGGTCTGGGTGCCGTAAACCTCCGGCTCGCGGCGGCCGAGCGTCCCAAGATTTGGACCATTGAGCACGAGGACCTTCATTCCGGGAGCACCTCCGCCAGCGCGGCCTCGACGTCTGATGCATCGACTGCCTGCCCGTACTCCGCTCGACCGATCTCGCGAAGCAGAACCCAGCGCGGCTCACCAGCCCACGTCTTCTTATCGTGACGCATCGCCTCGATCAACTTCGCGTGCGCGATTGCGGGTCGACCGGTTAGCAGGCCCGAATCACGGAGAAGGCCATGCTGTAGTTCGACTGCCTCGGGCAGGCAGGCACCGGCACGCAGGCTGATCCGCGCCGCCACCTCCATGCCCCAGGCGACGGCCTCGCCGTGGCGGAGGCGCCCGTACCCGGCGGCGCGTTCGAGGGCGTGGGCAACCGTGTGGCCGTAATTCAGGACAGCCCGAACACCGCTTTCGTTTGGGTCGCGGCCGATAACCGAGGCTTTGATGGCGATGGCGCGAACGATCGCCTCGCGAACAATCGGCGGTCGCCCGCCGGCTAGGCCCGACAGATTCTGCCGCAGCCAATCAAAGAATTGGCGGTCGCTGATAACGGCTGCCTTGATGATTTCGGCAAATGACGCGCGGAACTCCTTCTCAGGAAGCGTCCCCAGATAATCCAGGTCGCATAGGATCGCGCAAGGCTGGTGAACGGCGCCAACCAGATTTTTGCCGGCTGGCAGATTGACCCCCGTCTTGCCACCGATGCTGCTGTCGACTACAGCGAGTAGCGTGGTCGGCATCTGGATGAGACGGATGCCGCGCATCCAGGTTGCGGCGGCGAAGCCGGCCACATCCCCCACGCTGCCACCACCCAGCGCGATCAGGGCGCCCTGACGATCCACGCCCGAGGCCGCCAGCGCAGCGTAGATGCCGGCAAGCACCGACAACTCCTTCGCCGCTTCCCCGGCGGGTATCACATGCAACTGTGCCGCAATGCCATCGGAAGCCAGAGCATCCATCAGTGGCTTAGCCCGGCGCTCGACATGTTCGTCGGTCACGACGAGAACGCTCCCACCCTGCCCTCCCCCGTAAACGGCGGAGGGTTTCACTGAAGCACCGCCCCCGACGGCGGAGGGATTAAGTCTGCGCACTGCTGACGGCACAAGATGCGTGAGACCGTAGCCGAGTGTCACCTCATGGGGAGATCCGGGGACGTCAATCGGGATGCGCTGCAGTCCCCCGGCGGAAAGCCGGCCTTTGACCTGTTCGGCAACCTCGGCCGGGTCGAGGCCATCGGTCTTCACGACGAGGTCCGCCTGGAGGTAGCGCGGCAACCGGCTCGGCAGCAGTGTAGCGATGGCCGACGCCTTGCCCGACTGAAGCAGTGGTCGATCGGTCGATCCATTCAGGCGACGAGCCAGTTCGGTAGGCTCCGCCGTCAGCGCGACGACGCAGTTGCCGTCGCGGATGCGCGCCCAGTTGTCCTCGCGCATCGGCGCGCCACCGCCGACTGCGACGACGACGCCGTCGCTCTCCAGCGTGCCTTGCAGGTTGCGTGACTCGCGCTCGCGGAACCCGGCCTCCCCTTCATTGGAGAAAATCTCGGCCACCGACTGCCCGGCATCCGCCTCGATCACATCATCGAGGTCCACGAAAGGCCGCTTGAGCCGCCGCGCCAGCTGCGGGCCGACGGTCGACTTGCCGCTTCCCATGAAGCCGACAAGCACCACGTTGTTCAACGGCGCGTCTCCTGCAGGTAGCTCTCGACGTTTCGCCGGAGCTCGGCCATGGAATCGCTGCCGAACTTCTCGAGCAACACACCGGCGAGGACGAGGGCGACCATGGCCTCACCGACGACTCCGGCGGCCGGCACGACGCAGATGTCACTGCGCTCGTAATGGGCCCGGGCCGGTTCCTTCGTCTTGAGGTCGACTGTGGCGAGCGGCTTGAGCAGCGTCGAGATTGGCTTCATATATCCGTGCACGACGAGCGGCTCGCCGTTGCTCACGCCGCCGGTCAGTCCACCGGCGCGATTCGACTCGTGGCCCAGACGCCCGTCGTCGTAGACGGGCACGTCGTGCACCTGCGAGCCGGGCAGACCCGCCCCTTCCACCCCATCGCCGATCGCGACCGCCTTGCAGGCCGGAATGCTGACGATCGCCTGGGCGAGCAACCCATCGAGCCTCGTGTCCCACTGCCGGTAGCTGCCGAGGCCGGGTGGCACGCTCTCCGCGATCACGGTGAAGACGCCGCCGAGCGTGTCGCCGTGCTCGCGCGCCGCGTCGATGGCCGCGACCATCGCCTGGCCGGCTTCCCCATCGGGAGAGCGAACCGCCGAGGATTCGATGACATCCCACGGGATTGCTGAAGGTACCGAGGCCTCGATCGCGCCGATGGACCGGGTATAGCTCCGAACCCGGATGCCGAACTCCGCGAGCAGCAGCTTCGCAACGCCGCCCGCCGCCACGCGCGCCGCGGTCTCGCGCGCGCTGGCCCGCTCCAGCACATCGCGGGCGTCATCGGCACCGTACTTGAGCATGCCGGCCAGGTCCGCGTGGCCCGGCCGGACCCGGGTGATCGGCTTGCGCTTCACCTCGGCAGCATCGATGGCCATCACCTGGCGCCAGTTCTCCCAATCTCGGTTGGCGATCTCGAGCGTGATCGGCGAGCCGAGCGTCAGCCCGCCCCGCACCCCGGCAACGATGTGGGCCTGGTCGTGCTCGATCGCCATCCGCCCGCCGCGGCCGTGACCACCCTGCCGCCGCTGCAGGTCACGGGCCAGGTCTTCTTCCCGCACGGTCAAACCGGCGGGCACGCCGTCGAGAATAACGGTTAGCCGCTCGCCGTGCGATTCGCCGGCCGTGAGCAAGCGCAGCGTCATGCCGGCACCGATGCGCCATCCAGCGCGGCCCGCATTACGCCAAGCGGCGCCTTCCTGCCGGTCCAAATCTCAAAGGATGCGGCGCCCTGATGAAGCAGCATCGCGCGTCCCTCCGGCGACCGGCGACTCCGCAGGTCGAAGAGGTATTGGTCTGCTCGCAGCCAGGCTGGCGGCGGGAGGTCCGCGGGCGTCGCATTGACGACAAGCTGCGCGCTGGCAACCGTCTGCTCCATCTGGTCCATGTCAACGGGTCCGCCACGGAGGATCTCGAGGTCCCGGCACAGGCGCTTGGCTTGCTCGAGGTTGCGGGCGATGACCCAGACTTCGGCGGCGGGTTGCAGGGCCGCGGCTACGGCTCGCGCGGCGCCGCCGGCGCCGATGATTGCAACTCGGTCGTAGTCTCCACCCATTTCGGCGAGGGCGCGGCGGAAGCCTTCGACGTCGGTGTTCCAGCCCTTCAGTCTGCCGCCCTGCCGGCTGATGGTGTTGACCGCGCCGATGCGGGCCACCAGCGGATCCAGGTCATCGAGGAAGGCGATCACCGATTCCTTGAGCGGGATCGTGACGTTGGCGCCGAGGATGCCTTCATCGGTGCGCAGGTCGGCCATTGCCGGGGCGAGCTCGGCAGGGCTCACCTCGCGAAGCAGGTACTGGCAATCGATGCCGAGTGCCTCGAAGGCGGCGTTCTGCATCACGGGCGAGAGGCTCCGGGAAATGGGGTCGCCCAGCAGGAGCACTCTATTCATGGGTGAGCTCCTGCAGCTGGGTAAAGAAGTTCGGATAGGAGACGGCGACGCAGTCCGCGTCCGTGATCGTCGTGGGACCGGAAGCGACGAGCGCCGCCACCGCCAGCGCCATGGCGACGCGGTGATCCCCGTGGGACTCGACGCTCGCGCCGTGCAGCGCCGTCGGTCCTTTGACGCTGACGCCGTCCGGGCGCTCTTCAACAACGGCACCCATGCGGCGAAGGCCGTCCGCCATGGCGGCGATCCGGTCGCTCTCCTTGACGCGGAGCTCACCGGCACCGTCGATGGTCGTGACGCCCGCGGACTGGGTCGCCAGCACAAGCAGGGCCGGGATTTCGTCGATGGCGGCCGCCACGTCTGCGGGTCCCAGGACGATGGCACGAAGGCGTTGGCCGGTGACGGCCAGCATGCCGCGCGGCTCGATATCGGAAGACGACCCTTCGACCTCGACTTTGGCGCCCATCGATCGCAGCAGCGCGAGGAACGCGGTCCGGGTCGGGTTGAGACCGACATCACCGACGATGACCGACCAGCCAGGCCGCAGCGCCGCGGCCGCTATCCAGAAGGCGGCTGACGAAAAGTCGCCGGGGATCGCCAGCTCGATGGGACGCAGCGGCTGATGCGATGGACGGACCACGACACCGTCCGCCGTCGCGCCAACATCCGTTCCCATCGCGCGTAAGAGCCGCTCGGTGTGGTCGCGCGTTGGCGTGGCCTCGACGACCGTCGTGGGGCCGCTGGCGGAAAGTCCGGCGAGCAGGAGCGCGCTCTTTACCTGGGCGCTCGGTATCGTCAGCGTGTGACGCCGCCCCTGCAGCGGTGTTCCCATCACGAACACGGGCGCGCGACTCTCCCGCGATTCAATCCGCGCCCCCATGGTCCTCAGCGGCTCAATCACTCGATCCATCGGGCGGCGACGCAGCGAGGCGTCGCCATCGAGGGTTGCCGATATCGAACTGCCGGCGAGCACGCCCAGCAGCAGTCGCATCGTGGTCCCGGAGTTTTCGCAGTCGAGCCCACCGTGCGGCGTCGCGAACGAGCTCAGGCCCGCCCCACGGATCCGCGTCGTGCGGCCGCTGCGCTGGAGGTTGGCGCCGAGGCCGCGCAGGCAGGCAACGGTCGCCAGGACATCCTCCCCCTCGGGAAGGCCGTGAATCCAACTTTCGCCCTGCGCCAGCGCGGCCAGGATCAGCGCTCGGTGAGCAATCGACTTATCGCCAGGCACGGCGAGTTCACCGGCAAACCGCGTTGCCGATGAGATGGTTCGCGCCGATTCAACCTCAGCGCGTGGCATGCACGCCCTCCCTGAAGAGTTCGCCCACCCGCTCACCGCGCTCGATGCGCTCGCGGTAGTCTCGCAGGACGTCCGAAAAGCGGTCGATCGCCTGGACCAGCGGGCCGCGGTTCGTCGTCACGATGTCCTCGTACAGGGTGGGATCACCCTCGGCCAGCCGCACCATGCCCCGAAATCCCGGGCCACCGAGTCCAGGATCCGCAACCGGCCGCACCGTCTGGGCGTAGGCGATGCTGATGGTAAACGCCAGATGACTGAGAAAGGCCATTTGCTGGTCATGAACCTCGGCCGAGAGGATTTGGGGCCTCGCGCCCAGAGCCCGGACGAGACGGAACCAGTCGTCGAATGGGGTCAGGTCCTGGCTGTCCTTCGGCGTGAAAACCCAGGTCTCCCCGCGGAACAGCGTGGCATCGCTTTCGCCCAGGCCGCTGCGCTCCTTGCCGGCGACGGGATGTCCGCCGAGGAATCGATCCGGATCTGGCAGAGCGCGGGCCCACTCAAGCACGGGGCGCTTCACACTGGCAACATCGGTGACGATCGTGCCTCGCCGGACGACGGTGGCAAGGCGCTCGAAGACCACCCGGACCTGGTTGATTGGCGTCGCGACCACGACGATGTCGCAGTCGGACATCTCACGCAGATCCGTCGATGCTCGGTCGACCGCACCGCGCTGCTGCGCCGCCAGCACCCCATCCTCGTGATGGGCGACACCGCGCACTTCGATGGCCCCGCCGAGCCGGCGCAGGGCCAGGCCGAGCGATCCGCCGATCAGGCCGAGCCCGACGATGCCGATCCGCATCACGCCACTCCAACCGTCCGGCTCAGCGCGGCGGCGACGGCGTCAACCTGTTCGACAAGGTGGGCGAACGCTTGCGGGGTCAACGACTGGGCACCATCGGAGAGGGCGACCTCCGGCTGGGCGTGCACCTCGACCATCAGCCCGTGCGCGCCCGCGGCGATCCCTGCCAGCGCCATCGAGGTCACAAGGGAACGCCGGCCGGTTCCGTGGCTCGGGTCGACGATCACCGGTAGGTGGCTCAACTCCTTGATGAGCGGCACCGCGTTGAGGTCCAGGGTGTTGCGGGTGTAGGTCTCGAAGGTCCGGATGCCGCGCTCGCAGAGGATGACCTCGTAGTTGCCCTGGCTGAGGACATACTCAGCGGAGAGCAGCCATTCCTCGATTGTCGCCGACATACCCCGCTTCAGTAGGACCGGCTTGCGCAACCGACCGACTTCGGACAGCAGTGGGAAGTTCTGCATGTTGCGTGCACCGATTTGCAGCACGTCAACGATGTCGGCGAGCGTCCCGATGTCCGCCGGTTCCAGCACCTCGCAGACCAGCGGCAGGCCGGTCTCCCGTTTCGCCTCCCGCAGAATGTTGATGCCGTCACCGCGCAGTCCCTGGAAGCTGTAGGGGGAGGTGCGTGGCTTGAAGACACCACCACGGAGCGCGTGAGCCCCAGCCGCCCGGACTTTCCGGCAGGTTTCCAGGTAGAGCTCTTCGCCGTCAACCGAGCATGGCCCGGCCACGATCCAGGGGCGGTCCCCACCGATCTCGTGCGCACCGACCCTGATGAGGGTATCGCGCGCTCGGAACTCGCGGTTCGACAATTTGAATGGCTTCGTGATGGGTACCACCTCGGCTACGCCCGGGGCCTCGATGAAGAGTTCCCGCAGGGCGAAAGGATTGGTCCCGATAACGCCGATCACCGTGCGCTCGTCGCCGTCGCTCAGATGGGTCCGGCAACCGTGGAGCTCGACCTGCGAGACGACCGCCGCCACCTGCGCCGGGGTCGCGTCGTGCCGCATCACGATGATCATGCCGTCACCCGCAGTTTCTCCGCGCCGCGCAGGTAGACGAAGCGCATCGCTGACGGCGGCCGGTCGGTGTTGACCAGCAGCAGCACGCGGATGCACCGAGGGAGGCTGCGCGGGTTCGAGGCGGGCACGGCCATTTCGTGGCCGCAGAGCAGGGGGACGTCACCCCACCCGAAGCGCCGGGCCGCGGCCGCGGGAAATTCTGCCGTCAGATCGGGGGTTGTTGTAAACCAGACTGCGGCGATGTCGCCAGCACTGAGCGCGTTCTCGCGGGCGAGCTGCGCCAGCAGCTCCGTCGTGGCATCGACGATCGCCGTCTCGCTATCCTCTTCCGTAGTCGTCGCACCGCGAATTCCTCGAACCGCCATCCTTGTTTGCCTCCTGGGCGCGCCAAGTTCGTTCTGAGTGTGGGAGGAGGCCGGTGAGCGGGAGGCGGCGGGAGGGGCGGCGCTAGCCCATCCCGAGCCGGTCCCGTGCCGGCCCGAGGTAGGCGTAAAAGTAAAAGCCCGCGAACTGAATCCGCCGCGTCATGTGCCGCACATCCTACAAGAAGTCCCTGGAGCTGGCAAGGGGCCAATCGTCGGGGTCGCTTCTCTCTGGCTGGCGGCCTGCGGCAGAGTTCAGTGCGGGACGCTCGGGATGGCCGCCGCCGGCTGCGGCGCCAGGTCGGGCAGCATTTGTACGGGGTCGACCGGGCTGTTCTCGATTCGAACCTCGAAGTGCGTGTGCGGGCCGGTGGAGTTGCCGGTTGAGCCGACCAGGCCAATCAGCTGGCCACGGTGGACGACGTCCCCCTCCTTGACCCC
>WNGD01013527.1_pt1 | contig 11117 bp, 9 predicted proteins | sample 5400671 | NCBI WGS metagenome assembly WNGD01 (sample SAMN13153369, study PRJNA577476) | soil metagenome | isolation source: 40 cm soil or saprolite under grassland replicate 2 | place: USA:California | collected 2016-06-15
CGCCCTCGCCGCATGGTGCTCCTCGCCTGCGGCTCGCACTCACGCTTCGGCTCGAAAATCAATTCAGCCCTCGAACATCATCTCGGGAAGTTCATGCAGTCCACGAAGATGTCCTGGAAATCGGGATGGGCGGCCAGCGAGACGTGCTCGATGCTCCGCGCGATGCGCTCGGCCCGATGCCGCTCCAGCTCGGAAAGGAGGGCCATCTGCGCGCCCAGCGCCGCGGCGTTGCCGACGTAGCGGATCTTCGACTCGGCGAGGGCAGGAATGAGCCCGATGCGGAGCGCGCTCCGGATCGAGAGATAGTTGCCGAAGCCCCCCGCGAGCATGAGCTCGGCCACCTTGTCGTCGGGGACGCCGGCCACGTGCTGGAGCATGGCCGCTCCCGAGGCGATGGCGCCCTTGCACAGCTGAACCTGGCGGATGTCGTCCTGGGTGAGCAGGATCTCCTGCGTGGCGCCCGCTTCGCCGGGGCGCGCGAGGGTGACCATGCGCTCCTCTCCGCGCTTCGTCACCCTCGCGCGCAGGGGTGGCGGGAGACGATCGAGGTGGTCGAGCTCGATGAGCCCAGTCCAGTCGATGACGCCTGCGTCCAGGAGGACGGCGATGGCGTCGATCAGCCCCGAGCCGCATATGCCCTGCGCGGCCGCATCCCCGATGGTGTGGAGGGCGAGATCGCCGCCCGCGAGGGCCACGCGGTCGATGGCGCCCATGGCCGCGCGCATGCCGTGGCGGATCTGCGCACCCTCGAGAGCCGGGCCGGCTGGCGCCGAGCAGGCCCAGAGATGATCGCGGGAGCCCAGGAGCACCTCGCCATTGGTGCCGATGTCGACGGCGATGCGGATCTCCGGCGTCTCGTCCATGCGCGTGGCGAGGGCCACGGCGACCGCGTCGGCGCCCACGAAGCCCGCCACGATGGGTAGGAAGCAGACGCGCGCCTCCGGGTTGACCTTGAGAAAGAGCTCCCGGGCGGAGAGGACGAGGGGATGCCGCATCACCGGGGCGTAGGGGGCGAGGCCGAGATGGGAGGGATCGATGCCCAGGAGCATGTGGTGCATGCACGTGTTGCCGACGATGGTGACCTTGTAGATCCACTTGGCGGGCACGCCCGAGTCCCGCACGAGCGCCTCCACGTGCTGGTTGAGGAGCCCGATGATGCGCGTCTGGAGCTTGCGCAGGTTGCCCGCGTCGAACTGGGCGAAGGCGATCCTGGACATGAGGTCGCCGCCGAACACGGCCTGCGGGTTGAGGCTCGACGCGGAGGCCATCTGCTCGCCCGACTCGAGCTCGAGCAAGGTCGAGACCACGCTCGTGGTGCCGATGTCGATGGCGAGACCGAACTTGTGCAGGTGCGTGTCGCCCGCTTCGATCGAGAGAATGCGGGAGCCGAAGGTCGCCACGGTGACCTCGCCGCCATGCGCCCGGAGGGCCGCGGGCAGCGTCTTGAGCGCTTCGGGGGCGCAGTCCTCCGGTGTTCCGCCCACGGCCTCGAGCACCGCCTCCAGATCGGAGGTCTGGTGATGCTCTTCGGCGGGAAGCGTGACGCGGACCACGGCCTTGGCGATGCCCGCCTCGATGCGCACGGGCACGGGCGCGCCTTCGGGTCGCTCGCCCCCGAGGATCTGGAACGTGCGGTCGTCCATGGGAGGTGAGACCTGTACCGTGATCGCATCGCTGACACGGCACTGGCAGGAGAGGCGATAGCCCTCCCGGACGAGCGCGTCGCCGAGCTGCACTTCGTCCATGATGGTGGGAGGCGGGATGGCGCCGGCCACGAGCTTGACGCGGCACGAAGTGCAGCGACCACGACCGCCGCACGTCGCCTCGATGTCGACGCCGGCCGAGTGGGCCGCCTTGAGGATGCTCGATCCCGCCTCGACGTGGAGCGTCCGCCCCGCCGGCAGGAGGGTGAGCGCGACCGTCGTCATACGACCGAAGATACCACTTCCCGCTTGACTTCCCGGAGGGCTTTGCCGATAGTGACCGCACCCGATGAACCCCAGGTCGCGTCCGGCCGGCAGGTGACCAGGGAGACCCGGTGCTCACCTACACGATTCAGCGACTCCTCTGGCTGATCCCGACGGTTCTCGCCATGGCGCTGGTGACTTTCCTCGTCATGCACGCCACGCCGGGCAGCCCGCTCGATCCTGTCGCCGAGGGCGCCAACCCGCTCTCCCCCGAGGCGCAGAAGAACCTGGCGGAGGCCTACGGCCTCGACAAGCCCCTCTGGGAGCAGTTCGCCATCTTCATCGGCAAATCGCTCCGGGGCGATTTCGGACAATCCTTCGTCTACAAGACGCGGACGGTGAGCGAGATCCTCGTCGAGACCTTCCCCATCTCGCTCTTCCTCGGCGCCATGGCCCTGGCCATCGCCGTCGCGGGCGGCGTCACTCTCGGTATCCTGGCTGCCGTCTATCAGAACCGTTCGTGGGACTATGTGTGCGTGAGCCTCGCCACGCTCGGCGTCAGCCTCCCCAACTTCGTCCTCGCCGTCTTCCTCATCGTCCTCTTCTCGTTCGTGATTCCGCTCTTTCCCACGGGGGGCTGGGGATCGCCGCGGGACTGGGTGCTGCCCGCCGTCACGCTGGCCCTGGGGCCTCTCGGCATCATCGCGCGCTTCACGCGCTCGAGCATGGTCGAGGTCATCCGATCCGACTACATCCGCACCGCGCGCGCCAAGGGCCTTGCCGAGCAGCCCGTCGTGCTCAAGCACGTGCTCAAGAACGCCTTGATCCCCGTGGTGACCTTGCTCGGCCCCATGTTCGCCGCGGTGGGCACGGGATCCTTCTTCGTGGAATCCATCTTCCGCGTGCCCGGCATGGGGCGCTTCTTCGTGCAATCCATGACGGGGCGGGACTACCCGATGATCATGGCGGTGGTCCTGATCTATGGCGCCTTCCTCGCTCTCATGAATCTCCTCGTGGATCTCGCCTATGGCCTTATCGACCCCCGCATCCGGTACTAGCCTCGCCGCCGCCGGGCTCGCGGCGGCGCCGTCCACGCAGACCTCGAACCTCTGGCGGGATGCCTGGCGTCGCCTCCTCCGCAACAAGCTCGCGGTCGTGGGTGGCGTGACGGTGATCCTGCTCTGCCTCGTGGCGATCTTCGCGGACTTCATTGCGCCCTACTCGTATACGAAGGCGAATTTCGGCAAGATCTACGAGTTTCCCTCCCGCGAGTTCCTGCTCGGCACCGATCAGCTGGGCCGCGACGTGCTCTCGCGCATGATCTTCGGGGCGCGGGTGTCCATGCTCGTGGGCGTGGGCGCCCAGGTCATCATCGTGATGATCGGCGTGCCCATCGGCCTCGTCGCGGGCTATCTCGGCGGGCGCGTGGATCTTCTCCTGACGCGCTTCATCGACGTGATGTACGCGTTTCCACGGCTGCTCTTCGTCATCCTGATCATGTCCATGCTCGGGGCGGGGCTGCTGAACATCTTCATCGCCATCGGGCTCACGGGCTGGGTTGGCATCGCGCGCCAGACCCGCGCCCAGGTGCTCTCCATCAAGGAGAAGGAGTTCGTCGAGGGCGCGCGCGCCCTGGGCGCGGGCTTCTTCCGGACCGTCACGAAGCATGTGCTGCCGAGCGCCCTCACGCCCATCGTGGTGTCGGTCACCTTCGGCATTCCCGAGGCCATCTTCACGGAGGCGGCGCTGTCCTTCATCGGAGTGGGGATCAACCCCCCGACCCCGTCCTGGGGACAGATGGTGGGAGAGAATCAGCAGTACCTGCGCTCGTACTGGCACCTGTGCGTCTTTCCCTCCATCGCCATCGCCATCACCATGCTGTCCTTCACTTTCTTCGGAGACGGGGTGCGCGACGCCCTCGATCCCAAAATGAATTAGGAGCTGAGACGCGGCCAGCTCTTCGAGCTGAGCGGCGTAGTGCGAGGCGAGGCCAGAGTAAATCCCGAAGGCGTGGCAATTCGAGCTGAGCGGCCGCGAGGCGAGACCTGAGTAAATGAGCGCGGCGAGGCGACAGCTGAGATAGTAGTAGCGGTTCAGACAAATAAAGGAGAATTGACATGCGCATACCCGACGAGCAGCTGGCCTTGTTCGAGCAGCGTCTACAGGTACTGGGCCTCGGCCGGCGCGACTTTCTCAAGGCGGTGGGCGCCATGGCCGCCTTCGGCGGGCTCGGGTTCGCTACCCGGGCCGAGGCGGCCAAGCCCTTCAAGCTCGCGCCCGGCGAGAAGCTCGCCAAGGAGCAGGTCCTGCGCCTGGGGGGCGGCGGATTCTGGCAGAACGACCCGTCCAGTCACGACTACAACAAGGACCTCTACTGCGCGGGCGTGCCGATCCAGTTCGCCGGTCTCATGAACTTCAACGCGGACTTCGTGGCCGAGCCATACCTGGCCACCAAGGTCCAGAGCAACAAGGACGGTTCCGTCTGGACCTTCACCATTCGCAAGGACAGCCGCTGGTCCGACAACTCGCCCGTGAGCGCCCGCGACTTCGAGTGGTCGTGGAAGCGCCAGCTCGATCCCGAGAGCAAGGCGCCCTACGCCGCCTTCCTGTACGACATCAAGAATGGCGAGGCCTTCAACAAGAAGCAGGTGACGAACCGCGACGAGGTCGGGGTCAAGGCCAAGGACGACTGGACGCTCGAGGTCACCCTCGAGGGCCCGCGTGGCTATTTCCCCGTCCTCGCCGCCTATCTCGCCGCGCTCCCCGCGCACCGGGGCGCCGTCGAGAAGCACGGCGACAAGTGGACGGAGGCCGGAAACATCGTCACCAACGGGCCCTTCGTGCTCGAGCAGTGGGAGCACAACAAGCAGATGGTGCTGAGAAAGAACCCGTACTTCTTCGGCGCCAAGGACGTGCACGTGGAGAAGATGATCATTCCCATCATTCCCGTGCAGGCCGGCTCACTTCCCTACGAGAACAACGAGCTGGACCTGACGTGGCTCCAGCCCGGCGACCTCAAGAAGCTTCAGAGCGATCCTCGCATGCAGAAGGACGTCTTTCAGTACCCGTATCCGGGGACGTGGTACCTGCTGCCCCAGGCGACCAAGCCCCCCTTCGACAACCTCAAGGTCCGCCGCGCGGTGGCGCACGCCGTCGACCGCGAGAACGTGGTCAAGGTCAGCCAGGGCCTCGCCATTCCCGCCTGGTCCATGATTCCCCCTGGCTTCCCAGGCGCCGTGGACGATCCGAAGATCAAGGCCATCCAGCGCTACGACAAGAAGGCGGCCCTCGAGCAGCTCAAGGGCACGCCTTTCGAAGGCGGCAAGAACTGGCCGAAGATCACCCTGTCGATGCGCGAGGAAGGTCTGGGCTCCAAGCCGCTCGCGGAGGCGGTGCAGGCGGTACTCCTGGACAGCCTCAACATGAAGACCGATCTCGAGGTGCTGGAGCAGCGGGTATTCCGCGAGCGCCTCTGGAAGCAGGATCTGCAGTTCGTGTGGATCCGCTGGTTCATGGACTACCCCGACCCGCACAACGAGTACTTCGACACCTTCTACGGCAAGAAGACCACGGGAAAGCGGCAGGCCTGGGTCAACGACGCCTTCGACAAGGAGCTCGAGGGTGGGCGCGACACGCGCGACCCCAAGAAGCGGCTCGAGCACTACAAGAAGGCCGAGGAGATCATGCAGATGGACGTGGGCTATGTGCCGGTGGCGTGGGTCGCGCGCTTTGCCGCGGCCAAGCCCTGGGTCAAGGGCATCGAGAAGAACAAGCAGGGACAGAACGTGATCGACGGCAATATCTACGTCGACATGATGCGCCACATCTACATCATCGAGAAGGGCTAGCCGGTCGAGGTGGGCAGGGATGAGCAGAGGTGAGATGGGCGACGGGTGAGCTGGCCAAGGAGCGCGGATAGGGCAGGGGGGCAATGACCGCCATGCGGATGAAGGACAAGGTGGCGATCGTGACGGGGGCGGGCTCGGGGATCGGGCGCGCCACCGCGCTGCGCTTCGCCACCGAGGGCGCCCGTGTCATGTGCGTGGATCGGGCGCGAGAAGCGGCGCAGGGTACCGCCAAGGCGATCGCCGAGGCGGGCGGGGAGGCGGTCGAGCTCGGCGTGGACGTGACCGACGAGCGCGGCTGCGCCCTCATGGTCCAGACGACGCTCGATCGCTTCGGACGGCTGACCACGCTCGTGAACTCCGCGGGCGTGAGCGGGACGCGGCGCGACGCCACGCCGCCCCTCGAGGAATGGACACGCGTGCTCGACGTGAATCTCAGCGGCACCTACCTCGCCTCGCGGGCGGCCCTCGAGGCGCTGGCCGCCAGTGGGCACGGCTCGATCACGAATCTTGCCTCCATCTACGGCCTGGTGGGGGGCTCTCTCTCGCCCGCGTACGCGGCATCGAAGGGCGGTGTGGTCAACCTGACCCGGACGATGGCCCTGACGTGGGCGCCGAAGATCCGCGTGAACTGCGTGTGCCCGGGTGTCATCGAGACGCCCATGACCAAGCCTTTCATGGCCGATCCCGCCTGGCTGCAACCCATGCGGGAGCGCCATCCCCTGGGCCGCTTCGGCCAGCCCGAGGACATCGCGGCGGCAATTCTGTACCTGGCGAGTGACGAAGCTGGTTTCGTCACCGGCGTCGCCCTGCCCGTGGACGGAGGCTACACCGCGGCCTAGCCCGCGCTTCTCTCGCCGAGCCCAAAGCGAAACTGGACCATACAGGAGGAAACATGAGGAGTGCGCTCCGCATCGTGACGATGTCTCTGTTCTCTGTCGCGCTTGCCCTCGGTCCCGCCACGGCGGGCTGGGCTCAGGCCAAGCCCGAGCTCTCGGTCGCCCTGTCGAGCTTCTCCACCGAAGTGCTGGACCCGGTCCTGGGCGGTCACATCGTCAAGTACTACCTCTCGCCGATGTTCGACTATCTCGTCGGCACCACCCCCGAAGGTCAGCCGTCTCGAGACGGCGGGATCGCCACGCGCTGGGAGAACTCGGCCGACCACAAGCGCTGGACGTTTCACCTGCGCAAGGGGGTGAAGTTTCACAACGGCGACGAGGTGACGTCGGAGGACGTCAAGTTCAGCCTCCAGCGCGCCATGGGCAAGCGCTCCACCACGGGCTATGCCGGCCCCCTCCGGACCCTCATTCAGGACATCGAGACGCCCGCCCCGGATCGCGTGGTCATCGTCACCAAGGAGCCGACTCTCATCATCCCGACGTACCTCTCACGGACCCTGTCCACCGAGGGCATGGTGCTGCCCAAGAAGTACATCGAGGCCAACGGGGATGATGCCTTTGCCCGCAAGCCGGTGGGGAGCGGCCCCTACAAGTCGGTTCAAGACCATGCTGTTCAGGCTCGTGCCCGAGGAGACCACGCGCATCGCCCTCCTGCGCCGAGGCGAAGTCGACGTGGCCGATGTCAGTCGCGAGCGGGTAGCCGAGCTGGAGAAGGAAGGCTTTCCCGTCCATTTCCGGAAGGAAGAGGCGATCCTCAGCATGTACTGGGTGCTGCCCCGCGACGGACAGCCCACCGCCGACAAGCGGGTGCGCGAGGCCATGAACCTCGCCGTCGACCGGGCGGAGATCGCCCAGGCGATCTTCGCGGGCAAGGCCGAACCCGCGTCCATCCCCCTCGGGCTCTCGTGGTCGTTCCGAGATATCGGCTTCAAGGTCTCGCCCGAGATGGTGTATCCCTACGATCCGGCGCGGGCGAAGAAGCTCCTGGCCGACGCCGGCTTCCCGAGCGGCTTCTCGCTCGAGCTGTACGCCTTCCAGCTTCCCGGCCTCCCCGAGGGCAAGGCCTTCGCGGAGGCGATGAGCGGCTACTGGCAGAAGATCGGCATCAAGACCAAGATCGTGCCGCTGGACTATCCAGGGTTCCGCAAGCTCTGGGTCGACCGCAAGGTGCCCGGCGCCGTGGGCTACTACAACATCGCCAACCGCGACTGGATCGGCGCCTACGCCCTCCTCGAGAAGATGGCCTACACGCCCTCCAAGGCCAATGACACCGTGGCCGATCCCGAGATCGACGGCATGATCGCGCAGGTGATGCGCCAGACCGACCGGGAAAAGATCAATGCCTTGATGCGGAACATCTTCACGCGCCTCCGGAGCGAGCACTACGGCGTGCCCGTGGTCTATCTGCACTCGCCCTACGCCACCTCCAAGACGCTGGGCAAGTGGAACCCGGGCTCGGTCATGTACGACCTCTTCTTCGACCAGCTGGCTTCGGGGAAATAGCGGCGGGGTGACGCGCGCGCAGTGATCCGCTTCGTCCTGTCCCGGGTTCTCCAGTCGCTGGTGGCCCTGGCCATCCTCTCGGTTGTTGTCTTCATCCTGGCCAGGGCCACCGGCGACCCTCTGCACCTGATCCTGCCCATGTCCGCCTCCGAGGAGGACTATGCCTATGCCCGGCGCTATCTCGGTCTCGATCGGCCGTACGTAGAGCAGTATTTCTCCTTCGTGGGCAAGGCGGTGATGGGAGATTTCGGCACGTCGCTGCGGGCGCGACGGCCGGTCAGCGAGCTCATCCGGGAGCGGCTGCCCAACTCGCTGCGCCTGGCGCTGTTCGCCATGTGCGTCTCGCTCTCCTTCGCCTTTCCCCTGGGTGTGCTGGCCGCCGTCAAGAAGGGGACGTGGATCGACCGCACGGCCCAGGTGATCGCGGTGCTGGGTCAGTCGCTGCCGACCTTCTGGGTGGCCATCGTGCTGGTGGAGTTCGTGGCCGGGCGGCTCCAGTGGCTTCCCGCGGGGGGCATCTCGGGCTTCGCGAGCTATATCCTTCCCGGCTTCACGCTGGGCTGGTTCGTGGTGGCGGGAATGATGCGGCTCCTTCGCTCCGGGATGCTCGAGGTGCTCGATTCGGAGTACGTCAAGCTGGCCCGCGTCAAGGGCGTGGTCGAGCGCCGGGTCGTGTGGCTCCACGCGCTCAAGAACGCCCTCATCCCCGTGGTGACGTTCGCGGGCATCTACTTCGCCATCCTCGTCACCACCGCCATCGTGGTGGAGACGGTCTTCGCCTGGCCGGGGCTGGGGCGGCTCGCCTACGAGGGCATCTCGTCGCGCGATTTTCCCGTCATCCAGGCGGTGGTGCTGACCACGGCGGTCATCGTGGCCGTGGTCAACCTCGGGGTCGATCTGCTCTACGCGGTGATCGACCCGCGGATACGCCATGCGCGTTGATCCGATGGAGGGCGCCACCGCCTTGCCCGTGGCGGAGCCGCGGGCGTGGGGGAGGCTCCGCGACCGGCGGCTGCCCGTCATTCCCCTCGGCATCATCACAATGTTCGTTCTCGTCGCCGTCCTGGCGCCCCTCATCAGCCCCGCCGATCCCGAGGAGCAGTCGCTGCGCCACCGGTTCCGGCCTCCCGTCTGGGACGAGCGCGGAAGCTGGCAGCATCCGCTCGGCACGGATCGCCTCGGGCGCGACATGCTCTCGCGCATCTTCTATGGCTCGCGCGTCTCGCTGACGGCGGGGGTGGTCACGGTGCTCCTGGCCAGCGCCTTCGGAGCCGCGGTGGGGCTGGTAGCCGGCTACTACGGCGGGCGCGTGGACGCGGTGCTCATGCGTCTGACGGACGCCACCATGTCCTTTCCGGTGATCCTGCTCGCCCTCATCCTGGCCGTGACGGTGGGGCCGAGCTTCGCCAACGTCGTGGTCGCCATCGCCGTCATCCTGTGGGCGCGATACGCGCGCGTCATCCGCGGGCAGGTGCTCACCCTGATGGAGCTCGACTTCATCGCCCAGGCGCGCATCGCGGGGGCAGGCGCGTGGCGCGTGATCAGCCGGCACCTCCTGCCCAACACGCTCAATACCCTGGTGGTGCTGGTGACGCTCCAGATCGGCTACGTCATCATCGTGGAGGCCTCGCTCTCCTTTCTCGGAGCGGGCATCCCGCCGCCCACGCCGGCCTGGGGCTCCATGATCGCGGAAGGGCGCGAGTTCGTGACGAGCGCGTGGTGGGTGTCGTTCTTCCCCGGCCTGGCCATCCTCCTCGTCGTCCTCGCCTTCAACCTGCTCGGCGACTGGCTGCGGGACACTCTCGATCCGAAGCTCCGCCAGCTATGACGAGCCCGGCCTCCGCGCGGCCGCCCGTCATCGAGGTGCGCGACCTGCGCACGCACCTGGTCACCCGCTGGGGCACCGTCAAAGCCGTCGACGGCGTCTCTTTCGCCGTGCGCGAGGGCGAGACGCTGGGGCTGGTCGGCGAGTCCGGATCGGGCAAGAGCATGACGTGTCTCAGCATTGTCCGGCTCACACCGCGCTCCGTCTCCGGCCTGCTCGAGGGCACGGTGCGGCTCGAGGGCGACGATCTCCTGACCAAGAGCGAGCGGGAGATGCAGCGCATCCGCGGGCGCAAGGTGGCCATGATCCTGCAAGACCCCATGAGCTCGCTCAACCCGGTGTTTTCCATCGGCATGCAGATGCGGGAGCCGGTGGCCGCCTATCACGGACTCCGCGGCGCGGCCCTGAGGCGGCGGGCGGCCGAGCTTCTGGCCTCGGTGCGCATCCCGTCGCCGGAGGCGCGTCTGCGGGCCTTCCCGCATCAGCTCTCGGGGGGCATGCGACAGCGGGTGGTGGGAGCCATGGCCATCGCGGCGCCTCCGCGTCTCCTCATCGCCGACGAGCCGACCACGAGCCTGGATCTGACCATCCAGGCGCAGTATCTCGGACTCCTCAAGGAGCTCCAGGAGCGGCACCATTTCGCCATGATCTTCGTCACCCACAATCTCGGCATCGTGGCCAAGATGTGCGAGCGCGTGGCCGTGATGTACGCAGGAAGGATCGTGGAGATGGGGCCCGTGCGCGAGATCTTCACCTCGCCCCGCCACCCCTACACGCAGGCGCTCCTCGAATCCGTCCCGCGCCTCGGCGCCAAGCTCGACCGCCTCACCGCCATCGAGGGCCAGCCGCCCGACCTCGCCCGGCTCCCCGCCGGCTGTGCCTTTGCCGCCCGCTGTCCCAGGGTCATGGATCGCTGCGCCGAGGCGCCCCCCGAGCTGGCGGTGGCGCCCGGGCACACCAGCCGCTGCTGGCTGCAGGCGCCGGCGTGATCGTCGTCCGTGACCCGTCCTGAGCTTCCCGAGAAGATCCCGAGCCCTTCCACGGACAACGGCGGCCTGCTCGAGGTCTCCAACCTGACCAAGCACTTTCCCGTGCGGCGGGGGGTCCTCGGGTGGTCGGCGGGACTCGTGCGTGCCGT
>WNGD01011076.1_pt1 | contig 11115 bp, 11 predicted proteins | sample 5400671 | NCBI WGS metagenome assembly WNGD01 (sample SAMN13153369, study PRJNA577476) | soil metagenome | isolation source: 40 cm soil or saprolite under grassland replicate 2 | place: USA:California | collected 2016-06-15
AGGTATCCCCGGCGTTCAGCCAACTCGGATAGGGATCCACTGCTCTCCCGCCTCTCTGGGCTCAGCCAGCCGCAGGGGTCGGTCAAGGACGCTTCATGTTTCCCATGGGCGGGTTTCGGACACGTTTCCCGGCTGTTACACCGCCGACAACGGGCCCCGGCCCCGGTCAGCCAGGGTTACATGCATGTTTCGGCGGTGCTGAGTCATGAAGGGCCGGCCGCCGGCCGCAGTGAGTGGCAGCCGTGACGCCGGTGAGCCCTCACCGGCGAGGCGCGGGTCCTGGCGCGGGTCCCGGCGCGGTCAGCCGGGTGTGGGCGCGACCAGTTCGACCTCGTAGCCGTCCCGGTTCTCCAGGTAGGCGGCGTAGTGGTCGTCCCCGCCCGCGAACGGGTGACGGTCCGTATAGAGCAGCCGCCAGCCGTGATCGGGCGCATGCAGGACAACCTCGTCCAGTTCCTCGCGGGACGAGACGTGGAACGCGAGGTGGTTCAGTCCCGGCCGGCAGCGGTCGTGCCGGGCAGCGACCCGGTCCGGTGACTGCTCGATGACGATGTACGTGACGCCCGCCCGCCAGCTCTTGCCCTCGGGCCATTCCTGATAGACGCGATAGCCCAGCTTCTCGAGCATCCACCCCCAGCTGGCCTCGGCCCTGGTCAGGTCGGGCACCCAGAGTTCGATGTGATGCAGCATCCCCGTGCCAGCGAGATCCATTCCGACAGCATGCCAGGCCCGGGACCTGCGCGGGACCCCTGAACGACTCTTTTCACAGGTCAGCCCAATGCGGGCCGCGCGAGGTTCAGCCCAGTGCGGGCCGGCGAGGTTCAGCCCGGCCTCAGGAAACCGCCTCGACCTTGCGCTGAAGCTTGTTCATGCCGCTCAGCCAGCGGTCGGGGTCGCCCGCGCGGCCCGCGTACATCCGGGCCACCTCGGGGTGGGGCAGGATCAGGAACCGCCCGTCGGCGATCCCTGCCACCACCGCATCGGCCACCGCCTCCGGTGTGATGGCGGACTCGGCGAGGATCAGCTTCTCGGCGGGCGAGGCCCCGGTCATCATCGCGGTCCGCACCCCCTGCGGGCAGATCGCCTGCACGGTGATGCCCCGGTGCGCGTAGGTCGCCGCCAGCCACTCGGCGAACCCGAGCACCGCATGCTTGGTCACCGAGTAGGGCGCCGCGCCCAGCATCGTGAGCAGCCCGGCCGCGGACACGGTGCAGATCAGGTGGCCACTGCCGCGCTCCAGCCAGGCCGGGAGCAGCTGCCGGGCGGCCCGCACATGGGCCATCACGTTGACCTGCCACGAGGCGGCCCAGTCCGCCTCGCTGGCCTGCTCGCCGCCCCGCCGGGCCACGCCGGCGTTCGCGCAGAACAAGTCGATCTCCCCGAGCACCTCCCGGGCCACGCCGATGAGCGCGGCCACACCGCCCTCGGTGGCGGCGTCACCGGGCACGGCGGTGGCCCCGCAGGACGTGGCGACCGCGGCTGCCGCCCCGGCGTCGATGTCATTGACGATCACCCGGCCGCCCTCGGCGACGAAGCGGCGGGCAAGCGCGGCGCCGATTCCGCTGCCCGCCCCGGTCACCACCACGCCCGCACCGGCCACCGACTCCATCACGGCTCTCCTTAACGTTGGGCCCCAGGCGCCCCTTAAGGTTGGGCCCGAGGCGCCGCGGGGAGGTTCACCAGGGCGGCGAGGGCCGCCCGGTGCCGGTCGGGGGTGCCGAACGCCATCGCCCCGCTCTTGGCCCGCTTGAGCAGCAGGTGCGCAGGATGCTCCCAGGTGAACCCGATGCCGCCGTGCATCTGCACGCACTCCTGCGCCGCGTGCACCGCGGCGTCCCCGCAGGCCGCTTTGGCCAGGGCGACCGCGACCGGCGCGTCCGGACTGCCTTCGGCCAGGCAGGCGGCCGCGTACCTGGCGGCGGCCCGGGCCTGGGTCAGCTGCACCCACACGTCGGCGAGCCGGTGCTTGAGCGCCTGGAAGGAGCCGACCGGCCGGGCGAACTGCCGCCGTTCCTTCACGTAGGCGACGGTCATGTCGAGGCAGCGCTGCGCGGTGCCGAGCTGCTCGGAGGCGAGCATGGCCGCGCCGGCGGCCAGGGCCGACGCCACCGCCTGGGCGGCGCCCGCACCGATGGCCACGGCCCGGGCTGGCACGTCCGCCAAGGCCAGGTCGCACAGGGGCCGGGTGGCGTCCAGCGAGACCACGGCCGTCCTGGTGACGCCGGGCGCACCGGCGTCGACCGCGTAGAGGCCGAACGGCACCCCGTCGGCGGGCACCAGCAGCACGTCGGCGAGCAGCGCGTCCGCTACACCGGCCACGGTTCCGGTCAGCCTCGCCTGGCCGGGCGGGCCGGTAGCGTCATCTGGCTGTGCGGCGCCAAGCCGCACCCCGGTGGCCAGCCCCACACCGGCCGCGGGCGGCATCTGGGCGAATCCCACCGCCAGCACGGCGGTCACCCGGCCCTCGGCCAGCCCTTTCAGCAGCTCGTCGCCGCTGCCCAGCAGCGCGGCCGTAGCGACAACCGCAGAACCGAGATACGGAACGGGGGCAACCGCGCGCCCGGTCTCCTCGGCCACGACGGCCGCTTCCCGGTACGTCGCCCCTGCCCCGCCGTAGCTCTCGGGGATGAGCAGCCCGGCACAGCCGAGTTCGGCAGCGAGCGAGTGCCAGGCGGCAGCGTCGTTAGGCTCATTGGTCTCGGTCCTGGCCAGCACCGCCGGCCACGGGCACCGGTCGTCGAGCAGGCCGCGGACCGCGGCCCGGAGATCGTCTTCCGGCTGCTGGTAGCGCAGGTCCGGGATGCGCCCCACGGTCCGGCCGGCGTCGGTGGTCGTCATCGGGGCAGGTCCTTCCAGGGCACACGGGTGTCCGTGCGGGGCTCGGCGGGCAGGCCGAGCACCCGCTCGGCGATGATGTTCCGCAGGATCTCCGAGGTGCCTCCCTCGATGGAGTTCCCGCGGGCGCGCAGGTACCGGTAGCCGGGGCCGCGGGTGACGAAGCTGACGGTCTCCGGCCGGCTCAGGCTCCAGTCGTCGTAGCGCAGCCCGTCGGCGCCGGACAGCTCGAGTTCCAGCGCGGTTCCAGCGCGGACAGCTCCTGGTTCAGCCGGGCGAAGACGATCTTCGCTGCCGAGCCCTCGGGACCGGGCTGCCCGGCCGCGAGCTGCTGGCGCAGCCGTTCGGTGGCCAGCCGGGCGATTTCGGCGTCGGCCCACAGCCTGATCAGCCGGTCGTGCAGGCCCGGTGTGCGCAGCTCCGGGTGTGCCCGCCAGGCGGCCGCGACGATGCCGACCGTGCCGCCCTCACGGGGCAGCGCCCCGCCGCCGATGGCGACCCGCTCGTTCATCAGCGTGCCCTGGGCGACCCGCCAGCCCTCGCCGACCTCCCCGATCCGGTCGCGGTCGCGGACCACCACGTCGGTCAGGAACACCTCGTTGAACTCGGCCTCGCCGGTGAGCTGCCGCAGCGGCCGCACCTCGACGCCGGGGTCGGTCATGTCGCAGGCGAAGTAGGTGAGCCCGGCGTGCTTGGGCACGTCCGGGTCGGTGCGTGCCACCAGCAGTGCCCAGCGCGCCCGGTGCGCCAGCGACGTCCATACCTTCTGCCCGCTCACCCGCCAGTCCTGGCCGGCGTCGTCCCTGACCGCCCGGGTGGCCAGGCCGGCCAGGTCGGACCCGGCGCCGGGCTCGCTGAACAGCTGGCACCACACTTCCTCGCCGGTCCACAGCGGGCGCAGCCAGCGCTGTTTCTGCTCGTCGGTGCCGAACGCGAGGATCGTCGGCGCCGCCATGCCCAGGCCGATCCCGTTCCGGATCGGGTCGTTGTCCGGCGCCCCGGCGGCGGCGAACTCGGCGTCGACCACCGACTGGAGCGAGCGCGGCAGGCTAAGGCCGCCGAGGCCGGGCGGGTAGTGCACCCAGGCCAGCCCGGCGTCGAAGCGGGCCCGCAGGAAGCCGAGCTTCGGCAGCGTCGCCGGGTCGTGGCTTGCCAGGAAGTCGCGTGCCCGTTGGCGCAGCTCGTCCGCGTCGCCCGCTGGGACCGCCGGTTCGTCGCCCGCTGGGACCGCCGGTTCCGCCGGGTCCGCGGGGCCGGTCCCGCTCAGCACAGCGGACCGCCCGCCACGTAGATCACCTGGCCGGACACGAACCCCGCTCCCTCGCTGCACAGGAACGAGATGACGTGCGCGACGTCGTCGACCTGGCCCACCCGGCGGACCGGGATCTGTGGCGCGGCCGCCGCCTGGAAGTCTTCGAAGCTCATGCCGAGCCTGGCCGCGGTCGCGGCCGTCATGTCGGTGACGATGAAGCCGGGCGCCACCGCGTTGGCCGTGATCCCGAACTGGCCCAGCTCGATCGCCAGGGTCTTGGTGAATCCCTGCATGCCGGCCTTGGCGGCGGAGTAGTTGACCTGGCCGCGGTTGCCCAGCGCGGAACTGGAGGACAGGTTGACGATCCGCCCGAAGCGCTGGTCCACCATGTGCTTCTGGGCCGCCCGGCTCATGAGGAACGCGCCGCGCAGGTGCACGCCGAGCACCGTGTCCCAGTCATCCTCGGTCATCTTGAACAGCAGGTTGTCCCGGATCACGCCCGCGTTGTTGACCAGGACCGCCGGCGGGCCGAGCTCGCCGGCGATCTTGCCGACTACCGCCTCGACCTGCTCCGCCTGGCTGACGTCGGCGCCCACGGCGAGGGCGCGGCCGCCGGTGGCGGTGATCGCGTCCGCGGTCGCCGCGCAGGTCTGGGCCTCCAGGTCGAGCACGGCGACCGCCATCCCGTCGGCGGCGAGCCTGCGGGCGGTGGCGGCTCCGATGCCCCGGGCGGCGCCGGTCACGATGGCAACCCGTTGTCCGTCCTGTGCCATGTTTCTCCTTCTCCCTTTCGTCAGCTACCGGTCGGCGGCCGGACTCACAGGTAGGGCCGCAGCTCCCTGCGGGCCAGCGAGCGCTTGTGCACCTCGTCGGGCCCGTCCGCGAACCGCAGCGAGCGGGCGGATGCCCACAAATGCGCCAACGGGAGGTCCTGGCTGACCCCGGCAGCACCGTGAGCCTGGATCGCCCGGTCGATCACCCACTCGGCCATCGCCGGGGTCGCCACCTTGATCGCCTGGATCTCGGTGTGCGCGCCCTTGTTGCCTACGGTGTCCATCAGCCAGGCGGTCTTGAGCACGAGCAGCCGGGCGGACTCGATCCTGACCCGGGAATCCGCGATCCAGTCCTGGATGACACCCTGCTCGGCGAGCGGCCGGCCGAAAGCCGTGCGGCCGGTGACCCGCCGGCACATGAGCTCGAGGGCTCGCTCGGCCGCGCCGATCAGCCGCATGCAGTGATGGATCCGGCCGGGCCCGAGCCGGGCCTGCGCGATCGCGAAGCCGTCTCCCTCGCCGCCGATCAGGTTGCTGGCCGGGACCGTGACGTCCGTGAACTCGATCTCGGCGTGGCCGCCGTGAGTCGCGTCGTCGAACCCGAACAGCGTCATCCCCCGCTTGACGCTGATCCCGGGGGTGTCCCGCGGCACCAGGATCATGGACTGCTGCCGGTGCCGGTCCGCGCCGGGCGCGGTCTTGCCCATCACGATGAGGATCTGGCAAGCCGGGTCCATCGCCCCCGACGACCACCACTTCCGGCCGTTGATCACGTACTTGTCGCCGTCGCGTTCGATCCTGGTCGCAATGTTGGTGGCGTCGGACGACGCGACCTGCGGCTCGGTCATGCAGAACGCCGAGCGGATCTCCCCGTCCAGCAGCGGCCGCAGCCAATCGGCGCGCTGCTGCTCGGTGCCGAACTCCGCCAGCAGCTCCATGTTGCCGGTGTCCGGGGCGGCGCAGTTCAGCGCCTCCGGCGCGAGCGCCGGGCTGTGCCCGGTGATCTCGGCCAGCGGGGCGTACTGGAGATTGGTCAGCCCGGCGCCCTCGGGATGGCCGGCCAGAAAGAGGTTCCACAGCCCCCGGCGGCGGGCCTCGGCCTTGAGCTCCTCGATGACGGGCGGACGCCGCCACGGGTCCCCGGACCGCGCCACCGCCTGGGCCTGCTCGGCGAAGACCGGCTCGGCCGGGAAGATGTGCTCGGCCATGAAGGCGAGCAGCCGCTCGCGCCATTCCTGCGTGCGGTCGTCGTACGCGAAGTCCACGGCGCCCTCCCGGCGAGTCCGTGAGCACTTTACCTACCGGTGGGTATCCATGGTGGTCGCGGGGTTAGCGGCTGCCGTCCCGCGGCTGGCGCGGCCCGCCCGCGCTCCCCGCACTACCCGGATGCCAGCGTCAGGTCAGCAGCAGGCGGCCCACCCGGCGGCCCGCGATCAGCAGGCCGATCACGCCCATGAGCGCCAGGTAGGCCGCGGGCAGCAGCAGGGCCGGGCCGACCACGCCGAGGGTGAGCCCGCGCAGGAGCGTGACCGCCTGGTAGAGCGGCGTGCACTCGACCACGATCTGCAGCGCCCGAGGGTAGACGCTGAGCGGGTAGAACGTCGTGGAGAACAGGAACAGCGGCAGGCTCACCAGCATCACGTACTCGAAGTCCTGCCAGCTCCGCATGAACGTGGTGGCGGCCATGCCGGCAGCGGCGAACGCGAACCCCGTGAGGACGGCGGCAGGCAGCGCCAGCACGGCCCACCGCGACTCCAGCAGGCCCATCGCCAGCATGACCACCATGAAGGCGAACGCGTACAGGGTGGCGCGGATCAGCGCCCAGCCGATCTGGCCGAGGGCGACGTCTGTGGCCCGCATCGGGGTGGCCAGCATCGCGTCGTAGACCTTGGCGTACTTGAGCAGGAAGAAGACGTTGAAGGTGGAGTCGTAGATCGCACCGTTCATGGACGAGGTGGCCAGCAGCGCCGGGCCCACGAACGCCGTGTAGCTGACCGGGCCGCCGCCGGGCCCGGTCACCGTGCCGACCAGGTGCCCGAGCCCGACCCCGATCGACAGCAGGTAGAACAACGGCTCCGCCACGCCGGAGACGAGCACCAGCCAGACGTGCCGGTAGGCGCGGGCGTTCCGCTCGATCAGGTGCAGGCTGCCCCGCCCGCCGAGTGACCCGCGCAGGCGGGAGGAAAGCCAGGCCAGCGGGACCACCCGCAGCGGCAGCTCCCGCACCCGCACGTTCCCGCCGCCAGACATGCCGCTAGACATGGAGCCGCCGCCGGTAGCTGCGGTGCCCGGCCAGTATCCCGATCGTGGCGAGCGCGGCGAGGTAGGCCACGTCGATGAGCGCCTGTCCCCAGTCCGCCGTGCCGAGGTTGAGCGCACGGCAGAGCGAGACACCGTGCCAGAGCGGCGTGAGGTAGGCGACCGGCCGGAACCAGGCCGGAAGCTGCGTCACCGGGAAGAACGTGCCTGAGAACAGGAACAGCGGGATCATGCCGAACCGGAAGATCATGGCGAACGAGCTGTCCCTGGTGCGGGTCACCGCCCACGCCTCGATCGGGGTGGCGAACGCCAGGCCGGTGAGCACCGCCACCGGCAGCGCCGCGAGCATCCATGGGGAGCGGATCGCGCCGAACGCACTGGCCACGGCCAGGAACACCGCGCAGTTCATGGCGAGCCGCAGGGTGACGAACAGCACGTGACCGTGGAAGATGTCCGCCGGGCTCAGCGGCGAGGCCACCGCGGCCTGGTAGGTCTTGTTCCACTTGACCGACCCGTACACCGGGTAGGTCGCCTCACCCACGCCGGTCTCCATGGCGGCGGCGGCCAGCAGGCCAGGGGCAAGGAAGGCCAGGTAGCTCACCCCACCCAGCCGGGCGGTGCCGTGCTGGTTCACCAGGCTGCCCAGGCCCAGGCCCATGGCTCCGAGGAAGAGCAGCGGGTTCAGCACGCTGCTGTAGATGGAGCCACGCCAGGTGCGGCGGTAGTTCGTCAGCCAGAACCGCAGCTGCCGCAAGGCCAGCGACCAGCCGGACGGGACCAGGTCGCCCGGCGCCGCGGCCGGCGCCTGCGTCACGGTGTCCGCCATCACTCCCCCAGCTGGCGGCCGGTCAGGTGCAGGAACACGTCCTCCAGCGTGCTGCGGCGGACCAGCGAGGTCAGCGGCTCCAGGCCGTACCCGCGCACGGCCGCCAGGGCGGCGTCGCCGTCGCCGACGTAGAGCAGGACCCGGTCGGCGAGCACCTCCCGGCGCTGCGCGGGCACGCCCGCCAGCTTCTCGGCGGCCTGCTGGTGATCGGCCGGGTCGAACCGCAGCTCCAGCACCTCCGGTGTGGAGTACCGCTCGATCAGTTCCCGTGGCGAGCCCTCGGCCGCGATCTTCCCCGCGTCCATCACCACCAGCCGGTCGCACAGCTGTTCGGCCTCGTCCATGTAGTGGGTGGTCAGGACGAGCGTGACCCCCTGCTGCTTGAGCCGGAACAGCCGGTCCCCCACCACGTGCCGGGCCTGCGGGTCGAGCCCGGTGGTCGGCTCGTCCAGCAGCAGGATGTCCGGCTCGTTGATCAGCGACCGGGCGATCGTGAGCCGCCGCTTCATGCCGCCCGACAGGGGCTCCACCTGGTCGTCGGCCCGGTCGCTGAGCTCGACGAAGTCGAGCAGGCGGGCGGTCCGCTCCCGGATCACGTCCCGGCGCAGGCCGAAATACCGGCCGTAGATGAGCAGGTTCTCGCGGACGGTCAGCTCCGAGTCGAGGGTGTCCTCCTGCGGCACGACGCCGAGCCGGGCACGGATCTGTATGCCGTCCGTCAGCGGGTCCAGGCCCAGGATGGACAGCTCTCCCGCGGTCGGCGGGGACACACAGCCGATCATCCGCATGGTGGACGACTTGCCGGCGCCGTTCGGCCCGAGGAAGCCGAACGCCTCACCGCGCTGCAGATCGAAGTCGATCCCGTCCACCGCCGTAAAACGACCGAACCGCTTGACCAGGCCACGGGCATGGATCAGCGGTTCAAGGGCAGACACTCACGTGAGGCTACCGCGCGAGCCGGACATTCCCTACCGCATTTTCCGGCGTCCCGGAATTACGCACCCTAGGGTTTCCCTTGGTCCCGATCCCACCGTGGATGGGGGTACTGTCTCAAGGGTCACGTTGACGACTCTGGTGACGACACGCGAGAGGATGAGCGCCTGGTGACTGTTGTCCGCGGGCTGTACGAGCGGTTCCAGCACCTGATTCACGAGGTCGCCAAGTTCGGCGTTGTCGGCGCCATCGCGTTCGTCGTCACCACCGTCGGCACGAACCTGCTCCACTTCCAGATTGGGCTGGGCCCGCTCACCTCCAACGTCATCGCCACGATCGTGGCCACGTTCGTCTCCTACGCCGGGAACCGGTACTGGACGTTCCGCCACCGCGAAGGCAGTACCGTGCCCCGCGAGTATGCGCTGTTCTTCGTGCTCAACGGGATCGGGCTGGCGATCCAGCTCGCCTGCATCGGCGTCACCTACTACCTGCTCAGCCTGACCGACAAGCTGTCCTACAACATCGCGCTGGTCATCGGGATCGCGCTCGGCACGCTCTTCAGGTTCTGGTCGTACCGCAGATGGGTGTGGGTCGCCCCGTCCAGGGCCGGGGCGGAAGCGGGCGCCGACGGGCGCAGGCCGCTGCCGGCCGGCCCCGCCATGGCCGGCCACCCGGCTGGGCAGGCTGGGCAGGCCGGGCAGCACGTGCCGAGCCGGAACGGGGACGGGCACGCGCCCGGCCTGCTGCACGCGAACGGTCACGGGGACGGTGACCAGACCGCGCATACCGGCCCCTCCCCGCAGAGCGGCTGGGATCGTTAGGACGCCCCGCGCCGCCGGACCGGTGGGCGGCTGGCACGGCCGTTATGTACTCAACGGGCTGACGGGCTGATGCACGCCCCGGGGTGCCCGCCGACCATGCGGAGTGGCAGCCGGTAGGCCCGGGCGGCCTGCGCCCGGCTCAGCCTGCCGGTGGCGACCAGCCGGCCCAGCACGTGTGCCTCCCTGGCCCGCGCCGCCGCGAAGTGGGCGATCGGGTTGTCGGCCGTGGGCGCCTGGACGAGGCCGGCCAGCATCGCGGCCTGCGGCCAGCTGATCCCGGCCGGCCTTACGCCGAAGTAACCGCAACTCGCCGCGCCCAGCCCGTAGTAGCCATTCCCGAAGTAGGCGACATCCGCATACATCTGGAGGATCTGCGGTCTCGAGTAGGCCAGGGCCAGCTTGACGCCCAGGCTCACCTGTTCCGCCTCGACGGCTATCCCCGACCGTCCCGGCGTGTACAGCATCTTGGCCAGTTGCTGGTACAGGGTGGCGCCGCCCTGGTCGGGGCGGCCGCTGAGCCGGCCGACAACCAGCCGGCCGACGGCGAACGGATCGATGCCTGGCTCCGAGTAGAACCTGTGATCCTCGGTGGACACCAGGGATGCCGCGAACCGGGCGGGGACGGCGGGCCCGGGGTAGGCGACGTGATGCTGCCGGTCCAGTTGCTGGGCGCGGGCCTGTGCGTCGCCGACCGACGGGGTAACCAGGAACAGCCCGCCCAGCGCCAGGGCGCCGACCAGTACCAGCCCGAACGCAATGGTCAGGATGCGGGGAAGCCAGCGGTGGCGGCGCCTGGCCCGGCCCAGTGGGCCGCCGCGTGCGCCGGGCCGCGCCGCCCCGGGGCCCGCAGGGCGCGCCTGGCCGCCCGGGGACTGCCCGGTATCCCCCAGGTACGGGCCGGCGGGCAAGGGTGCCGTCGGCGCACCGTCCCACGGGGATCCACGACCTGCCATGCTCACCCCGTCATCAGCACCGGTGGACCGGATGCAGCGGGGTTCATACCCCGCCCATCCGATGATCCAACGATCGTGACATCGCTGGAAGTGCCCGGGTCCCTGCGCACCCCGAGGCGCGGTCCCGGGCGCCGGGACGCGGCGCCTTGCGCTATCGTCATAGGGTCCGTCGCGGGCGGACGGGACGTGGCGCAGTTTGGTAGCGCACTTGACTGGGGGTCAAGGGGTCGCCGGTTCAAATCCGGCCGTCCCGACTGGTCAGAGGCTCGTAGCGGCTCAGATAGGACTTCGGGAGAGCCAAGCAGAGAGCCATTCTGTTATGATCCGGCCATGGCGAGGTCGGCCCGCCGCGGTTACGGCGACGACTCGATCTACTTTGATGCGGTCAACCAGCGCTGGACAGGTGCTGTCTCCCTGGGCTACAGCCCAGACGGCAAGCGACGCGTCCGGCGCAAGGTGACCG
>WNGD01016151.1_pt1 | contig 11115 bp, 12 predicted proteins | sample 5400671 | NCBI WGS metagenome assembly WNGD01 (sample SAMN13153369, study PRJNA577476) | soil metagenome | isolation source: 40 cm soil or saprolite under grassland replicate 2 | place: USA:California | collected 2016-06-15
ATCGGAGCCTTGCCGACCGGATACTTGCCGATCGGAGCCTTGCCAACCGGAGGCGCCGGAGGCGGCGGCTCTTTGCGCGGCAGATCAGCGGCGGCGGCAGCGCTCAGCATGGCCAAGGATGCAGCCGTTGCGAGTACAATCTTCATCATGACTATTCCCCTTATGTCTGGACAGCATCGCCTTCGGAAGCCCCAGATGGAGCAGCCGAAGAGGGACGCCCCCTCTTCCCATCACCACTTAGCCAGAGCGGTTTCCACCGCTGCACGGTTTAACGATGCTCTAACCGAACCCGCGACACAACGAAAAAGCGCTTGTATCACGGGCACGAACGATCCTTTTCGGGAGAGTGTTGCATGAATAGCACGCACACGCTGGCGGGAGGCGCGCCCGATCGCAATTTGGATGCAAGGACGCCTCGACTCCGCATCCGCAGTGACGACGGACGGATTTTGGCGCTCGTTTTTAGCGATGCGATGGAGCAGGGCTCGATTCGAATTTTGTTCAAAATGGTGCGAATCGGGCGCCTCGGCTGACGAAGGTATCCCGACACGGAAGCAGGCGGTCACGTCATCGCGCGGTCGGCACCGCCTGCGTTCAAGCAAGCGTTTTGATGCGCCGTTTCATGCGTCGCTCGCGTCTCGTTCGTTGGGCGACACACGTGCCGGTCTCGACGCAAATCACGACGCGCCTCGGTGCGGGACGTGGCATCGATCATCTTGAACAGAGCGTCGGCCAGCGGCCGCGCCACTTCATGGCGCAGCGGTGGCCGAGGGGGGCCGCGCACTGCCAGGCCATCGCTCGTGGGTGAGAGGCACGGTCAGCCGCGCACGCAATCCATCGGCTGCGAAGGATTGCTCCACCTGGCCGTTGAGCTGGCGTTCGATGACCATGCTGATCAGCCGCGAGCCGAAGCCCGGTCGCCTGCTCCGCCGGGGGACCGGCCCGCGACTCTCTTTCCAATCGAGTACAAGGGTGAGGCCTTGCTCCGTGCGCGTCACGGACCAGCTCAATTCCACGCCGCCGGAGCCAACAGAAAGGCTACCGTGCTTGCTGGCATTGGTCGCTAGCTCGTGGACCGCCATGCTCAATCCAAACGTCGGGTCGGGCTCGAGGAAGACGTTCGGTCCGCTGAGCGAGATGCGGTCGAGGAACGCAGCGAGCAAGGTATTGAGAAGTTCGCTGAGCGACGTCGACTTCCAACCTCCTTCGGTAATGAGACGATGGGCGTTGGCGAGCGCCAGAACCCGCGCCTCGTATTTTGCCACCAGGTCGGGCAGACTTCGCGAATTCTTCGCCGTTTGCGAGAACAGGGCCAGCAGCTGCGAGAAAAGATTGCCGGAGCGGTGGCGCAGCTCGCGGATCATCAACTCATGGCGCTGATCAAGCTGTCGGCGCTGGATGGCGCCCGCCAAGACGTTCGCGACGGCTGCAAGAAACGCCACATCGTAATCGTTGAACTTGCGCCGCTTGGCGGTATGCGCGCCGAGCACGCCATAGGCACGCCCGTCACGTCCCGCGATCGGCGTGGTCAATCCGCTCACGACGCCGTGCCTTTGCAGCAGCGGCTCGCCTGTGAACCTCGTTTCGGCCGCAAGTTCTTCCACGATCACCGGACGCCCGGCGGCTAGCGTGTAGCCGGCCTGCGTTTCGCGGCCAGTCGAAACCGTCGCGGTACCGACCAGTCCCGGTTGCCATCCGATACCCGCTCTGAGCAGTAGCTCGGCGTCGCCCGGCACGAGCTCGAGGATCTTCACCATTTCGAGGTCCAGGATCTCGCCGACCGTGGTGACCACCTCATTGAAATATTTCTGCAGATCGCGTTCGGTCAGCGCGCGCGCCCCGAGCCCCGCGAGCGTTTCCTGCTGGCGCGCGCGTACGCGAACCTCGCGATTGATGCGCAGCCGCTCGGTCACGTCTCGGCACATGCCGAGCATTTGCACAACCGCGCCGTCCTCAACGATGACCGTGACCAATGCTTCGAACCAGCGCTCCTCGCGCTCCGATCGTCCCGGTAGGGGGTATTCGAGGCGACACGGCTCGTGCGTCTGCAGGCTCTTGGCGATGGCGGCGAGAACACCCGTCGCATCCTGCGGCGCAACGTCCATCGGCGCGATCGTTACCGTCCCGTCGCTCGTGCCCTCGGGACGGCCGTGGAAATCATCGAGCTTGGTCGACCACGTCAGCTGATGGGAGCGCAGGTCCCACGACCAGATGCCGATCTGTCCCGCATCGAAGGCGCGTTGAAACAGTTCCAGACCGGACGAGGCAGGCGGCGTTGCTTCGCGAACACGACTGTCGGTGGTTTCAAGCTTGTCTTGTATCTCAGGCACTTTCACATCCACGACGCGACGATCTTGATTTGGATCCAGCGGAGCCTCGGGCGCAGCTTTCGTTTCGTGATTGGCCGAATTCTTGTCCGCGGTTCGCTTGAGTCAAGCGCCGGTTCTATTCGCAGCTTGTCAGCCGAGTCCCGCCGCGCTGCAGCGGGCCAACACCAAGGCGCATCTTGCTCGTTTAGTGCGCGGCCGCGGCCGCTTGGTTCAGATCGCGAGCCCATAACCGTCGAGGCGCCAGAAAGCCTCGACGTTTCGAACGAAGGAAACCGCGAGTGCGGAATCGCGCTCGCCCTCTCGCCAATTACCGCGTTATAAGCCGCTGGTATCGCGCAGGTTCCGCGAGCGCCTCCAGCCGTCGCCCCTCCGGCCGATACGCCGCATGCTCGGAATGCCTTGAATACGCCCGATGCGAGCGTGTCTTTAGGACACGCAGCGCCCCGCGACTTGTGCCAATGGCGTTTGTCCGATGGCGCTGACGATGGGCTCACAGCCATCGAGCAGTCTGGGCTTGGGAGCGGGCGCAGGCGCTGGCTGCATCTCGGCAGGCCCGTTCACGGCGTTGCGGCTCTTGATCGAGACAAGTGGCAGGCGGTCGCTCTTGAGCGCGCGGTTGACCACTGGCGCGCCGCGAGAAAACGACGCCGAAGCGGTGCTGGTGGCGGAAAGCTCGAGACAGAGAAGGAAGGCCGCGATCGCAAAGAGTGCCCCGCCGCAGCCGACGAAGTATCGCGTATAACGCCGCATGGGTTGCTCCCCACGATCCCTGTGTTCATTAGTCGCGTGAACCGGCGAGAAGGTTCACACGCCGCGCTCCGGGATTCGTGCAAGGTCGGCCGCGCCAATGGGAACTCCCTCGCAACCTATTGAGGAAAAGGACGATTTGCCCACCAGGGCGGCGGAATTTGACGTTCGCCGCAACCGTTTCGCTGCGGCCAGGCAAAGGCTATTTCAAAAAGCGTGTCGGCCGCACCGCTCGCGGGAATGGCCAGGAACCAATCCGCGACTCGTGCGTTGGACGAGGTAGCCGGCCGCCCATTTCCCCCTCCCCGTGCTCGGCCGGTTATCTAGGGCGTAGTCGACGGATTAGGTCGGCTACGCCCCGTCTTTTTTGTCGGGGCGGTGCGGTCTTTTCCCAGCCGATGTGCCCGGGACGCGCATCGGAACTTTTGCTCTCGCGCCGGGTTTTCCCGCCATCTCCAGCATTGGCAGGAGCAAGTGATGAATTGGGATCGTGTCGAAGGCAGTTGGAACGCGTTCAAGGGCAAGGTTCAACAGAAGTGGGGGAAGCTCAGCGACGACGACCTCAACGTAATCGAAGGCAAGCGCAGGGAGCTCAGCGGCCGACTCCAGCAGCGCTATGGCGTGGCCAAGGACGAGGCCGAGCGCCAGATCGACACTTGGCTCAAAAGCGTGAACTAAGCGAACGATGGCCGCTTGGCTGCGGCAGCAAGTCATGTTTCAGCGATCCGGATATTCCCGCGCAATCTCCGCCCAAATCGGCGACATCGAGCAGCGTTTGCGCACGCTGGAGCGGCACCTAGAAGCGGCGGGCAGCCGCTCGGCCGCAACGGCCGCGCAGGCGGCGAATCATGTTGGCGAAAACGTCGCTTCGGCATTGAGCAGCATCGCCGAGAATCTGCGCGGACGCGCCAATTCCATGCGCGACGACGTGGCGAAAATTAGCGGCGACGCGGCCAAGCTCGGGGATCAGGCTCTGCGCCGCCTCGCCGACGAGGTCGAGCATCGGCCGCTGGTCACGCTCGGGGTCGCCGTTGCGGTCGGCATTCTCGTCGGCTTGGCGAGCCACCCGCGCGCGAGCCGACCCCGACGCGCCCCTGTTCGGCGCCGGCACTAACGGCGCGCCTGCGCGCCGATTTTCCTACATCACGCGGTGACGCGCCGCTCGCGGCGCTTGGCGGTACGCTCGAAGAACAGCGCTTGGCTGGCAACCGCCGACACGGTGGCCGGCTGGAACGGCTTGGCGATGAGGAAGGCGGGCTCGGGTCGCTCGCCGGTCAGGAAGCGCTCGGGATAGGCGGTGATGAAGATCACGGGCGCTTCGAAGGACGCGAGCAGTTCGTTGACGGCCTCAAGTCCCGAGCTGCCATCGGCGAGTTGGATATCCGCCAGAATGAGCCCTGGTTGCTTTTTCTTGGTCAGCGCCAAAGCCTCCGCATGGGTGCGCGCAACGCCAAGCACGCGGTGGCCGAGGCTTTCCACCAGCGTCTCGAGCTCCATCGCAATGAACGTGTCATCCTCGATGATGAGAACGTCGGTCGCGATCTCGGCCGCAAGCTCGCGGCCGGATTCCTCGACCAAGCCGCGCAGCTTCATCACGTCGATATCGAGCACGCGTGCCGCGTCCGGCTCGGAGAAGCCTTCGAGCGCCACCAAAAGAAATGCCTGGCGGGGAAGCGGCGTGATGTTGGCAAGCTTGTGCTCGCCGGGAAGCTCGTCCTCGCCGGTCGGCGGTGCGCCGTTGACAGCGACTGAGTTCCAGATCCTGGTGAATAGACGATAGAGGGCCACACGGGGGCCTCTGGGATCCTCAATCACGGTGCGATCCGCGATCAGCGCTTCAAGCGTCGCCGCGACATAGGCGTCGCCGGAGGCCTGGTTTCCGGTCAGCGCCCTTGCATAGCGGCGCAGGAACGGCAGGTATTGTGCTACCGCAGCAGAGGAATTGGACACGGCACCCTCCCCATTGAGCTGACGTTACCGGCATAAACGGCGCTGTGGGAAAAAAGTTCCACGAAGCGGAACGAACCATACTGGCTCACGTTATCATGCGATGAGCACAGAGGGGCCCCGGGGCCGGGGGATTTGGCCCGGGGGGCGCCAAAATGAACGAGAGAAAACCGGGTCGAGCAGGCAATCCGGAGGAAGGCGCTGCTCGGCCGGACTCGATACAGAACAATCCGCTCAGGTCAGAGGCGACCATGCATACCGACGCGCAAGTTAGAAAGCCGGGAGGCCGCCTCAGCCGTGAGGATCAGCGTAGAATTGGCGACATCCTTCAGCGCGTCTACGACGAGGTGCTGCGCCAAGGCGTTCCCGACCGCTTCAAGGACCTGCTGCACCAGTTCGACCGGGCCGAGGAGGGCGGCGAGGCTGCGACGGCTGCCCGGCGGCAAGGCGAGGGACACCACGAGACTGATCGTCTGGTTGGGGCCAAGGCATTCGACAACAAGGGGTCGAGATCATGACGATGCGATCATCCGTTCGTGACGCGATGCTCGCAGCGGTCCCGAGTTTGCGGGCATTCGCCATTTCGCTTTGTGGCAACGTGGATCGCGCCGACGATCTGGTGCAGGAAACGCTGCTGCGTGCCATGGCGAACATCGACTCGTTCCAGCCGGGCACGAACATGTCCGCCTGGCTGTTTACGATCCTGCGCAACCTGTTCCGCTCCGAATACCGCAAGCGGCGGCGCGAGGTCGAGGACACGGACGGCACCTATGCCGAGACCTTGAAGTCGCACCCGGAGCAGCACAGCCGGGTGGAGTTCGACGAATTCCGCGCCGCCCTGGCGAAATTGCCGCCGGATCAGCGGGAGGCGCTCATCCTCGTCGGCGCATCGGGCTTTTCCTACGAGGAGGCCGCCGCCATCTGCGACTGCGCGGTTGGAACGATCAAGAGCCGCGTCAATCGGGCGCGCACCCGCTTGTCGGGCCTTCTCTCGATTAACGGCACGGACGATTTCGGTCCGGACCATGCCACCCGCGCAATCCTCTCGGCGGGCGGCCGCGGCTGATCACCACGTCGTCATCAGCGCGCGCCGGCCGCAGGGTCGCGTGCGCGCTCTCACGGATGCACATCCTCCGTGAACCAGTCCGTCGGCAACTCGTAACCCAATCCGCGCTCCTTCGCCTTGCGGTAGACGAGGGCGCCTGCGGCCGCGAACTGATAACCGAGGCCGATATTATTGATAAAGCAAGTCACGTCTGCATCCGACCTACGACCTTGCGCCCGCCCGACCACGAGCTGGGGCAGGGTCGGAAGCTTGTCAAAATCGATTTCCTCCGCCAGCCGCCAGCCTCGGCCCTGCGCCTGCTCCTCGATCACGGCACCTCTCGCAGCGACGTGTATGGGGGCGGGATCGTTCCAGTGAATAACGACGCGGTCGGCGCGCTTGATTGCGTTGATCTCGATCTCCGGCCGCTTGATCGAGCTCAGGTGCATCCCTGGCTCGCATCCTCCGGTAGCGCGACGGCGGTCACTTCGATGCCAAGGAGCGCGCTCATGGCATCGCTGAAGGCTGCGCGGCTTTTTGGATTGGGGCTGAAGCAGCGAACGCTCGTAACCTCGCGCACGGCGCAGGCCGCCATGACTTGCGCGCCGGCCTGCCAGCCGGAGCCGAGAAGCCCGATGCAGTTTGCATTCGCGCGGGCGAGATGCTTGATCGCGATGCCGTTGGCGGCGCCCACGCGCATGCGCTGCATGACGCCGTCGGGCAGGATTGCCAACGGCTCACCGTTTTCGACCGAGAACAGCAGTACCAATCCGACGTAGCGATTATTGGGCGCGGCAGCGATTTTTTCCCGGCGCATGGCATTGCCCCGCTTGGGCCAGGTAATGATATCGGAGTTGATGCGCACGGCGCCGACGCCGAGGCTGGGAGCCACACCATCCATCGACTTGAGGCTGTAGAGCGCATCCCCTCGTGTGGTCGGCGTAAAGCAGTCGGAGCGGGTACGCGATACGCCGCGCCCTTCGGCCAATTCGGTGTAGGCCTCTTCCATGACAGCGATGCATTCGCGCATCGTCAGGAGCGTTTCGACATCGTCGTTGGAGAGGATCAGCGTCATTCGTATGTGCCGGCGGTGCACAGTAACCTAGCACGCTGCTGCGGCCGTCTCTCCAGCTTAATTGTTGGTCTCGCGGGAGGCGGTCAAGCGCATCAGCGAGCTGTTGATTCCGGGCTCTTCCCTCCCGGTTTACGACGCGCGCCCCGTCGGCAGACCGGCCGCTTCACGGAATTCATCGTGCTGGCGCACTAGCCACGGCGTCCGTCCCAGTGCACATAGTGGGGCAATGTTCGAGGGGTTCATCCGAACCGAGGTCAAGACCAGCGGCGCGCGCATCGTGACAGTGCGCGGCGGCAACGGGCCGGCGCTGCTATTGATGCACGGCAATCCGTTCTCGCACCTCTCCTGGCACAAGATCGCGCCGCGCTTAGCGGGCGAATTCACCGTTGTCGCCACCGACCTGCGTGGCTACGGAGATTCGGAAAAGCCGCCTGGGGGGCCGGACCATAGCGGCTATTCGTTCCGCGCCATGGCGCAGGACCAGATCGAGGTGATGGCCTCGCTCGGCTTCGAGCGCTTCTACGCCGCCGGCCATGATCGCGGCGCGCGCGTGCTCCATCGCATGTGCCTCGACCATCCGGAGAAGGTCGCGCGCGCCGCCATTCTCGACATCATTCCGCAGCATCATCTGCTCAACAACGTGACGCGGGAGTGGGGCACTTTCTCCTGGCATTGGTTTTTCATGATCCAGCCATACGATTTTCCCGAGCGGCTGATGGGTGCCGATCCCGACTATTTCATCGAGAAGAAGCTTGCTAAGACCGAGCAGGGTTTGAGCTTCTTCGATCCGGCCGCGCTCGCGGAATACAAGCGCTATTTCCGCGACCGCGCGACCATCCACGCGATGTGCGAAGACTACCGCGCGACGCACGGCGTTGACCTCGACATGGATACCGCGGACTTTGCGGCCGCACGCAAGATCACCTGCCCGGTGCTGCTCTTATGGGGCGCAACCGGCGGCGTCGGCCGCAACCACAAACCGCTGGAGATCTGGCCTCGGTATGCCTCGAACATCCGCGCCGGCAAGGCGCTCCCTTGTGGGCACTATCTCTCCGACGAAGCGCCCGAGGAAACCTACCGCGAGTTGCGCGCCTTCTTTGCGGCGGCGGATCCTGGAAAGGCCTGATCGGTGGAAGCGAACTCGACAACGACCGCGCGTCGACGCCCCTGGTACACCATTCTCTACGTCCAAGTTCTGATCGCCATTGCCGTCGGCATCCTGATCGGGCACTACTTTCCGAACACCGGCGTTGCGCTCAAGCCGCTCGGCGACGGATCTCCCTCATCAAGATGATGATCGGGCCGGTCATCTTCTGCACGGTCGTGCACGGCATCGGCTCGATGCGCGACCTCAAGAAGATCGGCCGGGTCGGCGTCAAGACCCTCGTCTATTTCGAAGCCGTATCGACGCTGGCGCTCGCCATTGGGCTCATCGTCGGGGAAGTTCTGCAGCCGGGCAGGGGATTTCGATATCGACCCGGCGACGCTCGATCCCAATGCCGTCGCCGGCTTTGTTCGCCGCGCCAAGGAAGAGGGTATGGTCGGCCACCTGCTGGCGATCATCCCCGAGACGTTCATCGGTGCGTTCGCCAAAGGCGATCTCCTGCAAGTCCTGCTGGTCTCGATTCTGACCGGCTTCGCCATTTCGCATCTCGGCGAGCTGGGTGAGCGCATCAACGCCGTGATCGATGCCATGGCGAAAATCTTCTTCGGCATGATCGGCATCATCGTGCGCGCGGCGCCGATCGGGGCCTTTGGGGCCATGGCGTTTACCGTCGGCGCGTATGGCGTAGTCTCGCTGGTGAACCTGCTCGAGCTGATCGCGACCTTCTATCTCACAAGTCTGCTCTTCGTTTTCCTCGTGCTCGGTACCATCGCCCGTTTGGCCGGCTTCTCGATCCTGCGCTTCCTCATTTACATCAAGGACGAATTGCTGATCGTGCTCGGCACGAGTTCCTCGGAAACCTTACTGCCGCACATGATCCAGAAGATGCAGCGCCTCGGCGCCGCCAAATCGGTCGTTGGGCTCGTCATCCCGACCGGCTACAGCTTCAATCTCGATGGCACCAACATCTATATGACGCTTGCGACGCTGTTTCTCGCGCAAGCGACGAACACGCCGCTTGGACTGGGCCAGGAGCTCGGGATTCTGGCCATCGCGATGATCACGTCGAAAGGCGCCTCGGGCGTCACCGGCGCGGGTTTCGTCACGCTTGCGGCGACCCTTGCAATTGTCCCCGATATCCCGATCCAATCGCTTGCGATCCTGCTCGGCATCGACAAGTTCATGAGCGAGTGCCGGGCGTTGACCAATCTCGTGGGCAATGGCGTCGCCACCGTGGTTATCAGCCGCTGGGAGGGTGAGCTCGACATGGTTCGGCTCAAGACCGCCATGGCGCATCCGATCGCGCTCGGCGAGGAGCTCGAGGAGCAGCCGGTTTAAGAGGTGACGGCTTTCATACCCGGTGATTCAATTTAGTCTTTGCCCAAAGGCGCGTATCGGGGCTTTGCTCTCGCAAGTCGGGCAATGAATTTTTTGCGCGTGCCCGGGTCCGTGACATTTCGATCACACGTCAAATGAATTCGCGGGCCATTTCGACATGATACTTCCGTGTAAGCCTAAAAATGCGCTTGCTCTCTACGGCAGAAGGATTGTGAGACTGAAAAAGGTGGACACGCAAAGTGGAGCGGCTGAGACCGCCGCTGCAAAGGCAATTAATTCCAACATTACTGAGGAATTCGAGCACTCCGGGAAGCGGTAAGGGTCGAGTCGCTCGATTCGACAGGAGGCGCAGCGGACGTCATCATGGCAAGCCAAAGGGGGCCACTACGGAGAATCTGGTCAGCTCTCGGTCCGGGGCTTACCACTGGGGCGGCGGACGACGACCCAAGTGGAATTGCAACCTATTCCCAAGCCGGCGCCCAATTCGGATACGGCCTCACTTGGACCATGTTGCTGACCCTGCCTTTCATGGCAGCGATCCAAATCATCAGCGCGTGCATCGGCTGGCAGACGCGAAGCGGATTGGCCAAGAATATCGGCCATCAGCTGCCGCCGCTCGCTGTTTATGTGCTGGTCGCATCGCTTGTGGTCGCCAATACAATCAATATTGCCGCCGATCTTGCAGCTATGGGCGAGTCGCTGCGGCTCGCTGTCGGCGGCCCGGCGCTCGTCTACGCCGTCGCGTTCGGAATCGTCTGCCTGGCGGCAGAGGTATTCATCCCGTACCACAGCTATGCCGGCTATCTGAAATTCCTAACGTTGATCCTTTTTGCATATGTCGCCGCGGCGTTCACCGTCGAGGTTGCGTGGACGAACGTCGTCGTATCGATGCTCGTCCCGAGATTGACACTCGATCGCGATCTGCTCCTCATGATCGTTGCCGTCTTCGGCACCACGATCAGCCCTTACTTATTCTTCTGGCAAGCGTCGCAGGAAGCCGAGGAGTCGCGCCTGAGCCATCGATACAAGTATCGGTCGCGGTTGCAGCCAGGCGAAGACTATTTCGGGCATATCTCGGTCGACACATGGATTGGCATGTTTGTTTCGAATTTGATCGCCTTCTTCATCATTGTGACGACGGCTGCCACCCTGAACGGTCATGGAATCACGAAGATCGAGACGGCTGCCCAGGCGGCCGAAGCGCTGCGGCCAATTGCTGGCAATGTTACGTTTGCTTTGTTCGCTGCCGGGATCATCGGCACCGGCTTGCTTGCAGTGCCGGTGTTGGCGGGATCTGCAGCGTATGCGGTAGCCGAGACATTTGGGATGCGTGGAAGCCTTGAGCTGCCTCTCCGGCGGGCCCTCGGATTCTACGCCATCGTCGGTGCCGCGACATTCGGCGGTGGCGCACTCGCCGCCACCAATATCGACCCGATTGCAATGCTGTTCTGGACAGCGGTCATCAATGGCATTGTCGCGGTACCAATCATGATTGCCATGATGCTGGTGATCTCGAGCCGCACAGCCA
>WNGD01007266.1_pt1 | contig 11112 bp, 8 predicted proteins | sample 5400671 | NCBI WGS metagenome assembly WNGD01 (sample SAMN13153369, study PRJNA577476) | soil metagenome | isolation source: 40 cm soil or saprolite under grassland replicate 2 | place: USA:California | collected 2016-06-15
GCTCACAGTAGCACAAGCTTTGAACGTCACATTGTAGAGATAAGGCATACTTCATGAATATCTTCCAATATCATCCCGACATCCTGGTCCGTTATCCAGCGGTAGTTGGCGGAGCCATGCTCGTGCGGGATGTGACGAACGGCCCCACACCCGCTAGCTTGCTCGCAGCCTATCAGGCTGAGCAGCAGGCCACCTTGCAACGTATCGGGAATACACCGTTGAGCCAGATTGCCTCGCTAGCTGCATGGCGCAGTGCCTTGCGTGGCTTTGGAGTAGAACCAACACAGTACCGCAGTGCTGCTGAGGCTCTCCTGCGTCGCCTGACCAAAAAAGGCGATATTCCTAGCATCAATCTGCTGGTCGATCTCGGCAATCTCGTGAGCATTCGCTACGCTTTGCCCGTTGCTGTGTTTGACACGCGCACGCTTCAGGGAACCGTGACCGTCCATTTCGCCGATGGCACAGAACGCTATACCACGCTCGGTCAAAGTGAGGTGGACCATCCAGAGCCAGGAGAAGTGGTCTTCACTGATGAAACCGGCTTAGTTATTGCCCGGCGTTGGTGCTGGCGACAAAGTGAGCCGAGTGCCGCCCAGTTCGACACCACTAATGCTCTGATCACCGTGGAGGCCCACCACACCACAGGCCACCGGGATGTACAGGCGGCAATGAATGATTTACTGGAACTGTTGACGAAGTATGCAGGTGGCACCTTCGCGCCTGCTATTCTGGATGCTGAGCATCCAGCACTCTCAGATTAAGGTTAACTTACTATGCAACCTATCTCTACGCCGACTATACCGGCTACAAAAATTAGCGATGCACTCATCCCCTACTTCATGTGTGGCTACCCAACCGCCACCCGTAGCGTCGAACTCGTACTGGCAGCTGCCGCAGGAGGAGCCGATATTATTGAACTGGGCATGCCTTTCAGCGATCCGCTCGCCGACGGTGCCACCATCCAGCACGCCGGTCATGTTGCCCTCGAACGGGGTATGACTATTGCGGGCTGCATGGAAGTAGCACGACAGGTAGCTGCTCAGAGTGAGGTCCCGCTTCTCTTTATGGGCTATTACAACCCTGTCATGGCCTACGGCATCGAACGTTTCTGCCAGCATGCCGCCGCCAGCGGAGTATGTGGCTTCATCATTCCCGACTTACCATACGAAGAGGCCACACCGTTGCAAGAGGCGGCCCAACGCTATGGTCTGGCCCTTATCTTCCTTGTGCCACCCACAACACCCGATGCACGTATTGCTCAGATTGTGCAGGTAGCCATGCGTAGTCCCGGAAGTTTTCTCTATTGCGTCTCCCTTAGTGGCACCACTGGCTCGCGTACCTCGCTGCCACCCCATCTGCACAGCTTTATTGCGAGAGTTCGGGGCTATACGAAAGAAAGTGGCTTGCCCCTGGCTGTCGGTTTCGGACTCTCCACGCCTGCACATATTGCCGAAGTTACCCGCTACGTCGAGGGTGCGGTAGTAGGCAGTGCGCTGGTGAATCTTATTGACCGACATGAGGATAACGAACAGGTAGAGGCGGTAAAGCGCTATATTGAGAGTCTATGCCAGAAGCTGTAAACGTAAGCGACAGGTCTTGCGCTTTCTTGCAACACAGCCTGAAAACAGTACCGGACCGCGCGTTCATAGAGAATCGTTCAGTCGATATCCGAGATGAGGTTCGGTGATGATGTATTGCGAATGAGCAGGATCAGGCTCTAGTTTGACACGCAGACGGCGTATAACACCCTTCACATAGTCGGTTGCATCGCTATATTGAGGACCCCAGACCCGCTGGAGGAGTAACTGGGTAGTCAACACCCTCCCGACATTGGCCGCCAGTTCAGCCAGCACCGCGTACTCGATCGGGGTAAGCGAGACGGCACGACCCGCTACAGTAACTTTGTGCTTCTCAATATCAACCTCGAGAGCGCCGCAGACGACCCTGGTTGCTGGGGGGTTGGACGTACGGCGCAGCACAGCACGCACGCGGGCGAGCAGTTCGGCCAGACGAAAAGGCTTGACCAGGTAATCATCAGCGCCCAGATCAAGTAAAGACACGATATCGGCCTCGCTTCCTTTGATGCTCAACACAATGATCGGAGTAGGAGAGTGTTCACGAATGGACCGGCAGACTTCCCGCCCATCATATCTGGGTAGGAGCAGGTCCAGCAGGACCAGTGCAGGTGGCTTGTGTTCGAATGCAGCGAGAGCCTCTATGCCACTGGTGGCCGTCGTCACCTCATATCCGTGAGCGCCCAGGGCTTGTTTCACCGCTACCACGATGCCAGGGTCGTCATCCACCAGGAGTATGCGCTGTTGAGCATACCTCATAGCATCACCATCCTTCCATGCTTACACCACATCGTTCTGTCTTCTCCCGCGGCTCAGGTCCGGTGAGACTTACCATGGGCGGAGGCAGCATGAAGCGAAAGACGCTGCCGCCTTCAGGTTGATCCTCTACCCAGATTCGTCCGCCATGAGCTTGCACAATGCCCTGGCAGATGGCTAGACCCAAGCCACTGCCCTGCGTGTGCGTCCCCTGGTCTCTCTTCAAACGATAGAAGTGGTGAAAAATCTTCTCGCGCTCTTCGGCAGGGATGCCTGGCCCACGATCGGCCACCCCGATGAGGACCCCGTTCCTTGTCCACCTGGCCTCCACCTTGATGGCAGTACACGATGAAGCATACTTCTGGGCATTTTCCAGCAGGTTCCATACTACCTGGGCAAAGCGGTCGGCATCAACATACTGCAAAGGCAAATCCGCTGCCAGATCCCGCTCCACACGCCAGCCACTATACAGCTCCTCGAACTTCGTTAACGTATCAGCAATCAGGACAGGCAGTTCAATCCAGTCACGGTCGAGTGAAAGGACACCGGCCTCGATGCGTGAGAGATCAAGCAGTTGGTCGATCAGCCGATCTAGTCTGCTTGCTTGACCTGCGATGTTATACAGCAGACACTCCTGCATCTGGGCGGATTGCACCCCTACCTGGTCGAGCAGGCTCTCAACGGATGCACGAATAGCGGTCAACGGTGATTGCAGGTCGTGTGAAACAGCCGCGATGAATTGACTCTTGAGTCGATCAGCTTCACGCAAGGCTTCCATTTCGCTCGCGGTACGCCGCAGCTGAGCGTTCATGAATGTCTGGCCAAGCTGTTGCCCTATGGTTGTGAACAAGGCAAGGTCTTCTGTCGTCAGGTTCCGGTGTGAGCGACTCCCGACGAGCAGAACGCCAAGGATCGTCTTGTCAGTAGCCAAGAGGACGGCCATAACATCACAAAAGCCCCCCGTCTCAAGAGGCTCATCCATGATGTGCTTCTCTCTGTCAATGGTGCAGATCAAGAGGGGTTTTCCTGTGGTCATGGCCAGGCAAGCAACCCCGTGAAGGGAGCGTGTGGGAAAATCGCGCAGGTCGGGAGGCATACCTTCAGGCAGTCCGTAATGCGCGGCAAGCGTTAAGCCGTCCGCGTGCTGATCGTGCAGCAGGATCATCCCCGCGTCCATGTCCACGATCTCCACAGCATACCTCAGAACAACCTCAAGATGCTGGCTGGGATCAGGCAAGGTACTCAGGAACTGTGTTAGGGCGTTGATCACTTCAATGCGATGAGTATGCCGTTGAAGGGCCGTAAAAAGCCTGGCATTCTCGATGGCCGTTGCTGCGTGAGCGGCAAGGGTGAGACCGAGCAGCACATCATCTACTATCCAATGGTAGCAGGTGCGTTTAGGGGCCAGGATGAAACCAATCGCTCCACGAGCTGTTGTCAGAGGGAGCAGCAGCAGCGAACGAATACCCAACTGCTCCACGAGAGCGGCAGGCAGGAGAACAGAGGTGAGAACATCATCGAGAACGATCGGCTCTCCGCGTTCTCGTATGAGAGAGAGCACTTTGGACTGCCCAAGCAACGCGTCTAGAGCATGACGGGACTTCGATCCCCATACATACTGTCTGGACCAGGTATGGAGTAATACTATCTCGTTGCTCTCACCGAGCAGACAGACAGAGGCACTTTCGAGTCGTAGGAGGTGAGCTGTTTGCTCGGCTACCTTTTCAAGCGTAATATCGACATCTAAGCTAGCACTGATAGCACTGAGTGCGGCTGCTAGCAACGTCGCAGTATGCGCTCTCCGTTCCTGTATGCGGGGCAGTGAGTGCACGCCATCTCCTGTAGCAGTTCTGTGTGCATCCTCACCGGTTTGTTGTAGACCTGCGTTCATACAGAGCTGAGCAGAACTCGTTTCACTGGGAACACTGAGAGGGACGGTGGGGAATTTCGCCTGGCATTTCCCTTTCCGTGTAGGGGTGAGGAGCGAGCGCATCTCCTGCTGGACTTGCAGGGCCATAGCGGCAATGAAGCTGGAGAGAAATGGACGGATCAACCGATAGTCGCCTGTGACATCCAGGACCCCCATGATCTCGCCCGACAATGGATGGCGGATAGGTGCCGCAGTACAGGTGAGATCCTGCCATCCGACGCAGTAGTGTTCTGCACCTAAGAGTTGCACGGCGTGACCATCGGCGATAGCTGTGCCAAGGGCATTCGTGCCAGCCGCTGCTTCACTCCAATCTCCCCCAGGGGCAAAATCGATGCGTGCAAGGCGACGGCGCGTCCCTGTATCACCAATGACCTCCAGGAGGCAGCCGTCAGCATCGCTGAGCACAATCACATATCCCGAATCGCAGAGGAAGTCGGAGAGATAGCTCATGGCAGGGCCAGCTGCACGCATGAGCAACTGGCTGGCTTCACGCAGATGGGTGAGCTGGGCTTCATGGGTAATAGCGAGTGGGGCATAGCGCAACGAAGGGTTAACCTGTAGAGTATGGCAGCGTTGCCAGGACTCCCGGATGATCGGACGTAGAGAATGTTGAGGCAGGACTCCTGTAGTCAGAAACTGCTCATGAGTCGTCTTCAACTGTCGAGCTGTATGCTCAATCTCTGATGATGAAGCGATGGATAGATGAACTGGATAGCGCTGGTTGATCATACCCCTCCCTGGATGTAGATGCGGTGCTGCAATGCCCGCCAACTTTCTTTTACGTGGACAAATAGCTTGATAGGAAGAACATCGATGTGCAAGTTTCCCATCACCATCCAGAAGTATGCAACACCGACCTCACAATCTTGTCACAGTCGTAACGTTTCATCTCACAAAATAGTCACAGTATCACTTCGACTCGTCGCAAGAACTGGGGTAGCCTTCTAAGCATTGTGTTGACTGAGCAATATAGGTCAGACGATGAAATATTTTCACCATTTTTTACCCTCGATCACCGCTATTTTCACCTTCCTTTCACCTGCCTCGTGCTACACTCTGAGGAGATGAAACGTCGTTCTGGAGTTTCTCTATGAGCCCAACGCAGATTGCTGAGGCAGCCAAACGCTTCTTCATGAAAGCGCTGCACTCTTCTGCTAGTACCGTTTCCCCTGCTCCTTTGCAAACGGCTTGTCAAGCCTGACATGGGCTTCTTTTCCTTGGAGACGACGTAGCAGGCTATGAAGTGATGAACATGCTGAGGCAGGGTCAGGTGCAAGGAGGTAGGACACGATGAGCCTGGCACCGATTCTAAAGAAGTATCGAGAGAAGTACGGCCTCACCCAGCTCCAACTGGCTGAAACCCTTCATATCGACGAGCGCACCCTCCGAAGATGGGAGCACCAGGAAACCAGACTGACCGATGTCAGGGAGTTGCGAAGACTAGCTAGTGCGCTCGGTGTTGCCGCAGAGCGGCTGGGCGTTACGGACCAAGCAGAAGGTCTCACCTCTGAGCAGGCAGACGAGACCCTCCACCACGTCTGGCAACTCATCGTTGCTGCCAGGCTCTTTGAAGCCAGAGCCGTTGCCGAACGCTTAGTGGCTGATCTGCAGACCAACGCCCTCCACTCAGGCAGTCAAGCACACCTCTTTCAGCTCACGCAAGCGCACCGGGTAACCGCATTCGTCCAGGCCGAGAACACACGCACGAGCGAGGTAGGCTATCCCCTGGCCAGCTACTGCGCCATGGCGAAGACAGCCCGTCTGCTCGGGAATACGACATTATTGGCCCTTGCCTTGGCCTTTGAAGGTGATATGTATAACCGTCGTGGAGAAGTGAACAAGGGCAACGAGTATCTAGAGACGGCACTGTCCATAGCACCTACTAAGGACAGTGCAGCAAAGGGATCGATCTTCCTCTTACTAGCAAGGGGGTACTTCAAGGCTGGCCAGCGAGAGGCATTTGAGCAGTACATGGCTGAGGCAGAAGCACAAGCCGAGCAAGTGACAGATGATAGTGTCACCAGGGAACCGTTTGGCCTCAAGGCGGTGTACCAAGAGTATGGGAAGAGTTACGCTCTGCTGGGCAACATGCATCGAGCGCTGGAATACATTGAGCGAGCCCAGCACCTGCCCCCTTTTGACACCTATTGGGACCTGGTGTTGAAGACGACTACGGTGATGGCCCTCATTCGCGGGGGAGAGATCCAACAGGGGGTGGATCTCGCGGTCGAGTGTACAGAGCTATGCAGGAAACATGGGGCTTTTCGTTTGCTCGAGCGCATCTACGGTATGCAGCAGTACCTGCAACACCTAACAACAAGCCTGGAGCGGACTACTGCGGTGCTCCGGGAAGCGCTTGATGGCCCGATTGAATACTAGCCCGGAGCTTCTATCGCTCTGGTGCCTCGTTAGTAGTTCTCCACCTCTGTTGGGCGCACCTTGCCCCAGAAGAGGCGGTAGGTGAATAAGAGCGTTGATGTGTCCATACCATACCTACTTCCTGCTTGGATAGCCGTCTCTCAAAACGAGAGCTTCACTCGTAAACGCTCAGCGAACGACGGCTAGGCGTCCAGGGTACTGATGTCGCCAACCGACTCACCTAGCTCTTGTGCCCGCACAACACGCCGCATAATTTTGCCGGAGCGGGTTTTGGGTAAGCCGGGCACGAACTCCAACTCATCTGGTGTAGCCAATGAACCAACGACGCTACGCACGTGCATTTTGAGTTCTTTTGCCAGGGCCTCCGACGGCTCAATACCGTGTTTAAGAATGACAAACACTTTGACCCGTTCGCCCTTCACCTCGTCAGGCTTGCCGATAGCAGCCGCCTCTGCCACAGAGGGATGGCTGACCAGGCTCGACTCGATCTCCATTGAACCGAGCCGATGACCACTTACCTTGATCACATCATCCACACGCCCCTGAATGCGCAGGTAGCCATCGTTGTCAATTGTCGCGGCATCACCAGCAAAGTACACATCCGGGATGGTATCCCAATAGGTTTGGTAACGAGTCGGCTCGCCAAAAATGGTACGCATCAGGCTAGGCCAGGGATGGCGCACGATCAGGAATCCTCCTTTACCAGCTCCAATGGAGGTGCCATTCTTGTCCACCACGTCGGCCTCAATCGTGGGCAGCGGGCGGCTGGCACTGCCCGGCTTGAGCGGGAGAATGGGCGTGGGACTGATCATGATGGTCCCTGTCTCTGTTTGCCACCACGTGTCCATGATGGGGAGCTCATTGCGTCCAATGTTCTTGCGATACCACATCCAGGCTTCAGGGTTGATTGGCTCACCCACCGTTCCAAGCAGGCGCAAGCTCGAAAGATCATGCCTAGCTGGCACCTCCTCGCCAAAGCGCATCAGGCTGCGGATAGCCGTCGGGGCTGTGTAAAGGATCGTCACTTTATACTTTTCGACAATACTCCACCAGCGGTCAGCAGCCGGATAAGTTGGAATGCCTTCGAAGAGCACACTGGTCGCCCCGTTCATGAGCGGGCCATAAATGCCGTACGTATGCCCGGTCACCCACCCTATGTCAGCGGTACACCAGAATACATCGCTCGGTTTGATGTCAAAGACAAACTTCGTCGTGGCATAAGTGCCTACAGCGTAGCCACCCTGAACATGGACGACTCCCTTGGGCTTGCCGGTACTGCCGCTAGTGTAGAGGATGTAGAGCATATCTTCACTCTCCATCGGTTCACAGGGCACCACAGTCTCGTTGGGAATGGTCGCGAGCAGGTCATCCAGGTAAACATCGCGTCCTGCCTGCATAGGCACTTCTTTTCCGCTTCGCCGGACAACGATCACCTTTTCAACGCCGGGGGTCTCAGCAATAGCCTCATCCGCAATGTTCTTGAGTTCGATCACCTTGCCTCCGCGATAGCTGCTATCGGCAGTAATAACCACCCTGGCATTGCAGTCATTGATACGTTCACGCAGTGCACTGGCCGCGAAGCCGCCAAACACTACCATATGCACGGCTCCTAGCCGGGCGGCAGCTAACACGGTCGCCACTAGTTCCGGGATGAGGGGCATATAAATGGCAACGCGGTCCCCTTTCTTGATGCCCAGGTTTTGCAGAGCCCTGGTGATGCGGTTGGTCAGAACATAGAGATCTTCATAGGTAAGCGTGCGTGCGGAGCCGTCGTCTCCTTCCCAGTAATACGCGACCTTGGAGCGGATAGGGGTTTGCATGTACCGATCCAGACAGTTGTAGACGATATTGCATTTTCCCCCCGAAAACCATTGAAAGAAAGGTTTGTCCGTCCACTCAAAAGTGCTTTGCCATGGTTCAAACCAGTGCAGTTCTTTCGCAAGGTCATCCCAATACTCCAAGCGATTTGCCAATGACCATTGATAAAACGCCTCGTAATTGTCAAAGCCCTTGGACTTCATGTAGGTGGTAATATTGGCATTGCTTACAGCATCACTGGACGGTGGGAACACTCGCTCCTCGATCAGGATACTATCGGTGTTCTCAAAGTTGAGATTGGTGCTCATACCGCGCTATTCTCCTTCCAAATCACTACTCATGTTAGTCCTTTACCATGGCCTGATGGTCAAATGTCCTTGCGCGACTGCATTGACGATATCAGCTCGGCTGACAATGCCCACTAGTTTGCCATCATGCAAGACTGGGACGCGCTTGATTTTATGTTCGGTGAAGAGGGTTGCAATCTCGCTCACCGCAGTCTCTTCACCTACCGCGATGACTTCGTGGCTCATAATATCGGCAACGCACAATCCCTCTCGGTTGACCTTGCTGATAATATCGGCTTCTGTGACAATACCGATGACCTTACCATTCGCGTCGACGACAGGCACACCGCTGATGCGTTCTTGAGAAAGAAGACGGGCGACTTCTTGCGTGCTGGCGTTTGGATGGATAGTACGGACACCGTGTGTCATAATGTCACGTGCGATCATCGGACACACTCCTTGCAAATCGAGAAAGTTATGACGAATCTGTCACCGGGCGTATCCCGTTTTGACATGCATTGCATGTGTTAGCATGCTCCCCGCGTTCACCGTACTCATGCTTCTCTACGTTGGCTTGGTCGAGCAGAGCACGCAACTTTATCAAGGCCCCTCCTTCGAGTTGACGGACGCGCTCACGTGTAACCCCCAACTTTTTGCCTATCTGGGAAAGTGTGTGGCTATCACCATCGCCGATGCCGAAGCGTAGCGCGATCACTGTTTGTTCCCGCGGGGTAAGCTGAGCAAATGCGTGCTGAAGCTCTTCATCAAGTAAGTCCTGAGAGATACTTTCGACTGGGATAGGCGTGGTGCTGTCCTCCAGAATATCAGCGAGAGAATAAACGGCCTTATCTTTTAGAAGAGCCTCGAGAGAAACTGGCTGCTCGACGATGCTCAGTAAATCTGCGACCTCGTTCACCTTCATGCGACATGCTGCCGCAATCTGTTCTGGCAGAGGCTCAATGCCATGCTCCTGCTCTAGTTGCGCTGCAATACGTCTTATCCTGCGTAAACGCACAACGACATGCTCAGGTACGTGAATCACATGGACTTGTTCTCCCACGCCACGGCATATAGCTTGCTGTATCCACCTCGTCGCATAGGTACTAAAGCGGTTGCCACGCTCGTAGTCGAACTTCTCAGCGGCACGCATCAATCCAAGATTGCCTTCTTGAATGAGATCGACCAGGAGAACTCCTGCCCTCGCGTAGCGACGTGCAAGAGCAATCACAAGACGCAGATTCGACTCGATCAGCTTACGTCGCGCTAGCTTATCGCCAGCGGCTGCTCGACGTGCGAGATCGCTCTCTTCCTCACGCGTCAGCAAGTCTAGGCCGCGAATGTCTTGCAGGTAGCTATGAAACGCTTCTCTCGTGCCTGTTGCTGGACGGAGGATAGATGAACGAGAGTGGGTGTGAGCAGGAAACTCTTCCTGTACATCGACCTCGCCCTTATCCTCTCCCTGCAGGTTATATAGGAACACATCAGATGGGTTGTCTTCGTCTAAGAAGAACTCCATTTCCATCAATGGTGCTGTTCTCATCTTGTATTGGATCCCGAAAATGCTTTTCAACCGAGAGGGTCCTCATGCGAAGCTACATATACACCGTATTGTGATAGATGTCTCCCCATTTGGGCTCGCTTGCTGCCGTGAATGACCCTCTCTGTATGATTATGCTCGCTCTATCGCCTTCAAGATCGCTCGCCGCGTCATGACCGTACACATCTGACCCCGGTAGGCCTGAGAACCATGAATATCCCCCACCAACTCCAGGCCATCGACTGCATGGCTGGCAGCCTCGGTCAGCGTCGTCTCATCGAGCTTCTTGCCAACCAGAGCTGCTTCGACTGCCTTGGCTCGTGTGGGCTTGGTCGATGCCCCCGTAATAGCTATGCTGGCAGACGAACAGGTGCTATCAGCATCAAGCATGATGACTGCTGCCGACCCCACGATCGCATAGTGTGACGCCTTGTTTTCCAGCTTCAGATAGGCGCTTCCTGTGTGAGCCGGGAGCAGTGGCAAACGAATCTCGGTGATGATCTCGCCTGGTTCCAGTGCAGTCGCGAAAGTATCCGTGAAGAAATCATCAACTGCAATGGTGCGTGTGCCACTCGGTCCCTGGGCGACGATAGTGCCTTTAAGCGCCAGTACGACAGCCGTCAGATCAGCCGCAGGATCAGCATGCGCCATCGAGCCACCCAATGTACCACGATTGCGCACCTGCCGATCAGCAAGAACTGCGAGTGCATCTAGTATTATCGCAAAATGCTGACGCAGCAGATCAGAACGCCCCAGCGTCGTATAGGTCGTCATCGCGCCAATAGCTACCGCTCCATTCTCCTCACGGATGTAGGAAAGGCCAGGGATCCT
>WNGD01010763.1_pt1 | contig 11112 bp, 10 predicted proteins | sample 5400671 | NCBI WGS metagenome assembly WNGD01 (sample SAMN13153369, study PRJNA577476) | soil metagenome | isolation source: 40 cm soil or saprolite under grassland replicate 2 | place: USA:California | collected 2016-06-15
AGCGTGTCTACGAGCTCGCCAAGGACTTCCGCAACGAGGGGGTCTCGTACAAGCACGCACCGGAGTTCACGATGCTCGAGTGGTACGAGGCGTACGCGGACTATCGCGACACGATGGTACGGATCGAGGAGCTCGTCGAAACCGTCGCGCGCGAGACGACCGGGGGGACGAAGGTTACGTTCCGCGGCCACGAGATCGACCTGAAGGCTCCGTGGCGGCGGCTGAAGCTGGTCGACGCGCTCGAGGAACACGGGCTCTGGACCCGCGACGAGACAGAGCTGCGCTCCCGCCTGGACGAGCGCGGAGTCGACACTTCGCAGGACCGCGACTGGGCGCAGCTCGTCGACCACGCACTGAGCCACTTCGTCGAGCCCGAGCTGATCGAGGCGACGATCCTCCACGACTACCCAGTCGAGCTGTCGCCGTTCGCGCGCGCCACTGACGACGACCCGGCGATCGTCGAGCGGTTCGAGTACTTCGGCGGCGGGATGGAGCTCGGCAACGCCTTCACGGAGCTGAACGATCCGGCCGAGCAGGCGGCACGGTTCGCGCAGCAGGCTGGGACGGCGGGCGGCGAGCAAGGCGACCCGGACTACGTCGAGGCGCTCGCCTACGGGATGCCGCCGACGGGCGGGCTCGGGCTCGGGATCGACCGGCTCGCGATGGTTCTCACCGGCAGGGAGGCAATCCGCGACGTGATCCTCTTTCCGGCGCTGCGGCCTAGGGGCTAGTGGAGCCCGAGGCGCGCCACGCGCTCGACGCGCTGCTCGACGCGCTCGGCCTGCCCTTCGACGAGCGTGCCTCCGAGGCCGCGCGGCCGGAAGAGCTCGACGAGGTCTTTGGACTGCTTACGCTCGCCCACGAGCGGGACGCGGAGCTGGACGAGCACGGCCGGCCGCGCCCTCCAGCGCAACCGCCTGGGCCCCGCATGGCCCAGCTGTCCGAGGAGCTGGGGCGGCGGCTGGCCGAGACGCGGCGGGGTTACCCCGGCGGCGAGCNNCGCGGGCGGCGTGCACACCGCCGTTCGGAAGCTCGGCGGGGGGATCTTGCGCCGGTCGCGGAGTCGGCTTCGCGAGGGCTCGGCGTTCCTGCTCGACGCCCTCGCCGGCCGAGATCCCGCCTACCCGCTCGACGAGCTCGTCGGCGCGGAGCGCGAGCACGGCTGGCGGTCGACCTGCTTCTTTCTCGCGCGCCAGGAAGACCCGCACGACGGCTATCCGAAGCGCTACCAGCCTGCGCTCACGCGCTCCATCCAGCGCGCCGCCGAGGACGGCCGCGAGATCGGCCTCCACGCCTCGTACAAGGCACGTGAGCGCCCGGGCGGGATCGCGGAAGAGGCTGCCCTGCTCGATTCGCCGCAGGGCTTGCGCCACCACTACCTGCGGAGCGCGCCGGACCGGCTCGCAGCGGAGTTGCGCGCGGCCGGGTTGCGCTACGACTCGAGCATCGGCTGGCCGTCCCGCCCGGGCCTGCGCGCGGGGACGCCGTACCCGTACCGGCTCTGGGACCCCGGGCGGCGCGAGTCGGGCGCCTGGGAGCTGCCGCTCGTCCTGATGGACGCGACGCTCGCCGAGGAGCGCTACCTCGGCCTCGATCCGCAGGCGGCGTTCGACCTCGCCGTCGAGACCCTCGAGCCCGTCGCCGAGCACGGCGGCGCGGTTGCGATCCTGTGGCACCCGCCGTCGCACCATCCGATCCTCTCGAAGGGCTACGACCGCCTCTACCTGCGGCTCCTGCGCTGGATCGAGGAGCGCGGCGGCCGCACCGGCACGGCGGCCGAGATCCTCGACCGCTGGGAAGCGCGAAGAGCGACGGAGTAGGCTCGTGGAGTCGGCAATCAGGAGGTACCTCATGCCTCAGTACCTGATGCGTTTCAGCTACACGCCCGAGACGTGGTCGCGGCTGATCGAGAACCCTGAAGACCGGCGCGACGCCGCCCGCGCTTACGTCGAACAGGTGGGCGGGACGCTCCACGGATTCTGGTATGGCTTCGGCGAGTTCGACGGGTATGCGCTCTTCGAGGCGCCAGACAACGTCTCGATGTCCGGCGTCGTGCTCGGCATCGCAGCGGGCGGCGCGCTGTCCTCGGTCGAGACCACGGTGCTCATGACCGTGGAAGAGACGCTCGAAGCGCTCGCCAAGAGCAAGACCATCGGCTATCGCCGGCCGGGCGAGGGTTAGTCGAACAACCCGACGGCGAGCTCCGTCACGAGGTCGGAGAGCTCCGCTGCCGTCTGGCGCTGGGCCTGGAGCGTTTTGCCGAGCGGGTCGCCGAGCTCGGGCATCGGCCCGTTGCGGAAGCCCGGCGGCCTGGCCGCATGCGTCTGGCGGATACGCACGAGCGCGCGCTCGACAGGGTCGTTTGGCAGCGCCGGCCCGGGGAGTCGGCGCAGGAGCCCGACCAGCTCGGGCAGCGTGAACGTCCGCTCGAGCCGAGCCCCCGCGTCGACCACGGAGGCCATGACATGCGTCCGCTCGAAGCCGAGCACGAGGTCGAACGGCTCGAGCTCGACGCTGGCGAGGTTGCGCGAGGCGTGACCCGAGAGGTCGAGCCCCAGCTCCTCCGCGATCGCAATAGCCTCGGGCAGCGCAGGTTTGCTGCCGAGGTCGAGCGTCCCGAGCGAGACGATCCGCAGCGGCAGGCCGTCGGCCTCCCGGGCGAGCAGCGCCGCGGCGAGGGGGCTACGGAAACGGTTCCCGGTGCAGACGAACGCGACCTGCAGCCCGCTCAAGAGGATCCGATCCGGTCTTCGATCCTGACCTGTCGCGCCCGGACGAGCGGGCCTGCCAGCCAGGGCGCCACGCGCATGACGCGGGCCTTCCAGACGAGCGCGGGCTCGCTCGGAGCAAGCCGGGCGGCGTCCCGGTAGCGCCGCGCCGCCTCGCGGTAGCTCCGCGAGCGGAGCGCGTCGTCGCCCTGCCGCCCGAGCTCCGCGGGGCCGGGCCCGGCCAGCCGCCGCTTGACGTACGCTCGCTCTTCGCTCGTCAGGTCGTCGCGGGCGAGCGCCTTCCGCAGGACGGCGTCCGCGTGCTGGTCCATCCGCGCCGTGTCGACGGAGAGCCCCGTGCCGCGCCGGTAGAGCGCGAGCGGTTTCGGCTGGAGCGCCACGCGGTGGCCCGCGTAGATCGCGCGCAGCCAGAAGTCCCAGTCCTCTGCGACCTGCAGCTCGGTGTCGAACGGCCCGATCTCGTCGACCAGCGTCTTCGGGAAGAGCGACATCGTCGAGACGAAGTTCTGCTCGAGGATCGCGGGCCGCTGCCGCTCGGGGCTCGGGAACCGGCCCTTATAGCGAGTCCTCGCGGCGTGGATGCCGCCCGGGAAGAGCCAATAGCAGTTGGACGTGGCGATCCCGCCGTGGCGGTCATAGACGGCCACGAGCGCCTCGAGGTGCCGGGGGAGAAGCACGTCATCGGCGTCGCAGAACGCGATCAGCTCGCCTTCCGCCTCGGCCGTGCCGCGGTTACGGGCCGCCGCCACACCTGCGTTCTCCTGGGCGACGACCCGGACGGGGTCGGGGAACGATGAGGTGATCGCGCCCGTGGCATCGCGCGAGCCGTCGTCCACGATGACAACCTCGAAGTCGCGGTACGTCTGCCAGAGCACCGACGAGACCGCAGCGCCGACGGTCGCCTCGGCGTCGAAAGCCGGGATGACGACGGTGACTCTCATGCGGCCAGGCGTTCGTAAAGGGCCAGAAAGCCCGCGACCAACGCGGCATCCGAGCCCGCGCCCTCGACGCGGCGGCCGGCTTCGGAGAGCCGCGCGGCCAGCTCGCGAGCCTCGAGCACGCGGCGCAGGGTGGCAGCCAGCGCCTCCGGCTCCTCCGGGACGAGCAGCGCGTTCTCCCCGTCGACCAGGAGCTCGCGCAGGCCGCGCACGTTGGTCGCGACGAGCGGCGTCCCCGAGGCAAGCGCCTCGAGCGCCGTCAGCGGCAGCCCTTCCCAGCGCGAAGGGAGCACCACCGCGTCGGCAGCGCCCATCAGCGCGCGGGCGTCGCGGCGCACACCGGTGAAGAGCACCGGCGCGTCGAGCTCCGCGGCGAGGCGCTCGAGCTCGGGGCGCAAAGGCCCGTCGCCGACAATCGCGAGCGTCGCGCCGGGCACCTGCGAGATTGCGCGGATCGCCAGCTCGTGGTTCTTCTGCTTGACGAGCCGGCCCACGGCAAGCACGAGCTTCCCAGCGGGGAACTCCTCCCGGCCCGCCGGCGGCGGCGCCGGCCCGACGGCATTCGGAACCGTTGCCGCGGGCGGAAGGCCGTGCTCCTCGAGCGCCGCCGCGACTCCCGGCCCGCACGCGACCGGAGCCAGCCCCGAGACACGGACGAGGCGCACCGTCGCCGGCCAGTCGTCCTCGGCGACGCCTTGCAGGTTCACGAGCCCGGGCGGCCGCCGCCCCCGCCCGGTGACGAGGCCGGCCGCGAGCGCCATCGTCGGGTTGTAGGCGTGAATCACATCGGGCCGGGAGGCGCGCACGGCCCGCCGAACCGCAACCGCCGCGGCGGGCAAGCGCCACGGCCTCCGCCGGACGAGCGGCAGCGGAAACGGCTCGTCGTCCAACTCCGCCGCGAGCGGCCCCGGCGCCGCGGCGACGAACACCTCGTGCCCAGCGTCACGCGCGCCGCGGTAGGCCGAGACCAGGATCCGCTCCGCGCCGCCGGTGCCGAGCTCCTGGATCACGTGGAGGATCCGCACAGCTCCTCGTAGAGCGCCACGGTTCGCGTAGCAACTCCAGCCGCCGAGAAGTGCTCCTGCACCCGCTCGCGTCCGCGCCGTCCGAGCTCGAGGCGCCGCTCCCGGCTCTCCGCGAGCGAGTCGAGCGCGTCAGCCAGCTCCTGCGGCCGCTCCGGCTCGACCAGCAGCCCGGTCTCGCCGTCGAGCACGAGCTCCGGGATCCCGCCGACCCGGGTGCCGATCACGGGCAGCCCGGCCGCCATCGCCTCCAGGATCGCGAGCGGCAGGTTGTCGGCGCGCGAAGGCTGCACGAGCACATCGAGCCCCGCAAGCGGCTCGCGCATGCCCTGCACGAAGCCGTGGAACCGCGCGTCGAGGCCCTCAGCCTGCCGCTCGAGCTCGTCGCGCACCGTGCCGACGCCGTAGATCTCCAGCCGCAGCGGGCTTCGGACGAGCCGCGCCGCGTCGAGCAGGACGTCGATGCCCTTCCAGTACTCGAGGTTCGCCGCCACGCCGGCGACCAGCACGTCGTGCTCGGGCCGCGTGCCGTCCCCGACGCTCTCGACCCCGTACGGGATCACGTGGACGAGCCGCGCCGGAAACCCGTGCGAGACCATGAAGTCGGCCATCGCCCGCGACGGTGCGACGACGTGGCCGAGCCGCGTCAGCGCCGACTCGATCCGCAGGTAGCCGTGCACGAGCCAGGCGATCCGACCCCGCGAGACGCCGGGCGGATCGGGCGCGTCGTCCCGGCCGATCTGCGCTGCGATCTCCTCGGGCATGCCGTGCAGCGTATGAACGACGCGCGCGTGGCGCAGCCTCCCGGCGAGGCGGCCGAACAGCCCGGCCCGCCGGTCGTGCGTGTGGACGACGTCTGCGCCCTCGAGCAGGGGCAGGAGCGCAGCCGCCCCGCGCACGTCAACCTTGTGCGCCATCTCAACGGCCCGCGCCGGCACGTCGAGCCGGCGAAAGCTCTCGGCCAGCTCCTCGCTCCCGCAGAGCACCTCCACGTCGACACCCTGGGCGGCGACGCGCGGGACGAGCTGCCTCAGGTGCGTGAGTGGCCCGCCGCGCTCGATCGTCGAGACGTAGACGACCCTCATCCGGGCTGGGGCGATTGCGCGGCCTGCCGCTGCCCGTCCATCCAGATCGCGGCGGCGAGCCCGCCGAGCAGCCAGAACGGCAGGAAGTACTGCTCCGAGAGGAACATCGCGCTCACGATCGCGATCGCCAGCGAGATGCGTAAGGCGCGAACGAACCCGGGGTCGCCGTAGCCGCGCTCGAGACAGGTGGTCAGCCGCACGAACGCGAGAACCAGGTACACCGCGAGCAGGAACATCGCGGCGAGACCGAGCTCCGCGCCGACGTCGAGCAAGGCGTTGTGGGCGACCGTCAGCGTGAACGTTCCGACGGGCTGGCCGGTCAGCCGGTTGTAGTAGAACTGGAAGTTGCCCGGCCCGACACCGAGCAGCGGATGGTTGGCCGCGAGCCTCGAGGCCGCTCCCCACGCGCCGAACCTCGTCGACACGTTCTGCTGTGCGACCTGCGACTTGAGCAAGAGCGCCTGGTGGAAGCGCTGAGGATTGCTCTGGATGACGGCGATCGTCCCGATCGTGGCGAGAATCCCCGCCGCCAGGGTGACGCGCACGCGCCGCCGGTCGGTGATGACGAACAGGAGGAACCCCGCGCCGATTCCCACCAGCGCGCCCCGCGAGAGGCTGAGCAGCGTCGCGGCCGAGACGAGGCCGATCGAGGCGAGCACCAGCGGCCGCAGCAGCTTCGGGCCCGTCAGCAGAAAGAACATCAGCGGCAGCGAGGTCGCGAGGAGGAACGCGAAGTCGTTCTGGTTGACGTGGGGGAGCGTCGCGAGCTCCTGCTTGCCCGAGAGGTACTCGCGCAGCCCGAGCCCGGCTGCGACCGTCGAGGCGATCGCGAGCGTCCACGCGATCCGGCGCTGCAGGACGCGGTCGTGGCCGAGCTGCGTGAAGATCACGTAGACGATCGCGAAGCTCGCGTAGCGAGACGTCGTCGTCAGCGCGGCCGAGGTCTCGTGCGCCTGCAGCGACGAGACGAGGGCGAGCGCGAGGATTCCGAGCACGATCGCCTGCCCGCGCTCGAACACGAGCCTCCTCTGGCCGCGGGCGAGCGAGAACGCGAAGCTGGCGAAGCAGAGCCCGCCGGTCAGCTTCGTGACGCTGATCCCCGCAGGCCCGGAGGAGAAGGCACCCTCGAGCGGCGCAGCGGCGACGACGAGCAGCAGCGCGAGGTCGGTCCTGAGCAGGAACAGCAGCGCCGCGGCGCCGCCGAGCACCAGCACGAGCGCGAGGGTCGGCCGCTCCAGCGCACCGAGCGCGAGGGCGCCGGCCGCGCCTGCGAGCCCGATCAGCCCGGCCAGCTCGAGACCGTCGGGCCGCGCGGCCTCGATGCGTGCCGGAAGCTCCACGGCTGGACCTAGCGGCGCGCGGCGCCGCGCTTCTCGGACAGCCGCCGCGCCGGGATCTTCTCGGCGGGCTCTTCGCCGCTGGGCTGGACGTAGTAGCTGGAGGCGCGTACGGCCGACGAGTAGTTGAGGACGGTCGCCGTCGGCCGCACGTTGATCAGCCCGAGCCGCTCGACCGCCGCCCGCACGTGCCGGCGCAGCGCGTAGCCGGAACGGGCGACCAGGATCGTGGCGTCCGCGTAGCGGGCGATGATCCGCGCGTCGCTGATGGGGATCACCGGGGTCGAGTCGATGATCACGGCTTCGTACTCGCGCTCGAGCCGGGTGAGCAGCGACGGGAAGGCGCTCGTGAGCAGCTCGCCCGGATCGGCCGAACGGCGTCCGCCGACGAGGACCTGGAGTCCGTCCTGGGTCGACCGAACCGCATCCTCGAGCTCGGTGCCGCCGAGCAGCACGTCCATCAGGCCCGGCGAGCGAGGAAGCTCGAGCAGTTCGGCGATCCGGCCGCGGCGCAGGTCGGCATCGACAAGCAGCGTTCGCGCGCCGGCGCGCGCCAGGGTCGCGGCAAGGCCGAACGCGACCGTCGTCTTGCCGTGGCTCCCGTCGGGGCTCGTGATCAGCACCGAGCGGATGCCCTCGTCGGTGAAAAGCAGGTTGGTGCGCAGGTCACGGAATGCCTCGGCGACGATGCGCAGTCGTGGCTGGCTGGCCAGATCCTCCGGGGAGTGCATCTTCAGCACCGCGCTCTCGGCCGGGATCTCGGCGTAGACCGGAACTCCTGCAATCTCCGCGAGGTCGTCGGCCGACTCGATCTTCGTGGTCAGGCTCTCGCGCAGGACCGCGGCCGCCAGCCCGAGCCCGAGGCCCAGCAATGCCGCGACAAGCAGTGTCAGCTTCGTGCGCGGGAAGACGGGGGAGCCTGGGAACGCGGGCGGGTCCGGCTCGGTCAGATTCATCGAGGAGACGCCGATGTCTCCCGACTCGGCGCGCGTCAGGAGGACGCTCGCCACGGCGGCGGCGCTCTTCTGGGCTTGGGTGCGGCTCGTGCAGCGCGACTTGATCTTGAAGATCCCGGTGCCCTTGAACGTCTGGACGCTGATCGGGCAGAGCGAACCCCCGGCGAGCTGCCGCGCCACGTCGAGTGTCGTGCGGCTCGTCGCCTGGTCCGCGTAGAGCGGGACGACCTGGTCGAGAATCAGGAACGCGGAGATGTCGTTGGGGCCCTTGACGGGGCTGACCGCGAGGGTCGCCGTCGACTCGTACTGCGGCGAGACCAGCTTGGTCGCGGCGTACGCCGGGCCGATAACAAGGACCATGACCACAACGATCAGCAGCTTGCGCTGCCAGAACACCCGCAAGAGATCGTTGAAAGTCAAGTCATCCCTTCCTCGAGCGCTCCGGGCCGGAGTCGTGTCCTGCAGGGTTCGGGGGGACCGAACAATACCCTTCGCAGCGTGAATTCACACCGTCGTCTCCTGCTCGCGGCGCAGCCCTGGGACGGCGGCGTGGCTCGTCACGTGGTCGCACTTGTCGAGGCGCTTCCGCCCGGACGCTTCGACGTGGACGTCGCGTGCCCGCGCGGCTCGCTCACCTGGACGAGCCTCGAAGGCCGGCCCGACGTGGGGCTCCACGCGATCAGGCCGCACCGCCGGCCACATCCGGGCGACACTCGCTCGTGGGCGACGCTGCAGCAGCTGGTCGGCCGCGCGGACGTCATTCACGTGCACTCGTCGAAGGCGGGGTTCATCGGGCGGCTCGCGTCGTTCCTGCGCGGGAAGTCGCGGGCCTGCGTGTTCACCCCCCACGGCTGGTCGTTCTGGGCCGCCGAGGGCCTCGAGTCGCGCTTCTACGTCCAGCTCGAGCGGATGGCTGCGCGCTGGTGCCGGACGATCGTCGCGCTCTCCGGCGACGAGCGCGAGGCCGGCCTGGCGGAGCGGATCGGCCGGCCGGAGCAGTACCGCGTGATCCCGAACGGCGTCCGGCTGGAGCGGTTCGCTCTTCCGCGGGAGCCCGTGCGCGGGCGGATCCTGATGGTCGGACGGCTGGCCCCGCCGAAGCGGCCGGACCTCGCGTTGCGCGCGCTCGCATCCGTCCGCGACGCGATTCCCGAGGCTGAGCTGCACCTCGTCGGCGACGGGCCACTGCGGCTGCAGGCGGAGGCCCTGACCACGGAGCTCGGGCTGGACGGCTGCTCGCGACAGCCGAGTGTGCGCTGCTGGCGAGCGACTACGAGGGCTGTCCGCTGGCCGTCGTCGAGGCGATGGCCGCGGGCGTTCCCGTCGCCGCGACGGACGCGGGGGGGACCGGAGAGCTCGTCCAGGCGGGGCGCACGGGTGAGCTCGGACCGCGGGGCGACGCGCAGGGGCTCGCGAGCGCGCTCGAGCGCCTGCTGGCGAATCCCGACCGGGCTGCGGAGCTGGGCGCCGAGGGCAGGCGCGCCGCCACGGAGCGCCTTTCGCTGGAGGTCATGGTCGAGCGGCTCGTCGAGCTCTACGACGACCTGCCAGCAGCCACTCGAACGAGGGAGTAGTACAAAAGACAGGGGGACGATGGGACCGGCGTGAGAGTCGCTTCACGCCGGGTCTTCATTCTCGCCGCCGCACTCGCTTTGCTGGCCCTCCCGGGCACCGTCCGGCCACAGCAGGCGCGCGCCGTCGACTCGCCTCAAGCGGCGATCGCTTCGCTGCGCATCTGCACGGGCTGCGCCCAGTCCGGCGGTGACCTCTCGCGCTACAAGTACGTGATCCTGAACTCCTGGGACGCGCCCAGGCTTCCGGCGCTGAAAGCGCAGAACCCGAACCTGAAGGCGCTCGTCTACAAGAACCTCAGCTTCACGGTCTCTTACGGTTGCCAGGGCGGGGTCGACCTCCCGTACCAGACGACCGGCGTCGGCTACTGCGACGCCGACCAGCACCATCCGGACTGGTTCATCACGGACGCGGCGGGCAACCGGCTCAACTCGGCCGGCTATCCGCAGGCGTGGATCATGGACGTCGGCAATCCCGCCTACCAGGCGAAGTGGCTCCAGAACGTCCTCGCGGACGTCCACTCCGGCGGCTGGGACGGCGTCTTCATGGACGACACGGACGCGGACATGAGCTGGCACCTCAACGGCCGGACGATGGCCCGCTACCCGACAGCCGCGTCGTGGCGCGCCGCGACCCGCTCGATGCTTGCGAGCGTCGGCCCCGGGCTCACTACGACGAGCGTCCTCGCGATCCCGAATCTCTACACGCCGTGGGCCTCCGACTACGACGCCCAGGCCACCTGGCAGGACTGGCTCCAGTTCGTCTCGGGCGGCTCGCAGGAGTACTACTCGAAGTGGGGCTCGGGCAGCTCCGGTTGGTTCTCGGGCAGCGACTGGACCTTCCGCCAGCAATTCCAGACGATCACGGAGCAGGCCGGCAAGATCTTCCTCGGGATCACGTACGCGCCGAGCGACGACACGCGGACGATGACCTGGGCGCGTGCGAACTTCTTGCTCTTCGACGAGCCCGCGAATGCGGGAGCGCTCGTCTACGAGCTCTCGAATCCCGAGAACCAGGATCCGTACTCGCCGGTCTGGGCCGAAGACATCGGCACGCCCGCCGGCGCACGCTTCCAGGCCGGCTCGGCCTGGCGGCGCAACTACTCCGGCGGCACCGTCGTCGTCAACCCGAGCACCTCGACCGTGACCGTCCAGCTGGGCGGGACGTACTACTGGGACGACGGCACCGCGACGTCCTCCGTGACGCTCGGGCCGACGACCGGGGCGATCCTCCGCTCGCAGGGACCGCCGCCTCCGCCTCCACCGCCACCTCCACCTCCACCTCCGCCGCAGGGAATCACCCTCGCCGCGTCGGTCTCCGGGACCTCGGTACGTCTGACGTGGAGCGGCATGAGCTCGAACCGGACCGACGTCATCCGGAACGAACGCCGGGTGGCGACGGTCGCCAACGACGGCGACTACACCGACCGGCTCGGCCGCCGCGCACACGGGACGTACACCTACCGGGGCTGCG
>WNGD01012063.1_pt1 | contig 11111 bp, 6 predicted proteins | sample 5400671 | NCBI WGS metagenome assembly WNGD01 (sample SAMN13153369, study PRJNA577476) | soil metagenome | isolation source: 40 cm soil or saprolite under grassland replicate 2 | place: USA:California | collected 2016-06-15
AGCTCGCCACGCTTAAAAATGAACCAACTCAGCTCGATCGTCAAAAGCCTGCAATAAAAGGACAACCGCGGAATTTGGGAAACTTCGAGGTCGTGGAAGATTCTTTCGTTCGTGATAAGCCACAAACGAATGCTGAGATCATAACAACTCTTCGGCCCGGCACCTGGGTCAGGGTAGAAAATAAAAGCGGCGAGTATTTTCGTGTTCGCTCATTGAATGATCCTGGGATTCACGGATACGTCCATGAGGAAGACGCCTTTTTTGCGCGTATCAAATGAACCCCTCGTGGGTGGATCTGCCAACCGGTTTTTCTAAACGCCCAGCTCAGTCAATGCAGATTTTCGCCGAAGCAAATCAATAGCGCTTGCGCCAAAAAATATCGGATCCGCTCTTGCCCTGCGGGCTTGTCGAGCTTCTCAATTGCCAGTTGGGCGCTAGGTCATATTCAATGGCATATTCCTGTTGCTGTTGTTCGCCTCCAAGCTGCTGTTTGGTCGAGACGAACACATCCTGAGTGACATATTTCCCCGCTGATACCTCTCCACCGCTCAGGTTGTCGCCGACGCCAAACTCGAGGGTGTCCACTCCGAGCTTGCTGGCGACGGATTGTCTCAACTCGGAACTGATAAAGTTCGCGGCTGTTTTCAAAGCCTGGCTTTGCAGTGCGTTCTTTTCACCCTGGTTTAAATCTGCAGTCGGTTTACCGAACAACAGCACGGAGAGGATGTCGGCTTGCTCCAATGAAGGATTGCTGCGCAACGCGAGGGTTGGTTTGCTAGCGGTGCCGCCGATTACCAAATCAACCTGGTATTGAGAGACCTTGTAGCGGGCGACGATGTCCAGGCCGGGGTCGATCTGACTTCCTCCGGTAAAGAGCAATTCGGCTTTTTCCATCTGGAACCTGCGACCCTGAAACGAATACCAACCATGGTTGCCCTGGACGTTGCCGGCGACGGTCAATTGCTCTTTGGGCTCTTTTTTGATTTTCAATTGTCCCGTCACTTCAACGGAACCTTCGTCCAGGTAAATCCAGGTGCCTCGAGAAATCCCGGCCGCCACATCGAGGCGCAGGCGCTGAAAAAGCGAGTCTTGCTCTTGTGAACTGGAACCACCCTTTCCGCCGCTGTCTTTCTCGGGCGTCTCTGCTGGCTCCCCGGCCAGCTGACTTTCGTTTTGGACCACCACGATAGTCGTGTCCTGGGCGGCCTTTCCGCCGCGGCCTTTCAGCATTCCCATATCGGGACGTAAAGTGCCTTTCACGGTCAGATCGCCGCGAACAACCGGCTCTTGCAAATTGCCCGATGCCGCCAGATTTCCTGATGCGTTGGCTTTGTACTCCTGCGTATTGATCACTTGGAAATCTTGGGTTTTTAAATTGGCGGTGATATTGGTGATACTGCTGCCCTTGACAGTCAACCGACCGGTTCCGTTCAGTTGCCCGCCGCCCGACCGCGCGGTAAGCCGGCTGATCTGGATCGCGCCGGGAGTCAAATCGGCCTGTAAAGCAATCTCGCTCAGCGAGAGCCCCGCGGGCCGGACTCTGACGGCGCCGTTTTGAAACTGGATGGTTCCGTTGGGCGCAAGAGCCTGCAGCGGGCCGCGCAAAACAACGTCCATGCTCAAGCTGCCCTGAAGGTTATCGATCTCTTTACTGAAGGCGCTCACGAATGTGGGATTCAAGCCGTCTGATTGAATCCGCAAATTGGAGTCTCCGGTCACGGCTATCGATCGGTCTCCTCCCCAACCGATATATACCGGTAGCGTTCCTTTGACGTTTAATCCATGGGCTTTGTCCTGCAGCAGGCGCAGATCGATGCTGAGGCGCTCCTTCTGATATGAACTCTGCGCCGCTAGGCCGGCATAGTTTTGACCTGCGACGCTCAATTTATCGACGCTCATGGTTGAGTCGATCAACGGTTGGGTCGCGCTGCCCTTAACCTGTAGGGTCAAAGCCAAGCTGCCATTAATGTCCGGCACGCCTTTCAAATACGGACGGAGATCGGCGAGTGAAAAGCCATTTACCCGGACCGAGAGGTCCTGCGGCCCCTCGAGTCCGAAAGCTCCCTTGACGTTCAGAGTTTGTGTCTCGCGCTGCAAAACCAACTCATCTACGGTGACGTTCTTTCCCGCGACCACAAAACGAGCGGGCCTGGCGTTGCGCCAGGGTCCGTCAGGCAGCTGCAGGCTCAATTGTTGGAGTGCGATTTCGGTGCGTTCGCCGGACTGAGTCACGCGGCCGTTGATGCGTTGGATCCGCTGGTCGACGTCCCGTGCGACGATATCGGCGGTGAGCGCGGCCGGGCGCGTCCCGTCCACATTCACGTGCGCCTCCAGGCTCGGGAGTGAAATGCCGGCGGTTACGTGTTGGGCGGCCAGATCGATTTTGCCTTGCCAGGAATTGCTGCGCGAGCCGGCGAGCGTCCATCGAAGGCTGCCGCTCTGTACCCGATGGGCCGCCATCTGCAACTGATTGAAATTCGCCTTGCCGTCCAGCTGCGGAGCTTGCAAGGAACCGGCGATGCTGCCGTCAATTTTGAGGCTGCCGCTGGCGTCGATTCCGGCGAGCTTCAACCAGGGATTGATATCCTTCGCGTTGAGACCATAGGTGATTCGACCCTTGGCGTTTTGTGCCACGGAAGCGATGGTTCCATTGGCGTTAAGGGTCGAGCCGTCCGCCGCGAGCCGGACTTCCTTTAAAACCAGGGTGCCATTTTTCAGGGATCCTTCCGCCCGCGCTTGATCGAGCTGAATGCCGTTGATCTCTGACCCGGTTAGTGTAAGCCGGGTATCGGCCTGCATTGTGTCAGGTTTGGTCCCATGTCCTTTGACCCAGGCATCAATATTGATTTTTGCCGCTGGCAGTCCAGGTTTTTGCGCGGCGATCTTTTTGAGATCGAATGCGCGAGTTCGTAGATTCGCCTCGTAGCTTGGAGTGTCGGAGAGCACGACGGCGGCTTGAAGCTCGGCCGTTCCATTTTTCTCCTCGGACTGCGCGGTAAAAGCAACGCGTCGGTTTTGCAGTTGACTCGACAGAGTCATCTGGCCGATGGTCCATTCTTGAAAGGCCAAACCCGAGACGCGGCCCTGCAGTGAAGCCTGAGCGTCATCGAGAGAACCTCCCTTAAAGGCGACTTGCGCGTTTACCTTTCCTTTGACTCCCGACAAAGCCAGCACTCGATCAACGACAAATTCTTTGAGCTCCAAACTGCCCTGCGCCTCGGGTTTCTCCCCTTTCAAATTGGCCACGGTGGAGGTCACCACCTGGCCACTGGGCGCTGTGAACGTTGCGGAGACCTGTAGCGCCGATAACGGACCCGATGCGCGAATTCTTCCAGCAATGTCCTCTCGCAAAGGAACAGCCGGTGATAGCTGCCTGATTTCTTCCGCGGAAAGTCTCGTTAAGTCGAGGCTCAACTTGGTTATAGGCGAGGAGAAATTATCAATCGTGCCGCTGATATCCAGGCGAGACCGGGCGGTGGCAATACTCAATCCCTTTATTTCGAGGGACGACGTCTTGTCATTCTGCTTCAACGACAGCGCAGTCGACCACGTGCTGTCCGGTACGCCGGAAGAGGAATCTTGCACCAACTTCAGCTCCGGTTCGACTATATCGATTTGCCCGATGCGAATGGTTGACGAGCTTAAAAATGCAATCACCTGGCCCCAAAGGCCGACATCGATCGAAACGACGGGCGCGGACAAGATTGTCTCGCCGTTCTGCACGATGGCAAAGTCATGGAATTCGAGATCCCGCCAGACCGAGCCCGTAATCTCTTTGAACCGCAGTTCGCCATTTAGCGCATCGTTGGCGGCGGCCAAGATTTTCGCGCGCAGCAAAGCGCGAAACTGCGGGGTGCGAGTATAATAGTGGACGCCGAGCGCAGCCACGAATACCAACACAAGAAGTATTCCGACGGACCAGGAAACCCAACGCAACAGCTTTTTTGGCATTGTCGCCTCCTAAAAGGACTGGCCTATGCTGAAATGAATCTGCCAGGCCCGGTCACCGTTCGGCGGGCGGAAGGGAAACCCGAGGTCAAGGCGTACCGGCCCCGCCGGGGTTGTATAACGGACGCCAACACCCGCAGCGAACCTTAGATCATCAACGGGAACGTCAAATGATCGGAGCGATACCTGCCCGAAATCGACGAACAGCGCCCCGCCGATTTTTTCCGTAAACTGCTGGCGGAGTTCGAACGATCCCTCGATCAAGCTTCGTCCCCCCAAGGGATCATCCGAGGTCGATAATGGTCCTAAACGGCTGCGGCCATAGCCGCGCACGCTGGCGCTCCCATCGGAGTAAAAGCGCTCGAAAATGGGCACCTCCTCGCCGCCATGCAACGGCTCCGCGAAGCCTATTTTCAAGCGGGACGCGAACACGGTCTTCTCGGCTAGCGGATAGTAACCTTTGATCTCGCTTTGCAGTTTGTAAAAATCAAATCGGCCGCCGAGAAATCCGCCCACTTCTTCTGCGGCAAGCGAAAGGACCCAGCCCGTCGTGGGGTTGAGCGGATCGTTGGCGTGGTTCCATAGAAAGCCCGCCGACAGACCGGAAAGCAGCCCCTTTTTGTCGAACGGTCCGAGAGCTCGTAGCGATGCGGCAGGAACATCGGTTACGTTATCGTATTCGAGACGATATCCTAAAAAGCCGGTCAGCCGATCGGAAAATTTTCGCTCTAGCCTGGGCTGGAGACGGGTTGCATTCAGGAAGTATCCCGGTTCGTCGAACTGCTGAGGCCCAAGATTGACCATAAAACGGTTCTCGGGGCCGAGGAAATGGGGTTGAAGAAAATGGAGGTCCAGTTCGCGCGCGATAAACGAGGCCTTGACTCCGACTTCGAGTCGTCGCGCCCCGCCGAGCCAGTTGTTGTTGCGCCAGCGGACCTGCCCGCGTAACTGCTCCTCGGTGCCGTAGCCCAGTCCCACCTTGATTTCGCGCGGCGGTTTCTCTTCAAGCCGTATTTTGACCGGGACGACGGTATCGGGAGGGGAGGGCTGCGGCTCAATGACGATTAGGCTGAATAAATCGAGCTCCCGAAGATTCTTTTCTGTGGTCCTGAGCGCCGCGCCCGAGAACGATTCGCCGGGCTTGTACGTCAATTCCTGCAAGACAATAGACTGCTCGACGTCCTTCAGCCCTTCCACCGTGGTTGCGCCGAATTGCGTTTCCGGCCCAGCGTTCAGGACATAAGAAACATTAGCCGCATGCCGGTCGAGAATAACTTCGGCTTTTCGCTGAATGGTAATCGCCGCGCGGCTCTTGTCGTAAAAGAATTCTTTTAATTGGGATTCCGTTCGCTGATAGGCGTCCACGGCGAAAATTTCTCCCTCGCGGAGAGGAAGCTTCGGGAGAAGCGCCTGCAATTCCGTTTTTAATTCAGGCGCATCGACTATATCCACCGAGATTTGCGCCACGCGAATGGGCTCTCCTTCGCTGATCTGGATATTGGCCGTCACCAGGCCTTCCTTGTCGTCGACTGTCAGATCGTGACTCACCTTCGCCTCGTAGTATCCTTTGTCTTGATAGAATCGAGGGATGCGTTCAAGATCGGAAGCAAAGACTGCAGGGTCAAAAACCGGCCGAGACCGCCATGGAGCATACCAGGGACGCGTCTTGGTGGATAAAACATCTTGCAACTCTGAAGACCCCACCTGTTCGTTGCCGGAGATGTTTAGATCTTTGATGCGCCATTCGCGGTTGGGGTCGAGCTCCTCAACAGGCAAGGCGAGTAAAGGTGAAGATCGAAGGATGAAGCAGACAACAAAAGCCCAGAGGATGCCGTACCCCGGTCGCAGCACGGCTTATCTCCAGCAGGACAAAAACCTCATAACCCACTATACCACTTGAAAAAGGCGTTCCAAGGTAATTTGGTGACCATTTTTGGCGTTATTGATCATTTCAGGCTGAAATTCGCGCGTTGACGTAAACTCTCCTGCGGGAAAATCGTCTATCACTTGAGCGAACCCCAAAAGAAAAAGGAGTCGTTATGAAAGATATCTCGGCGACAGTCTTCGCAATCCTTTTCGTTATCATTTCATTGCTGGCCCTGCTGTCGGCAGATCCATTCCCATCGGGGGTGGGCTTCACGTCGCTAAATAACCAGGGAGCCGTGTCAGAGCTCGGCATGCGATTCGCGTTTAAAAGGTAAGGTATACCCATTCCTAAATACGTTTGCGTTCATTGCCCCCAAGTATCTCTCCGGAATCTTCACGTCCCTCCATCATATCCATTCATATCCATTAAGCTCCAGGACTGCCTTGCAGGACCGGAGTCCACGGTGTCGCCGGCAAAGCTCTCTTGGTATTGAAAGGCAACGTGCCATATCGCGTATGCGAATGCCAGCCTTGATCCCGGTTTCATACGTGCAAAAATGAATTGTGCACTCATTTCAGTTCCTCGACGCGTCCTTGCAGCAAACTCGAGCCTGCGCTCAGGGTGTCCTCTCGACTTTTGCTGCCGGGCTTGTAACTCAACTCGAAGAGAGCTATTGAAGCGCGAAGATGACCGGGGACGGGAATCAATTCAGTTCGGAGACGCTAGCGGTTTTTCGCCGCCAGGAGGTAAGCCATGATTAAGACGCAAGGAGTGGTTCATTTCAGTTTGCCGGTGACAGACCTGGAGCGAAGCGGGAAATTTTACAGCGAGCTACTGGGGATGAAAATCGTGCAAAAAACCCCGCGCATGGTCTTTCTGATGTGCGGCGGTGATTTTTTGATCTTGGCGAAGGGCCACGCTCCTTTGAAATACGACTCCGATAAAAACAGCCCAGTTCATCACGCCTTCAAAGTGGCGGCCGAGGACTTCGAGCCCGCGGTGGAATTCTTGAGGAAAAATGGAGTGGAAGTGTTCAACGTGGAGAACCGCCAAGACGGCGTGTTCTGGGGGCCGCAAGCCTACTTTCTGGATCCCGACGGTAACAAACTGGAAATCCATCACAACACCGGGATGGGCATCAAGATGGAATGATTCAAGAACTGGAGGGATGGAGTAATGGAGTCATGGGCCACAACCATCCATCACTCCAATACTCCATTATTCGAGTCTTTCAGAACCGCCCTTCTTTCTCCAACTTTTTGATAACGCTTTCGTCCACCAAGTCCTCGGCCCTGAGGCGCCGAACCTTTTCGTTGCGAGCGCCCAGGAGGCGGATGACGTTGCCAATGCCGTCGACGCTGGGATAGATCTTTCTCTCACAAATCCCCAGAACGTTTTGATAACCTTCCTCGGCGTCTTCGACCCGCGCGAGATGGAGTCCTTTGGCCAAGCTTTTCACGACCTGGGATTTATTCTCGGGAGTGCGGATGAAAGCGACGCTGTCGAGCAGTCCTCTAAGAAGATTTTCCAAGGTCACGGGTGACGAGGACATTAATGCGCGCCGCGTCATGATTCCAGAGCCCTGATAGGGGATGGGCAGTTTCTCGGCATCGGCCAGAAGACGAAACCCCTTACTCTGCAGAATCTTACCGAACGTGTAACCCACGAAAGCGCCATCCACGGTGCCGTTCAGCAAGCCTTGTGTGATGACCGACTGGTCGCCGAGAGACCGGAACTGTATTTTATCCCGCTCCGGTACCAGGCCCCAGTAGTCGAGCATCAACATTGTGAAAATCCATCCGCCTCCGCTCAAACTGTTGACGCCGAGACTCTTCCCTCTTAATTCTGCTGGGCTTTTGATTTTTGGATTTGCTATGAAGTTGCCCGTGAGCTTATTAATAAAGCCAGCCACGAACACCAGGTCGGCCCCCTCCGCGATCGCTCCGAGATTGGCGGCCGAAACTGATCCCCAATGGAATTGGGTTTCTCCTGAACTCAGCGCCGACATGCCCACGGGGCCGTTGCGGACTTGCACTAAGCTGACATCCAGCCCGTACCTGCGAAACAATCCTTGATCCTGAGCAATATAAAGCGCGGCTTCTCTCTCGCTCAAGGATCCAGTCGTCATGACGACCTTGCTCGGGGTTGCGGCCTGAGCGGGCGAGCGAACGGGGACGACCAGATAGAAAAACAAAATGGGCGTGACAACCGAGCGAAGTTTCATGGCGCAAATGTGACAAGCCGGTTTCGCGTAAAAATATGGCCGAAGGTAAGACGGGAGTCAAGGCAGATTTAACCATTAGCCGCCGTTGGTTTGAAATCGCGCGCTATTTTGCGCGGACGCTCTAAGTCAAATCCTCGTCGGGCGGAGCGAACGGAATCTCCGCGTAATCCTGTTGAGCCACAACGGCGGGTTCTCCCGCGAATTCTTTGAAGACACTGGAAATCTTTTCTAAGATCTCGTGCAGTTGGTAAGGCTTCATGATCACGGTGCTCGCCTCCTCTAAGGCTAATTGCGATTCGATTTGCGGGGTCATGAAGCCGGTTGCAAAGATGGCCTTCACGGCAGGATCTATCTCTTTGATCTTGCGAAAAGCTTCCCAACCGTTTAGCTTCGGTAAGCCGAGGTCCAGGATGACTAATCCAATCTCGTCTTTCTTGCACTGAAAAATTTCCACCGCCTCGGCCCCGTCTTTCGCGGGCAATATTCGATACCCCTTGCCCTGAAGAAAATTCTGCATGAGGCTCAGCTGTTGTGCTTCGTCTTCCGCGAAAAGAATCGTCTCGCCTTTTCCAAAAGGTCTTGTCCCGTCTTTCACCGGGGCTTGCTCTGTCACTTCGATGGCGGTTTCCCTGCTTTTTGGAATGGGGAGACAGATGCGGAAGGTCGTCCCTTGATCCGGTTCGCTCTCCACGTCGATAAAACCTTGATGGTTGGTAACAATACCGTAAACCACGGAAAGACCGAGGCCGGTTCCCTCACCCTGCTGTTTGGTCGTGAAAAAAGGCTCAAAGATACGGCTTTGGATCGCCGCGTTCATACCGACACCCGTATCCTTCACGGTGATGCAGGTATACTGTTTCGCGCTGGCGTCTTGAAAGATCCGGCGCAGCGCGGCGCCGGCGACCCGTCGCGTTATCAGTTGGAGCGTTCCGCCGCCCGGCATCGCGTCCCGAGCGTTGAGGCACAAGTTCAATACGGCCTGATGCAACAGGTTGGAGTCGGCGATGACCGAAGGCAACGCCGGATCTAACTCCAGGCGAACCTCAACTGTTTTGGGAAAGGTTTGTTTGAGAAGGCCATGAAGCTTCTCGAGCATGTCGTTGACTTGAATCTGTTCGAATTTCAGCTTGCTCCTGCGGGCCGACGCGAGCAGCTGCCGTACGAGGGATGCGCCTCGATCCACCGTCTCTTTGATCACCTCGAGCCCTTTCTCGACTTTCTCTATATTGCCAGGATTCTGCAGGATCAAGGAGGCGTACCCGGAGATCACGTTTAAAATGTTGTTCATGTCATGGGCAATGCCGCCCGCCAAGGTCCCGATACCCTCCATTTTTTGCGCCTGCAGCAGCTGAGCTTGCAACTTCTCCCGCTCGCCGATGGTTTGCCCGAGTTCCGCCGCTTTTTCCGCGAAACGCTCTTCGAGCTCGGCGTTGAGCCTCGTCAGTTCCTCTTCGGCTCGTTTGCGTTCGGTGAGATCGCGAATAATCGCGGAAAAACCCACCAGCGCGCCATTATCGTCCATGAGGGCGGTGACCACGAGGTTGGCCCAAAACCGGGAGCCGTCCTTGCGGATGCGCCAGCCTTCTTCTTCGTAGCGACTTTCGGTGGCGGCCTCTCTTAGCGCGAGAGCCGGCAGTCCTTTTTCTCGGTCCTCCGGAACATAGAACTTGCCGAACAATTTCCCGATGACCTCTTGCTGTTTCCACCCTCCGATTCGTTCAGCGCCGCGATTCCACGACGAGACCCGGCCCTCCGGATCCATCATAAAAACGGCGTAGTCCTGCAGGCTATCGACCACGAGGCGAAACCGCTCTTCGCTTTGGCGGATCGCTTGCTCCTTGAGCTGCTCGTTCATGCGAAACAGGTCAACGAAGACCGAGACCTTGGCCTTTAAAACTTGCGGCACGACCGGTTTGAAAAGGTAATCGACGGCGCCACTGGCGACACCACGAAAGATATCCGATTCCAGAGTATCGATCGCTGAAAGGAAGATGATCGGCGTGTAGCGAAAGCGCTCTCTCTGGCGAATCAGCGCGGCCGTCTCGAAGCCGTCCATCACCGGCAGGCGCACGTCCAGCAGAATGAGGGCGAAATCCTCCCGCAGCAGATGACGCAGGGCATCTGTGCCGGAAGAGGCTGTAACGATGTTTCGCCCTGGCCCCGAAAGCAAAGCTTCCGTGGCCAAGAGGGTGCTCACATCGTCATCAACTACGAGGATGTTCGCCGTTGGCTCGGTGTTCATAAGTAATTTTGGGCATCTTTTGCTTGCCAAACAGCCAGACGCGGAGGAGCGCAAGCAGCTCTTCCGTGTTCACGGGTTTCGCGATGTAATCGGAGGCGCCGGCCTCGAGGCATTTTTCGCGGTCGCCTTTCATCGCCTTTGCGGTAAGGGCCAAAATCGGCAGTAGCCGGTGCTTGGGATCCTTGCGGATCCGGCGCATCGTCTCATAACCGTCCATCTCGGGCATCATGATATCCATGAGCACGGCATCGATCGCTTCGTCCTCGTTGAGCAGAGAGATCGCGTCCTTGCCGGTTTCGGCGCTGATGACTCGAACCCCGTGCTGCTCGAGCAGGCTCGTCAGAGCAAAAATGTTGCGCACGTCGTCATCGACAACCAGCACTTTCTTGGATCTGAGCGCCTCGTCGCTTTGATGCAGGCGCTCCAGCATCTGTTGTTTTGTGGGTGAAAGCTCGCCGGTAACGAGATGCAAAAATAAGGAGGTCTCGTCGAGCAGCCGCTCGGGGGATTGTACGCCTTTGACCACGACGCTCTCTGCCATCCGCGCCAGCTGAACTTCGTCCGCTGACGTGAGATCTTTGCCCGTGAACACGACGATGGGCAGCTCCTGGAGGTCCGAGTCCTGTCGAATGCGCTCCAGCAACTCGAAGCCGGAAATATCCGGCAACCTCAGGTCGAGCACCATACAATCGAATTTTTCGCTGCGTAAGGTTTCCCACGCCTCGGCGCCGCTTTCCGCGGTGACAATATCCACGTTCCCGTGCGACAGCAGCTCCACGATGCCCTGCCGCTCGACTTCGTTGTCTTCCACCACCAGCAAGCGCTTGCGG
>WNGD01006549.1_pt1 | contig 11110 bp, 7 predicted proteins | sample 5400671 | NCBI WGS metagenome assembly WNGD01 (sample SAMN13153369, study PRJNA577476) | soil metagenome | isolation source: 40 cm soil or saprolite under grassland replicate 2 | place: USA:California | collected 2016-06-15
GCAACATACGGCTCGCGGCGGAACCGTGGAAATAAATCGCTTCGCCAACGCGCGCGAACAGCGTGGGGATGACGTACGGCTCGCCATCGACGGCGAAGCCCACGTGGCAAACGAATCCTTCGTCGAGGATTTTGTAAATGGTTTCTCGGTCGTAGACGCCACGATGCGCCTCGCGCACCACGCGCGTACGCTCGGTTGGCGGAATGGTTTCAGACACGATTCACCTCATTGAGAAACTTGGCGCGGAGCTAGCCGCTTCGCAACCACCCATTTGATTTGTAGCCGGCGCCAAAGCGGCATGAGTGAGGGACAACTATTTCATGCTACCACGAGAGCCAGCGCAAGAAAGCCACGCTGGAACGATGGGCGAAAGCAAACCGCTGCCAAATTGGTTCCTAGCGCAAAGTTGCGGGTGAACGGAGGCTAGCCGCACACGAGAGGGCCTGCCTGTGAGAAACTAGCGGTTCGGAGACGCCAACCAAATCGCCATTAGGGAAGATACGATGAGCACACCAGTGATGCAGGGAACGGAAACCAAGCCATTCGACATTGCCTGGGTGCGCGAGCAATTTCCCTCGCTGAAACTGCAGGTGAACGGGCAAACAGCGGCGTTTCTCGACGGGCCCGCGGGGACGCAGGTGCCGAAGCAGGTGACGGACGCGATCCAGAATTATTTCCTGAGGGCGAACGCGAATACGTGCGGCGCATTCGAGACGAGCCGGCGCAACGACACGATGATTGCATCGGCACGCACGGCAATGGCGGACTTTTTCAATTGCGCCCCGGATGAAGTCGTGTTCGGCCAAAACATGACGACGATCACGTTTGCGCTGGCGCGGGCGATCGGACGCGAGCTGAAACCGGGTGACGAAATTGTCGTGACGACGCTGGACCATGACGCCAACGTTGCGCCTTGGCGCGCGCTGGAAGAAAAGGGCGCGGTGATCCGCCAGGTGGACATTCGCGAAGAGGATTGCACGCTGGATATGGAGGATTTGAAGCGCAAAATCACTGCGAAGACGAAGTTGATAGCGCTGGGATACGCGTCGAACATGGTGGGGACGATCAATCCAGTCGCGGAGATCACGAAGCTGGCGCGCGCCGCAGGAGCCCTGATGTTTGTCGACGCGGTGCACTTTGCGCCGCACGGGCTGATTGATGTGAAGGCGCTCGATTGCGACTTTCTGGTCTGCTCGCCGTACAAATTTTTCGGGCCCCACATGGGAACCCTGTACGGAAAGCGCGAACATTTGCTGCGTTTCAAGCCATACAAGGTGCGGCCGGCGCCGGAAACACTGCCGGATCGGTGGGAAACGGGAACGCAGGTGCAGGAGTTGATCGCGGGGATTGCCGCGGCTGTCGATTACCTTGCGGAACTCGGACGACACCTTGAGGCAGCGGCGGAGGGCCGTCGCGAGGCGCTGCGTGCCGCGTATCGCGCGACGCATCGACATGAAATGGAGCTTTTCTCGCGCCTTATCCAGGAGTTACAGGAAATTCCCGGAGCGCGAATCTTTGGGATTACCGATCCGCGGAGATTCGAGGAGCGTTGCTCGACGCTCTCATTCCGGCTGGGCAATCATAACCCAACGGAGATCGCAACATTTCTCGGTGAGCGCGGGATTTTCACGTGGGACGGGAATTTCTACGCTTTGAATCTGTCGGAGCGCCTTGGGGTCGAACAAAAAGGCGGGGTGTTGCGCGTCGGTCTGGTGCAGTACAACACCGCCGAGGAGGTCGATCGTTTGCTGGCGGCGCTCCGCGAATTCGCTGCACGATAACACGTGTCTTCTGTTCACACTCAAAGAAAATCAAGTCACGTTCATAAGCAAAGGACCATGAGAAAACGACCAAAGCCGATTGTGTTGACGGTGCTGGATGGATGGGGCTTCCGCGCGGAAACGAAAGGGAATGCCGTCGCGCTGGCGCGCAAGCCCGCGTATGACGAGCTGATCAGGAAATTCCCGAACACGCTGATTCAAACCTCGGGCCCGTATGTCGGGCTGCCCGAAGGGCAGATGGGCAACAGCGAGGTGGGGCACATGAACATGGGCGCGGGGCGGATCGTGCACATGGACATCACGCGCATTGATTTGATGATCGCGAACAAGCAATTGCAAAATGTGCCGCTGTTTCAGCAGGCGATGGAGCGCGGAAGGCAGCGGCAGTTGCATTTCCTCGGGCTGCTGAGCGACGGCGGCGTGCACTCGCACATCAATCACCTCTTTGCGCTGCTGGAAATGGCAAAGCAGCAGAAGGTAGAAAAAGTCTTTGTGCACTGCTTCATGGATGGGCGGGATACGCCGCCGAACAGCGGGCGCGACTACGTGCAGCAATTGCAGCAGAAGATGCGAGAGCTGGGCGTCGGCGAGATTGCAACCTTGGTGGGGCGCTATTATGCGATGGACCGGGACAATCGCTGGGAGCGCGTGGAATTGGCGTATCGCGCGCTGGTGCATGGGGAGGCAGAGACGAAATCCCCTGATCCGATCGGCGCGTTGCAGCGGAGCTACGAGCAAGGCGTCACCGATGAATTCGCGAAGCCCATCGTCGTGACGAAAGGGAATGGAGCGGGTGCCGTTCCAGTCGGGGTGATTCGCGATGACGATGCGGTGATCTTCTACAACTTCCGAGCGGACCGCGCCCGGCAAATGACGCGAGCGCTGGTGGAACCCGGGTTTGACAAGATCGCGGATGCGCAGCGGCCGAAGAACCTGTTCTACGTGGCGATGACGCAATACGAAAAAACCTGGCCGTGGCTGAAGTACGTGATTGCGCCGGAAAAGCTGGAGCACATCCTCGCACAGGTGTTCGCCGATGTGCAGTACAAGAATCTGCGGACCGCGGAGACGGAGAAATATGCTCACGTCACCTATTTTTTCAACGGCGGCGTCGAAAAACCCTTCGCCGGCGAGGAGCGGATTCTTGTGCCATCGCCAAAGGTGGCGACGTACGACTTGAAGCCGGAGATGTCGGCCGCGGGGGTCACGGACGCCGTGGTGAAGGCGATCGCGATGGACGAATTCGACGCCATCATCATGAATTATGCCAATGCGGACATGGTGGGGCATTCGGGAAAGCTGGAGGCGGCGATCAAGGCGGTGGAAGCAGTGGACGCGGGACTGGCGCGAATTTTCCAGACGCTGAAGCCGCGAGGAGGAGCATGGATTATCACCGCGGACCACGGCAATGCGGAGACGATGATCGATCCCGTAACCGGCGGGCCGCACACCTATCACACGACGAACCCGGTCCCGTTCATTTTGGTGAGTGACGCGGACAAAGTGCGGCTGAAGACCGGGGGGGCACTGCGCGACATTGCGCCGACGATCCTCGGCGTGCTCGGCCAGCCGCGGCCAGCAGACATGACCGGCACGGATTTGCGCATTGTTCCGTAATCTGCCAATGAATCGCACGAAACCTGCCAAGACGAAGCTTGTCATTTGTGTGTGGCACCCGTTCACGGAGTGGCGGCCGAAGCCGGCGATGGCAGAGGCGATTCGAAAGCGGTGGCCGGAGATGCGCGTCCTTCACCTGCAGAATTACGACGGTTTGCCGGAGGAACTTCCAGACACGGATATTTTTGTGGGCTATTCGCTTCGCGCGGAACAATTGAAGGACGGTAAGAACCTGAAGTGGATTCATTCGACGGCGGCGGGCGTGGCGCAGTTGATGTATCCGGAGCTGCGAGATTCCGAGATTTTGGTGACGAACCCGAGCGGAATTTTCTCCGTGCCCATGGCGGAACACACCATGGGACTGTTGCTGGCGCTGGCGCGAAATTTTCCGGACTCGGTACGGCAGCAGGATCTCGCCCGATGGTCGCAGCAGGAGTTGTGGGACAAGCCCCAGCACCTGACGGAACTGAATGGACGGGTGCTTCTCATCGTCGGTTACGGTTCGATCGGGCGTGAAGTGGCAAAGCGAGCGGAGGCGTTTGATATGCGCGTGAGAGGCGTGACGCGCTCGGGAAAAGGCGATGGCGCGCGCGTGGAGAAGATTTTCGCAAGGGCGAGCCTGCATGAAGCTTTGCCGGAGGCGGATTACGTATTGATCGCTGCGCCAGAGACTGCTGAAACAAAGCGCCTCATCGGCGCAGCGGAAATCGCCAAGATGAAACGCGGGGCGAAGCTGATCAACGTCGCGCGCGGTTCGCTGCTGGACGAAGCCGCGCTTATCCGGGCGCTGGAATGCGGTGCGTTGGGCGGCGCTGCCCTGGATGTCGCGAACACCGAGCCACTACCGGCAGAGAGTCCATTGTGGAAGGTGCCGAACTTGATGATTACGCCGCATACGAGCGGGGTGAGCGACCGGCTCTGGGACCGCCAGACTGCGCTATTGTTGGAATTGCTGGAACGATGGTTTGACGGGCGGGACATGTTCAACCGCGTCGATTTCGAACGGGGGTACTGAGGAAAGCAGAATTTGACAATAGGGATTTGCATTCAATCCGCTAATTTTTTCAAATTCAAATTTCAGTTTTCCGATTCCGAGCCTGCTCAATCGCCGACGCCGCCTTTTGGAGCCTGATAGCCCTGACGGGCGTACACCTGGTACTTCTGTTTTTTGCCTTTTTGGTCGACGACCGTCAGCGGACCTCCATCAGGCGCGACCAACTCCACCTTCACCTTGTGAAATTTACCGTCCTTCGCGCCATTCGAGGGCGAGAAAGAAAGACTGTATTGGTGGCGAAGGAAACCGGCAACGTCGCGGAAGATTCCGGGAATTTCGCCATCGAACTGCGGGAACCAGGCATAGCCGCCGGTCTCCTGCGCAAAGGTTCTAAGCTGATTTTCCCCCTGGAGATAATTCAAGTGCGAACCCAGGTAGCCACGGGATTCCAGGAAGTTGATGTAGGGCCGATCCAGGCCGACGGCGAAGATGGTGACATCGCTCTGGCGAAGCTCCTTCATGGTCTGGTCGAGCGTGTGCTTGGAGAACGTATCAACACCCGTGGCAAGGACGAGGATAGACTTTTTGCCCGTGACATCCTTCAGGCGGTCAACGGTCTCCAGAATGGCGTCAAAGACGTTGGATTCGCTGAAGCCTGGAAAATAAAGATGGTAGATGGCGTTGCGCACTTCGTCCTTGTTTTGTGTGAAGTCTTGTTCGAGCCGTGTCTTCATATCGAACGTGACGAGGGCGACCCAATCCTTCTGCTGCAGGTTGGGGAAGAAGGCGTCAGCCCAATACTTGGCCTGGTATGCAAACCACTCGTAATAGCCGCGACTGCTGAATTCCATCAGCATGACGATGGTGATGGGGGCTTCGGTGGCGCCGAAGTTGGTGATGGTTTGAGCCACGCCATCGTCGAGGACGCGAAAGTTTTCTTTCTTGAGACCGGTGAGGATGTCGCCATGCTGCGTGGTGGCCACGACGTCCAGGGTAACGATGGGCACGTCGACGGCGATGGTAACGCCGGCTTGGGGAGGCTGCTGGGGCGTGGAGGGAGACTGCGCCGGAGAAGCGGGTTTCTGCTGCGGTTGCGCGCCGCCCTGGGGTCCAGACGGCGCCTGGGAATAGACGGGATACTCAGCGACTGGCCAAACGAGAGCCACCGCCAGAGCTGCGAACAAAACTGCAGAAAGAAAGGCTTTCATGATGCACTCCCCGGTCGCGCTCGAAATACCCCAAACTGGCAGTGGCTCCTACCGGATGGACGACGTAGCGGCGCGGCAGCGGTCGAATTCAGGCAACGCAACGCCAAGGCCCTCTCCGGCACCCACACCTGCATGTTAGTATGAAGCACATTCGATGCAAAACGTTTACTGAGGCGGCCGCGTGGCGGCCAGACAAAGCGAGGAGGGTGGATTCGTGAATTGGAACCGCATCATTCGAGTCTTGGCGGGAGGGGCAGCGTTGGTCGGGGTCGCCAGTATGCCGGTTGCCGCGCAGGTGGCGCCTCCGGCGGCGCCGGGGATTCCCTCAAATCCGTCGCCGATTGGGGATACATCGGCGATTGCAAGGGAAGCGCAAGGCTGGCTGGCGGATCTGGTGCGGATCAACACGACAAATCCGCCGGGAAATGAGCAAATGGCAGCGATGTATATCGCCGGGATTTTGAATAAGGAAGGGATCAAGCCGGAAATTCTTGAGGTGACTCCCGGGCGGAGCGCGGTGGTGGCGCGGCTGCGGAGCGCTGCGATGGCCGATCCTTCAAAGGCGCTTTTGCTGGTGGCGCACATGGATGTGGTTGGCGTGGACAAGTCGAAGTGGACGGTCGACCCATTCGGCGCCGTGATGAAGGATGGATATCTGTATGGACGCGGCGCGATCGACGACAAGGGGATGCTCGCCGCAAATCTGGCGGCGTTCATCGCGCTGAAGCGCGCGAACGTGCGCCTGAATCGCGACGTGATCTTCCTGGCCACGGCGGATGAAGAACAAGGCGGCGACGCGAGCATCAAGATTCTGATCGCGAAACACTGGGACAAATTCGCGGCCGGGTTCGCGCTGAATGAAGGCGGCGAAGTCTTGTTGAAGAACGGCAAAGTACAATACGTGGCGGTACAGGCGAGCGAGAAAGTGCCTGTGAACGTAGCCGTAATTGCCCGCGGGACGTCGGGGCATGCCTCGAGGCCCACGAAGGACAACGCGGTGGTTCATCTGGCCTCGGCGATAGTGAAAATCGGAGGCTACTCCGCGCCGGTGCACTTCACCACGATTGCGCGGCGATATTTCGAACAGCTTGCGGCCATCGAAGACGATGAAATTGGGAAGTGGATGCGGTCTTTGGATGCTTCCGATCGCGGCGAGCACGCGCAGAAAGTGGTTTCGGACGCGAACCCGCTTTGGAACTCAATGATGCGGGATACCATTGCGCCAACGATGCTCTCCGCAGGCGTGCGCGCGAACGTCATCCCCGGAGAGGCCCGGGCAATCCTGAACATTCGCCTGCTGCCGGGAGATACCGTCAACATGCTTCTGGCAGATCTGACCAAACTCGTAAATGATCCGCAGATCCGTTTTGAAATCCAGCCGGACGCGGGGCTCGCGGCTCCGCCGTCTTCCCTGGAGTCGGATTTTTATGCCGCAATCACAAGAGTCGCCGAGAGAGAGTTCTCGAACGCGCCCGTTCTGCCGTTTCAGTCCACGGGAGCGACCGATTCCGCCCAGTTGCGGCTGCACAACGTGCAAGCCTATGGCCTGCTTCCGTTCCCGCTGACCGAAGAGGACTTCCGGCGAATGCACGGAGATGATGAGAGGATTCCGCTGGCCTCCTTCAACAAAGGCGTGGATTTGCTGGCGCGAGTTCTCGCGGAATTTGCGGTAGCGCGATAGGCCAGCAAGGAAGCAATTCGCAAAGATTAAAAGAAAGACAGTCGTTTCTGACGGCCATCCACTGAAAAATAAGGTCAGACGAGAATAGTTGCCCACAGAAGAGACCATGAGTTTTCGTCACTCCAAGATTGTGTGCACGATTGGGCCGGCGAGCCGTTCGCCGCGGATGATTGACCGGTTGTTGAGCGCGGGAATGGACGTCGCAAGGCTTAATTTTTCGCACGGCACACGCGAGGAGCATGCGAAGAGCATCACGTTGCTTCGTGCGGCCTCTGGCGAACACGAAAAGCCAATCGCAATTCTGGCCGACCTTCAAGGGCCGAAAATCCGGACGGGACCGCTGGCAGGGGGCGGGCCGGTCATGCTCCGTGCCGGGCAGCGCTTCGTGATCACCACGGCAAAGGTGCTGGGCGATTCGACGCGGGTGAATACCACGTTCACGCGGTTGCCCAGAGACGTTCACCGCGGCGACCGCATCTTGCTTTCGGACGGGTTGATCGAGCTCCGAGTCGAACAGGTGCGCGACCGCCAAGTTGTTTGCACGGTCGTGAATGGCGGCGCGCTGGGGGAGCACAAAGGGATCAATCTTCCGGGAGTGAAGCTGCGCGTTCCTGCGATGACGCCGAAAGACCGTGAAGATTTGGTGTTCGCGCTGAAACACGGCGCGGATTACATCGCCGTCAGTTTTGTTCGCCGCCCGGAGGACGTGCTGCTGGCCAAGCAGCTGATTCGCCGCGCCGGGAAAGACACCCCCGTGATCGCCAAGCTGGAGAAGCCGGAAGCGATCGAAAACTTGGACGGGATTCTTCGCGCCGCCGACGGCGTGATGGTGGCGCGCGGGGACCTCGGCGTGGAGATGAGTCCTGAGCGCGTGCCGGTCGTGCAGAAAACAGTCATCGCGCGGGCCAGAGAATTCCGGCGCCCCGTGATTACCGCGACGCAGATGCTGGAATCCATGACGGAAAACCCGCGGCCGACGCGCGCGGAGGCTTCCGATGTGGCCAACGCGATATTCGACGCGTCGGACGCGGTAATGCTCTCAGCGGAAACCGCAACGGGGAAATATCCCGTGGAGGCCGTTGACATGATGGCCCGCGTCATCGAAGAGGCGGAAGCGAGTATCAAGGAATTTCCGCGGCCGGCGGCACAGGAACAGTTGAAGGTTGCAGGGACTGTGGCGGAACTCGTGTGCCACGCTTCGCGCGAGCTGCACATGAAGTTAATCGCGGTGTTTACGCACAGCGGGTTTACGGCGCGGCTGGTTTCGCGCTACCGCCCGCTGGTGCCAATCGTTGCGTTCTCGCCGGAAGCCGAAACGCGGCGGCGGATGGCCTTGATCTGGGGCGTCTATCCGAGGAAGATTCAGGATGTCAAGAAGGTCGACGGGCTGGCCAAGGTCGCAGAGAGACGGTTGCTGGAGGAGCGGCTGGTGCGCAAAGGCGATGTGATTGGCATCGTGGCTGGGACGCCGATGGGCATTCGCGGGACGACCAACTTCATGAAGTTTCACGTCATCGGCGGGCCGGCTTAGCAGGAAAGTTTGGAACCTATTTCTAGCGTCGAACCTCGAACCTCCAGCTTCTAGTTGACCCAATTGTCCGGTCGCGAGGGCGGCTCTTTTCTGTGCTTGTTGATGTAGACCTCGAACCGTTTGCGGTTGCGTTTGTGCTGCCAGTCGGTGACCGTGTTGCGCACGTTGTAAAGGAAAGAACCGCGCCGCAGATACACATAACCCACAAGCATGCCGCCAAAATGGCAGATATGGCTGATGTTGTCGCCGCCCAGTCCAAAGGTTCCCAGGAATTCCAGTGCCGTCATCACAATAACGAAAGTGCGCATCGTCATTTTGACAGGGATGGGAAACAGGGTGACCTGCCGGTCCGGGAAAAGAATTGCGCAAGCCAAAAGAATTCCAAAGATCGCTCCGGAAGCACCGATGGTTGGCACGTCGGACGGCGGATGCCCCCAGAAAACTGGGACTGTTTTCACGATCACGTTAATGAGACCAGCGCCGACGCCCGTCAGAAAGTAATACTGAAGGAAGCGTGTGCGTCCCCAGACGAGTTCAAGCTCCCGGCCGAACATAAACAGCATGAACATGTTTGTCAGAATGTGCCAGATGGTCGAACTATCATGCAGAAAGAGGTAGGTGAACGGCTGCCAAAAGCGCAGACCGTGGGTAACACCCGAGGGCACCAGACCAAAAGCCAAAATGAACCAGTTGTACGTTGATACTTGCGAGAAGGTTCGCAGTAATACTTCGAGAAAAAAGATCCCAACGTTGGCGATTAGCAGCCACTGGACTGCGGGCGTAACGTAGAAATTAAAGCTGAACCGATAGTTTCTTATGCCCGGTCGGGAAGCCATGATGATTCAAGTGTACGGCTGTGCCTGAAGCTAGTCAAAGTCGCGTCGCCCGCTCAGCTCAGCTTCTTGCGAGCGAAATAGAAGAGCGAAGCTGCGAGAAGCGCGAACATGAATACCCCGAAAAGATTGCTAGTGGCGAGGGGGCCCATCAGTTTGGGGCCAAAGGAGAAAAGATCGGGGCGCCAAGGGAGGCGAAGCACGGATGTGAGCCAGTGCGGGACTCGATTGGAGATCTCGGGGTCTTGCAGAAGAGCGATGATGATGCCGAGCAAGCCAAAAACGCCGCCGGCGGCGATCAATCCGCTGGAGTAGAGGGCCCCGGGGCTGGCCTCGCTTTCATCCTTTTTCTTCGTTGTTGCTTCGACGAGTACGCGGACGAGCCCGCCCGCGAACATCGCCGAGGTCGTGGCGATGGAAAGATACGAGCCGGTGGCGAACGCCAGAGAACGCACCCCCAGAACTTCAACGGCGACCACCAGTGCGACACCCATCAGCACCAGGCGCCAAGGCAAGCGCTGATTGAGAATGCCGTTAATGACGGTGGCCATGAGCCGCGCTTGCGGAGCAGGGGCCTTGTCGCTCCCGATGCCTTGCGCCCACTGAAGCTCGATTCGCTTGGTTCCACGGTCGTAAAGGTATTCACCGTCGGGAATTTCATGCGAGCCCAAGGAATTGATCAGCGCATAGCTCTTGCCCTGGTAAACGAAGGTGTCTCGTTCGACCTTCACGCCGGAAGGCAAAGCCTGGAGGTTGACCGGAATCTGCGTGGGCAAGTATTTCTCGAGCCCCTTGTTCATGAGATTTAAAGTTGCGCCGATGGCGACCGTCGAAACGGTGACACCAACGAGCAGCCCCATCTGTTGCCAAGAAGGCGTCGCACCGACGAGATACCCGGTTTTCAAATCCTGGGACGTGGCCCCGGCGATGGCGGCGGCGATGCATACGACACCGCCGATCATCAGGGCGAGCACGGCGTAGTTCGGCGCCGTCCAGCCAGCTACGAAGAAGATCGCGCAAGTTGCCATCAGCGTTGCGATGCTCATGCCGCTGATGGGATTCGACGAATTGCCGAGCAGACCGCTGATGCGCCCCGCCACGGTCACAAAGAGAAAGCCGAAGACAACCACGAAGACTCCCGCGAACAGGTTTTGATACCAGAGAGTGTCTGCGCCTTTCATCGGATGGAAAGTCAACAACACCCACATCATGGCGATGATGACGATGGATCCCAGGATCACCGTGCGCATGGGTATGTCGCGGTCGATTCTGTTGGTCCCACTGGATTGGCCCGCACCCTCCGCTCGCACGTCTTTCAGCCCGGCACGCAGGGCGGAAATAATCGTCGGCAACGTGCGCAGCAGGGTGATCAAACCGGCGGCGGCGACGGCCCCCGCGCCCATCGGCCGGATGTAACTCCGCCAGATATCATCCGGTGTCATTTGCGGGATGGGAATCGTCGACG
>WNGD01006550.1_pt1 | contig 11110 bp, 13 predicted proteins | sample 5400671 | NCBI WGS metagenome assembly WNGD01 (sample SAMN13153369, study PRJNA577476) | soil metagenome | isolation source: 40 cm soil or saprolite under grassland replicate 2 | place: USA:California | collected 2016-06-15
TCGTCGGCGAGCTGAACGGGCTCGGTGTCTCGGTCTCGGCGACGACGGTACGGAGCGTGCTGATCGGGGCGGACGTGCCGCCGGCGCCTCGGCGGGCCAGCTTGTCGTGGCGGGCATTTCTGCGCCAGCAGGCAGCGACCACCTTGGCTTGCGACTTTCTGACCGTTGAGACCGCTTTCCTGCAGCGGATCTACGTGCTGTTCTTCATCTCGCTCGCGACACGACGGATCGAATACGTCGCGTGGACGTCGAACCCTGACGGTGGCTGGACAGCGCTGCAGGCGCGCAATCTCATGATCCAGCTCGGCGAGGAGCAACCGTTCCGGCTCCTGATCCATGACCGCGACTCGAAGTTCAGCGGCGGATTCGACGAGATCTTCCGTTCCGAGCGTGTCAGGGTGATCAGGACGCCCGTGCGAGCGCCGAACGCGAACGCCTATGCCGAACGCTGGGTGCGCACCGTTCGCGCCGACTGTCTCGACCAGCTTCTGATCGTCGGCCGCCGACATCTCGAGCGTGTCCTGCGCGTCTATGTGCGGCACTACAACGCGCACCGGCCGCATCGCGCGCTCGGGCTGGCCCCGCCCGATCGCTCGACGCCGGTTGAGCTGGTCGAGTTGCCGGTGCGGGCGACACGCCGTGACCTGCTCGGCGGGCTGATCCACGAATACCAGGCAGCCGCGTAAGACGCGCGAGCGATGGCTGCTAGCTTCGCCGGGTGGTCGTGCGCTGCACCAAGAAGATGCTCGATCTCCTCGGCGGCCGCACCATCACCCTCAGCGAGCTCCCGCCGACCGACGACGACTGGTACCTGAACCTCGCATGGATCGAGGGGCAGAAGTGCCTCCTCCTCACCCACGCCGGCACCCTGTTCTCCGTTTTCCGGAAAGGCATACACGTCGCGGATCTTCGTCCGCTCGGCGACTACCTCGCCGACGCGATCGAGGCTGAGCTCCGCGCGGAAGGACTCCCCGCCGACACGTTCTCCCAGCTCGAGCGCCACGATCTTCGGCTTGCCAAGACCGCGAGCCGCAGCACGCTCGGCTTCATGACCGAGATGGCGTTCGAGCTCGGATGGATCATCACCGACAAGGGCGGTCTCCCCCGCAGCGACATCAACGATCTCAACCACGCGCTACGGCGGATGCTCTGGAACCGCGGCGACTACGTCCGACCAATCGAGCTCGTCAACCAACGCCTCGACGCTCGCCGCCCATGATGACCACTCGAAGCGACTCACAACAGACCAACGCCGCTCTCGGCCCACTTCAGTCCAAGCGCCCACCCAGCCGGACGAATATCTGAACCCTATGCGCGTTTGAGTTGATGCCGCAGTCGCGGTCGGCGATTGCTTCGTAGTCGGCGACGACGTAGACGTGGCGCCTGGCCGGCGGCGGTTCAGTCGGTCAGGTCCGCGAGCGCACGTTTGAGGGCCCGCGGGTGGCGCAGGCGAGCGGCGAAGGCATCGTCGAGCGCTCGCTCGTAGACCGGCCACATCTTTCGCAGCACGGCGCTGCCGGCCGCAGTGATGACGACGTACGAGCCGCGACGGTCCTCCGGCGCAGGTTCACGACGAATTAGTCCGTCGCGCTCGACCCGGTCGAGGAGGCGGGTTAGGCCGGTCCGGCTGAGGGTGACCTGCTCGGCGAGCGCGCCGACCCGCAGTCGGCGGCCGGGCGCGCGGTGGAGCGGCCACAACACGTCGTACCAACTGAGGGGCGGGAGCCCGCCTTCCGCGAGAGCGCCCTCGACGCGGGCCGTGACGCGGGCGTGGGCGTTGAGAAGGGCACGCCAGGCGCTCAGCGTCTCGTCGTCCACGCGGGAATGATAACCGCAGTGAGTGCGTTCACACTATGTGCATATACACCTACATCTCGTTCACCATCGTCGGAGGTCAATCATGAACGGCGCTCTTCTGCTCCTACACGTGTTCCTCGGTGCCGCGCTGGTCGCGCATGCGATGCAAAAGCTCCTCGTGTTCCGCGTGGCTGGAACCGCGGCGTACCTCGCGTCGTTCAGGTTCCGCGCGCCGCGCCTGATGGCATTCGCGGTCATCGGCACCGAGTTCGTCAGCGGGTTCCTGCTCGGTCTCGGGCTGCTGATCCCCGTTGGTGCGGCGCTCCTCGCCTCAACAATGCTGGTCGCCGCCCGCACCGATCATCGGGACAAGGGCTGGTACATCACCGGATCGGGTGCCGAGTTCGTAGCGACGAACGCCGTCGTCGCGATCGCGCTCGCAGACGCCGGCGGTGGCAGGTACTCGTTCGACCGCCTGCTCAGCCTCGACGTGTCAGGGACGCCGTGGGCTGTCGCCGCGGCCGTTGTAGCCGTCACCGGAGCAAGCCTCGTTCTCTCGCCGCTCTTCCGCCACGCGCCGGGTACCGCCGCTCGCCCGTCTGTCGCCGACTCAGAGCGCCTCGAGGACGCGGCGTGAAGGCGAAGAGCGAACGCCCTGCTCGCGCGCTACACGTCGGCGTTCAACGACCCGCTCGCACCCGCCTTCCATCCAGGCGCGAATGCGGGCGCCCCCGGACTGGTCGTGCTGCTCTCCACAACACCGACGATCGCGGGTACGCCGCTGCACGGGCCGAACACGAACCTCGCCGGCGTCTTCCAGATCAACGACGTCGCGAAGGTGAGGGGCCGCATGCGGGCGTTCAAAGGCTGGATCGTCACGTCCCGGGCTTCTTCGGCCAGGCAAAGCGCGCGGTCCTGACGGTCTACGCGGTCAATCGCACCGCGCCGTCGTTGCCGGCAACGAGAAGCCGATCTCCAACGTCGTCCGCGAGAGCTTCAGGATCGCCCGGTAACCCTTCCCAACCCGGCGGAGCCGAACAATCGGCTCCGCCTGAGGCCAGCGAGCGGAATTTTGCGGCCGCAGGCGCGTCTTCACCACTAAGCGACTCATGACCTCGAAAGGAACGACGATGAACGGACTGGAAGCACTGGCGCTGATACGACCTCTGGAGTTCAACGGATATCAGGACGCGAGCAGCAGTGACTGGACAAAAGTGCTGGCGAGGTTCCCGCTCTTCTTGGGTATCAACCGGCGGCGAGTGCGCAAGCTCGTGCGAAAGGGGACGGTCATCGAGTTTGCTGCGGGAGACAGAGTCTTTTCGAGCGAGGGCGGCGCCGACTTCCTCTACGTCATTCTTGGCGGTACGGCCAAGGCGGTGGGCAAGCCCGCGGCCCGAACGCTCACCGTCGGCGACTACTTCGGCGAGCTGGCGCCATTGGCCCGAAGTCCACGGTCGGCAACCGTCGTCGCGACAGAGGGACTCCACGTCATGAGGTTTCCATGGCATTCCGTCCTGGAGCTTGCGCGGCGCCACCCGGCGATCACGCTGCGAATGCTCGCAAACGTCAGCGTCCAGTTCCAGCGCCTCGAAACGCAAGCCGTGCGGTCAGGCTGAGCCGCCGGGCGTCCCGTCGAAAAGGAGTAGTGAGATGACGATGACTGAACTCATCGATGAGCCTCCCCGCCAACTCGCCTACCGGGCGAACGGCGGGATCGAGGTCACGCTTCTGTGGCATTCCGCAACGGACCAGCTGAGAGTCTGCGTCTGCGACGAACGTCACGGCGGATACTTCGAAGTTCTGCCCGAGCCGCACCAGGCCCTCGACGCGTTCTATCACCCGTACGCATACCGTCGGGTGCGCAAGCTCTGTCGTGAGGCTGGAGGGCGGACGCGATCTTCGGCGGCGAGGGCATCGCGATCGTCCGGACGTCGATCCAGGCGCCGAACGCGAACGTCCACGCCGAACGCTGGGTCGGCAGCGTGCGCAGAGAGTGCCTCGACCGGCTCCTGATCTTCGGCCGCCGCCAACTCGTGCACGTGCTCCGCGTCTACATCCGCCATTTCAACCAGGAGCGTCCGCACCGAGCGCTCGACCTGCGCGCACCGGATCGCGGCAGCGAAACCAATCCTTCGCCGACAGCTCCCGTTCATCCGCCGCAGGTCAGACGGCGCGACCTCCTCGGCGGCCTGCTCCACGAATACGAAGCCGCGTGAAGATCGAGTTTGTGCACCCCACGGGGAGGACAGGGTGTTTGCGAAGAATCAGTCGATCCGGCGTCGTGGCCGAGTCTGTGTCGCGCACGCGCGAGTCGCCGCGGTTGGTGCCCGGTCGCGGGCTGGGAAGGCAACTCCGGCGCGACGAAGAAGAGCCCTGCCAATGCACTCTGCCCCCGAGGCCCGTACAGCCCCCGCCGCGATTGGAACGCTCAACGAGGGTGCGCTGCATGCTCAGCTCAAGGACTGGTACCGCCGCCCCGGCGACCGCGTCGAGCAGCTCGTCGACGGTTTCGTCGTCGACCTCGTCAGGGGCGAGCTGCTGGTCGAGATCCAGACCGGCAGCTTCGCGCCACTCCGGCGCAAGCTGGAGCAGCTCACGCAACACCATCGCCTACGCCTGGTTGCACCGGTGCCGCTTGTCCGCAGGATCGTCAGGCTCGGCGAGGAGGGCGAACCGCTCTCGGTCCGACGCTCGCCGCGGCGGGGACGCGTCGAGGACATCTTCAGCCGACTGGTCAGCATTCCCGCGCTGCTCTGCCAGCCGCAGTTCGAGCTCGAGCTGCTCCTTACCCACCAAGACGAGCTGCGCGTCCACCGCCACGGCAGTGCGTTCCGGCGCCGCGGCTGGGTTATCGTCGGGCGCCGACTCGTCTCGGTCGAGGAGCGCGTCCGCGTTACCTGCCCAGACGATGCAGCCCGCCTGCTTCCGGGGAACCTGCCCGCGCTGTTCGACACGGCCCAGCTCGCCGACGCCGCCGCGATCGAACGCCGCCTCGCCCAGCAGATGACCTTCTGTCTCAGAGCGATGGGCGTCCTGCACACGGCGGGAAAGCGCGGCAACGCAATCGTCCACCGACAGGCCCCGACCCACGGGTGTGCGCTGCCAAAACTCTGACCACTCAGCCCGAAATGGCTGATCTGCGGGCGAAACGGAATTCTCGGCACCCACAGGGTCGCCGTCTGCGCCACTGTCGCGTGCTCCTCTCGCTTCAGGCGGCTTTGCTTCGGCGTCCGGGTTTCTTCGCGGCCGTCACAGCGGCATGGAAGGCGTGCAGGACGGCTTCGGCTGCCTTGGGCCGTTCGAGGATGGTTCGCATCTGCTCGGCGTGTTCGCCGTAGTGTTCGAGGTGGCGGTGCTCGTAGACGACGCGGGTCCGGTCGCGGCCTTCGGGAAGGAAGGTGACTTCGATTTCGGAGGCGCGGTCGGGGTCGGGTTCGTAGTTCCAGTCAGCGCTCATCTGCCAGCTGAGCAGGATGCGGTGGGGCGGTTCGAAGGCGAGGACGCGGCCCCAGTCGGTCTCGCTGCCGTCGTGGGCGCGTTCGTACCAGCGGCCGCCGACGAAGGGCTCGAGCACGGCGGCCTCGCCGGCCGGTTCTGCCATGTGGTGGGTGGAGATCGGCCACCAGCGTTCCTGGTCGAGGAAGAACTCGAAGGCGCGTGTCGGCGTCACGTCGACGACGATCGACTTTGTCACTTTTAGCTCCGGCTGCATCGGCTCTCCTCTTTCTGCTTCGAGGTGCTGCTTGAACGACTCGAGCGCCTGTGTCCAGTACCAGTCGAGGTAGTCGCGCAAGGCGGCGAGCGCGTCGGGTTCGAGCTGGTAGAGGCGCCGCGTGCCCTCGGCGCGGGCGCTTACGAGCCCGGCCTCGCGGAGCACGCGTAGGTGCATCGAGACCGCCGGTCTTCCGACTGGCAGCGTCTGCGCGAGCTCGCCGACTGAGGCGGCGCTGTGGGCGAGTCGGCCGACGATTTGGCGTCGCGTGCGGTCTCCTAGCGCTTCGAGTGCTACGTCAATATTCACTGACCGTCAGTCTACACTGACTACAGGCGGTGCGCTAGTACAAGGTTGCCGGGTGCCAAAATTTGGGTGTGCGCTTGGAGAAATTGCGATTTGCAGGCAGGACGCTATTTTTGGCACCCGACACGCCCGCGAGCTCGTCGGCGACGCACTCGAGCGGATGCGCAAGCCGCTGTCGAAGGTCGCTGCGCTGCTCGCAGGGCGCCGAGGAGGACCTGTGGGTGCCGAGAATTCCGTTTCGCCTGCAGATTGGCCATTTCGGGCTGAGTGATCAGAGTTTTGGCACCCCACAGGATGACGCCATCACGCCAGCAGCGCAGCTCGTAGCGGAAGATCCGCATCCGCCCCGCCCAGCGGCTGCCGACCGCGCCTTCGACGACGACGCCACGGTCAGCACCGTCGCCGGCTCGGATCGGCGCTTGCTCGATCACGAACCGGCCCTCCGGCACCCATACCTCGAGCGCGGAGTGGTAGAGGTCGCACACGGGCCTCCGTGCGAGCCCTGCCGCCACCGCCTCGTAGACGCGTCCGTTCAGCCGGACGGAATGGCCGCCGGCACCGAGCGGTAGCCAGTAGAGGTCGATCGCGGCCCGAGAGGCGCTGCTATCAGGATCCGGCTGTTCGCCCTTCATGACCGTCAGCGCATGGACCGGGAACGGCGCTCGCGGGTCGCGGTCACAGGAGACGCTGCTTGGTTGGAGTCGGACTTGTGCGCGTTTCGACCTCGTTCCGGCGATAGAAGTCTTGATGCCGGGCTTCGCGCCCTCGACGATAGCGACGCAGTTCTGGAACACGCGCCAGCAGCCTGTCCGAGCGTGTCGATAGTCGTACGGGTGTGGCTTTCGCGCTCGTCGCTGGAGGCTCGGCAGGGGTCCGCCGGAATCATCGCCTTAGCTGTACCTGGCGGACGGCGGCTCGACCGTTCGCGCCCCACGGCTCGTCGTCGAGGTCGTGTGGTGCTCGCGTTCCCATGAGACTCGCCGTCTGGCACAGCACCTAGGATGTGCCTCCGCGTGCTGCTCGTTCGCATCTTTGCCGTCGGATCTACGATGGGTTCTACCCCCGCGGGAAAGGCGCCATGAGCACCTGCCCGCCGCGAAGCGCCGGACTACTCGAAGGCTTGGAAGAAGGTGGGGAAGGTGCCGACGAGTCCGAGGACTATGAGAGCCGCGCTGGCGATCGTGATCGAGCGGAGCGGCGGGTTCGCGCGGCGCCAGAGGGCGGTGAGGAGCGCCCATGCGAGTGCGAACACGAACACGGTGATCAGGGTCTTGCCGGAGAGCGGGCCGACGCGATCGTTCCATTGCAGGGCGTCGGCGATCCCGGTTGACGCCTCGCCGAGCGTTGTGACGAGGCCCATGCAGAAGACGGCGATTCCGCCAGAGAGGATCAGCGCGGCCGCCGGGCCGGACGGCGGCTCGGCTTCGCTGGTCAGCGCAGGTGCGGGCGGTTGGTGTGCGATCTCGGCTGGTGTGGCCATTGTTTCCTTTGCTGCTGTTAGTGGACGGGCGCTGCTTTGGTGATCAGCGCTCCGAAGATGCCGGCGACGGCTGCGGTTGCGAAGGCGGCGACGAAGAAGCCGATCGCGATGTTGCGGACCGTTCGGTTGCGAGCGAGGTGGGGGCCGTAGTAAACGACGAGACCGGCGGCGACCGTGGCGAGGATCGGGGCGATCCAGGCGACGTGCTCTTTCCACTCCATCCCGAAGGTGTGCCAGTCAGCGGTGGCGGGGTCGGCGGTCAGGATCGACTTGGGGCTATCTGGCAACTTGGAGCGGTACCAGGGGTAGACGATCCAGGTGCCGGTGATGACGGTCCCCCAGGCGGCGAGCGCCATCGTCACCGTGCCGATCTTCAACCGACGCACACGCTCGCGCAGGCCCTCGCTCGTCACCCACTCGCTGCGTAGGCTCCAGAGGCCGGCGAGGCCACCCGAGAAGGCGAGCAGGAAGAAGGCCCCGAAGATGATCCCGTGCATTAGGGCCCACCATTCGCGGTAGCTCAGGTGCACCGGCAGTCTCCGTGCGAGTCGGCGATTCGCGGACGGCTGCCGGGGTCGTCGGAACTCGTCCTCGCAGCGTTGTAGGTCGCCGTTCGAATGCCCATCGCCTGCCGGATCGGATTAGATCACGATAGTCACGAACAAGTCAACGTTGTTTCATTGAAGTGACATCTTGTCCGGAGCGAAGGCGTAGTGGCCTCGCGCGGCCGTGCGGCGACCAGGGGTGGCATCCTGGCGGCCGCGAGCGTGCTCGCGGCGCGGCAGGGCGCGAGCATGGCGGAGGTCGCGGCGGCCGCCGGGATCGCGCGCGGAACGCTCTACCGCCATTTCCCAACCCGCGAGTCGCTGCTACGGGCGCTTGAAGGGGCGGCGAACGAGGAGGCGGGACGGCGCTTGGCGGAGGCGAACCTCGAGCAGGTTCCGGTCGACGAGGCGCTCGCGCGGGTGACCCGGGCGCTGGTCGCGGTCGGCGAGGATTACATCGTGCTGCTGCGCGAGCGGCGCCCGCCGGAGCCTGGGTTCGCGGCACCGCTGGTCGCGCTTATTGAGCGGGGGCGAGCGAACGGCGAGGTTCGTAGCGACGTTCCGGTCGCGACCCTGGTCGAGTCGCTACTCGCCCTCATCGGAGCGTGCGTTCGGACCGGACGAGCGGCCGGGATGGGATCGGAGGACGTCAGTTCGATGGCGCTCGGGCTGTTCCTCGCCGGAGCCCGCCCGGCCGCTCGCTGAGGAGAGGAGATCCGACACAGCGGGCCTGACGTGCTTTCGGTCTTCGATTTGTGATCATCGCGGGCAAGCGCGTCCCTATACGAGGAGGAGAAGAGTGGCCACGGTGGAGGCTGCCGGGCGGCGTGAGTTTCTGATCGGGAAGGGCTGGCTCCAGGCTGTGATCCTGGTCGTCCTGTTCGGGTTCTTCGTCCTTGGTCTGCTTGCCTACCGCACATACATGGCGCACCCGCCGGTACCGGGACGGGTGGTCGACCAGAACGGCGGCGTCCTCTTCACGGGCAGGGACATTCGCCCCGGGCAGCAGGTCTTCCTCCACAACGGCTTGATGGAGTACGGCTCGGCGTTCGGCCACGGCGCCTACCTCGGCCCGGATTACACGGCCGACTACCTGCGCCGATCCTCAAACCTCGTGCGGCAGTCCTACGGTGGACCGGCCTCCGCTGCGGCGGCGCTGCGGACGATCGAGGACATGCGTAGCAACCGCTACGACGCGAAGACCGGCACGTTGACTTTCAGCGCGGCCCAGGCCGGCGCCTTCCGCAAGCTCGTGCCCTACTACAGCCGCTTCTTCTCCGACCCGAAGAGCGAGCACGGTCTGCGGCCGGACGCGATCACGAACCGGACGCAGCTGCGGGCAGCTCACGGCGTTCTTCGCCTGGACGGCCTGGGCGGCTGCGGCGAACCGGCCGGGTCACAACTACTCGTACACGAACAACTGGCCGTCGGAGCCGCGGGTCGATAACAAGCCGACGGCGAACGTGATCGTCTGGTCGGTGCTCTCGTTGATCGCGCTCCTGGGCGGGATCGGGCTGCTGTTCGGGGCATTCGGGCGCTGGGGCCGCGCTCTCGGCTGGCACGGGCGCGAGCAGGCAACGCTCTCCTTCCGCTCGCCCGGTGATGTGGCGCTAACACCGGCGCAGCGGGCGACGGCCTGGTTCTTCTTCGTGATGGCGGCGCTGTTCCTGATCCAGACGCTCGTCGGCGCCGCCGCGCAGCACTACCGGGCCGAGATCGACAACTTCTTCGGCTTCGACCTGGCGCGGATCTTCCCCTACAACCTGATGCGCACCTGGCACGTGCAGCTGGCGATCTTCTGGGTCGCGACCTCGTTCGTCGCCGCCGGGATCTTCCTGGCGCCGATGATCGCTCGGCGCGAGCCCAAGCACCAGGGCAAGCTCGCCATTGCGCTCTTGGGAGCGCTCGCGGTGGTTGTCTTCGGCACGCTGATCGGCTCCTACCTCGGCGTCCACGGTGTGCTGAAGAGTGCGGCCTCGAACTGGTTCGGCCTCCAGGGGTTCGAGTACCTCGATCTCGCCCGCCTCTGGCAGATCCTGCTGACGGTCGGGCTGATCGGTTGGGTGTTCATGCTCTGGCGCGTGCTGCGGCGGCGGCTCGCTAACGAGCATCCGGGCAATATGCCCTGGCTCTTCTTCCTCGCAGCCTGCGTGATCCCGGCCTTCTACGCGGTCGGGTTGATCGCCCGCACCGGGGACAACTTCACCACGACGGAGTTCTGGCGCTTCTGGGTCGTCCACCTCTGGGTCGAGGACTTCCTCGAGCTCTTCACGACCGTGATGGTCGCCTACATGTTCGTCCTGCTCGGCGTGGTGCGCGAGCGGATCGCACTGACTGTCGTCTTTCTCGACATCGTCCTCTACTCGGTCGGGGGCGTGATCGGGACGATGCACCACCTCTACTTCTCGGGCGAGCCGGCCGAGCACATGGCGCTCGGCGCCTTCTTCTCAGCGGCCGAGGTGATCCCGCTCACGTTCCTGACCGTCGAGGCCTGGTCGTTCCTGCAGCTCGGCGCCGCCCAAGAGTCGCGCTCGCAGACACCGTTCCCGCACCGCTGGGCGGTGATGTTCCTGGTCGCGGTCGGCTTCTGGAACTTCCTCGGCGCCGGGATCTTCGGCTTCCTGATCAACCTTCCGATCGTCTCCTACTACGAGATCGGCACCGCGCTGACCGCCAACCACGGGCACGCGGCGATGATGGGCGTCTACGGGATGCTCGCGCTCGGGTTGGCGATGTTCTGCCTGCGCTACCTGATCCCGGCCGACAAGTGGCCGGAGAAATGGGCGCGGATCTCGTTCTGGGCGACCAACCTGGGGCTTGCCTGGATGTGCTTCGCGACGCTGCTGCCGCTCGGGATCCTCCAGCTCTACCAGTCGGTAACAAGGGCTACTTCGAAGCGCGCGAGCTGAAATTCCTGACCAATCACACGAACGCCTTGATCGAGTGGCTGCGGCTGCCCGGCGACCTCGTCTTCATCGTCGGTGGCGCGATCCCGACGCTCTACATCGCCTACCTCGGCATCCGCCACACGGTCAAGCAGGTGACGCTCGAGCAGCCCGACATCTTCTTCACCGACGTCTTCCAGCCTGAAGGCGTCAGCGCCGCCGGCGACGAGGAAGCGGCCGCCGCGAGGCTGGCGTGAGCGCCGAGGTCCTCCTAGCCGCCGGCTACGCGGCCTTCCTCAGTTGCGGCGCGTTCGCGCTCGAGTGGCTCTCGGCGCACACGCACCGGCGCGCGCTGCGCTACCGCACCGCCGGCTTCCGCTACGAC
>WNGD01009323.1_pt1 | contig 11110 bp, 7 predicted proteins | sample 5400671 | NCBI WGS metagenome assembly WNGD01 (sample SAMN13153369, study PRJNA577476) | soil metagenome | isolation source: 40 cm soil or saprolite under grassland replicate 2 | place: USA:California | collected 2016-06-15
GATCGGACCGACTATGTTCCCGGCGATAAAGTGACGTTACGCGTGAAGACCATCGATTATACCGGCAAGCCCGTGAGTGCGATGGTTGGCCTCACGGTCACCGACTCCAGCGTTCTGGAGATGATTGAAAAGCGCGAACAGGCTCCTTCTCTACCGGTCATGGTCCTGCTGGAAAGCGAGGTCCAGAATCTGGCGGATGCGCATGTTTACCTTGACGAAAGCAATCCCAAGGCGCCGCTTGCGACCGACCTGTTGTTGGGTACACAAGGCTGGCGCCGCTTCGCCACTGCGGGAACAGGATCTCTCAACGGGTCTGTCACGAATGCGAGCAATGCACACATTCCGGGCGTCACCGTTCGAGCGATGAACACTGCAACCGGCGAGGTTCTCACCGCAGTCACCAACGAGAACGGTGCGTATGCTTTCTCCAACGTCAAGGCAGGAACATACCGGATGAGCGCATCGTTGCCCGGGTTCCAGACAATGACGACAGGATCGCAGGTGGCCCACGACCGTTCCGTGCGGCAGGACTTTCGGCTCGCGGTTGCGACAGTGCGGGGGCAGCAAGGTCAGCAGGGGCGGCAAGGACTGAATGATAGGGTCGAAGCTGCCGCAGTGGAAGGAACGATAGGCCGGTTAGTTCCTCGTGCGGCCGCGCCCGCGGTCGTTGCGGAGGACCGTAAGCGCGATCTTCCGGGTCTTCCGGTCAACGGCAGGGATGCCTTCGATCGTCTCCTCGTTCTACAGGCGCCATTCGAAGCGTATAAGAATGTCCAGGTTCAACAACTGCAGGAGCAGCAGGGGCAGGGCGGCGGAGCAGGCTTTGGATTCGGACAAGCGGTGCTCGCAGATCAGGCTTTCAGGCGCGCTAACATCGTGACGGTTCGCGAATACGCTCACACGCTTCGCCCAAACTGGACCGAAGGTTCGCGCGTCGACTTCGCTGAAACGGTGTACTGGAATGCGGGGGTCAAGACGGATACCGCTGGTCTTGCCACTGTCTCGTTCAACCTCAGCGATTCGATAACATCATTTCGAGTTTTGGCCGACGCGTTCGGCCGTGATGGCACGCTGGGATCGAATATCAGCGAGATCTCATCGGTGCAGCCTTTCTCCATCGAACCCAAGATCCCGCTTCAAGTCACGAGCGGCGATGTGATTCAACTTCCCATCGGCATGGTCAACGGCATGAGCCGGGAACTGCGCGGTGCGGAAGTGACCGCCAGCGGCCCCGGCGGCATCAAGTTCACGCTGGGCGGCGACAATCCAGCTACACTCGGCGCCAGAGAGCGCACGCGCCGGTTCGTGCAGGTTGACGTCGGCCACGAATTTACGGGCCTCGCCAAACTGACGTTCGACGCCAAGGCCGGCTCGTATCGCGACAGCGTGGGACGAACGCTCGATGTCCAGCCGCTGGGTTTCCCGCATGAAAATTCCACGGGCGGCATGCTGGAGCGCAACGGCTCCAAATCGTTCGAGTTCACGCTTCCGGCCGGCATAGTTCGCGGCAGCCTGTCCTCGAGCGTGTCGGTGTATCCCACTCCGCTTGCCAGCATGACGGACGCGCTTCAGTCGCTGCTTCGCGAGCCTTACGGCTGTTTCGAGCAGACCAGTTCCACCAGTTATCCGATGGTGATGGCTCAGCAATATTTCCTCACGCATACGGGCGTGGACCCCGCGACGATCGAGAAAGCTCGAAATCTCCTCGAAGTTTCTTACAAAAAACTCATCGGGTTTGAATCCCGCAGCAAAGGCTACGAATGGTTCGGAGCCGATCCGGGACACGAAGCCCTTACAGCGTACGGCCTGCTGCAGTTCACCGACATGTCGCACGTACGCGCCGTTGACAAGGACATGCTCGATCGAACCCGCGCCTGGCTGCTTTCGCGGCGGGACGGTAAGGGCGGGTTCAACATGAACGCGAAGGCCCTTGATAGCTTCGGCCGCGCTCCTGTGGACACGACCAACGCTTACATTGTCTGGGCCCTGATCGAATCCGGAGAGAAAGGTCTGGATAAGGAGATCGCGGCCGTGAAAGCGTCCGCCGTTTCCACAGAGGACAGCTACATCGTTGCTCTGGTAGCCAACATTCTTGCGGCCACGGGCGACCACCCCGGAACCCGCCAGCTGATGGACAAGCTTGTCAAAAAACAGGAAACCGCACCCCGGAACCCGCCAGCTGATGGACAAGCTTGTCAAAAAACAGGAAACCGCCGGGAATGTCACGGGCGCCGTTACCAGCATTACCCGCTCGGGCGGAGATGCTCTGGCGATCGAGACGACGGCGCTTGCCGTGCTGGCCTGGATGCGTGAACCCGCCTATGCGGCCCAAGTCCAGAAGGGACTACGGTGGATCGTCGAATCGAACAAGAGCGGCCGCTTCGGTTCGACACAATCCACCGTTCTCGCACTGCGCTCCATCGTTGCCTATGACAACGCGAACGCCCGGCCCAAAGCTCCAGGCCGGATTATTCTCAGCGTCGATGGCAGGACCGTCGGCACTCCCCTCGCCTTCACGGCCAGTAACCAGGGAGCGCTCGTCATGCCGGATTTCACCAGTCATCTCGTGCCCGGCAAGCACACGGTTGCGCTCAAGATGGAAGACGGCTCGAGCATGCCTTTCTCGATCAGCATCAAATACAACAGCCTGCTTCCCGAGAGTTCCAGGGAAGCGCAGATCGGTCTTCAGGTCGTTCTTAAGGATTCACAGGTTCAGGAGGGAAGTGTCACCGAAGCCGTCGTATCCGTCGCCAACAAGAGCGATCAGGCGATCCCCACTCCTGTGGCCATCGTGGGAATTCCAGGTGGTCTGGAAGTCCGGCACGATCAGCTCAAAGAACTGGTCAAGTCCGGCAAGATCGATGCCTACGAAGTCACCGGCCGGGAAGTCGTCCTCTATTGGCGCTACCTCAAGGCCAAAGACACGTTCGATGTTCCGCTGAGCCTCGTTGCCGCCATTCCAGGGTCCTACACCGGACCCGCCAGCCGTGCGTATCTCTATTACACGGACGAATTCAAGAACTGGGCGCCGGGACTGAAAGTGAATATCACGCGCCGATGAAGCAGGGGAAAGTACACAAAAGTGTCTCATGGGCCGCGGGCCCACCACAGCGGATGAAAATAGCCGCGACCAAGAATCAATCACTTACGGCTAGCGCAATCTTGCCGGAAGTCGGCGAACTGAATCGAATCAGTTCTTTACTTCCGCGAGGGTCCTTCGCACCATTCGCCCCGTGGAATACTGGAGGATGATTGCGCTGTCGTCGATGGAGCTATCGATCGATGTCCGGAAGTGAATCTTTGTTCCGGGATACTGGCGTTCAAGGGCTCGGTCGAGGCTTGTAAGGTAGACATAAGAGCGTTTGTGCATCAACGGCACATCCAGCAAGACGACCTCGCGTTCGGACGGGAACACTGGCAATGTCTCTTTTACCTGCACCTGCACGGCCCGGGCGATTTCCCCGGCTTCTTTCCAAGCGGATATCCGGTTCTGCATGCCTGTCGCGAGATACGCCAGAAACAGTGCGGCTAGGCCGTAACGAAGATATTTTCTCGTTCCGATTCCTTCTGTCAGAGACGCCGCAAGGACAATTGCTGTCGCGGCGGAGGAGAGATATGCGAAACGATCCGCATATCCTTTCGTGGCGAAATAGGGAAGGTAGGCGATCGCGAATCCAATCAAACCCGCAAGGCTCAACCATCGTCCTCGGTGGGTGCGGCACAGTATCGCCCAAAGCAGCAGGTAAACCACACCGATCTCGGGACGCAGGCTGCCGTGCAGCGTATGCGCCAGCGCAGCCCCGAAGTTAATCGCAATCTGCAAGAAGGAGTGCTCGATCCGAATGCGAGTGAATCGAAAATCGAAGAACCAAATCCAGAACACTGCATACGCGCCTGCGATCGCCAGCAAGGCAACGATGTGGTTGCGATAGCTGTGTACTTTCTCTTTTGCGAAACAAACAAGAAAAGCAGCCAGCAGTGGAGTAACAATCGCAAGCTCATAAGTGGCTAGGCCGAGGATGAACAACAGGTAAACGGCGACCCATAAGCCTGTCGGCGGCTGCCGTTGGCGCAGCGCGCTCAGGAAAACATTCACGCAGGCGAGGACGAAAAATGTGGACAGGACGACAGGCCTGCCGGAAATCCACAGGAAGGCCTCATGGGCGACTGGATTCAGCAGATGAATCAGACCACCCCAAGCTGCTATTTCGGCGGACAACCCGATGAGGAGGGCGAGCCGCGCAAGGAGAAGACTGTTAGTTACGTGTAACAAGGTATTAGTCGCGTGGTAGCCATAAGGACGATCTCCGCTGACAAGCCCATCGAGCGCATACGTGTATGGCAGAAACGGCCGGTACTCGTTGCCGTAACCCCACGTCTTGGTCAGATAGGCTCCGGCATTTGAAAAATTCACGCGACCTAGGAATTGAAAATCATCACACACGAAGTAACTGGAAAACGACCGTGCAAAGAAAACCAGAGAGAAAAGCGCCAGCGTGATTGTGTATACCCGTCGGAGGTTAGCCTCTCGTTTGAAATCAGAATTGAACATTAACATACATGCTCCTCATACGCGCTCTCTCTCCTTAAGGTCAGCGCAACAGAACAAAATGCGCCCTAACCATCAAACACGGCCTATGAGCTCCCAAACACTACGAATCTGCCGGAATGTAGGTAGAATAAGACCTCCGCGCGTGGTTGGCACAGGTCTGCTATCTTTTTTCTATGGGTCAAAATATCCCTTTCCTGGACCGGGTCAAGATGGCCTGGCGTGTTCTTCTGCACGGCGACTATGCGGGTGATCTTCTCGAGGGACGTAAAGAGCTACAGGACAAACGCGCGAGAGCGGCGATGCCGGTTGAGCGGGTGCATGCGTCTGCGCTCATGCTCCTCGCTGCGCTGCAGCGGGAGGGGCGTTTCATTGATTTCGTACGGCAGGATGTCGCCGGCTTCCCGGATGAGGACATTGGCGCGGCAGCCCGGGTTGTGCACGCGGGCTGCAGGAGGATCATCGATCAGTTCTTTCGGTTCCAGCCGGCTTCGGACGGTTCCGAGGGAGCGCCGATGACCGTACCCGCAGGCTTCGACGCGCAACGGATCCGCCTTACCGGAAATGTCACGGGCAATCCTCCATTCCGCGGAACCTTGAAGCACCACGGCTGGATCATCACCGAAGTCAAAATGCCGGAGATATCCGACGCGCTGGATCCACGCGTCGCGGCGCCGGCGGAAGTCGAACTATCGTGACCGGCGTCATCGGTATTGATCTCGGCACAACGAACTGCGCTGTCGCGCAGACGGACATGGATTCAGCGTCATCTGTTCGCACCATCCCGATTCCGCAACTGACGTCGCCGGGCACGATCGAAGATCGAGGGCTGCTTCCCTCGTTTTTATATCTGCCACAGACCGGCGACTTTCCTGATGGAACTCTGGCTATGCCATGGGACCCGGGCAATGCTGTCATCACCGGCGAGTTCGCGAGGGCTCACGGTGTGAAAGCTCCCATACGGCTTGTGGCGTCGGCGAAAAGCTGGTTGAGCTATTCGGGTGCAGACCGGTCTTCGCAAATCCTGCCGTGGGGTGCGCCGCCCGAGGTGGAGAAGGTCTCGCCCGTCGAAGCATCGGCGCGATACCTGAAACATATCGGCGGGGCTCTCGAGCGTGCGAATTGCGATTACAGCGAGGTGATACTGACTGTTCCGGCAAGCTTTGATGCAGCAGCGCGCGAGTTGACGATTGAGGCGGCCGAGGTCGCGGGTCTTAAAAACGTCACCCTGGTTGAAGAACCGCAGGCGGCGCTCTATGCGTGGTTGGAAAAGACCGGAGACCGTTTTCGCAAGCAGGTCGAATTGGGAGACGTCATTCTCGTCATGGATGTCGGCGGAGGGACAACCGATCTTTCGCTCATCCGCGTCACTGAGGAAAACGGCGATCTTCAGCTCACGCGTATCGCCGTCGGCGATCACATTCTTCTGGGCGGCGACAATATGGACCTGGCGCTTGCGCATAATCTCGCGCGGGACCGCAAGCTGGACTCGTCACAATTCGCCTCGCTCACATACGCGTGCCGGCACGCCAAAGAATTGCTCTTTGCAGATCCCAAACTGAAGAAAGCGCCAATTTCCGTTGTAAGCCGCGGATCGACACTCGTCGGCGGGACTTTGAAGTTCGAGCTTACGCGCGAAGAACTCACAAGCATTCTCGTCGATGGCTTCATGCCGCGGGTAACGATCACGGAATTGCCGCAGGCCGTTCGGCGTACAGGGCTGACGCAGGTGGCATTGCCGTACGCGCAGGACCCGGCAATCACCCGGCATCTTGCCGGTTTCCTTACGCGCCAGGCGCGCTTGGCCGAGGGCCGATCTTTTGTCCATCCGACGGCGATTCTCTTCAACGGCGGCGTTTTCAGGGCGGACGTCCTGAAGGCGCGTGTGATCGAAGTCGTCAACGGGTGGCTCACATCCGACGGTGGATCCCCGCTCAAAGAACCGGAAGGCGCAGATCTCGAGCTGGCTGTGGCGCGCGGCGCTGCGTATTACGGTTGGGTACGGCACGGTCACGGTATCCGGATCCGGGGAGGAACGGCACGCGCGTACTATGTCGGCGTGGAGGCAGCGATGCCGGCTGTCCCGGGATTCGAGCCGCCGGTGCGCGCGGTCTGCGTTGCGCCTTTCGGCATGGAAGAAGGCACGCAGGCGGATGTTCCTCCTCAGGAGTTCGCGCTTGTCGTCGGCGAACCGACCGTGTTCCGGTTCTTCGCCTCATCCGTCCGGCGTGACGATCGCGTGGGTGATGTTGTCGAAGATGCCGTACGAAGTGATGAGCTGGAAGAGGTGGCCCCGATCGAGACTTCCTTACAAGGCGAACCCGTTCAGTTGGTGCCGGTCAACTTGCAGGCCGCGGTGACAGAAGTGGGAACCCTTGAACTGCGCTGTCTGCAAAAGGGCGGAGCAGGCCGTTGGAAACTGGAGTTGAACGTACGAAAGGACCAGGGGACCGATGCCGCATGAGTACCTCGTCGGTATCGATCTGGGCACGTCCAATTGCGCCGTGGCGTATGTGGAACCTTCAAAAGGACCAGACGCTCCCGTCGCCGATTTCTTTATTACACAAGTATTGCAACCTGGAAATGCGGCTCCCGCACCACTGCTTCCTTCGGCGATATATATAAAAGGAGAGCACGAACTTTCCTCCGAAGCGACGGCATTGCCCTGGGATCCCGCTCCGCGTGAGATCGTCGGGGAATTCGCCCGCGCACAGGGTGCACGCGTTCCGGGCCGCCTTGTGATGTCGGCCAAGAGCTGGCTATCGCACTCGGCGGTCGACCGGACCGCCGCTATCCTTCCCTGGGGAGCACCGCGGGATGTCGAAAGGATGTCGCCGGTGGATGCATCGGCGCGGCTGCTTCGTCACATACTTGAAGCATGGAACGCCGCGTGTCCCGAGACCCGCATGCAGGCGCAGGAAGTCGTTATCACGGTGCCGGCATCGTTCGATGAAATAGCCCGCGCACTGACCGTCAACGCGGCGCGGCAGGCGGGCTTCGATAAATTTACGCTGCTCGAGGAACCTCAGGCGGCGTTTTACGACTTCATTGCGAATCATCGCCACAATCTCGGAGCGGAACTCGAGGGCGTGAAGCTCGTTCTTGTTGTCGATGTCGGTGGTGGAACCTCGGACTTCACACTGGTACAGGTCGGCGATAATCAGGCACTGCGGCGTATCGCGGTTGGCGATCACCTGATGCTGGGCGGCGACAATATGGATGCAGCGATCGCGCGGCGCGCCGAGGAGCGGATGAAGGCTGCAGGCAAGCTCGGGCCGGCTCAGTGGGCCGAGCTCGTGCAACTTTGCAGGCTTGCCAAGGAATCGCTGCTCAGCGAACGTCCGCCGGAAAATTATCACTTGTCCGTCGTGAGCGAAGGCAGCCGGCTCATCGGCGGAACGCTCTCCGCCTATCTCAGTAAAAAAGAAGTCGAAGAGATCGTTCTGGACGGGTTCTTCCCGCATTCCAGCAGTGATGACCTGCCGCGGCGTGCCGCGCGCGTCGCATTGCAGGAAATCGGATTACCGTACGCTCAGGATCCGGCGATTACCCGGCACGTGGCCGCGTTTCTCAGGGCGCACGCTCAGGCGGGGCCTCCGGACGCCATTCTTCTGAATGGAGGGGTATTCAACTCCGTACGCATTGCGGAACGGCTCATCGAAACAGTTTCGTCATGGCATCGGCGCGACGGTCCGATCCGGGTCCTCGAGCATGCTTCGCTGGATCTGTCGGTTGCCCGTGGCGCCGCCTATTACGCACTGGTCCGCCGCGGGATGGGCCGCCGTATTGGTGGCGGCACCGCCCACGCGTTCTATGTCGGTCTTGAAAGCAAAGACGAACCGAAAGCCCTTTGCCTGATTCCCCGGGGTCAGGAAGAAGGCCAAGAGGTGGAGATCAGCGGCCGGAAGTTCAATTTGACGCTCGGGCGGCCGGTGCAGTTTCCTCTGTTCACGTCGACATCCGACCGTGTGGCCGCCTCGGGCGAAATTGTCGCGGTAGGCGAAGACCTTCATTCACTGCCTCCGATCCACACGGTTCTAAAGAGCAGTGAAAATAAAACGGGTCAGGTTCCGGTACATCTCCGCGCGCTTTTAACCGAAATCGGCACGCTGCAGCTCTGGTGCGTGTCGGAAACCGACAACGATCAATGGCGGCTGGAATTCGAATTGCGCGGCTCTGCGGCGTCAGCCCGCGAAACGGTCGTCGAATCGATGCCGCCCCGGTTTTCGGAAGCCCGTACATCGATCGAACGGATTTTCGGCGGCCAGCCGACTCACGGAACGCCGGTCACCACCGAGGTCAAGCAGTTGTGGCGTGGGTTAGAACAGACGCTCGGTCCACGGGAGCAGTGGCGCGCGCCGCTGCTGCGCGAGCTTTGGGGCGCGTTGTTTGCCGGAGCACGAAGGCGCCGCCGTTCGCCCGATCACGAGCGCATCTGGTTTCAGCTCACGGGCTACACGCTGCGCCCCGGTTTCGGTTATCCCTTGGACGAGTGGCGTGCCGAACAAACGGCAAAAATTTTCGCTTCCGGCGTGAATGCACACAAAGAGAAACGGGTATGGACGGAGTTCTGGATCATGTGGCGCCGGATCGCCGGCGGTCTGGATGATGCGTGCCAACATGAAATCTGGAATTACCTGCGGCCTCACCTGGAGCGGCGTTTGAACCCGTCCACTTCACGCAATATCGCGAAGCCAAAGGGAATTCAGCCTGAAAGTCTCGACGAAATGGTTCGCCTCGCGGTTTCACTCGAACATCTCGGTCCGGATGAGAAGTCTCAGCTCGGCGACTGGATTGCACCGTATGCTTCTACGCCAGGGCCGTGGGCGTGGGCGATCGGACGGCTCGGCGCACGCGTGCTGATGTACGGAAGCGCACATCGCACGGTCGATCCGGAAAAGGCGGCTTCCTGGCTCGAAGTGCTATTTGATGCACATCAGCGCAAAGTGGAGGGGGCTCTGTTCGGGATCGTTCAGGCGGCGCGACTCAGTGGAGACCGTTCACGCGATCTCGACGAGTCGATGCGCATTCGGGCTCTGGACATCCTGCGGGAGGCCGAAGCTCCAGAATCCTGGCGGCACCTGCTTACAAACATCGTCGCGATGGAGGATGCCGACAAAGCACGCGCATTCGGCGATACGCTGCCTCTCGGCTTGGCCGCATAATCGCGCTGCATACATTGAAGATGATCCTTCTCTTCATATTTCGCGCGACTCGCGTGCTACGCGTTCATTGGCTCGCTAGACTTTCCTGTTGCCTTGCCGGCCGCCTAATTAAACAGCGACTCTGCTTCTCCTGACCCACCAAGCGTAATTCGAATTCCTGACCTGTCGCCACTTTTCATCCTTGCGGACGGCCCCGCGCCATCGACGTCTGTTATGTAAACGCCAGGGTCGGCAGCACGTCGGCCGGGGCAGCACAGAATTTCCTCTGGAGTAAGAGTTTTTTCCCCAGAGAGGATCGTTTTCGTGTAGTATTAGATCAGCGATAATTAAGTCGCTAAATTTCAACTGTTCGGCAGCCTCCTGATCCTGACCGGTTATCTATTGTTTATTAATCCTACCGCAAAAGTCCGGGAAGTTTCCTTACAAGTTAGGTGAATAAAATTGTCAAAAAAATTGTTTGTTGGAAACCTTTCTTTCTCAACGACCGAAAATGATGTTAGCGACGCCTTTGCGCACTGTGGCACCGTGGAAGCTGTGAGCATCATTACGGATCGCGAAACAGGCCGCTCGAAAGGCTTTGGTTTTGTCACGATGTCCGAAGAAGATGCGGATAAAGCGATCACGCAATTAAATGGGTCTCAGCTTGACGGCCGCGCCCTGACTGTCAACGAAGCGAAACCCATGGTGAAGAGAGACTTCGGCGGTGGTCGGAATAGTGGCGGCGGCCGCAACCGATACTAAGATTGAACAGACCTGATCCGGACTACGATTCGATATCGATACAAGAAGGGGTTTTTCAATGAAAAAAGCAAAAGTCGAGATCTCAAAGCCGGACTTCAAACTCTGGTGCGAATTATGTTGTCTTCGCATCGCTCCCTCGGAAGAACGAACAGTGGTTCTCGACAAGGCGTATCACCCGCGCTGCTACTCTAAGCTCTCCCCGAAATCGTGACGGTTTCTTGCATGTTCAAAACGCCTCGGCGGTGATTAGACCGCCGAGGCATTTTGGTTTCACAGTCCGAACTTCGGTAAAGTGGCCGCGGCACGCCTATCATTTACCAGGGAGAAATAACTTATTAGCTTCGTTTTGAAGCTGCTCAATCGTGATTTCTCCACGGGAATGGGATTGCAGGTGTGTGTAGAACTGATTGTACTTCTTCAATCCGGCTTCGCGGGCCGTGTCCGTTGGGATACTAGAACAGAATTTCTGAAAGTGCACACCTATCCGGTCGAGGGCGAGACTACTTCGGCAGTAGGGACATTTAATTCCTGTCAATGTTGGGCCTGACTGGCTTCTTTCGAGATGTTATGAACTTTCGCACTTCTTCGATTGAAGAAAACAACTTGTCGCTCTTACGGGAATTGCAGGGTTGACAACAGATGACGAAAATCGTTT